>Ga0209347_1000865_pt1 | contig 62067 bp, 68 predicted proteins | sample AutmiccommuBRH23_FD_187382 | JGI IMG/M metagenome (GOLD analysis project Ga0209347, IMG submission 187382) | Deep subsurface microbial communities from Mt. Terri, Switzerland - Autotrophic microbial communities BRH/23 (SPAdes) (version 2) | ecosystem: Environmental > Aquatic > Deep subsurface >... | reverse complement strand
TAGTCGGCCCGGTGCTCGCCAACCATCCGAACCGCACGCTCGCGGACCTCAGGCGAAAACTTGTTCCTTGTCGTCATCGTAGCTCCTTCTCACAGATAGGAGCCTCCGGAAAACCCGGGACGCTTCACACGCATGTTTGGCACAGTTCAAGGACGTGCCGAATCGCTCCTGTGGAAGCGGAAATATTTTGAACATGAGGCGGAAGTTCGGCTGATCCTGATCGACCGGACGAGGCCGCCCGCTGACGTTCCGAGCGTTCGGCTACTCAACTTCGATCCGAACGAGACATTTCTTACGGTAAACGTCGATCCTCGCCTCATTTCGTTCGAAGCGAAGGAACGTGAACAGGAAATCAGAGACGCTGGATTTGCCGGTGAGGTGAAGCGGGACGACAGTTACCAAAAGGTCTTGTCACTGCTCGAAATGCACCGCGATTGGGATCAACCTGAATTCGGATCACCCTAATCAGATGTGAGCTCCTATGGCGTATTGGCCGAACAGTAGCGACACGGCAAACATTCCTCTGAAGACGCTCCAGTCGATCAACATATCGGATAGGACGGCGAAGGCAGACGGATGATCGTGTCCCTGAAGTGGGACCGAAAATGGGACCAGAAACCGATTGATCCCGATTTAATGTGTAATTCAAATGTCTTAATGAAATCTCTGGCGGGCCGCGACCGATGAAGATGATCACTACGAGTACGCTATTGCACTACGATAGAGTTACCCTTCAACGGCGACCTCACGTGGATGCGAGGTAAATCCGGCGGAACCTTGGAACCGGACTGCTGGCTTGACCACAAATTTGCCAGAATAAGAAAATTCTCAAGCCCACTCCGAACGCGTCTTTTTAATCAATTGGAAGTTGCAGGTTCTCCGCTGCCGCCATGGCACTTCTGCAATCGCACTTAGTAAAAACCGATCAAGTCGCCTTCAATAACGACGTCATCCTAGCGGCAATCTCGCGCTCGCCCATGATCACATGATCAGCGCCAAGCCTCTCTAGGTATGCTACATCGTCATCCGAATGCGCGCGGGCAATGATCTGGATCGAAGGCTTGAGCGCACGGGCGTTCTGAGCAATTGCTCCAGCCTCGAAGCCGCCAGGAATTGCGAGGAGCAGCCGGGACGCCCGTCCGATTTCGGCTTGCTCCAGCACCGCCGGATCGGCGGCATTACCCTCAATAAAGGTGAGGTTGCCGGACCCATCTCGTTGGGTCTGCCCAGACTGGGCTTCGATCACCACAAGCTTGTCGGAACCTTTGTGCGCCGCTGCCACAAGACGACCCACGCGCCCGAACCCTACGAGAATTGTGTGCCCCTCAGCAGGCGCAGGCGGTGTCGGCGAAGGTGCTGCGGGTGCTGACGTCGGAAAAGCGCTGCGCTTCGGCGCACGCCCAACCGCCAGCGAGAAGATGAAAGGATTGGCCAGGATCGAAAGGATCGCCCCTGCAAGAATGAGATCGCGCGCTTCAGGAGGTAGGATGCCAAGGCCGGTGCCGAGCCCTGCGAGAATGAACGAAAATTCGCCGATCTGGGCAAGGCTGGCGGACACAGTGAGCGCAGTTTCATTAGGGTGTTCGAATGCCCTGACGATCAGATAGGCGATGAGCGATTTGCCGAAGATGATGATCGCAACGGTTGCGACCAGCGGCCAAGGCTGCTCGACCACTACAGCGGGATCGAACAGCATTCCGACTGATACGAAGAACAGCACAGCAAATGCGTCGCGAAGCGGCAGTGTTTCTTCGGCGGCGCGGCGGCTGAGCTGAGATTCGCCCAGGATCATACCGGCAAAGAATGCGCCGAGGGCAAAGGACACATCGAACAGGGCCGCCGCACCGAAGGCGACCCCAAGAGCAATCGACAACACGGCGAGGCGGAACAGCTCGCGCGAGCCGGTGTGCGCTACCCAGTGCAGACCGGCAGGGATCACACGCTTCCCCACGATCAGCATCAGCGCAATGAAGCCTGCGACCTTCATCATTGTAACGAGCAGCAGGCCGAGCACCGCTCCACGATCTGCCACAGTCCCATTCACCAGATCGGCGATCACCGGCAGCATGACCAGTGCAAGCACCATCGCCAGATCCTCGACGATCAACCAGCCCACCGCGATCTTGCCGCGCTCAGTGTTGACCGCGTCGCGTGCCTGTAGCGCTCGCAACAGGACCACGGTGCTTGCCACGGACAGGGCCAGACCGAAGACCAGCCCGGCCACCACCGACCATCCAAGAAGCAGGGCAAGACCGAGACCCAAAGCGGTTGCCCCAGCGATTTGCGCAAGAGCTCCGGGAACGGCAATGCGCCTTACCGACAGCAGGTCTTTCAGGGAGAAGTGTAAGCCAACGCCAAACATCAGGAGGATCACCCCGATCTCGGCAAGTTCGATCGCCAGTTCTGCATCGGCAACAAAGCCGGGTGTGAAGGGGCCAATGATGACACCTGCAAACAGGTAGCCCGCCACAGGTGACACGCGGAGTCGGTGCGCCAGCGCGCCCATGACGAAGGCAACCACCAGAGCGGCAACAATCGTGGCAATCAGCGGGGTATGATGCGGCATTAGCTGAATAGATGCGAGCATGGCGCAGGTGTCAAGCTCGCGCTTGGCAGATCAGACCTTTGCGACAACTGACCTTTCGGCTTCACGCACCGCCACCCGCTCGTCATGCTCGCCGATCCGGAGCTTCCGCGCCGCCCAGTTGATAGTCGGTCCCTGTATCACGCTCGACAGCAGCACCACGAAGAACACGATATTGAAGATGGCGAAAGCGCCTTCCACCCCGGCAACGATCGGGAAAGTCGCCAGCACGATCGGCACCGCGCCGCGCAGGCCTGCCCAGGATACAAACAGCTTGGAACGCCATCCGAACTGCCGAAACGGGGCGAGGCACAGAAAGACGCTGATCGGACGGGCGACGAACATGAGGATTGCCGTAATCACAATGCCGGGGCCGATCGCCGGGCCAAGCTCCGATGGCGTCACCAGCAGGCCCAATGTAAGGAACATCGCCACTTGTGCCAGCCAAGCCATGCCGTCCTGAAAGGTAGAGACCGTGCGCTTGGCGGCGTAGCTGCGATTGCCCGCGACCAGCCCGGCAATATAGGCAGCCAGAAAGCCGTTACCTGCCAGCACATGAGCAGCGCCGAATGCAATCAATGCGGTCGCGATCGAGATTACGAAGGCCAGTCCGCCTTGCCGGTATCCACCGCGCTTGAGCAGCCACGGCATCCCGAAGCCGACTGCGAGACCGACCACCGCGCCCATCGCCATTTGCACCATGAACTCAGGCACCAGAGCCAGCGGGCTGGCGTCAGGCGTAGCGATGAAAAGGAGCACCGCGCCGACGAGGAAAATCGCCATCGGATCATTCGACCCCGATTCAACCTCGATCAGCGCAGGAACGTCGCCGTGAAGGTCGAGGCCAGTCGATCGCAGGATAGCAAACACCGCAGCCGCATCGGTCGAGGCGATGATAGCGCCGAGAAGCGCAGCTTCGAAAAGCGAGGCGTCGATCAGCAGTATCGCTGCGCCCGCTACGATCCCAGCACTCACAAATACACCGATCGTGGCGAGAAGTAGTGCTGGGGCAGCAACCCGCCGAACGTCCGACCAGGCCGTATCCATCCCTCCGGAGAACAGGATAAAGATCAATGACACCGTGCCGACCGACTGGGCAAAAGAGAAATTGCTGAAGGCAATGCCCCCTGGACCATCGATCCCGGCCAGCATCCCGAGCCCAAGAAAGCCGATTAGCGCAGGCAGCCCGAAGCGGCTCGACAGGCTTCCGGCAAGCACAGTCGTGAGCAGCAGAATGCCGACCAGCAGCAGCGCGGATTCCGTGTTTAAGTTCCCCATAAGTGGCGATTATCAACTTTCTTCAGGTTGTCAGCCATGCTTACGGCAGATTGCGAAGAAGCGCAGTGGGTCGAATGCGGTCGATCCGTGTGCTACATCATCGGCATGATACATAAGTTTATCCCTGTTTTAGCTACTCTTGTTCTTTTCTCTGGCTGCGACGCGGGTGGTGAAGCCTGCTCCGGTTTCACCATCACAGGCACTTCGACACAGACGTCCTTCTCGGTCTCCGAGCTGATGGCTCACGCGACCGCCATGGGGATGACGCAACAGGAAGCCGAAACACTGATCTACCTTGAAGGGATCACGCCAAACACCCGGATCGAGCCCGGTGAGACGATTTGTATCGATGGAACGCCGAATCGATAGGGATGGAGCATTGACCCTTGCCCGTGAACTGTTCCGGGACACGCAGCAGCGTGCCCCGGAATAAACTCACTGAGATGACCAGATCAGCAGTGCAAGAGCGACGAACACTCCTCCGATGAGCATCACCATCCAAAACAGATCGGCGCCGTTTAATCTGTCGAGATGATCTTTCTTGAGGCCTTCATATGGGGCCCTCAGGTTAGGATCGCTGGAGATGAGCCCGACGTCGAGCGCTGATGCTTCTTTTTTGAACCAGTGCAGCAGGTCGGCAAGCTCATCATCATCGAGACCTGGATACTTTGCCAGTAGGGCGGTAATTCTGTCACGGCGCTGTTCAAGTGCCGCACCTCTTGTGTTGTCTTCCATGAGGAAATTCCCCGTCAAATTGGACCCTGCGCTTCCTGGTGGAAGCGCCGATTTCAGGCGCAATGTGACGGGGGAGCCCGTGGCTGTGCGGGACGGGTCCGGATCGGTTCCGGAAGGGGCGCGTGTGACCAAAGAAGCGATCTGAAAAGGTCTGGCTTGTCTGTGAACGCAAGAAGGGTGATGTCACCGATGCAATCAAATGGTGGGCCGGCAGGCATCGGTTGCGGGTGCACTGCCTTCTCGACTTGACGCACGCTGCCCAGAACAGCAACGTCGACTGTGGCAGCGTTGAATGCAGAGCCCCGACTTTGCTCAAGCGACTTCGCTGGCGCGGCGGCGTGCATGCTGATCGCACTCAGCAACACAGCCGCAAGCAAACGAACCAAAACACGGGCAGCGCGGTCGAACATCGCGATTGCTTTCAGGAAGTAGCCATCCTTCTGCAAGCGCAATTTTTTTGACGCGACAGGTTTCCAACCCACTTAGGTCATCAAGCGCAAGATCTGTATCACCCGAAAGCTGACATCCCGCATTGGATTAAGCCGTCCGCGTGTTCGCTAAGCGCGCTCGCAATCATGGATGAGAGCGCTTCCTGTGCACGCTGACGGTTCGCATCATCCTTGCTCGACAGGTCACGGCGCAGCCAGTCAGGTGCACGCACGAGTGCAGCGAGAATGCGCTGTGAGAGTTCATCGCTCATTCTCCGGCCTTTGGCGTTGTAGCTGGGTTGGTGCAATCATGGAGCAGCCACGCAGCGCATTCTGCGACAGCGGCGTTGCGGATTGGCTGCACCTTGTAGGCAATGTTCTGGCCCATCGAATACAGCCGCAATGTTATCGGATTGAAGATTCAGTGAAAGCGGCGTCGATAGGTTTTGCGGCCGGTTCAAACGTCCGTAAGTCTCTGATCAGAAGAGAAAAGATGACGGCAAGATAAAGCGAGATTCCTCGCTGCCGCGGCGTGGCCCCTAAATATCTGTCTGCACATTGTTTTTGGGCGCTGTGCGGACCGTTTGGAGAGGTGGCCGGGTGGCGCTCTTCCCGATTTTCCGTTTCTTTTCAGTTCAAAGATGGCTGGCGCTCGCTTTGTCGGACTTCTGACAATCCGCCGTTTGCCGCCGCTGGCAAGCCATTGCACTCTGGGCTGCTACGCCCCGATTTACGGTCTTGCGCAGCTGATTCCGACTCCCAATCGTGGTCCCATGAGTGGTGATGACGACAGCTTTTGTATCCGCCCCGGCAGGGTTCGCGACCGTGGCGCAGGCGTGGCCCGTGTGGCCCGCCCGCGCCCTGTGCGCCATCGCCCGAATAGCTTCACTGCGCAGGTCACTCTCGCCATCCGCCGCGCTGGCGGGAACCCCAATCAGTTGTCCGGGACGAGGAAGGCAAGCGGCAGGTGCAACGCCCGAGGCCGGGGCGCGAAGGTTGCTGCCGGATTGAAGGGTCGGAACGGGTGGAGCCGGAACGCGAGCGGGGTTCGCACCCGCGCGCGCCGGGTGGCGGTGAAGGCACGGATCGTGAAGCTCAACCCGCAGCGCGGTGGCACGCGAGGGCGGCAGTTCGTCAGCGCCAAGGCGGTTGATGCCCATCTGCGCTATCTGGAGCGCGACGGCGTCACCCGCGACGGTGAGAAGGGTCAGGTCTATTCCGCTGACCATGATGTGGCGGATGGGTCTGCTTTCCTCGATCGGGGCCGCGAGGATCGCCACCAGTTCCGGTTCATCGTTTCGGCAGAGGATGGCGTAGAGCTATCTGACCTTCGGCAGACCACGCGTGATCTTATGGCGCGGATGGAAGCAGACCTTGGCACTAGGCTCGACTGGATTGCAGTCGATCACCACAACACCGGTCATCCGCATACCCATATTCTGGTGCGCGGGATCACTGATGACGGCAAGCGGCTCGATATTGCCGGAGACTATATCGCCCATGGCATCCGCGAACGAGCAAGCGAGATCGTCACGCTGGAGCTGGGCCGTCAGACCGAACAGGAGGTCAGCCGCCAGCTGGAGCGCGAGGTGGAAGCCGAGCGGTTTACCCGGCTCGACCGGATGCTGATTGCCGAGCAGGACGCAGGGAGCGAGTTTGCCGATCTTCGCCCCGACAAGGACATGGCTCTCACCATGCGCCAGAACCGGGCATTGATGATCGACCGTGCCCGCAAGCTGGAGCGGATGGGGCTGGCGACCGAGCACACGCCGGGAGTGTGGACCATCTCACCCCGCGCCGAACCAGTGCTGCGCGAAATGGGCATGCGCGGCGATATCATCAAATCCATGCATCAGGCGCTGGACCGCGAGGGGCTGGCGCAGCAGCGCGCCATTGCAGGCTATTCCATCCATCAAGCCGCACCGACCGAACGGATCGTCGGGCGCGTCGTTGCCAAGGCACTGGGCAGCGACGAGCTGGGCGAACGCATGGGACTCACCATCGATGGGATGGATGGCCGCGTTCATTACCTTGAGGTCCCGGCATCCAAGGTAGAGGATATCCAGCGCGGCAGCATCGTGGCGGTCAATCCGCCGCCCAGCATCGCCCGCAGGGCAGATGAGAACATCCTCCAGCAAACCGACGCCAACGGCATTTACCGGCCATCGGCTCATCTGGCATCGGTTCGTGAGACCATGCCCCGGATCGACCACGAAAGGCATGTTCAATCGCACGTCCGCAGGCTTGAAGCCTTGCGCCGCGCCGGGATTGTGGAGCGCATTGATGCCGATCGCTGGAGCGTTCCCGCCGACCTGCCCGAACGCGGCCTTGCCTATGACCGTCAGCGGTTCGGGAAAGGCCCGCGTATCGACGAGCTGTCGCACCTCTCTCTCGACCGGCAGGTGCGCCATGAGGGACCAACCTGGCTCGACCGCACCATGCTGGAGAGTGGGCGCGAGACAACGCCCTACACTGGGCTCGGCGGCGATGTCCGCTCTGCCTGGGAAGCACGCAAACGGGCGCTTGCCGACATGGGCTATGTTCGCGATCTTGGCGGCGGAAAGTTCCGTGCGCCCAGCGACCTGATCGAGCAGCTCGAAAAGGCCGAGGTCAGCCGCGCAGGCAAGAAGTTTGCCGCAGAGCGCGGGCTCAGCTGGCAGCCGACCGGGACGGGTGACCGGGTCTCAGGCAAGCTCGTCGGTCAGGCACAGCTCGCCAGTGGACGGTTCGCGATGATCGACAATGGTCTGGGCTTCCAGCTCGTGCCGTGGAACGACGCGCTTGGAAAACGTCTGGGTCAGCAGATTGACGGTATCGTCATGTCTGGCGGGGGCATCGACTGGACACTGGGGCGGAGCCGGAGCCGGGGACTGGGGTTGTGATGCTGGTGCAGGAACTGCCGCTGCGAAAATCGGCACCAAAATTTAGGCCAGAATGTGCTGTTGAGGGTCGTTTCGTTTCACTTGGGAATCCTATGTGAGACGGCTCCAGACAACTTGGCAGCAGTAGTAAGCATGGTATCAACATCGAATGTCAAAGCTGTTTGCAGGTAAGCTGTCGCTAGTCGTCGATACCAACCTTTTTCTCGAATGCAGGTCGCTCGTGGATCTCCCTTGGCATGAACTCGGTTTTCGCGACATCGAACTCATTGTATCCCGACCAGTTCAGCAGGAACTAGACAATCACAAGAAGAATGAGCGCGGACGCACCTTTAAGAAGGCACTGGCCGCAACAAAGTTACTTCGCGAGCTTGTTACTGCCGGAAAGCCCGCGCTTGTCATCCGTGAGTCAGACCCGCGTGTCGTGCTCTCAATAATGCCCGCATCCCGCATCCAGCCCGAATTAAACGACCAACTCGACCCATCGTTCAACGATGATGCGATCATCCTTCGGATGCTCCAGTACAAGCACGACAACGAACCGGCCGATGTTCGGTTGATCACACATGATACCGGCCCGATGGCAACGGCAGCCAGCCTTGGAATTCCTTTCATCCCAATTCCGGATTCTTGGCTTATGCGGGAGCAGGATGATGCTGCGACCAGAGAGAACAACCAGCTCAGAGGCGAATTGCAGCGCCTACGCTCACAAGAGCCGCAGCTCTACATCAAGGTGCTTGATGAGAACGGGAACGAAATTTCACGGCTAGATGTTCAACTGGGTCTCTATGAGCCACTAACTGATGATCAGATCACCATCCTCATGGAGGAGATCCAGCATAAATTCCCGATGGCTACCGAGTTTGGTACGGCGGAAACCACACCACAGCCCCCGCGAACCTTTCCGGGGCTAAGTGGTTTGCGTGGCCGAACAATTACCGAATATGTTCCCGCATCAGATGCCGAAATTCAAAGGTATCAGCGGGAGTCATACCCTAAATGGCTGTCTTCATTTCGCAAGCAGCTTAGAGTCCTGGATGGTCGACTGAACGCGAAAGCCGGTTGGCCTGAGGTCGAGTTCTTAATCACGAACTCAGGCACTAGGCCAGCAACCCGCTCGCTGGTGAGGTTCTCTACTCACGGCAACGTCGAAATTTGCCCACCCGAACTGCAAGATGAGAAAGCCGACGAGATGCCAGCGCGCGGTGGAGACTCGATCAGGTTGCCGACTCCCCCATTGCCACCGCGTGGCGCTTGGGAGAGAAAAGCAACCCAGTCAGCGAGCCTCATGCACGAAATGATGATGAGCCGCTTTTACGATCCATTCGGTGCCCACATTGATCATCATCCGTTGAATTTAGGTGTGCTGACACCTGCCAAGCCACGCGACCCCGACGCATGCTATTGGAAAGACGGGCGGCCATCGGTTGCTACAAATCTTGTCGAGCTAACTTGCGAGAACTGGCGGCACAGCGCCGGTGATGAGCAGTTTCGATTTCGTGTGACCGCATCAAGCACGGACAATGTCTCAGGTGCAATAAAATGCGAGATACATGCACAAAACCTCTCGGACCCAGTCAAGATGACATTGCCGGTCCAGATCGAACGGATTGCGAAATCCACCTTTGACCATGCACAGACCTTGATCAATAGGTTAGGGTTTACAAGCTGAAACAAGCTAGATCCACCCCCGAAAGCGAGGATATAATTGATGGCAAAACCGACCCATCAAACAGAGAGGGCAGGTGTTCACGCTGTCGGGGCAATCTTCACAGCATTGGGCTGGGCCTTTCGTGAGCAGCCTACAAGCGACTTCGGAATCGATGCTCATGCGGAGAAGCTTAACGGCGACGGCTTGGGTGGCGGGAAACTGATCGCACTCCAGATCAAGACCGGTTCGTCATACTTCAAGAAGCGTGGCGACGATTACGTGTATTACGGCGAGGATCGCCACCGCGAGTATTGGACCCATCATTCACTGCCGGTGTTTATCGTCCTTCACGATCCCGAAACTCAGCTTACGCTTTGGCAAAAGGTCGAGCAGCACCTGATTGAGGACGGAAAGGATGGTCGCTGGTCGATCACAGTTCCAGCCAATCAGCAACTGGACGAGGCGCATGAACGATACATAGCGCGGGGGATCGCGTCAGACCTAGGCAGTATCCGCCGGCATCGATTAACACTCGACCTCCCCATCATCCGGCAGTTTGCCGAACACGAAATAGCCTATCTTCACGTAGAAGAGTGGGTGAACAAGTCACTGAATTTTAGGCGCACCGCAGTGGTTTTCGGTGACGATCCTGACGCTGCGGCCGATCTGGACCTCGACACGTGGCTCCCGGCATACACTATAGGCCGCTTCATGGCTGTGCACTTCCCATGGCTTGAATGGAGGGAGCACGAATACATAGGTGCCGAACACGGCTCCTACGAAGTAGCTTGCTGGGTTCTAGAGGTCGAATTATCCAATGTCGGTAAAGCCACGCTTATCCTAGATGATTTCTACGCAAGCGAGCTTCCGCCCGATGAAAGGCCGGAACTCGAATTCGAGCCGGAACTACTGGCCTTCCTCGCAGAAAGCGATGTTGGCGACCCAGACGATCTGGGACGTTAAAGCCCGGAAACACTCTTGGTAACGCCCGAGGCCGATTGCTGCTTTTGGCTCTCAAATTGCGAACGCCAAGACGATGAGAGTCATATGCTCACCTAACCCTGTCCGGGCTTGCCTTCGCATCAGCTTTCAGCTTGTCAATCTTCTCCGAGCAGACTTCGTGCACAACGCGACCTAACTCCTCGACCTGCGCGCCGAGCCATTCAAGCTCGTCTTTCGTGATGCGGTAATGCTTCGAGTAGCGCGCCTTGACGTAGGCATCCTTGAGCTTCTCGAACCGTGCTCGATCCTTTTTGAGCTCGCGCGGCCAGACATAGGTCAGGCGCGGATCGATCCGCTCGGCTTGGGTGCGCAGGAAGCCCAGATTGTGCACATGGGGAGTGTAAAAGGTGCAGACCAAAAGCACGCAATGGTATAGGCGCTCGGTACACTGGTGCAGCGAAAACGCTGCCTCCTTAAGCCTGTCTCGACCGATATAGAAATCTGTCCCTTCCTTCAGGGCGGCAGCGCTGGGGAACCACTCCTCGAAATATTCCTGCGCCATGGCAAGCGCCTGCGTCGGTGTCTTGGGCTTGGGCGTGTGGAGCTCTGTGTCATCGGACTGGTAGACCGCAATCCCTTCGGCCTTCACGTCCATGAAGAAGTAGCGCCCATGGGCAAGCCCGTCGTTCACTTCCTGTAGGGTGTGGACGATGAAATTGACCGGTGTCTGCAGCGTGCCGGTCACCCCATACTCGCGCATCAGCCGCTCATCGAGCTTGGCCCAGTACTTTACCCGATCCGTGAGCCGTTTGTCGCTGACGATGATCAGCAGATCGAAGTCTGAGCGGTAGCCCTTGGCGGTGTGCGGCTCGTCGACCCATGTGCCGCGCGCATAGCTGCCGTAGAGGATCACCTTGAGGATGCGCCCGGCCTTCTTCCACTCATGCTTTGCCAGAGCGAAGGCGTCGTCGAATTCCTCGAAGATCAGCTGCACAACGCGCTCAAGCTCGCGCTGTTTTTGCGGGGGCAGATGATCAAGGTCGGTGCGCATCGTCTTGGCAGTCTAGCAAGCTGTTGAGCAACTTGCACCTCTTCGGCGACCATCATCCGCATCAATGACACCAATCAGGATGCTTCGGAGGGTTGGTCATGCGCGTCCGATCGGTTTTGGGCGCGTCAATACCAAGGACTGGGGATGTGGCGGAAACAGACCTGCCAAGACACGCTGGGCCAGCAGGTAGCCCGGAAGCGAGCAGCATCGGCGGAGGCTCGACGGCCCTCAAGACCAAGCCCTATGGGCGGCGCTGGCCGCGCCGGTCTTGACCGCCGCCGCCCATCCGCCGGGATCGAATTCTGCGCCGGGACGGAAGAACGCTCCTGCACCGAACCAAAGAACGGGGCTGGGAATGCGCCGCGAGCGCTACGCTCCTATCACCATCGTCCGCCGTTGCATGACTACAGCCCCTATCTGCGCGCGCTGCTACGAAGCGAAGTCCGGCGTAGACATGGGTGGTTCCGCTGCCGCCTAGTATCGCCGATTCTGGCGGGATGCCCCGCAAGCCGCGTCATCACGAACCCACCACGTCCGAGCAGCTTGAAGAGCTGCTTGGCGAGCCATGGCCGTTCCGTGGCCGTCCGCCCAAACACGACGTCGAGCGCTGGCGTGTCAGTGACGATTGGCCAGATCAAGTCCCGGTCACCGATGTTGAAATTGCCGTGTTTGAGGCATGGTTTGGCGACGTCTTCGACGAACTATTCGGCCCGGTCTGACCGTTCAGGTTCATTCGTCGCACTCGAAGAACAGTTGCCTTTGATCCCTCAACGAGGTATGTTGTACAACTCACAACCCGATGCGAAATGTGGCCACAAAGTATTCGATTTCCCGCCGGGTATAGTTGGAACGGAGCGCATAGTGGCCGGAGACGTCACCAACGCCGAGGGCGTATCTAAACCGAGCCCCGTTCGCGTGTACATTCCGCAGGAGATTGACGTGAAGGCGATCCGCGCCAGGCTTGGCATGACGCAGCACGAGTTTGCCGCACGGTTCGGCTTTTCGATCAAGACGCTCCAGCACTGGGAGCAAAAGCATCGCGCGCCCGAAGGCCCAACGCGTGCCTACCTTCTGGTCATCGACCGCGATCCTGATGCGGTGCAGCGCGCCTTAGGGAGCGCTACATGACCGACTCCGCCTCCAGCTCCGTCACGCTGCGCGCCGCGCTGTATTTGCGCGTTTCCACTGCGCGGCAGGCCGAGCACGATGTGTCGATCCCGGATCAGCGTAAGCAGGGCGAAGCTTATTGCGCTTCGCGCGGCTACCAGCTGGTCGAAACCTTTGTGGACGCAGGCGCTTCTGCGACCAACGACCGCCGCCCCGAGTTCCAGAAGTTGATCGAAGCAGGCACTGCCAAGCCTGCCCGATTCGACGTCGTGGTCGTTCATAGTTTTTCGCGCTTCTTCCGCGACCACTTCGAGCTGGAGTTCTACGTCCGCAAGCTCGCGAAGAACGGCATTCGCCTTGTATCCATCACCCAGGAGATGGGTGATGATCCGATGCACGTGATGATGCGCCAGATCATGGCATTGTTCGACGAGTATCAGTCCAAGGAGAATGCCAAGCACGTGCTTCGCGCCTTGAAGGAGAACGCGCGGCAGGGGTTCTGGAATGGCTCGCTGCCGCCAATCGGCTACCGCGTTGTGGCTGCCGAGCAGCGCGGAGCCAAGATCAAGAAAAAGCTGGAGATCGACCCGCTGCACGCCGAGACGGTACGACTGGCATTCCGGTTGGCGCTGGAGGGTGATGGCACGTCCGGTCCGATGGGCGTCAAGGCCATCACCAAGTATCTCAACGAACGGCGCATCTTCACCCGCGACGGCGGGCGCTGGGGGATTGGCACGGTGCACCGGATGCTGACGCGGCAGACCTACATCGGAAGGCACGAGTTCAACCGCCGCACCAAGAACGGTGCCAACAAGCCCGACGAGGAGGTCATCCCGGTCGCGGTGCCGCCGATCATCGATCAGGCAACCTTCGATGCGGTGCAGGCGCGCATGAAAGCACGCAACCCCAAAGTGACGCCGCCTCAGGTCGTGGGCGGTCCTACCTTGCTGACTGGTCTGATCCACTGTGCCAAGTGCGGCGGGGCCATGACCATCCGCACCGGTAAAGGCGGGCGTTATCGCTACTACACCTGTTCAACCAAAGCGCGGCAGGGTCCGACAGCATGCAGCGGCATGACCGTGCCGATGGAAAAGCTGGACACACTGGTGGCCAAGCATCTGGAGGAACGCTTGCTTGACCCCGCACGGCTGGAGCAGGTGTTGGAGGCAGTTCTCGACAGGCGGCAGGAGCGCACCGAGCGCCGCCGCGAGCACATCGCCGAGTTGAACAAGCGCGCCACGGAAACAGAACTGCGTCTCAAGCGGCTTTACGATGCCATCGAGAGCGGCGTTGCCGACCTGGACGACCCCGACCTCAAAGAGCGGATCGTCAGTCTCAAGGCCATTCGCGACCAGTCACGGGTCGATGCCGACCGCGCCTCGGCAATGCTGGAAAGCGCGGGCCAAAAAGCCATCACCGCGCCAATGCTCGCAAAATTCGCGCAGACCGCTCGCCAGCGAATTCGCCTGCCCGGTGGCGGCTATCGCCGTGACCATCTCCGCGCGCTGGCGCAGCGGGTCGAGGTGAACGACGGCGAGGTTCGCATCATGGGATCGAAGTCCGATCTGCTGCGGGCACTGGCCGCCACAGGCGGTTCGGGAACACCGCCGGGCGCAGTGCCCAACTTTGTTCCAAGGTGGCGGAGAGGGTGGGATTCGAACCCACGTTACCGTTGCCGGTAAACCGCATTTCGAGTGCGGCGCATTCGACCACTCTGCCACCTCTCCGCGAGGTCTGTCGCGCACGGGTGCGCCGCGTGGTCGGGGCGGCAGGCGACAGGGAGCGCGCGCGTTAGCCCAAGCCTTGCCCCTTGCCAAGTCCCGGAAAGCCACAAAATGCGGGCATATCTCGCACCTGCACCATCGCGCTGCTTGTTTTGGCGCGTTGAAAGTCCATATTCCGCCCATGGAACGCGCAGAGTTCTTCTCAAGTCAGGCTGGGCGCACCATTGTTGCCCCGCGGCAGACCCGCGCCCGCTTCGGCATCGGAGACGTGGTGCGCCACCGCCTGTTCGCCTTTCGCGGCGTGGTGTTCGATATCGATCCGGTCTTTGCCAATAGCGAAGAATGGTATCAGTCGATCCCCGAGGATATCCGTCCGCGCCGCGATCAGCCGTTTTATCACCTGCTCGCCGAAAACGAAGATTCGTCCTACGTCGCCTATGTCAGTCAGGGCAATCTGGTGGCGGATGCCGATGGCGGGCCGGTCGATCATCCCACGGTGCGCCAGTTGTTCGACAGCTTCAAGGACGGGCGCTACAAAATGCGCAGAGCCCTGACCCATTAGGAAGTTCAGCTTTTCAGCTTCCAGCCTGAACGCAGCAGCGCATAGGTACCCGCCGCCAGCCCGGCGTTGACCACCGCCAGACCCCCTGCAGCCGCGATTACAGTGGTGCTTGAGCCCATGTCGGTGGCCCCCAGAAAGCCATAGCGGAAGCCCGAAATCACATAGAAAAACGGGTTCATGCGGCTCACCCACTGAAACGCGGGATCAAGGTTGTCGATCACGTAAAACGTGCCCGACAGCAGCGACAGCGGAGCGATGATGAAATTGGTGATCGCGGCATTGTGATCGAACTTTTCAGCCCAGATCGAGGTTGCCAGCCCCAGCGTCGCAAGCAACAGCGACCCCATCAACCCGAACCACACTACCGCCCAGGGGTGCGCCATGCTGAGCGATACGCCCGGCCACAGCGCCATCGCCAAGGCAACGGTAAAGCCCACCGCAATCGCGCGGGTGATTGCGGCCGCGATGATTCCGCTCATCAACTCGCCCGACGAAAGCGGCGGCATCAACAGGTCGATGATCGTCCCCTGCATCTTGCCCGCCAGCAGTGAAAAGCTGGAATTGGCGAAGGCATTCTGCATCATCGCCATCACAATCAGCCCCGGCGCGACGAAACTCGCAAACGGCACGCCGAGCACTTCGCGTCCTTCGCGACCCAAAGCGACCGTAAAGATCGCCAGAAACAGCAGCGTGGTAAAGGCGGGTGCCCAGATCGTCTGCATCTGCACCTTGAGAAATCGCCGCACCTCCTTCATATAGAGGGCGAACAGACCCACACGGTTGATCCCGGATATCACCGGAACACCGCGAGGGGAAAACCGGGCGCTTCCACCGGTCTTGTCAGACAGGTTCTTTTCAGTCACGGGAGCGGCGCGGAAAACGGGTTTAATGAAGCTGGTTCGGCCATGGCACAGGTGCCTAGGCTGCGCAGGGTTCCATGACAAGTATCCGCTGCAAGCACAGGAACAGGTAATACATATGAGCTGGACGGACGAGCGCATCGAGACGCTCAGAAAAATGTGGGAAGGCGGCGCCACCGCCAGCGAGATCGCCACCGAACTCGGCGGGGTCAGCCGCAATGCTGTGATTGGCAAGGCGCACCGGTTGGGGCTGAAAGCGCGCCCCTCCCCGGTGAAGGCCAACGACAAGAAGAAGGTCCCGGCCTCCAGGAAGCCGGTTGCCGCGCCCACGCCCGCTGCCGCGCCGCGTTCCGACGCAGGCGAGCGGTCGGCCGCAATCGCGCCCCAACGTGCACCGACCCGCCCAACGGCAGTCGCAGCGCGCAGCGACGTGGCCGAACAGAGTGGCCACACGGGCCCCTCTCAGCCGATTCCTAACCCGGCGTCCGATCTGCCCAAGATTGTTTCGGTCGGCCCCGGTGGCTTCCTGCGTCAGGGCCCCGGTGATCAGCAGCCCCCGATCCCGCCTGCTCCGCCGCGCCGTCTGGTGCCAGCCAAGCCAAGCCCGGAAATCGCCGACAAGACCAGCCTGCTCGATCTGTCGGAAAAGGTCTGCCGCTGGCCGATGGGCCATCCCGGCGAACCTGATTTCCACTTCTGCGGCCAGCAAGTGAACCCCGGTTTCCCCTATTGCGTGGAACATTGCGGCCGTGCCTATCAGGCGCAATTGCCGCGCGGCGTGCGTCGTCCGCCACCGCCGCTGCCGTTTGGTGGCCCGCGCGTTCGGTAATCGCAAGACTGGGGCAGGGTCGCGCACCGGGGCTTCCCCCGCATCTGCCCTGCCCGCTATGGCTGATACGGGCCAAAGTGGGTGTTAATATGAACGCGATTATCGGTGTGTTGATAAAGGCGCTTACCATAGCGGGTGCCTTGATCGCTCTGCCTGCGCCCGCCCATGCCGAACTGCCCGCGCCGGTGCGCGCGATGATTGATGCCGCCATCGCTACGGGTGATGAAAACAAGGGGCGCACAGTGGCCGAAATCGCCCGCGATACCTACCCGTCAGATGGGGATGAGATCACCGCCATCCTCGCCACTTTCGAAGCTGAAATGGCCGCGCGCAGGGTGGCCGAAGCCCAAGCCAAGGAAGATGCAATCCGCACTGCGGGGTTGTTCGATTACTGGAACGGCAAGGGCGAATTTGGCGGATTCCGCGCGACGGGCAATAGCAATAACACCGGCCTTACCACCAGCCTGACAGTTGAACGCGCAGGCATTGACTGGCGGCACAAGCTGACCGGGCGGGCCGATTACCAACGCGCCAGCGGCGTAACCACCCGCGAACAATTCCTTGGTCGCTACGAACCCAATTTCAATGTCTCTGAACGATTCTACATCTATGCGCTGGCGCAATATGAACGCGACCGCTTCCAAGGCTTTTCCGGGCGTTATGCCGTCTCAGGCGGTATCGGTTATCAAGCCCTGAAGAAAGACGACATCCAGCTTTCCATGAAAGCTGGCCCGGCCTACCGCGTCATCGAATTTGTCGACGGACGCAGCGAAAGCCGGATTGCAGGACTTGTGGGCATCGACTTTGACTGGGACATTACCGACCGGCTCAAGCTGACCCAAGATACCAATGCCGTCGCCGAAACGGGTGGCTCTGCGATCGCGATCATCGATTCGCGAAACACCAGCATCGATCTGACCACTGGCCTCAATGCAAAGTTAAACAGCAGCCTGTCGGCGCGGCTTTCTTATGCCATCGAGTACAACAGCAACCCCCCGCCCGGTGCCGTGCAGACCGATACGCTGAGCCGGATGACATTGATCTACGATTTCTGAGCAAACCAGATCACGTGATGCGCGCCCTTGTTGTTGGGGCGCGAACGCACGTTCCACTCGATCACGGTGAGGCCGGTATCGTATAACCGCTTGCGGAATGCGGGATCGGGCGCAGCTGACCACACGGCCAGAATACCGCCAGGCGCCAGCGCATCGCGCGCCTTGGCAAGACCCGTGCGTGAATAGAGCCGGTTATTCGCCTCGCGCACCAGCCCATCGGGGCCATTGTCGACATCAAGCAGGATCGCATCAAACTTGGCCGAGGTGCCATCATTGGCATCATCGATCAGCGCCGCGACATCGCAGATCCTGAGATCGAGGCGCGGGTCTGACAGGCTGTCTCCGGTCAGTTCGGCCATCGGCCCTTTGGCCCAATCGATGATCGCCTCGGCGATTTCGGCAATGATGATCTGCGCCTTGTCCCCCAACCGCGCGCGCGCGGCGCGGTAGGTGAAGCCCATGCCATAACCGCCGATCAGGATACGCGCATTGGCTTTGCCGAGCCGGTCGATGGTGAGTTCGGCAAGCTGTTCTTCGGAAAAGCGCATCCGCGAGCTCATCAGCTCATTACGCCCCATCACGATCATGAAGTGGCCAGCATGCGTATAGAGTTCGAGCAATTCGCCATCGGCAATCTGTGCGCTGGCGAGGTGTTCGCGTTTGAGCATCGTCAGACATCCCTTTCAACAAAAAGGCCGCCCGGATCGCTCCGGGCGGCCCCAATTGTTACCCTCAAATAAGACGATCAGTCCTTGAGGAAATCGGGCAGACCGGCCGGGCCGCTGTCCTGATCACGGCCACCGCGATCACCGCCGCCGCTGCGACCGCGCCCCCCCCGATCACTGCCGCGATCACCTCTGGGTCCGCGCCGATCGTTACCGCGATCGCCGCCCCGGCCACCTTCACGCGGCTCACGCGGTTCGCGCGGCGGGCGGGTGTCTTCGAGCTCTGCACCAGTTTCCTGATCGACCACCCGCATCGACAGGCGCACCTTGCCGCGCTGGTCGATTTCGAGCACCTTGACCTTCACGTCCATGCCTTCGGAAACGACATCGGTGGGCTTTTCCACCCGCTCGTTGCGCATTTCCGAAACGTGGACGAGGCCATCCTTGCCGCCCATGAAGTTCACGAACGCGCCGAAATCGACGATGTTCACGACCTTGCCGTTGTAGATCTTGCCAACTTCGGCTTCCTCGACAATGCCGAGGATCCACTTCTTGGCGGCTTCGATTTCATCAACGTTACTCGACGAGATCTTGATCACGCCTTCATCGTCGATATCGACCTTGGCGCCGGTTTCAGCCACGATTTCGCGGATCACCTTGCCGCCGGTGCCGATGATGTCGCGGATCTTCGACTTGTCGATCTGGATCGTTTCAATGCGCGGCGCGTGCTTGCTGACTTCGGTGCGGGCAGAGCCCAGCGCCTTGGTCATTTCGCCCAGGATGTGCGCACGGCCAGCCTTGGCCTGTTCCAATGCCTTGGCCATGATTTCCTGCGTGATGCCGGCAATCTTGATGTCCATCTGCATGGTGGTGATACCGTTTTCGGTGCCCGCAACCTTGAAGTCCATATCGCCGAGGTGATCTTCATCACCCAGAATGTCGGACAGGACGGCGAATTCATCACCTTCAAGGATCAGGCCCATTGCGATGCCCGAAACAGGCGCCTTCACCGGCACGCCGGCATCCATCATCGACAGGCACCCGCCGCACACCGTCGCCATCGAGGACGAGCCGTTGGACTCGGTGATGTCCGACAATACGCGGATGGTATAGGGGAAGTCTTCCTTTGACGGCAGGATCGGGTTGAGCGCACGCCACGCCAGCTTGCCGTGGCCGATTTCGCGGCGGTTTGAACCACCGAAACGGCCCACTTCGCCGACCGAATAGGGCGGGAAGTTATAGTGAAGCATGAAGCTCGAATAGCTGAGGCCTTCGAGCCCGTCGATCATCTGCTCGGCATCCTTGGTGCCCAGCGTGGTGGTGCAGATCGCCTGCGTTTCACCGCGGGTAAACAGCGACGAACCATGCGTGCGCGGCAGGAAGCCGACGATCGCTTCGATCGGGCGAACCTGATCAAGCTTGCGTCCGTCGATCCGCTGACCATCCTTGAGGATCGCCCCTCGCACGATTTCGGCTTCGAGCTTCTTCATCACCTTGCTGGCGACGTTCTGGGTTTGCCCGCCTTCATCGGCGAACGCAGCCTTGGCCTTGGCGCGTGCTTCGTTGAGAAGGTTCGAACGCGCCGATTTATCAGTGACCTTGTAAGCTGCGGCGATATCCGCGCCGACCAGATCCTTAAGCTTGGCCTTGATGTCGGCGGTATTATCCGAGGTGTCGATCACCCACGGTTCCTTCGCCGCCTGTTCAGCCAGATCGACGATCGCGCCGATAACCTTGCGGCATTCGTCATGCGCAAACATCACCGCGCCGAGCATTTCTTCCTCGGTCAGTTCCTTGGCTTCGGATTCGACCATCATCACTGCGCTATCCGTGGCAGCAACCACCAGATCGAGGCGGCCTTCAGCCAGCGCACGATCCTGCTTGGGATTGAGGACATATTCGCCATCAATATAACCCACGCGGCAAGCGCCGATCGGGCCCATGAACGGCAGGCCCGAAATGGTCAGCGCAGCCGAAGCGGCGACCATCGCAACCATATCCGGATCAGTTTCGCCATCAAACGAAAGAACCTGACAAATCACGTTGATTTCGTTGTAGAAACCTTCTGGAAACAGCGGGCGGATCGGACGGTCGATCAGGCGGGAAACCAGCGTTTCCTTTTCGGTCGCGCCACGTTCACGCTTGAAGAAGCCGCCCGGAATACGTCCGGCGGCTGAGAATTTTTCCTGATAGTGGACGGTGAGCGGGAAGAAATCCTGCCCTTCCCGAACGCTCTTGGCGGCGGTCACGGCGCACAGCACCACGGTTTCGCCATAGGTGGCCAGCACTGCGCCATCGGCCTGACGGGCAACGTGCCCGGTTTCCAGAGTGAGGGTTTTGCCGCCCCATTCCAGCGATACGGTTTTCGTGTCGAACATTGATTTTCCTTCTGACCCGCGGTCGCCCTATTGCGTGCGGGGCCTCATGTGCCGGGGAAAAGACCGTCCCGGTCCGGTGTGGGGCGCTTTGGCCCCAAGGCGGGCAGACCGGATGTCTGCTTGCCCCATAAGCAAAAAAGGCGGCCCCTTGAGCCGCCTTTTCGCAAAACTCTTATTTCCGCAGGCCCAGCTTCTGGATCAGAGCATTATACCGCTCCACATCCTTTTTCTTGAGGTAGGCCAGCAGCGTGCGACGCTTGTTGACCATCATCAACAGGCCGCGACGCGAATGGTTGTCCTTGTGGTGGCCCTTGAAGTGTTCGGTGAGGTTGCGGATGCGCTGCGTGAGGATCGCAACCTGAACTTCGGGGCTGCCCGTATCCTTGGGATCGCGGGCGTTGTCAGCAATGATTTCCTGCTTCTTTTCGGCGGTCACCGACATAGTTTTTCGTCCTTACTCAGCGACATCGGGAAGGTTAAAACCCCGCACGACCGTGGCCATGCCATCCGTGATTTCCATCAGCGCGACCGGGACAGTGCCCAGTTTCGCCAGATAAAGCCCGGATGATTGGGGCATGTCAGACAATACCCGGCCCTGACGGACCGCCTGCGCGCTTGTCTGATCGAGGTGGAGGGCCGGGATGTCGTCCAGCCCTGCCTCTAACGGCAGGATCAGGTTTTCTAATGCGCGGCGCTTAGCGGATTCCTCCAGCAAGTCCAGCGAAATCGCTTGGGCCTCGGTGAACGGCCCAGCCTTGGTGCGGCGCAGGTAGGTGACATGACCGCAGGTGCCAAGCGCGCTGGCAATATCGCGCGCGAGGCTGCGGATATAGGTGCCTTTGGAAACATGGGCGACAAGGGTGATGTCTTGCACAATATCGTCACCGCGACCTTCGCCGGGATGGCGGATAGCGAGCGAGTGGATCGTCACCGCCCGCGCCTTCAATTCCACCGCCTCGCCCGCCCGGGCCCGGTCATAGGCGCGCTGGCCATCGACCTTCAGCGCGGAATAGGCCGGCGGCACCTGTTCGATCGGCCCGGTAAAGCGCGGCAGCACCGCTTCTATCTCAGCCAGCGTCGGACAGTGATCGCTGGTCGCCACCACCGCGCCTTCGGTATCAAGCGTTGCGGTTTCAGCCCCAAACTGCACGGTGAATTCGTAGATCTTGCTGGCATCCAGCATCCGTCCGGCCAGCTTGGTTGCCTCTCCCAGCGCGATTGGCAGCACGCCTTCGGCCAGCGGATCGAGCGTGCCGCCATGCCCCACCTTGGTCTTGGCATGGCCCCCCTGCCGTAGCACGCGCTTGACCGCGCTAACGCCTTGGGTGCTACCCAACCCGCGCGGCTTGTCGAGGATCAGCCAGCCAGACAGCGGCACGGGTTTAACGGCGTCGTTCACCCTACCCCCTTAACCATGCCGCGCCCATAACGCCACGCCGTGCGCCCGCGCACCGATCAGGCAATCAGCGCCGCAATCGCGTCTGCCAGGCTCAGATAAAAGCTCATCGCTGCGCCGACTGGCGGCATCAGCACCTGGCTAAGCCAACCCGTTCCGAACACCCAGCTTGCCGCGATCAGGATCAACAGCAGCGCCATGCCAATGCCTTGCAACTTTTCCCACCCCGCCTGCAACCGCGCTGGCAACAGCCCGCCGACAATGTGCGATCCATCGAATGGAGGGATCGGCAACAGGTTGAACAGGCCGAGGAAGATGTTGATGAGGATGAAGTAGAATAACCCGGTGGCAAGCCACTGCGTCTCACCCAGACGATTGACCAGCAGCGCCGCGCCGCCGTCCACATCGCCGCCCATGCCAACGCCCAAGGGCATCGCCAGCCCCAGCAGCACTGCGCCCACAGCTGCGAGCACGAAATTGCTCCCCGGCCCGGCGGCGGCCACCGCCATCATCCCGAACCGCGGATTGCTGAGCCGCCATTTGTTGACCGGCACCGGCTTGGCCCAGCCAAACACTGGTCCGCCCAGCAGCGCCAGCGCGCCCGGCACCAAAAGCGTGCCGACCGGATCGACATGCCTGATCGGATTGAGCGTCAACCGCCCGCGATCCGACGCGGTGGTATCGCCGAGCAATTTGGCGGCATAGCCATGCGCGACCTCGTGAAACACGATAGCAATGACAAGCGCCGGGATCAGCACCAGCGCAAGGGAGAGGGTTTGGGTCATCGCCGCAGCATGTAGGGTGCAGCCCGGCGAAAGCCAGAGGTGCAGGGCACAATCACCCGGCCAACGCTTGCGAAAAATGTTTGCGGCACAGCGCGACATAGCGATCATTGCCGCCGATTTCGGTCTGCTGGCCCTGCCGCACGGCTTTTCCGCTGGCATCAACCCGCAGGTTCATCGTCGCCTTGCGGCCGCAGTGACACACCGCTTTCAGTTCCACCAGTGCATCCGCAATCCCCAGCAGCACCGCCGAACCGGGGAACAATTCACCCTGAAAATCGGTGCGCAACCCGTAGCATAGCACCGGCACCCCAGCCTCATCCGCCAGCCGCGCCAGTTGCCAAACCTGTTTGGGGTCAAGGAACTGCGCCTCGTCCACCAACACGCAATCGAGCGGCGTGGCAGCATGGGCAGCGGCAACCTCTGCCCACAGATCAGTGTCGGGATGGAACCGCTGCGCCGCGCTTTCCAACCCGATGCGGCTGCGCACCATCCCGGCTGATCGGCTATCAAGCGCGGCGGTCCACAACATCGTGCGCATCCCGCGTTCACGGTAATTGAAATCCGCCTGCAACAGGTGCGATGATTTGCCCGCGTTCATGCTGGCGTAGTAGAAATAGAGCTTGGCCATCGCATCTGCCTAACGATTCGCTGCGCGCGCGGCGAGATAGGGCTTGGACCTTTTGCCCGGTTGAGGCGTATAAGCAGCATAATGAGCAAACCTGCCGCCCTTGTTCGGATCATCCTGCTGCCGCTGCTGGCGGTGTTTGCGATTGCGAATATCGGCGCGCCGCAGCGTTACACGCTTGATGCCAGCGCCAGCAATGTATCGGCCAAAGTGCCGTTCTTCGGGATCGCCAGCAAAACCGCACGCTTTCCTCAAATGCAGGGTGCAGTCACGATTGTCCCCGGCGCGCCCGAACGCGCGGTGATTGACGTGACGTTTGATGCCACCGCCATCGAAGCGCCTGATGACCTGACGTTAAGCCGCCTGCGCGGCGAAAAGTTCTTCTGGGTCGAAAAATATCCGACCGTGCACTTCGTCGGCCGATCATTGAAACTGACCAGCCCGACGCGCGGCACGGTTTCAGGCGAATTGACCGCGCGCGGAGTGACCAAGCCGCAGACGCTAACCGTCACCTTCGATGCCGACCCGCTGACGCAGGTGGGCCAGCCGGTCAGCTTCACCGGCACCACCACGATTGACCGGCGGCAATATGGAATGAAATCCTATCAGCTGATCGTCGGCAACAAGGTGGACATCATGCTGAAGGCTCGGATGTTACCGCGTTAGGGGCGGGGATTCATTCTTCTTCGCCCAGATCGCGCGCCACCTTGGGATCGCGCAGCAGCGCCTCGATCCGGTCAGCCTCGGCAAAGCTTTCATCCTTGCGGAAGCGCAGCTTGGGCGCGAATTTAAGGCCGAGCCGTTTGGCCACCTCGCGCTGCAAAAACGCGGTGTTCTGGCGCAGCGCGTGCACCACCTCATCCTCGCCAGCCCCCAGCAGCGGTTTGATGTAAGCGGTGGCGTGGCGCAGATCGGGCGTCATGCGCACTTCGGTGACCGAAATGTTCGCCGCACTGACCACATCATCATGCACTTCGCCGCGCGCCAGCAGTTCCGACAGGATATGCCGCACCCGCTCGCCGACCTTGAGCACGCGCACCGATTGCTGTTCGGGGGTGAAAGGGGACTTTGCCATGCCTCAACCCATCCCGGTGGAGGTTGGCGTGGGGCGCGGCGTCGGGATCGCGGTTGAGGTGGCGCGGGCGTAGATCGTGCCGTCTTCTCCCAGCAATTCACCTTCAAGGAACACCACGCGGCGCCCAGCCTTAACCACCCGGCCCTTGCCGATGATCGTCGCGCCTTCGGGGATCAGGCGGATCAGCGACATGGAAATTTCGAGGTTCAGCGGGGCCATCTCGCCATCGGTCGACGCGACATAGGCATAGCCCATCACATCATCCAGATAGCCCGCAACCAAGCCCCCCTGCACACCGCCGCGCCAGGTGGTCATTGCGCGCTTCACGGTGAAACGCATGGTCGCGGTCTGGCTGGCGGAATCCCAGCCGACAAGTTGCGAGCCGAGCAGCGCCGTATGCGGCGACTGCCCGGCATCGTCTGGATAAAAGGCGTCGTCGCTCACAGCGTCCGCTCACGCTCCTCGACCGAGAAGACTTCGAGGTTGTCGCCCGGTTTGATGTCGTTGGTATCTTCCAGCACCACGCCGCATTCGAGACCAGTGCGCACTTCGTCGACATCGTCCTTGAACCGCCGCAGCGATTGGATCTTGGTCGCCGAAACGATAACATCGGCGCGGGTAAGCCGTGCGAACAGGCCCTTGCGGATCGCGCCTTCCAGAACCAGCAGCCCGGCTGCCTTGTCCTTCTTGCCCGCCGGGAACACCTGCTTGACTTCGGCCCGGCCTACCACGGTTTCGATCCGTTCCGGCCCCAGCTCGCCCGCCATTTCCTTGGCGATGGCATCAGTCAGGTGGTAGATGACATCATAATACATCATCCGGACATTATCGCGTTTCAGCAAATCGCGCGCCTTGGCATTGGGGCGCACGTTGAAGCCGATAATCGGCGCTTTGGAAGCTGCTGCCAGCGTCACATCGCTTTCGGTGATCGCACCCACGCCTGCATTCAGCACGCGCACCTTGATCTCGTCATTCGAAAGGTTGTGGAGCGCGTTGACGATCGCTTCGACGCTGCCTTGCACATCGGCCTTTACCACCACCGGGAATTCGATGACGCTGGAAGACAGGGTGCTGAACATCGTGTCGAAATTGGTCGGGGCCAGCGCGGTGCGCTTTTCGGTCGCGATTTCGAGACGATATTTGGCAACTTCGCGCGCGCGCTGTTCGTTTTCGACCACGGTGAGGTTGTCGCCTGCTGACGGCACACCGCCCAGACCCAGCACCTCAACCGGCATCGAAGGCCCGGCCTCCTGCAACTGCTTGCCCTTGTCGTCGACAATCGCGCGCACCTTGCCGCTTTGGGTGCCAACCACGAAGTTGTCGCCGCGCTTCAACGTGCCGCGCGTCACCAGCACGGTCGCCACCGGGCCGCGGCCCTTGTCGAGCTGCGCTTCGATCACGGTTGCTTCGGCATCACGGTCAGGGCGGGCTTTGAGTTCGAGCAGTTCAGCCTGCAACCCGATCGCTTCGATCAGCTTATCAAGCCCCGCGCCGGTGATTGCCGATACTTCAACATCCTGCACTTCGCCCGACATCGCCTCGACCATCACGTTATGCTCGAGCAAGCGCTCCCGCACCTTTTGCGGATTGGCTTCGGGTTTGTCGCACTTGTTGATCGCCACGATCATCGGCACACCGGCTGCCTGCGTATGTTTAATCGCTTCAATCGTCTGCGGCATGATCCCGTCATCCGCCGCGACCACCAGAATCACGATATCGGTGACGTTCGCCCCGCGCATACGCATTTCGGAAAAGGCGGCGTGGCCCGGCGTATCGAGGAAGGTAATCTTCTGCTCATCGCCCGAACCCGATTTCGCGGTGATCTGATAGGCGCCGATATGCTGGGTGATCCCGCCAGCTTCGCCCTTCACCACATCGGTGCCGCGCAGCGCATCCAACAGACTGGTCTTGCCGTGATCGACGTGGCCCATGATCGTTACCACCGGCGGACGCGGACGCAGCGTTTCTGCCGGGTCCATGTCCTCGGAATTGTCGATATCGACATCGCTGGCCGATACGCGGGTGATATTGTGGCCAAATTCCTCAACCAGCAGTTCGGCGGTGTCCTGATCGATGGTCTGGTTGACCGTGACCATCATGCCCATGTTGAACAGCGCTTTCACCAGATCCGCGCCCTTTTCGGCCATGCGGTTGGCGAGTTCGCCGACGGTGATCGCTTCGGGCACGACCACGTCGCGCACCTGCTTTTCACGCGGCTTGGACGGGCCGCCCTGCCCGCGGCGTTCCTTTTCGCGCGCGCGCTTGAGCGCGGCGAGGCTGCGGGCGCGGCGGCCTTCGTCTTCGTTGAGCGCGCGGGTGACGGTCAGCTTGCCTGAACGGCGCTTATCCTTGTCAGCATCGATTGGCGCGGCGCGTTTATCTTCCTTCTTTTTCTTGACCTCGGGCCGCTTGGGCTCGGGCCGTTCGATCGGGGTGAAGCGGCGCGGGCTGGGCGCAGCGTCCGACCTGTCGGCGGGAGCAGCGACTTCAGCCTCGGCGGCCACAGCCGACTCGTCGGCTGCCGGTGCGGGGTCAGCCACGGGCGCGGCGTTTGCGGCTTCACCGCGCTGCTTTTCGGCTTCTTCTTCAGCCCGGCGATTGTCTTCAACCCGGCGGCGTTCTTCTTCATCGCGCTCGCGGGCTTCGATTTCTTCACGCTTGCGCGCTTCCTGGGCGCGTTGCAGCCGCTCTTCCTCGGCTTCCAGCTGGAGCCGCTTGACGCGTTCCTGCGGCGTTTCGCCAGCAGGCGCGGCGCGCGCCGGGCGCGGCTTCGGGGTTGGCGACGGAGCGGGCGTTTCGGCGACCGGAGGCGGCGCGGGCGGCGGAGGCGCAGCGGGCTCGCTACCGGGTTTGCCGATCGCGCGGCGACGCTTCACCTCGACCACCACCTTGTTGGTGCGGCCGTGGCTGAAGGTCTGCTTGACCTCGCCCGCGTCAACCGACCGTTTGAGGCCGAGGGGCTTGCGGGTGCGCTGGTTGTCGTCGTCGCTCATTGTAACTCTTTAATCCTTCACGTATTCATCAATTGTCGCCAGCCCCGATATGGGCTGGTCGCCGTGGCCGGATGCGTCCCGGCCGATATCATTCGTCATGTGCGCGCCGTAGCGGCCAAGGTAATTCGCCAGCCGAGTGACCGGATCGAGCACCCGCTTCGCCGCGCGTGTATCGCCGGGATGTCCGGCAACGCCCAAGTGGACGACATTGTCGCGGCCCAATGCCACAGACAGCGCGGTGCGGTCCAGTGGCAAGACCTGGCCCCGTTCGCCCGAGCCTTCAACCTCACGCCCGACGCGCCAGGCCTGATCCAGCTTGCGCCGCCCGTCTTCGCTGCTGTCACTGGCGTGGAGCAAGGCGGCAAGCCTGCCTGATCGCGCCTGTTCTTCGATCCGCGCCGATCCCAGCACAATCTTGCCAGAACGCAGTTCAAGCCCCAACCGGTCGCACAAATGGCGCGCCAGCGCGGCTTCCGCGCGGTCAGCCAGATCATCGGGGATGGTCAGGATTGCGCCCTTGAACGCGCGCAGCAGTGCTTTCTTCAGCGCGCCATCGGCCAACGCAGTTTCCAGCAGCGCGCGGTCCGGCGTGATCCACGCCCCGCGCCCGGGGGCCTTGCCAGCCACATCAGGCAGCACCAGCCCGTCAGGCGAAATCGCCAGACGCAACAGATCATCCCGCGCCGAGCTTTCCCCGGAAAGGATACAGCGCCGCTCGCTCCCCGGGTCATTGGCGACCGCGGCGGGGAGTTCCGGCTCAACGATGTCGGACGTCAGGCGCTCATTGGGTGGAGTCCGCATGGGCGGCCTCCTGATTGTCGGGGCTGGAGACGGGGTCTTCGTCTTCAAACCAGTGTGCGCGGGCGGCCATGATGATTTCGTTGCCCTGTTCTTCGCTCAGGCCATATTCGCCCAGCACGCCGCCCTTGTCTTGTTCACGCTGCGGGCGCCGCATTGGCGGGCCGGCGGCATCATTGTTGCGCCGACGCGGAGCTTCGCGCTTCTTGGCGATCAATTCGTCAGTGGCAAGATCGGCCAGATCGTCCAGTGTCTTGATCCCCGCCTTGCCCAGCGTGACCAGCATCGCTTCGTTCAGGTGCGGCATTTCCGCCAGCGCGTCTTCAACGCCCAGTTCGCGGCGCACCTCACGGTGGGCTGCTTCCTGACGTTCGAGCGCTTCGAGCGCGCGGTTTTGCAGTTCTTCGGCGAGTTCTTCGTCGAACCCTTCGATGGTCGCGAGTTCAGCCAAGTCGACATAGGCGACTTCGACCAATTCGGCGAAACCTTCGGCAACCAGCAGCTGCGACAGGGTTTCGTCGACGTCGAGCTCTTCCTCGAACATCTTCGAACGTTCGGCGAATTCCTTCGACCGCTTTTCCGAGGCTTCTTCCTCGGTCATGATGTCGATCTGGTGGCCGGTGAGCTGGCTCGCCAGCCGCACGTTCTGGCCGCGTCGGCCAATCGCCAGGCTGAGCTGATCGTCGGGCACCACAACTTCGATGCGGCCATCATCTTCGTCGAGCACGACGCGGCTGACGGTGGCGGGCTGCAACGCGTTGACTACGAAGGTCGCGGTGTCTTCAGACCACGGGATGATGTCGATCTTTTCGCCCTGCAATTCCTGCACCACCGCCTGCACGCGGCTACCCTTCATGCCGACGCAGGCGCCGACCGGATCAATGCTGGAATCGTGGCTGATCACGCCAATCTTGGCGCGGCTACCCGGATCGCGGGCGGCGGCCTTGATTTCGATGATGCCGTCGTAAATTTCGGGAACTTCCTGCGCGAACAGCTTGCGCATGAAATCGGGCGCGGCGCGCGACAGGAAAATCTGCGGCCCGCGATTATTGCGTTCGACCTTGGTGATCAGAGCGCGCACGCGCTCACCCGTGCGGGCGGCTTCGCGCGGGATCTGCTGATCGCGGCGGATCACGCCTTCGGCGCGGCCAAGGTTGACGATCACGTGGCCGAATTCGACCGACTTGATCACCCCGGTGATGACTTCGCCCTGGCGATCCTTGAATTCTTCGAACTGACGTTCGCGTTCGGCATCGCGAACCTTCTGGAAGATCACCTGCTTGGCCGATTGCGCATCGATGCGGCCAAGATCGACCGGGGGCAGCGGGTCGACGATGAAATCGCCAACGGTCGCGCCCGGTTGCAGCTTTTCAGCCTGCTTCAGATCGACCTGCTTGAAGTAGTCTTCGACCTCCTCAACCACCTCGACCACGCGCCACAGCGTCAGATCGCCGGTCAGCGGATCAAGCTTTGCCCGGATGTCGTTTTCCGCACCGTAACGGTTACGCGCGGATTTCTGGATCGCTTCTTCCATCGCCTCGATAACGATGGATTTGTCGATCATCTTTTCCGTGGCGACCGCATTGGCAATCGCAAGGAGTTCGGCCTTATTGGCGGAAATGGCACTGGCCATCAGTCGTCTGCCTTTTCTTCTACGTTGTCTTCGATAAGTTCTTCGGCCCCGCTGGTATCCAGCGGGCGGGTGGCGGCGATCAGCGCGTCGGTCAGGACAAGCTTGGCCGTGTGAATCTGCGCCAAAGGCAGGCGGACATCACCCGCCTTGGCTTCGGTAATATGCACCATACCATCTTCAAGGCCATGCAGCACGCCCTTGTTGACGCGCTGGCCGTCAAAACCCTTGTCCATCACGATCCGGACGTCGTGACCTGCCCAATTGGCAAAGTCCTTGTCGCGGGTCAGCGGACGGTCGATGCCGGGCGAACTGACTTCGAGGTGGTATGCCCCCTCGATCAGCACGTCGCCCGCTTCTTCGGCCGCGTCGATCACGTCGGATACCCGGCGAGACAGGGCCGCACACTGATCGATCACCAGCTGCCCGGTGGCCGGGTCTTCGGCCATGATCTGCAGCGCCATGCCGCCATCACCCGCTTCAGAAGCGATCATCGCCACGCGCACCAGTTCAAACCCAAGCGCCTGCGCCTCGGGTTCGATCAACTGAATAAGGCGCGCGATATCGGCCATTCTTGCTCCATCAGGGCCGCCATGCAGAAATGCGGGTTTGTGCCGGCCCCAAGCGGCGCCAGCATCCAAACCTTGTTACCACAATGCCGGGATTAGCGGCCCATTAGGCGCGCGCGCCCGGTTTGGCAAGCGCGAAGGCTGCGGGCCGTGTCGCAACTGTCAGTTGCAGCCCGTGACCCAGCGGCGAACCTGATCGCGCAAGTCCTCACGCTTGCGCCGTTCGAAGGAGGCTGCGTAATGCCGCATCGCCACGACCGCATCATGAGCAATCGGCACGTCGAACGCCAAACCATTGGTGCCGCCATCAATGCCCGCAGTGCGCCGGATTGCGGTGACGAACATCTCCATGCCTTCGATCCGGAGATAGCCGCTTGCGCCTTCATTGAGAGGACGCGCCAACCCGATTCGCGCGCCCGTTCGTGATAGGTCGAGCAGCACGCACATCTGTGTTTCGCAGGTCGTAATCAACCGCGCTGGTATCGATAGCCGCAATCGCGATGCGCCGCGCCGCCCGACGTTTTCCAGCGGGCCGCGATCAGGCGTGGCAAGTTTCGGCGACATAGTGCTGCAGGATAACAGCAGCATGGTAAGCGCGGTGCGACCATGCACCTACGGGTTTCTACTGAGACATCAGACGGCGATCGAAGATCAGGAGCTAATAGCCCCAGCCACCATCCTTGTGGCTATCACGCGAATGATCACGCTGCCGATCGCGCTGGGATGCCGCGCTTGGCGGTCGGTAGCCCCAGCCATCCTTGGCCATTTCTGCAGCGCGGCGTTCCTCCTGAGCTGCGATGATCGCCTTTTCGCCGATCCGCTCGGCCCGCTCGCCTACTGAATCGACTGCCTTGGGCACGAAATAGGACGCGCCTATGGTGAACATCAGGCCCGTGACAATGAAGCCAAGCGCAATGATCCCGAAAATGAACCGGACAGTGCTGGTGAGGTTTTCAACAATATCGAGAAGTGCGCGCATCGTCCCGCTCCCAAACGAACATGAGGTTGCGATTAATGCCTGAATCTTGCGATATCGTTAGGCGCCCTCCTCCTGCCCCTCCATCAACCCGTGCTTGCGGATCGCATGGCGCAATTGGTCATAGGTCAGGTTAAGCGCCCGCGCGGTCTGGCGTTGGTTCCAGCGATGCTTGCCCAGTGCATGTTGCAGGATCGTGCGTTCGTGTGCATCAACCGCTGCGCGCAGGTCGTCAACCGCATCGGCATTTGACGGGATGGCGGGCGTATCCGGCGGGCCATTGGAAAGTGGCGCGGTTGGCGCGCGGCGATGCTGCGGCGGTTGCGGCCGCCACGGGCTGTCGAACGGATCGAATTGCACGTGCGCAATCGGCGCTTCCGCATCGGCCCAGCGATAGACCGCGCGTTCAACCACGTTGCGCAATTCGCGGACGTTGCCGGGCCACAAGTGATCTTCCAGCGCATCCATCACGTGATCTGCAAATCCCGGCCAGCGATCCCATTCCAGCTCTGCCGCCATGCGCCGCCCGAAATATTCCGCCAGCACGCCGATATCACCCTCACGCACCCGCAAGGGCGGCAAGGTGATGACTTCAAAGCTCAACCGGTCGAGCAGGTCGGCGCGAAATTCGCCCGCCGCCGCCAGCGCGGGCAGATCATCATTGGTCGCCGCGACAATCCGCACATCGACCCGGATCGGGCGCGATGCACCGATGCGGGTGATCTCGCCATATTCGACCGCGCGCAGCAGCCGTTCCTGCGCGCCCATCGACAGCGTGCCGAGTTCATCAAGGAACAGCGTGCCGCGGTCGGCTTCCTCAAACCGGCCAGCGCGCGATTTGGTTGCGCCGGTAAACGCCCCGGCTTCGTGCCCGAACAATTCGGCTTCGATCAGGGTTTCGGGCAAGGCCGCGCAGTTCATGGTGACGAGCGGCTCGTCCCAGCGGCTCGATAGGCGGTGCAGACGTTCGGCGATCAGTTCCTTGCCGGTGCCACGCTCACCGATCACCAATACCGGGCGGTTCATCGATGCCGCGCGGCTGGCACGTTCGACCGCATCCAGAAAAGCCCCCGACTGGCCGATAAATTGGATTTCGTGCTGCATATCCAAACTTATAGTGAAATTTCCCAATGCTTGGCAATAGACCCCAATGGGCACGGGTGATTTTCAGCAAAAAACCGCGATAATTCGCCATTTTTGCGATTTGGCACGGGGGTTGCAAAATACTCAGCAAGACCACGGATACCACCTGAGAGGCTCATCATGATCAACTCCAAACCCGCCACTAGCACCTTCTGGAGCAGCAAGCTCGGGCACGCCGCGATGGCCAGCATTGCCGCCATGGTGATGATGATCGCGCTGTCTTCGCAGATCCAGCCGGGTGCGGTCAGCGCCGCCCCGATCGTTCACCCCGCGTCCGAAGTCGGCGCGATGATCGAAATCGCCTGATATGGGTAATCCCAGAAACCCGCGTGACCAACACGATCCCCTCGGGCCGGAGCGGCCAGAACGGGCTGTCCCCCCCGCAAATGCTGCCGGTGACGCAAGCCCCCCAGGCGTCAACCAGAGCAGCGACGCTCCGGCCCAACCTTCCCGCTTGCTGAGCGCAGGGCGGCTGTCGCGGCTCGATGAGGAAATCGAAGCCTTGCGCCGCAACCCTTCTGCGAAGCAAACGCGCGGGCGCACCGGCGAACCGGAGCAAGACCGAGTCGCTCCCCGCGACCAGATCAATTCGTTTCTTGATGGAGTAGCCTTCATGGGCATTTTCAGCCGCACCCGCGACATCATTGCCGCCAATTTCAACGATATGCTCGACAAGGCTGATGATCCGACCAAGATGATCCGCATGATCATCCTCGAAATGGAGGAAACCCTGGTCGAAGTCCGCGCCAGCGCGGCGCGCACGATTGCCGATCAGAAAGAAATGCACCGCCACACGGTCAAGCTTGACCGCCTTCAGGCCGACTGGGGGGAAAAGGCGCAGCTGGCCCTGTCCAAGGATCGCGAAGACCTCGCCCGCGCAGCGCTGGTTGAAAAGAAGAAGGCCGGTGACATGGCCGATCAGCTCAAGGCGGAAATCGCGGTGCTTGATGATGCGCTGCGCGCTTACGAAGACGATATCGCCAAGTTACAGCACCGCCTGCGCGAAGCCCGCAGCCGCCAGACTGCGATCGCCGCGCGCCTCGAAAGCGCGGAAAACCGCGTCAAGCTGCGCACGCTGATGAGCACCGAACGCACCGACGAGGCGCTCGCCCGCTTCGACCAGCTCGAACGCCGGGTCGATTACGCCGAAGGCCGCGCCGACGCTTTGCAGATCGCCGAAGGCAAGCCCCCGACGCTCGCCGATGAAATTGCGGCGCTCGCCGGATCGGACGCGATTGATGATGAATTGGAAGCGATGAAAAAAGCGCTCGGCAAAGCCGACGACAGCAAGGGGGAATAGACCATGGAAGACGGACTTATCGCGGTGATGATCGTCGCCACGCTTTTCATCGGCCTGCCATGGGTCATCCTGCATTACATGACCAAGTGGAAAACCGCCGCCACCATCACCACCGATGACGAAGTGCTGCTGGAGGAACTCTACAACCTCGCCAAGCGGCTCGATGAACGGATGGACACGGTTGAGCGGCTGGTCGCCAGTGACGACCCCGGCTTCGCCCCCGCCCGCCGCCTGATCGCCGATCAGGAAAAGGACAACCAGCAACTGCGCGAATTGGAAGCGCTGATTGCCGAGAAAAAGGGAACCCGCGCATGAACAGCCCCCGCACCACGCTTTACCGCGATAAACACAACGGCAAGCTGATGGGCGTTTGCGCCGGGATTGCCGATTACACCGGGGTCAACGTGTTCTGGGTCAGACTGGCCGCGGTTGCTTCGATCTTCATCACTGGCGGCCCATCGATTATCGCCTATCTGATCGCCGGGTTCCTGCTCAACAAGAAGCCGCCCTATCTCTATCGCGACGCCAGCGAGCAGAAATACTGGCAGGGCATCCGCCAAAACCCCAAGCGCACCGCCCGTGAAATCCGCGCCAGCTTCCGCGATGTCGACCGCCGTCTGGCCGCAGTGGAACACCACTATGTCAGCAGCAACCCGCGCCTGACCGCCGAAATCGAGCGGCTGCGCTGAACTTTTGACCTGAGGGGGTTTGAATAATGGAAGGCATACTCGCACTGCTGCTACCCGTCATCGTCCTGTCGATTCCCCTTGTGGCAATCTGGACCAAGCACCAGCAGAAGATGACCGAAATGCAGATCGGCGCCACCGCCGAACACACCGCTGAAAAGGCCGCGCAATATGCGACCCACATCCAGCGGCTGGAAGACCGGGTGCAGGTGCTCGAACGCATCGTCACCGATCGCGGTTATGATATCGCCACCCAGATCGAAGCCCTGCGCGACCAGCGCCGGGTGGACGAGGAAGGCGCGGGCGTGCCGCTCGGCCTCGAACAGAAGGAGCGCGTGTGATGGACGCCAATAACATCATTTTCATTGCCATCATCATCGGGCTCAGCACGGGCGGCTGGCTGATCAACAACTGGATCCGCGCCAAGCACGGCTATCCGTTGGAAGACGAATGGGGCGGCAAGACCGAACGCAAGGACAGTGCCGACTCGCGGGCCGAAACCCAGCGTCTGAAGGACGAAAACCGCCAGCTGCACAGCAAGCTCGATGCGATGCAGGATCGCATGATTGTGCTCGAAAAAATCGTCACCGACCGCGGCTATTCGCTGGCGGAGGAAATCGAAGCGCTGCGCGACACGCCCAGAGTAAATCAGGCGGCGGATAAAGGCGCGGGCGTGCCGCTCGACCTTGGCAGCAAGGAGCGCGTGTGATGGAAGCGGTCGATTTTCTCCCCTATCTCGGCTGGATCATCGGCGGGTCGTTTGTGCTGGGTGTGGCGGGAATCCTCACCTCGTTCCAGACCACCCGGATGAAGATCAAGAATGGCTACCCGCTCGAAGGGATGTGGGGCCAGTCATTGAAGCCCGGATCGGATGCCCAGAACGCCCAGCGTGTCACCCTGCTGACCCAGGAAAACGCCGAACTGCGCGCTGAACTCGGCAGCCTCAAGGATCGCATGGCCAATGTCGAACGGATCGTCACCGATGGCGGCTATCACCTCGGCGCGGAAATCGACGCGCTCAGGGATCGGGCCTTGTCGAACCTCAAGGACAAAGGTGAAGCATGATGAGCGGTTGGGCCATCGTTGCCGTCATCGCGATCATCGTCTGGGGCGTGGTGCAATATGCCAAGGCCCGCGCCGGGATCATCCGCGACGAATATGGCAAGGAAACCCTCGCCCCGCGCGATGATGGCCGCAGCGCTGCCGAGCTTGAACAGGCGCGCCGCGAAGTCGAAGAACTGCGCGAACGGGTGAAGGTGCTCGAACGCATCGCCACCGATGGCAACACTGGCGAGGCGCGCGAGCGCGACCGCATCGCTGCCGAAATCGAAGCACTGCGGGCACTGCCTGCGACAGACAAGCCAAGCAAGGAGGAACGCAGCGAATGATTACGCCCCTTCTCGACCCGACGCTGATCACCGCCACATCCGGCCTGATCGCGATCATCGTCATCGCCGCCGCCCTGCTGCGCGCATGGAACGGCTGGCTGGAATTGAAACGGCAGGAGCTGGAACGCAGCGGCCACCGCCACGCCTCCGACGAAGGTTCAACCATCGGCACCGCGCGGATCGAACTGGCTGACCTCAAGGAACGCATCCGCAAACTGGAAGCCATCGCCAGCGGGGTGGAACTGTGAGCGGCGGGGCCAATACCGCCGCGCAGGCGGGTATCGGGCTTGGCAGCGCGATTGCAGTGGCGATCAGCTGGAGCCTCAACAAGTCGATCATCTGGGCCATCGTCCACGGGTTTTTCGGCTGGTTCTATGTCATCTACCACGCCTTCACCCGGCCCGGCGGGCTGAGCGGGTGAGGCTGATTGCGTCATTGCGAGTGTAGCGAAGCAATCGAGCGCGGCGCGCGATACGCTCTGGATTGCCGCGTCGCCTTCGGCTCCTCGCAATGACGAAGGGGGGCTGGGACGAAGGGGGTTGGGTTTTCGCAAAAGGCAAACTAACTGCACCCCATGCGCACCCTTTCCGACATTCTCGAAGAATATGAATTCCTCGAAGGCGACGACCGCTACGGGTTGCTGATCGAGCTGGGCCGGACGCTGGAACCCATGCCCGATGCGCTGAAAACCGATGCGACTTTGGTGCGCGGGTGTTCGGCGGCGGTGTGGGTCTATCCCGCCTCGCAAAAGGAGCAGAAACTGCACTTCCTCGCCGACAGCAATGCCGCGATCACCAAGGGCATCGTCGCGCTGGTGATCGCCGCCGTGCAGGACAGGCCCGCCGCCGAAGTCGCGCAGATGGACGTGATGGGCGCGCTCGCCCCGTTCGACCTCAAAAACCAGCTATCGAGCAACCGCACCCAGGGCGTGCCGAACATGATCGCATTGGTGAAAGGACACGCCGCGAGGCTAGCGGCGGGCTGATCGCCCATCACTCAACAGCCAGCAATGTTTCACGTGAAACATCCGCCCAAAAGCAGGCTAACAAGGGTCTAGAGGGGGTCTAGACAGGGTCAAGCGGGAGCCTGAAACGGGTTAAACAGCCGCGTCCCGCACCACCGCCAGCCCAGCCTCTTTCTGCGCCTTCAACTCAGCCTTCAGTTTCGCCGGATCGCGCGCAAAGACAAAGCCGAAGCTGACCCCGCCTTCCTTGCCGATGGTCGCATGGTGCAGCTTATGCGCCTGCACCAGCCGCTTGGCATAGCCCTTGCGCGGCACCCAGTTCCAATAGCGTTGATGCACCAACCCATCATGCACCAGCGTGTAGATCACACCATACAGCGTGATCCCGACCGCAAACCACCACAGCCAGTCCCAGTAAAGCGAGCCGAAAATATACATCGCGGCGTTGATCGCACCGAACACCACCGCGAACAGATCGTTCTTTTCCAGCGTGTTATCGTGCGGTTCATGATGATCGCGGTGCCAACCCCAGCCCCAGCCATGCATGATGTATTTGTGGGCATACCACGCGAACAACTCCATCCCGATCAGCGAGGACAGCACGGTGAGGGTAATTTCGAGCCAGCTCATGCGGGCACCTTTTCAGCCAATTCAACCTGCGCCGCCCCGGCCCGGCGCGCAGCGGGCAGCGCCCACCACGGCACATCGGGGCGGCGGTGGTGTTCCAGATGATAGCCGAAATGAAAGCAGGTGGCGAGGCTGAGAAGTGTGCCGAATTCGTCGCTGCGGGTGTTGTGGCGATCGGCAAAGCTCGCCGCGTCCTCGCCTGCGCGGTGGCGGTGCGGACGGAAGGTGCCGAAGTAGAACAGCTGCAATGATGATGCGAGCGCGGGCAGGCCATATAACAGCACGATCTGCGCCATCGGAACCCCGATCACCAGCCAGTAGACGCCCACCACGGTGTGGACATACAAGATCGACCGCCAGCCGAAATAACGCCGGAAAAACGTGGCATACCAGCGCATAAAATCATCGGGGTGATGCTCGTCAAAATCAGGATCGCCCGCGCGCCCCGCCAGCCTGTGATGAGCAAAATGCGCATCGCGCAGCTGCTTCCAGCCAAAACCCGCATAGAGCGCCAGCAACACCGTGCCGATGGTCGCATTGCAGCGCGGCCTGCCCGGTATCAGGCTGCCGTGCATCGCATCATGGCAAACGATGAACACCCCCACCGAAAGCCAGCATTGCACCGCCGCCAACGCCAGCGCGAAGGGCCAATTGCTCCACGTGAGTTCAAACACGAACATCGCATAGGCGTGCAAGCCCAACCAGCCCCCGGCGATAGCCGCGCCCAGCGTCACCCCAACCGCGCTCTGCCGCGCACGCGCGAAAGGGGTGCCATGCAGTTTCATATTAAACAGATACGCCCAAACCCGTCATCCGGCCTCGTATAGAACCCCTGCGCGGCGGCGCAATTGCGTTTCGTGGGAGTGGGCTTGCGCTGGTGCCTTCAATCGTCGCCTCGTGAATAAGGTCAGGGGCCCATATCACCGCGAATGGCGGGAGAGCAGCAACCCGCGTTTCTCGTCACCCCAGCGCAAGCTCGGGCCTAGGGCAGCAAATGGCAGTGCTCACCGCTTGGGATCCCAGCTGTCGCTGGGATGACGGAAATGGCAGAGGTTGGGAGGCGCGCTAAACTTGCGCGCCCAGCCTCACTCCCCTTGCGGAAAGAAAAACGCCCGCAGGTGTTCGCCGATGCGGGCGGGGCGCAGGGTTTCAGCGTCGATGCAGCACCAGCTTGATTGGACTTCGGCCAGCACTTCCTCGCCGCGCTTGATCAGCGTGGAATAGAACGCGCGCGCGCCGTTGAACCGTTCGAGCACGGTCTGCGCGATCACGTCATCTTCCAGAAACGCAGGCTTGCGGTAGGTAATCTCGTGCTTCAATGCGACCCACGCCTTGCTCGCCACGTCTTCTGCCGGGGCCAGATTGTTCCAATGCGCCAGCACCGCATCCTGCACCCAGTTGAGGTAGCGCGCGTTGTTCACGTGGCCCATGAAATCGATATCCGCCGGCTCAACCTTGATCGGGTGGACAAACGCGGATGCTGAGGGAAGGATTGCTGACATGGCTGTAAGCTAGCGGAGAATTATTACAATTTCCACCAGCCATTGCCCAAAAATCGCCGCAATCTTGCCACGGCTCGGCAATCATGAGTAAGGACGGGGCACTTACCCCCAACCCGATGGACACAATCATGGCCAGCCGCCCGCGCACGCTATACGAAAAAATCTGGGACGCGCACGTGGTTGAAACCCGCGATGATGGCACCGCGCTGATCTATATTGACCGGCATCTGGTGCACGAAGTGACCAGTCCTCAGGCGTTTGAGGGGTTGCGGGTAGCCGGACGGCCGGTGCGGCGGCCCGAACTGACGCTGGCGGTGCCTGATCACAATCTGCCCACCACGCCGCGCCGTGATGCGAATGGCATGGTGCTGCCGATTGCCGACCCGGAAAGCGCCGCGCAGCTCGCCGCGCTTGAACGCAACGCACCCGAATTTGGCATCCGCTACATCCCGGCAACGGCGAAGGAACAGGGGATCGTCCATGTGGTCGGCCCCGAACAGGGATTCTCGCTGCCCGGAACCACCATCGTCTGCGGCGATTCGCACACTGCCTGCCACGGCGGTTTGGGCGCGCTCGCCTTCGGGATCGGCACCAGCGAGGTTGAACACGTGCTGGCGACGCAGACGCTGTTGTTGCAGCAATCGAAATCGATGGAGGTGCGCGTAAACGGCGATCTTGGCCCCGGCGTGACCGCCAAAGACCTGATCATGCACATCATCGGCCAGATCGGTGCGGCGGGCGGCAGCGGCTATGTGATCGAATATCGCGGCGCGGTGTTCGAACGCATGAGCATCGAGCAGCGGCTGACCGTGTGCAACATGAGCATCGAGGCAGGCGCGCGCGCCGGGCTGATCGCACCCGATGACGTGACTTTCGCCTATCTCAAAGGCCGCCCGATGGCACCTGCGGGGGCACAATGGGATGCCGCCGTCGCTTACTGGCGCACGCTCCATTCGGATGACGGCGCGCTGTTCGATAAAAGCGTGGTGATCGATGCCGCCACTGTCGAACCCAGCGTGACATGGGGCACCAGCCCCGAAGACGTGGTGGCGATTGGCGGGCGGGTGCCCTCGCCCGATGACTTCGCTGACGAATCCAAGCGGGTCGCGGTGCAGAAAAGCCTCGATTACATGGGCCTCACCCCCGGCACTGCGATGACCGATGTGCCAATCGAAAACGTGTTTATCGGGTCTTGCACCAACAGCCGCATCGAAGACCTGCGCGCCGCCGCTGCGGTGCTGAAAGGCCGGCGCAAGGCGAACAATGTGCGCTGGGCGATCGTGGTGCCGGGATCGGGCCTGGTGAAAGCGCAGGCCGAAGACGAAGGGCTCGACCGCATCTTCACCGCCGCCGGGTTCGAATGGCGCGAGCCGGGCTGTTCGGCCTGTCTGGGAATGAACCCTGACAAGGTGCCGCCCGGCGAACGCTGCGCTTCGACCAGCAACCGCAACTTTGTTGGCCGCCAGGGCCCCGGCGCACGCACCCATCTTGTCTCGCCCGCCATGGCGGCGGCTGCCGCAGTCACCGGGCGGCTGGCCGATGTGCGCTTGCTTGGTGTGACGTCAAACACTTGAAACGCACCCGATCAAGGCGCATTGAACAGATATGACCGACAAGAAGAAAAGCCCGATGAAATCGTCCACCGCCATCGGCGCGGCGGCAATCGGATCAGCGGCTGTGGCTGCCGCGCTGCTGTATGCAGGGCGCAAGTTTGCCGCCAAGAAAAAGCCGAATGAACCAACTCAGCCCGGCAAGATCCCCTCGGGTGAGCCGCCCGAAACCGACTGAGGACGAGGCACTGATGCAACCGCTTAACCGCGTCGATGGCGCCGCTATCCCGCTTGGCCTCAAGAATGTCGATACTGACATCATCATTCCGGCCAAATGGCTCAAGACCATTAGCCGCGAAGGGCTGGGCGCGGGCGCGTTTGAAACGCTGCGGGCCGAACCCGGCAATGTGATTGACGATCCCGCCTATGCCGGAGCGCCGATCCTGATCGCGGGCGACAATTTCGGCTGCGGGTCAAGCCGCGAACACGCCGCCTGGGCGCTGGGCGATCTCGGCATCCGGGTGGTGATTGCGCCCAGTTTCTCCGACATCTTTTCGGGCAACGCGGTCAAGAACGGGATTCTGCCCGTGGTTCTGCCGCAAGATGCGGTTGACCGCCTGATGGAAGTCGCACGGCAGGGCGAACCGATCACCGTCGATCTGGAAACCCAGACCGTGACGACCCCCTATCAGGATCGTTTTAGCTTCACGCTCGATCCGTTTCGCCGCGATTGCCTGCTGAACGGGCTGGACGAAATCGCCCTGACAATGGCGCGCGGCACGGCGATTGGTGTTTTCGAAGCGGCCCGCACCAGCGATCAGCCATGGTTGATGCGCGGCACCGCGATCTGACAATTCCAAGGGAGAGACAATCATGAAAGCCATCCGCAGCCACACCACTGGTGGGCCTGAAACGCTGACCCTCGACGAGATTGACGCGCCCACCCCCGGCGCTGGCGAAGTATTGGTCGCGGTCAAGGCCTGCGCGATCAACTATCCCGACACGCTGATCATCCGCGACCTGTATCAGTTCAAACCGCAGCGCCCCTTTTCTCCCGGCGGCGAAATTGCCGGCGTGATCGAGGCGGTGGGCGAAGGCGTAACCGGCGTTGCCGTCGGCGACCGGGTGATGGCCGGGATCGGCAATGGCGGGCTAGCCGAAAAGGTTGTCGTGCCTGCGGGCCGGATGTTCCCGGTTCCCGATGGCGTGCCGTTTGAAAAGGCCGCCAGCCTGCTGATGACCTATGGCACCACCATCCACGGGCTGAAGGATCGCGGTCATATCAAGGCGGGCGACACCGTGTTGATCCTTGGCGCGGCGGGCGGGGTTGGCCTGTCGGCGGTGGAACTGGCCAAGGCGTTCGGCGCGCGCGTGGTTGCGGCTGTCTCGTCCGAAGCCAAGGGCGAAGTTGCGCGGCGGGCAGGCGCGGACGAAGTGGTGATCTACCCCCGCGAAGCGATGGACAAGGACGCCTCCAAGGCGCTTGCCGCAGCCTTCAAGGCGGCGTGCGGCCCCGATGGCGCCAATATCGTCTATGACATTGTCGGCGGGCAATATTCCGAACCCGCACTGCGCGCCATCGCGTGGGAGGGCCGCTTTCTGGTGGTCGGCTTCCCCGCCGGGATCGCCAAAATGCCGCTGAACCTGACCCTGCTCAAAAGCTGCGACATCTGCGGGGTGTTCTGGGGCGCCTTCACCGCGCGCGAACCCAAAGCGTTCCGCGCGCAGGTGGATGAACTGTTCGCGCTGATGAAGGCAGGCAAAATCGATCCGCTGGTATCCGAAACCTTCCCGCTCGCGCGCGCGGGCGATGCGATCGCCAAGCTGGAAAACCGTGAGGCGGTGGGCAAGCTCGTCGTCACCATGGAATAGTGCCCCACGCGGACGGCTTGCCGCTTGAAGCCGTGGCCTGCCCCCTATATCCTACACATTATATCCGCTTGCGAAGGGACACTCACATGACCGATTTCAAAGACCGTGAACGCGCCGAAGAAGCCAAGTTCGCGCTGGACGGCGAAACCGCCTTCCGCATCGCTGCGCGCCGCAACCGCCTGCTGGGTGAATGGGCCGCCGGTCTGATGAAGCTGACCCCCGAAGAAGCCGACGCCTATTGCAAGGCGGTGGTGCAGGCCGATTTCGAGGAAGCGGGCGACGAAGACGTGATCCGCAAACTGCTGGGCGATCTTACCGCTGCAAACGCCGATGTTACGGAAGCCGAAATCCGCGTAAAGCTTGACGAAATGACAGTCGAAGCACGCCGTCAGCTGCTCGGCGAAGTGTGATCTTGCGCATCGGGGAGAGCACGCCATGCCGATGACCGCTGCTGCCATCGAAGACGCGATCATGACCGCCCTGCCCGGCGCGCGCGTGGAATTGACCGATCTTGCCGGAGATAATGATCACTGGGCGGCGACCGTCACCGCGCCGCAATTCGCCGGATTAAGCCGCGTTGCCCAACACAAGCTGGTCTATGCCGCGTTCGGCGGGCGCATGGGCGGCGAACTGCACGCCTTGCAAGTGACCACTGTGGTCCCCACGTAAACCGCACCATACTTTGAACCTCATATCAGGGCTGCCCGCAACATGTCTGACGCCAATTCCCGCATTTCCGATCTCGTCACCAGCAATGATGTCGTGTTGTTCATGAAAGGCACGCCGCTGTTCCCGCAATGCGGGTTTTCCAGCCGCGCGATTGCGATCCTCGACCATTGCGGGGTCGCCTATGAAAGCGTTGACGTGCTGCAGGACATGGAAATCCGTCAGGCGATCAAGAGCTTTTCCGATTGGCCAACGATCCCGCAGCTTTACGTGAAGGGCGAATTCGTTGGCGGCAGCGACATCATGATGGAGATGTTCGAAGCGGGCGAATTGCAGCAGCTGATGGATCAGCTCGGTAATGACGCAAAAGTAGCCGGAAACGATCAGGATTGATTTCGGCCCAAGGGGCCGCAAGCGCGACTGCGCGCCGGCCGGTCAGGCCGAAAGCCAAGCAGCGCGGACGCGCTGCGCCCGGTGCCTGAGGGCAAAGCAGAAAAGTTCCCCCAACGAAAAACCGCCCCGCAGGACCAGTGCGAGGCGGTTTTTATTTTGGGGAGGCGCGATCCGGAGACCAGGAAGGATGCGCCTCTCATTGAAGACCATTGAGACAGTGATTGTTATGCACAGCGCGTGCCAAACTTGAAAAAGCGCAGCATTCTCACGTTTTTCTGATTGCCTGACCGCTCGCTGCGAAACGCGTTGTAAACTATCCCGACACCTCTCGACCAAATCGGCAGAGACACCCTTTGCCCCTTGGCAAGCGCTTGCCACAGGGCCATGCTTTGCCGCGATGATCACCGATTCCCGCCCTCAGGGCATCCCCGCCGCAACCATCATCATCTTCCGCAATGCCCCACTGGGCAGCGCGCCCGAAGTGCTGATGCCCGAAGTCCTGATGCCAGAAGTGCTGATGACAGTGCGTTCACGCAACATGACCTTCGCCGGCGGCATGGCCGTGTTCCCCGGCGGGCGGGTCGACCCGGCGGACTTTGCGCTGGGCGAAGCGGTGGCGGCAGGCGGCGGCATGACGCCAGACGAAGCCGCGCATCAAATCGCGGCGGTGCGTGAAACGCTGGAGGAAACCGGGCTGGCGCTCGGCCTTGCAGGAGACATCAATGCCGAACGTGCGGCGCAAGCGCGGGCAATGCTGGCCGAGGTGGGCGCGCTCGCCCCGGTGCTGGAGGCGTTCGGGTGGAGCCTCGACCTGTCGCAGATCACGCCTTTCGCGCGCTGGTTTCCCAAGAACGAGCACATCCCGCGCGTCTATGACACGCGCTTCTACCTCGCCAACCTTGGCACCGGCGCGGTCGATGTATCGATTGACCATGCCGAAAACACACACCTGTTCTGGACATCCGCCCAAGGCGCGCTGGACGCGGCGGAACGCGGCGAAATCAAGCTGATCTTCCCCACCCGCCGCAATCTGGAACGGCTCGCGCTGTTTGCATCATTCGAGGAAGCCAAGGCCCAGGCCGAAGCGATCCCGGTCAGAACGATCATGCCGCAAGTGGTCGAACGCGAAGGCCAGCCGTGGCTCACGATCCTGAGCGATGCCGGTTATCCGGTGACAGCAGAATTGCTGGAGAACGTGGCGCGGGGGTGAGGCAAGGGTCAGCAGTGTTCCCGGAATGCCCGGACAACGCCTGATCCAGACCGCATTAGCAAACTGCAGCGCGGCTATCAATGAACAGCGCCAAACCGCCCAGTGTCAGCAACGCCCTGTCATTATCCCTTACGGCCTACTGGAAGAATCCGCATCAGGGTGTCATCCTTGTAAAAGTAGTGGTGCACCAGCGCCGCTGCCGCGTGCATTCCAATGAGATAATAGCCAATGGTGCCAATGGTCTCATGCACATCTTGAACCTGATCCGCCAAAGTCTTGTCCGGACTCAGCAAAGGAAACAGATCCAGTCCGTAGAAGGGGATCACCTTCCCTTCTGCACTTAGAATGATCCAGCCAAGCAAGGGCATCACCAGCATAAATGCATATAGCGCCGCATGCACGCCCTGCGAAAGGTAACTCTGCCAGACTGATGGCTGGGGCGTAATCGGCGGCTTTACGGTAAGGAACCTTACGCCAATCCGGACGATAACCAGCAGCAGGATCGTAAGGCCGAGCATGAAATGCCAGGACTTCAATCCTTCCCGCAGATCGCTGCCGCGCTCGAAGTTTTCACGCAGCAAAATACAGGCGTAAGCTGCAGTGATAAGCAGCAGCATCGCCCAGTGAAGGAAGATTGAAATGGGCGCGTAACGCTGCCCTTTGATATTTCCAGTCATAAGTTACCTCTTGAGAGGAAGCCGATCAGACGCTGACGCCGAACAGCCTGCCGATCACGCGCAGCAGTCCGGACACCAGCGGCACTGCCCCAATGCGGATCATCGGGATGCGCGCTGCCAGATGTCATTAACCGATTGCTCCTTCACCAAAAATTCACACGGCTTCATCCGACTGTCCGCGCATTGCCACAGAAAAGCAAGCTCGACTAGGTCGCGCCAAACCCGTTTAATCGCCAAGCCACAGATCGTGGGCATCAATCCTCAGCTTGGTAATCGCCCGCATCGCTTCGGCGCGGGCCTGTGCTTCGCTGCGGAAGGCATCGTGCACCATGCGTTCGCCCAGCAGCAGATCGGCAAGGTCTATTTCGCCGAGCTGCTGCCCGCGCCGCAACTTTTCCAGCGCGGCCATCTGCGCGGTAACGCTGTCACGCGCACGCTGCCACACGGTGATACGAAAATCCGCCTCGATCACGTCGGTGCGGGCGATTTCGGCCACTTCAAACCGGGCCAGTTGTTCGTCCGCCTGCGCTGCGGACGCGCCCGCGCTGGCTTCATTGGCGAGCGCGCGGCGGTGTCCGCCGCCGATCGGGATGCTGACCACCACGCCTGCGCCCTGTTCAAGCCCGCCAAATTCGGAAAACAGCCTGAGGCCGATGGTCGGATCCGCCATCCGATCGGCAGCGGCGCGATCAGCCACGCTCGCCATGCGCGCGCTTTCTGCTTCGGTGGCGGCGATCAGATGGCTGTTGACCACCACCAAGTCGCCAAGCTGCGACAGGCGTGCATCGGCGATGTCCGGAAGCGGAACTTCGGGGGCGGCGGCGGGCAGCGCCAGCGCGGGGAATTGCGTTTCCAGCCGCTTGCGGGCGAGCGCCACCAGCCCGTTTGATTCCGCCAGCGTGCGCTGCGCCTCGGCTAGCACGGCCTGCGCGCGGTCGACATCCAGCTGGGCTGCATCGCGCAGATCGCGCCGCCGCTGGGTCGCTGTCAGCGCCGCTTGGTAATTGGCGACAGCGGCTTGATCGACGCTGGCCTGCGCCGATGCTGAAAGCCAATCAAACCAGTGCGCGGCGAGCAGCAGCGCGGCTTCGTGGCGAGCATCCTCGGCCACGTTTTCGGCAACTTCACTGCCATAGCGGCCAATCGCTTTATCAAGCCGTGCCTTGCCCGGCAGGCGGATCGCGCGGCTCAATTGCGCGTCATATTCGTTAAACTGGTTGCCGCCGCTGACATCGCGGCGGGTGTAGCTGCCCTGCACGGTGAATTCATGCGTGCCTTTGCGCAAACCTTCGGCCCGCGCCCGCGCCGCTTCAAGCCGAGCGTGGGCGGCAATGACGCTGGGGTGTTCATCCAGTGCGCGCGTGACCACTTCGGCTGGGGGCAACCCCGGCTCGGCAGCGAGCGGTACGGCGATCAGGCACGCTAGCGGCGCGAAAAGATAAGCGGTGCGGATCATGCCGGAACCTCCGAATCAGTGGTATCGGGCAGCTCGTCCGCGTGATCTTGCGGCCCTTCGCCGAACCGTTCGTAAAGGATCGGCAGCAGCACCAACGTCAGCAGCGTGGCCGTAACCAGCCCGCCAATCACCACGATCGCCAGCGGTTTCTGGATTTCCGATCCCGGCCCGGTGGCGAATAATAGCGGGACAAGGCCAAAGGCGGCGATGCTGGCGGTCATCAGCACGGGACGCAGCCTCCGTTCAGCCCCGCGACGCACCGCTTCGGCCAGCGGCAGACCATCATCGCGCAGCTGGCGGAAATAGGTCACCATCACCAATCCGTTGAGCACCGCAATGCCTAGCAGCGCGATAAAGCCGACCGATGCCGGAACCGACAGATATTCACCCGACAACGCCAGCGCGATCATCCCGCCCACCGCTGCAAACGGAATGTTGGTAAGGATGAGCAGCGACGCCCGCACAGAATTGAGGCTGAGATACAGCACCGCAAAGATCAGTAGCACCGCCACCGGCAACACCACCAGCAGCCGGGCCGAGGCACGTTGCTGGTTTTCAAACTGCCCGCCCCATTCCAGCCGATACCCCGGCGGCAGGGTGACATTGGCCCCAATATCTGCCTTGGCATCATCGACATAGCCAACGATGTCGCGGCCTGACACGAACGCCTGCACCATGGCAAAGCGTGCTCCGTTTTCATGCTCCAGCTTGACCGGCCCTTCGATCTGACTGACCTGCGCCACATCGCTGGCGCGCACCAGTTGGCCGCTGGGCGAACGATAGACCAGATCGGCGAATTGCTGCGGGCTCAGGCTTTCTCCCGCACCGGTGCCGCGCAGCACAATCGGCACCCGGCGCACACCATCGGCGACCACGCCGGCCCGCACGCCTTCAACCTGCGCGCGCATCATGTCCTGCAAATCGGATACCGGCATCCCGACCCGGCCTGCGGCGACGCGGTCAATATCGACGAGCAGATAATCCACCCGGTCATTGGCGACGGTCATGGTTTCGCTGGTGCCGTCAATCCCCTCCAACCGCGTCTGAATCGCGCCCGCCAGCCGCGCCAACTCGGCATTGTCGGGGCCGAACAGCTTGATCGCCAGATCGCCGCGCGCGCCGGTCAGCATTTCCGACGTGCGCATTTCGATCGGCTGGGTGAAGGCCGGCTCGATACCGGGGAACTGTTCCATCACTTTGCGCAATTCACCCAGCAGCCATTCCTTGTCCTGCACGCGCCATTCATCGCGCGGCTTCAGTTGCAGGAAGCTGTCGGTTTCGTTGGGGCTCATCGGATCAAGGCCCAGTTCGTCCGATCCGACGCGGGCGATCACCGCTTCGACTTCGGGCACCTGGGCAAGGATTGCACGCTGCACTTTCATGTCGCCAGCGACAGAATGATCGAGCGCAATCGAAGGCAGTTTGGTCAATTGCACAATCATCGAGCCTTCATCGAGCACCGGCAAGAAGGTCTTGCCGGTCACGGAATAGGCCGCCCCCGCCAGCGCGAGGCCGATCCCGGCGATGGCGAACACGCGCCGTTTGTGCGCAAAGGCACCGTCAAGCAACGCGTGATAGCGCGGCGAAATCTGGCGCATCAACCATGGTTCGTGATGATGGCCGTCCGCCTCAGGCTTGACCTTGAGCAGGTAGAACGCCAGCACCGGCACCAGCGTCAACGACAGCACCAATGCGGATGCCAGCGACAGCACGATGGTGAGCGCGACTGGCGAAAACAGCTTGCCCTCCAACCCTTCGAGCGTGAGCAGCGGCAGGAACACGATGGCGATGATCGCCAGCCCCGATGCCACCGGCTTGGCCACTTCGGCTGATGCCACCAGGATATTGCGCAGCTTGCTGGTCGAGGCGTGTTTCGGGTCGGACAATCGCTCGACCACATTTTCCACCACCACCACCGCGCCATCAACCAGAATGCCGACCGCAATCGCCAGCCCGCCCAGGCTCATCAGATTGGCGGTCAGGCCAATCGCCTTCATGAAGATGAAGGTCAGCAGCACCGCCATCGGCAGCGCCAGCGCGACAATCACCGATGCGCGCACATCACCAAGGAATAACAGCAGCAGGATCACCACCAGCACGGTCGCTTCCAGCAGCGCGGTTTCAACCGTGCCAACTGCACTGCCAATCAGGTCAGACCGGTCGTAGAAAACATCCACACTCATGCCTGCGGGCAGACTGGGCTTGATTTCATCCAACCGCAGCTTGACGCCTTCCACCACTTTGCCTGCGTCCGCACCGCGCAGGCCGATCACCAGCCCCTGCACCGCTTCGCCCGTGCCGTTCTTGCTTACCGCGCCGTAGCGGGTCAGGCTGCCCATGCGCACTTCAGCCACATCGCCGACGCGCACTACTGCACCGCTGCCGGAGCGCACGACCACGGCGGCGAGATCATCGAGCGTGCGGATCGCCCCGGTGGCGCGCACGATCAGGGCCTCTTCGCCAGTGCTCAGCCGCCCCGCACCATCATTGCGGTTGCTCGCTTCAATCGCCGCCATCAGATCGGCGGTGGACAGCCCGGCGGCGGCCAGCGCCGCGCTGTCGGGGGCAACTTCAAATGTTTCGGCATAACCGCCCAGCGAATTGACATCCGCCACCCCCGGCACGGTGCGCAAGGCCGGGCGGATCGTCCAGTCGAGCACGCGGCGCTTTTCGGCCAGCGATTGCGGGCCTTCAAGCGTGAACATGAACATTTCGGACAGCGGTGTGGAAATCGGTGCCAGCCCGCCTTCGACGCTGGGCGGGAGATCAGCCATCACCGCATTCAGCCGCTCTGTCACCTGCTGGCGCGCCCAGTAAATATCGGTGCTGTCGGTGAAATCGATGGTGATATCGGCAATCGCATATTTCGCGACCGATCGCAGCACTGCCTGATCGGGAATGCCGAGCATTTCCATTTCAATCGGCGTCACCACCCTGCTTTCGACCTCTTCCGGGGTCATCCCGGGGGCTTTGAGAATGATCTTGACCTGCGTGGTGCTGATATCGGGAAAGGCGTCAATCGGCAGGTTGATGAACGACCACGCGCCCAGCCCGGCGAGCAAGGCCGCCAACCCAAGCACCGCGAGGCGCAGCGCCAGCGCGCGTTCGACCAGTTTGCTGAGCATGACCGGCCTACTCCGCGCTCATCGCTTTAAGTTCGGCGATACTGCTGGCCGCGACCACCTCACCGGGCGCAAGGCCGGTAGCAATCACCGCCAAATCGCCGCTGCTTGATTCCACTGTAACGGCGCGCTTTTGCCAGCTCGTATCCTTATCATCACCGCCGCGCACGAAAACGTAATCTGTGTCCCCGATCCGGGTCACGGCGCTTTGCGGCACCGCAATGCCGCGTGTTTTGCCAAAGATCGTCACGATAACATTGCGCCCTGCAATGATCCCCGGAGCTGCGCCAATGCTGGCGCGCGCCATGATTGAACGATTGGCCGGATCAAGCGAGGGTGAGATCGCGATAATCCGTCCGCCAACTGCCGCGGCTTCGTCGGTGCCGCCTGACAGAGCAATTTCCACCGCCATTCCCGGCCGCACGTCGCGGGCCAGGCGTTCAGGCAATTGCAATTCGATCTGATAGGCGCCCTGCCGTTCCACCACGAACGGGGCAGTCATGGTGTCAACCCCGCCGCCGGTTTCCACCCCGACATGGGCAAGGCGGCCTGCAATCGGTGCGCGCAGTGTCATCATGCCATCCGCGCCAACCCCGCCCAACGCCGCCAGCCGCGTAAACTGGGCAACGCTGGCGCGCGCCTGTTCAAGTTCGGCCTTGGCTTCATCAGCGCGGGCGGCGGCGATCACGCCTTCATCAGCCAGTTGCGACATCCGCGTCGCTCGCGCCTCGGCCAACGTGGCTGCCGATTGCGCACGGGCCAGCTCGCCGCGGATCTGCACTGGCTCGGCCGCACGAACCAGCGCCAGTGCCTCACCGCGCGCCACCTGCTGGCCTTCGATCACATAGACCCGCACCACTGCGCCAGAGAATGGCGCAGTGACCGCAACCCGGGCCTCCGGCGGGAGGGTTATGGTTCCGGGCACGCTGCCGAGGGGGACGTTATCGACCTCCCTTGCAGCCACGGACTCAATCGCCAGCCCTTGGCCAGTATCCGGCGTGGCGGCAGAACCGCTGGCCTGCTCTTCGGGGGGAGACGAACAAGCCGGCAACGCCGCAAGCGTAGCCAGAACAGCAAGAGAGGTGATGAGGTGCGTGGTCATGCTTAGGCTTTTGCACCGCCAAGCTGACAATAACTTGCCAGTCTGGCAGCTTCTTGTCAGTTTCACCGATTATCTCCGGCAGCAGAAAGGGGCTTGCCAGTCATGCGCCTGCTGCTTGTCGAAGATGATCCTGAACTTGGCCGCCGCCTGAGCGAGCGCCTGCGCGCTGCCGATTTCGCGGTGGAGCTCGCCACCAACCGCTCCGAGGCGGAGGACTGGCCGGATGTTGATCGCATGGCGGCGGTGATCCTTGATCTTGGCCTGCCTGATGGCAGCGGGCTGGATCTTCTCCGTCACTGGCGCAACCATCGGCTTGAGACCCCGATCCTGATCCTAACCGCGCGCGGCAGCTGGCAGGACAAGGTTGAAGGGTTGAATGCGGGTGCCGACGATTTCGTGGTCAAGCCGGTGCGGTTTGAAGAATTGCTGGCCCGATTGAACGCCCTTTTCCGCCGCCAGCAGGGCACCCGCGCTACCGCGATTACGGCGGGTGATCTCGCGCTGGACCCGCTGGCCCGCACGGCCACGCAGGCGGGTGAGCCGCTCGCGCTGAGCCGTCAGGAACTCCGCCTGCTGCACCTGTTCATGCGCCGCGCCGGGCAGGTGCTGTCGCAATCCGACATCCTCGATGATCTTTATACACTGGATGACGAACGTGATCGCAACACCGCCGAAGTGCTGATCGGACGCTTGCGCCGAAAGATCGGAAGGGATCGCATCACCACGTTGCGCGGCCTGGGTTACAGGTTCGAGAAATGATCCGGCTTCCCGTCCCCGGCAGCCTGCGGCTGCGGTTTCTGCTGGCGATCACACTGTGGGTGGTGCTGGGCATCGGCGCAATCTGGTTTTCGGCCATCGGCATTTTCAGTCGCCATGTCGAACAATCCTATCACGAAGAGCTTGAAGTGCACGTGCGCGAACTTGGCAGCCTGACCGAAATTCGCCCGGATGGCTCCATCGTGCTGACCCGGCCACTGTCCGATCCGCGCTATGATGTCCCGCTGTCAGGCTTTTACTGGCAGGTCACAGCGCGCGGCCATGCGCCGCTGCGTTCGAGATCGATGACGCGCGGCAGCCTGGATGAAAGCATCGCCCATTCGCCTAAAATCCTGCACCGGCTCAGGAGCGGGCCGACAGGCCCGGCGATAACCTATGGTTTTACCCGGCAAGGCCCGGCAGGCGAGGCCATCCATTATGTGATCGCCACCGATCAAAGCGAGCTTGATCGGCTGATCGACAGTTTCACCCGCGACCTGACCTTGTGGCTGACCGGGCTTGGCGCGCTGCTATTGGCAACCGGGCTGGCGATCATTTCGTTCGGCTTGCGCCCGCTCGATCGTCTTGCGTTGGCCTTTGCGCGGTTGCGGCGCGGGGAGGCGTAGGCGCTGGAGGGCGATTACCCGGCGGAAATTGCTCCGCTCGCCGCCGATCTCAACGCCTATATCCAGCAAAACGAAGTGATGCTCGCGCGTGCAAGGGTGCAAGCAGGCAATCTTGCCCATTCGCTGCGCACACCGCTCGCGATCATCACCGACGAAGCCGAGCGGCTGTGTGAACGCGAGGCTTGCCATGCTGCGGGGATAGTGTTGCTCGATCAGGCGCGGGCAATGGAGCAGCAGATCGAATATCAGCTTGCCCGCGCCCGGTCGGCGGTTGCGCAAAAATATTCGGGGCACGGCGTGGTGATACCCGATGTCGCCTTGCCAATTCTGCAAGCGATGCGGCGGCTCCATCCGGACAAGCAATTCTCGCTGCAAGCCGATGGTTGCGAAGGGGTTGTATTGCCGCTGGATGCGGTGGATTTCGCCGAAGTGCTTGCCATTCTGCTCGACAATGCCGGGAAATGGGCGCGCAAGAACGTGACACTGAATTTTGTCTACGGCCTCAACGGGGACTGCACAGCCCGGATTGAGGATGATGGTTCAGGCATTCCCGAAGCCTTGCTCGAACAAGCATTTGACGTGGGTGCGCGCTTTGACCCCGACATTCCAGGATCAGGCCTAGGCCTCGCTATCGCCAGGGATCTTTGCCAATCAATGGGGATTGAATTGGCCATCGCCAACGGTTCCACGGGCCTTGTTGCCGAGCTGCGCATTGGTCGTGACTTATCGCGTTGAGCGCAAACTGAACGGCGGCATTTCCCGAACGCGACACAACCGCTTGCGCGTCGCATCCTGAACGGCAGATTTTTCTCAATCGTGACGATTTTTGCCACTCGGCTAGCGCCCCGAAACCTCGGCCTTGCACTGCTTCTCTGCGTGGGGCGCCACACAGAGAAGCAGTGGAGCAAGGCTAAGGTTTGTCTGCGGCGTCAGAACTGCGCAGTCAACCTTGCCCAGACGCCGCGGCCCGGCCCGGGCAGGCGCTCGCCAAGCGGCACGTCAGATGCACCTACTCGGCTGCCCCCGGCCAGATGCGGGGCGTATGCCGCGTCGAACAGATTTTCGACGCCCGCCTCAATCGCGATCGCCTCGCTGACGGCGTAGCGCGCGAAAAGGCCCACCGTGGCATAGCCATCGCCGGGTTCCTCACCGTTGGTTTGCGACACACGGTTCTGGTCTGCTGCCGCAAACAGCTCCGCCCCCAGCGCCAGCCGGTCGGTCGCCCATGTCGCTGACAGGCGAAGGTTCGCGGGCGGGATGCGGTAGAGATTATCGGCGATATCGCGCCGTTGCCCGCGGACAAAACTGGCCGTGCCCGCCAGTTCAATCTGCCGCGCGGGACGGATCACGAAATCGACGTCCGCGCCATAAAGCTCGGCCTCAGCATTGCGGAACTGTAACGGGGTGGGATCGCCGTTCATCGCCGCCACCATTTCGACCGGACTGTCGATCACGCCGATGGTCGCATCAAAGGGCGTGCCCTGAATGAAATCATCAATCCTGCGATAAAACAGCGTCGGGCGCAGCGTTACCCAGTCATTGTTCCAATCGAATCCCGCCTCGGCAATATAGGCGATTTCGGGGCTTAACGCCTGATTACCGACATAGATATTGCCATCGGCCAGACCATAGCTCGCCTCGGTGGGCAGCCAGGCAAATCGTTCGAGCACGCTGGGCACGCGGGTCTTGCGCGCGAGGGTGATACGCGGCGTCAATTCCCCCGCCTCGGTCCACAGCCGCAAGACGGCATCAAAGGTCGTATCAGTAGCACTGCGGTCTGATGCATTGAACGCGGTAGCGAGGCTGCGCGGCCCGATTGGCACCGCTGATCCCAATTGCACCATTCCCACCGATTGATCGGTGCGATCAATCCGCCCACCCAGTTCAAACTGCACCGCGCCCGCATTGCCGCGCCATTGCAAGTAAGTGCCGAAGCGTTCGGCGCTGACATTGGGCTGCGATTCAATGAAGAACGCGGAATTGAACGGGTTGGTAATTGTGACGAAGCGATCGGTGATTTCGGCATCGGTGCCGACCTCAAGATAGTGCTGCGCCCCGCCAAACCGCAGCGCCGCCTCTGCCGTCATGGTATCGGCATCGGCAAAGGTCGCGCGGGCCTGTGCTGGCGCGGCGGCGGGTTGGCGCAGCGTCTGATTGTCCATCAGGTGCCGCACTGCAACATGGCCAAGCCGCAGAGTCAGTGCGACATCATCGGCAATCTCGCCGCGAAAGCCCCCTTGGACGAAATCGGTGTTGAAATAGACCATGTCGAGCGCAAACGCCGGGTTGCCCGATGGATCGGTTTCACTGCGGCGATATTCGACAAACAACTCGCCCGCGCCTGTGCGGTATCCGGCATGGACGCCATAGAGGTTGCGTTCGAACAGCGTGCCGACCGCGCGCCCGCCGGGAAAGCGGTAATCATCGCCCTGTTCGCGGCTGGCGATGAGGCCCACCCGCCAGGTGTCGCTTGCCAGCGCGGCCAGACCGCTGAGGGCATAACTATCATCGACGCTGCGATACTGGCTCGCCATGCGCACCTGCGGCGTGAGGCTGGTGCTGTCGGTGAATTGCGCCTGCACCAGTTCGGCATTGATCGCGCCGCCCAGCGATGGGCCTTCAGCGACCGGAGCGACCCCGCGGGCAATATCAATGCGGTCGACCAGAATCGACGGTGCGTAATGCAGCGGCGGATCCATCGCATTGGGGCCGCCCGAGGCAAAGCGCTGTCCGTTGACGCGGCCCAGCACGCGCTCTCCGGCCAGCCCGCGATAGGATAATTGGCCCGACAATGCGCCATTGCCGTAGATATCGCCTCCCGCAACACGCGCGGCAATCGCAGCGGCATCCGCAGGCAAGGCGATCTGGCGCGGCGCGGCCACGGCGTCACTGGTGATCGTGTCACGGCGCTGAGCGGTGACGATGATCGTGTCTGTAAGTGCGTCCTCCCGGCTTTGCGGTGTGGCTGCGTGTTCGGCCAGCGCGGGCTGCGCGGCCACAAAGGTGCATCCGGCAAGCAGGCCTGCCCGGATCATTTGCATATAAACCATTGGTAATCTGTCCTGTATCGAGGGAATAATCGGCACACAGCGCAGGTCAGGGGCGTGAACGCCTCCGCCTGCAAGGTGCCGGATTGTTGTCGAAGGTCAGATCAGGGCAGGGGGCGCGCGCAGAGGCGGGCGCAGGCGCGGAGTCTCTGCAAGGCGGAGCGCTTGCAAGGCGGTTGGCGGCAGGGCAGCTTCCGTCGTCTGCGGGGCAAAATCAATATTGCGTTCGGGCAGAAGCCCAGCCAGAGCGCCCGCTCCAGCAAAGGCGCAGGATTGCCCCCCGGATGCCGCAGATGCTCCGGAAGCCGGCTCATCTGGCGATGCCGGCGCATGACCCATCGCCGCATGCATCGCGGCCGTTTCTGATGATGACTTGGCTGCGGCCGCCCGTGCGAGCGGATGTGTCTGCGGGCACAAGATAATCTGCGCGCCAAACCCCGCTGCGGGCGCGACCATCAACCCCGCCGGAACAAGCGCCTGCATCGCAAGCGCCGCGAACGCGAAGGTCAATAGGGCGCGGTAATGCACCCGGGCAAGGCAGCGCAAATACTTCATGCGCGGGGCGCTTTAATGGCGGGGAAAATGATTGTCATGTGAATAAGCTGAAACCTGTGGAGACCATTCCTCAATCAGGAGACGCCGGCGATTGGCCTAATGACAGGGATGAGGGCTACTCCATGGCCTCGGGTGGAACTGGCCCGTCACCGCGATCCCCATCGACCCCCATCGCGACATAGAACGCGGCGCTGTTTGTCAGACGGTCAGCCCGGGCCGCGATCACCGCCAACTGTGCCCGCTCTGCCTGCTGTGCGGCGATCAGCACCTGAGCGTAGCTTGCCGCGCCAAGAGTGTGACGGCGCTGCATCGTCGCCAGCGTTTCCTGCGCGGCATCGGCAGCGCTGGTCTGCGCGGCGAGCGCGCGGGCGTTGGTATCCACCGCCACCAGCACATCAGCCACATCGCGCAGGCCATCCAGCACCACCCCCTTGTAATGGGCGGTGGCGGCATCGAACCCGGCCAGTGCCGCCCGTTTTTCGTTGGTGAGGCCGGGGTTGAACAGCGGCTGGGTCAACCGGCCGATGATGTTCCAGATAGTCGATTGGCCGCCGAACAAGGCGTCGGCTGTCAGCGCCTGCGTACCCAGCGTCGCGCTGAGGTTGAGTTGCGGATACATCTGCGCCACGGCGACGCCGTAATCTGCATTGGCGGCATGCACCATTGCTTCGGCGGCCAGAATGTCGGGCCGCTGGCGGACAAGCTGCGAAGGCACAACCAGCGGCAGGTCTTGCGGCAAGGTAAACTCTGACAGCGCGAAATCGGGAATATTGCCTTGTCCGGGTGCCCGGCCCGCCAGCGTTGCCAGAAGATGTTCGGTTTCTGCCAATCGCTGGTTGAGCACAGGAAGCTCAGCCCGCAACTGTTCGGTCTGCGTATCCAGCGCCAGCACTTCATCGGCCGCCGCATTACCCAGCCGCAGCCGCGCGCGAGCAATATCGCGTTGCTCTTCCTGGTTTGCGATCAGCGCAGTTGTGCTTTCGATCTGCGCGGCGATCTGGGCTCTGGCAAAGGCTGCGGTGGCGATATTGCCTGCCAGCGTCAGCCGCGCGGCCTGCAATTCGAATTGACGGGTATCTGCACGCGCCGCCAGCGCCTCGATCGCGCGGCGATTGCCGCCGGCCGGATCGAGGTTGTAGCTGACAGTGACGCCGGTGTTATAAAGGCTGAATTCGCGCGGCGTCAGATCCTGCCCCAACGACCCCGGATTGAAGCGTTGGCGTTGTGCGGATGCGGCGATTTCGGCCTGCGGCAATTGGGTTGATCCAGCACGGGCTTGCTGAAGCTCCTGCGCCTGCCGCAGCGTTGCTTGTGCGGCGGCAAGCGTGGGGCTGTGTTCCAGTCCATCGGCAATCAACGCATCCAGCCGCGCCGATCCGAACCCGTGCCACCATTGCGCTGCGACCGGCATTCCCGGCACAACGCGCTGGGCGCTGTCCACCGCGGATGGAACAGGCGTGACAAGGGTGTTGTCGGCATGGGCGGAATAGGCTTCGGACACTGGCGGAGCGGGCCGTTCGAAATCCGGCCCGGCGGCGCACCCGGCCAGCATAGCGATCAAGGCCAGACCGGCGGTCAGGCGCAAGGCTGCGTCATTACGCGCGGTGAGCGCAGCCCAGCCGGATTGCAGTGGCGGTGCGTGGTTCTTGCCAATGTTCATGAAATGGGCCGTCCTTCACCCGCTTCTTCGGACGTGATGCCGTCCCGGATATGATAGATTCGCTTGAAAGTCGGAATGATCTTTTCGTCATGGGTGACGATGATGATGGCGGTCTGATATTTTTTGGCCATTTCATTGAGTATCCGCATCACCGCCATGGCGCGTTCGGAATCGAGCGGCGCTGTCGGCTCATCGGCGAGGATCACCGGCGGGCGATTGATCAGGCCGCGTGCGATGGCGACTCGTTGCTGTTCGCCGCCCGACAATTGCGACGGCATGGCAGCAGCCCGGTGGTGAACATCCAGCGCGGTCAGCAATTCCATAGCCCGCGCGCGCGCTTCGGTGTTGGAAAGCCCGGCCAGCATCGGCAGCAGCGCGACATTGTCCACCACATCGAGAAACGGGATCAGATAGGGGGCCTGAAACACGAACCCGATCTTGTCCCGGCGCAGCGCCCTGAGATCGGAGACCTTCCAGCCATCATCGTAAATCACCTCGCCGCCCAATGTCATACGGCCTGCGGTCGGATCGATCACAGCACCAAGGCATTTGAGCAGCGTGCTCTTGCCCGATCCGGACGGGCCGATCAGGCCGACCACTTCACCCGGCGCAACTTCCATGTCGACATGCTTTAACGCGTCGACAGCCGTGTCGCCTTCGCCGTAGCGTTTGCGAAGCCCTGCGATGCTGATACCATTTGCCATCACATCAACCCCCGATTGCTTCGGCCGGATCGACCTTCAATGCCATGCGGATCGCAATCAGGCTGGCGAGCGCGCAGATGATCATCACCGCAACGAAACCGATGACGGCATCCATTGGCAACAACAGCACATATTTGGGGAAGTATGGTGCGGCGAAGGTTGCGGTGATCTTGCCCACCGCAAAACCGATTACCCCCAGCGCGACCGCCTGTTGCAAGATCATCCCGGCGATCGTGCGGTTGCGCGTGCCGATCAGCTTGAGCACGGCGATCTCGCGGATCTTGTCCATTGTCAGCGAATAGATGATGAAGGCGACAATCGCCGCGCTGACAATCGACAGGATGGCCAGAAACATCCCGATCTGCCGCGCTGAAGTAGCGATCAGCTTGCCGATCAGGATCTCCTCCATCTCGGCGCGGGTGTGCACCGTCAGCCGTTTCCAGCGGCGGATCGATTGCGCCACAGTTTCAGGATCGGATCCGGGGGCAATCCGCACCAGGATGGCATTGACCGAGGTGCTGTTGGTCTGCGAGGCGTTCACGGCATCGAGCAGATCAGGCTGTCCCGGGCGATTGAACGCCGGGTTCGCCGCTGTCCGGCGGCGGCTCTGCCAGATCGCGTCGTTATCCTTGAGGAACTGCGCTTCCTGCGCATCCTTGAGCGGGATGAACACCATCGGGTCGCCGCTGGATGACACCATGCGCCGCGTCAGGCCGACCACCTGATAGCGGTTGCGGCGAATGGTGATTTCGTCGCCCAGCCTGAAGCCCGAGGCGATATCGGCCACCGCCTCATAATGGCCGCGCGTAATCTGGCGTCCTGCAACCAGATAGGTTGGCCAGCCAGGCGATCCCCATGCAGCGCCGGGAATGATGCCCACCACCATCGCCCGGACGTCGTTATCACCCTTACGCACCTGCATCGTCAGATAGGTCACATTGGCGACCTCGACGACACCGGGCATGGCGCGAACCGTGTGATAGAGATCATCATTGATGCTGGAGGATTCGGCGTAAGGGCCAAGCGTATCCTGCTGCACCACCCATAGATCGGCACCGCTATTGTCGAGCAGCGCCTTGCCGTCATCCACCATGCCGCGATAAACCCCGGCCATTACCAGCGTGACCCCGATCAGCAGGCCTAGGCCAACGCCGGTAAACACGAACTTCCCCCAGCTATGGAGGATGTCCCGGCCAGCAAGGCTGATCACGGGGTGACCCCGGGAATGCGATCGACAACGCTGATATTGCTGTTCCCGGTGAGTTCCTGCTCGCTGTAGACGATGATGGTATCGCCATCGTCCAGCCCTTTGAGCACCTGAACGCGTCCGCTCAGATCGGCCTTGCCAAGTTCCACCGGCACAAACACCGGATCGCCGCCATCAAGTTTCCAGACCCCGATGCTATCCCCCATCCGCCGGATCGCCGCATTCGGCACCACCGGGCCTTTGCCGATCGGGGCAAGATCCAGCGTCACCTCGGCATATTCGCCAAGCGGGGGAAGCGGCACAGGCAGCGTATCGAACACCACCTTGACCAGGGTTTCTTCGGTGACTGGATCGGCCCTCGGCTCGATCCGCAATACCCGGCCCTGCAGGACTTTTCCGTCGCCTGATCGCAGTTCGACCCGCGCGGGCAATCCGGCTCGCAGCCCGGCCGAACTCACCTGATCGATCCGGACATTGACCCACACGCTCGCCGGATCGATGATTTCGATCACGGTCTGTCCGCCGGCCACCGCAGCGCCCGGCTCAACCTCGCGCAGTGTGACAATCCCCGATGCAGGAGCAATCAAGCGCAGGTTTCCGCGTTGTGATTGCAAGCCGGAATAATCCGCGCGCATCCGTTCTAAGTTGGAACGCGCGTTGGCCGCCGCAGCTCTGGCTGCAACCAGATCCTGACGTTTGACAGCCAGCACCTCTTCGCTGGTGGCGCGGGCGGCCAACAGACTTTCATAGCGGCTCGCTTCGCTGGCGGCATGGGCCTGCCGGGCGCTGGCCTCGCGAACCGACGCCTCGGCACCCTGCATGGCAGAGACTTGCGCAGCCAGTCGGTCGTCCAGATCGACCGGATCCATTTGGCCGATGATCTGGCCTGCAACCACTTGGTCGCCGACATTGACGGTCAGGCTCTTGACCCGGCCCGCAACCGTCGGCCCAACTTGGTAGGTTCGTTCGGCATCAATGGTGCCCACACCGAACAACGCCGGGCGCAGGGGTTGGCTTTCCACCTTTGCGGTGGTGACCGCAATCGGTGCCAGCGGGCCGGAACGCAGCGCGACATAGGCGAGCAGCGCGCCGAGCACGACAATGACGGCAATCAACGCGAATTTGCGCCGCTGCATGGCGGTGATGTTCATGCGGACACCGTTATCGCGCGGCGGAACAACACGAACACGCCCGGCGCTTCCTTGCGGATCAACTGCACATCACCGGCCAGCAGCGATTGCATTACCAGCCCCTGGATCATCCCGATAAACAGCGTGCCGATCGATGCCGTATCGCTATCCTGCGCCAATTGGCCGCTAGACTTGCCGTCTTCGATCACTGCCGCCAGCCGCTCCCGATAACGCCACAACATCTTGTGCGCCATCCGCTTGGGCGCCGTCATTTCAGCCCGCTGCAGCTCCCCGAACAGCATCCGGGGAACACCGGGATGTTCCACGAAGAACCCGACATGGGCCATAAACATCGCTTCCAGCGACTCAAGCGGAGTTGCCGCGCCGTGAGATGCCTTGTCAATCCGCGCCAGCAGCCGGTCGGCAACCCAATCCATGACCGCTTCCAGAATGGCTTCCTTATTCGGAAAATGCCGGAATAGCGCCCCCTGTGTGACCCCCATATGCTGGGCAATGGCGGCAGTCGTGATGTCACTGGGGTTTTGCTGTCCAGCCAGCGCCACCACCGCCTCAACAGTGACGGCCCGTCGCTCGTCCGCCGGCATATATTTGGTCTGCATGATTCATGCCTTTGATAGTAATTAATCACTATTATATATTGGTCAGACAGCAGAGTGTCAAGGTGCTCGGCAAACCGTAAATCGAGCTTACGCTATCCCATTAGCTTATGTTTTAATGCATAATTTCAATCAGATTATCGCCACAGGCAGTGCGTACCCTCCTCGAGAGGTTGCAGTTGATTGAACAGAATTTGCAATTAGGTGTTATTTTTTTGATTGCACGCTGGATATCCCTGAAAGAGGTTCAGCGCGATACAGGCAGCCGGAATGGGGCAATCCAATGGCAGTCGGGCCAATGGCAGTCGGGCTTGCGGCCGCAACGGGTTCGCTTCCCGCATTTCTGCTTTCAGCCTGGGAGCAGCGAAACCGGACATAGTCCTATCATTCTCCCACGGAAAACCCTGAAGCGTCCCGGGTTTTCCGGAGGCTCCTATCTGTGAGAAGGAGCTACGATGACGACAAGGAACAAGTTTTCGCCTGAGGTCCGCGAGCGTGCGGTTCGGATGGTTGGCGAGCACCGGGCCGACTA
>Ga0209347_1000864_pt1 | contig 62134 bp, 60 predicted proteins | sample AutmiccommuBRH23_FD_187382 | JGI IMG/M metagenome (GOLD analysis project Ga0209347, IMG submission 187382) | Deep subsurface microbial communities from Mt. Terri, Switzerland - Autotrophic microbial communities BRH/23 (SPAdes) (version 2) | ecosystem: Environmental > Aquatic > Deep subsurface >... | reverse complement strand
TGCGTGAAGTGGCGCGCGAGCCGCGCCGGCGACACGTCGGCGGCGATGCTGTCGGGGAACACGCCGGCACGCGCGGTATTGATCGCATGGGTGTCGATGTCGGTCGCAAAGATCTGGATCGGCAGGTGGAGGTCGGCTTCCTGCATGCATTCGAGCAGCGCGATCGCGAGCGAATACGGCTCCTCGCCGGTCGAGCAGCCCGGCACCCAGATGCGCACCGGGTCGCCGCCGCTGGCGCAGCGCTCGATGATCCCCGGCAGGATGTCGCGCGCCAGCGCGTCGAACACGGCCGCGCGGCGAAAGAACGCGGTGACGTTGATCAGGATCTCGGTGTAGAGCGTGTCGATTTCGGCCGGCCGCTCCTGCAGCAGCCTGACGTAGTCGCCAAGTCGGTTGAGCCGGTGCACGAGCATGCGGTCTTGGATGCGGCGGTGGATCGTCGTGTGCTTGTACTGCGCGAAGTCGACGCCGGTGCGCCGGCGCAGCAAGATGAAGAGCTTGTCGAGGTGCTGCGCCTCGTCGGCGGAGAAGGCAATCAGCTCACTCCTGAACTCGCCGTCCTCGCTATACCCTTCCATGGCTACTCCTGGTGGACGCGAGGCCTGCGTGCTCGGCGTTCGCCTAGATCTGCATCGGTGCGAGGAAAAACGTGTTGCCGGTGTATCTTGCCATATGATATGCCATGAATACCTTATTTTAATTACATGTTAAACAGTAGGGCGCCTCGAAAAACCTCGACTCGCCCACCCTTGGTAAAATTACAGCGTCCTCAATCTCGCCACAGCCAACATCGATGAAACCGCGCAGCGCCATCAAGACCGACCTGTTCGCCGATGAACATCACCGCAAGAAGATCGACTCGCTGGGCGACCCGCTGGTCGAGATCGAGTCGCACCTCGACTTTGCGGCGCTGGCGGCCGAGATCGATCGCGTGGGCCCGCGCCCGGTGAGTGCGCAGGGCGGGCGCCCGCCGTATCCGATCGAGACGATGGTGCGCATCTGGTGTTGAAGCGCCTGTACAACCTCTCGGACGAGCAGATGGAATACCAGTTGCTCGACCGCATGAGCTACAAGCGCTTCTGCGGACTGGCGAACGCGACGAACGTCCCGGACCGCACCACAGTGTGGACCTTCGAGAATCGGATCGGCGAAGCAGGGGCGAAGGCCCTGTTTGATGGGGTCTCGGCGCAGTTGCTCAAGAGGGGTTTTATCGCGCGCGGCGGTCAGATTATCGACGCCACCTTGGTGCCGGCGCCCAAGCAGCACAACCGCCGCGGCGAGAAGGAACTGATCGAGCAAGGCGCGATGCCCGCCTCGTGGCGCCCAGCGAAGCGGCGCCAGAAGGATCTCGATGCGACCTGGACCAGGAAGCACGGCAAGAGCCACTTCGACTACAAGCTGTCGATCAACGTCGACAAGAAGTACAAGATCATCCGCAGACTCGAGACTGATACGGCCCGCACGCACGACAGCCAGCACTTTGGTTCCTATCGTGTTTCCGGCGATGATCGAGCTCGGCTTCGATCCGGTGTGGTTCAGCGTGATCACGGTGATGGCCGTGACCTTCGGGATGATCTGTCCGCCCGTGGGGATCAACGTCTTTGTCATCAATTCGATCGCGCGCGACATTCCGCTGGGCAAGGTTTGTTCGGGAGTGATGCCGTTCGTGGCGGTCGATGTGGCCAGGCTGCGTTCCCGGTGCTGTCGCTGTGGCTGCCGCATTTGATTGCATGAGGAGCCCCGCCAGAGCCGTCCGGCGGATCATCCGTCGAGTCGGGAAAGCAGATGAAGCTGAATGTTGAAAATCACCGTCGCGCAGCTCGGCGGGCGCTGCCCCGTTTCGCCTTTGATTACGTGGATGGCGCGGCTGAGCGCAACGACTGCCTGCGCCGCAATGCCGACGATCTGTCCCGTCTTGCGCTGCTCCCACGAGTTCTGCGCGACACCGCGACACTCGATACGCGCATCGAAGTCTTCGGCGAGATCTGGCGCCGGCCTTTCGGCATCGCGCCGATGGGGTTTAACGGGCTCACCCGCCCGGGCGGCGACTGCATGCTCGCGCGTGCGGCGGCTGAGGCGGGCGTTCCTTTCGTGCTCTCGACAGCATCGAATGAGCGATTGGAGAAGGTTGCCGAGCCGCAGCGCGCGTTGAACTGGATGCAGCTCTATGTCATGCGCGAACGCCGTATCGCCGAGCAGATGGTACGCAGGGCTAAGGCGAGCGGTTATGGCGCCCTGGTGCTCACGGTTGATGTGCCGGTCAGCGGGTACCGCGAGCGCGACGTGCGCAACGGTTTCCAGCTGCCGTTCCGACCGACTCCGGCCACGCTCGCGGACTTGGCCATGCACCCGCGGTGGTTGTGGCGCTTCTTGCGCAGCGGCATGCCGGCTTTCGTCAATCTCGCCGAGCGCGAAGGCGAAGATTCGCTGGCGCTGCAGGCGGCGCTCCTGAGCCGCGAGATGGACCGCAGCCTGTCGTGGGACTGTCTCGGCTGGCTGCGCCGGCTATGGGAGGGCCCGGTGGTGCTGAAGGGCATCTTGCATCCCGAGGATGCGCGAGAAGCGGTCGCACGCGGTATCGACGGACTGATTGTCTCCAACCATGGCGGCCGACAGCTCGACGGAGCAGCATCGACAATTGGCGCCCTGACACGGGTGCTCGATGCGGTGGAAGGACGCATTCCGGTTTTCGTCGACAGCGGTTTTCGCAGCGGCCTCGATGTCGCAAAGGCCCTTGCGATGGGGGCACGGGCCGTCTTTCTCGGACGCCCATTGTTGTATGGATTGGCCAATGATGGCGAAGCGGGCGCAAGCACCATACTGGGACTGATCGGCACGGAGCTTGAGCGGGCGATGATTCTGTCGGGTGCGAGCCGGGTGGAGGGGCTGGATCGGGGGTGCCTGGTTCGGGTTGATGACTATTGGTGTAACGCGGGATTGTCGCGTCCGAACGGTGCAAAGGAGACATGATGATGGAATTTGCGTCACTTCAAGGAGCGGCCAGGGTGGAGCGAGTCGTCGCGCGCACTGATCCACGGGGATATGAGTGACTCGACCCGATTCGTCTGCTAGGCGGTGACGATCTCAGTGAGAACGAGCGGACGCTGGTGGACAAACCGGCGCAGCGTGAGGATCTCGCCAAGCATATACAAGCATCCGCGAGTCGATCCATACGGCCAGCAGAACCGCTATGCGGCATACTGACACCGTGGGTAAAGTCGGCATAAGTACAGCTATACTTATGCAGTCAGTCAAAGACTTTTAGCGGCTAAAATTAAGAATACGCAGATAAGAGGCCGGAAGCCCTTGTACAACTACATTTTTTTCACGAATATGCTGCGCGTCCTTGACGAACTGCACATGACTAAACAGGAGCTGGCGGATAAGTCGGGCGTATCCATCTCTTTCCTCTCCGATATCACCACAGGCAAGGGCAACCCTTCATTGAAGGTGATGGAGGACATTGCCAAGGCGTTGCAAACGCCACTTCCCCTGCTGTTGGAGTCGACAGACTTGGACCCGGCTTCCCTGGAAGCGCTGGCCGGAGAAAAGGTATCCAGCAGTCTCCCACCAGGCTATGTGCGGGTAGCGGTGGTACTACCGGAGCATCAAGCGTTCATCGTGAAGAAGTGGGCCGAAACAGCCCGGAAGAAGCTTACGAAGGCGTAACACCAGGAAGGCAAGGCAGCACGAAAGCGAGAAAACGGCATTTTAGCGGCTAAAGCACGCTGGGCGCTCAACCTCCAACCCCACGTCCACCGCCCATCTCGCAGAAATACGCCGCGGCGCCCGCTCGGGTGCTTTGTCGGATTCTTCCCTCATTTTGCCGTAACCATGTCGCGTAAGCTGACAGAAACGATTTCGTCAAATCGTTTCAATTCGTTTCCCTTTCGCCATAAATAAAATTCGATATATCGTTCAGTGCTAGGATTCAGAGAAATGACATTCTAGGCAGGCGGAAACGATGATCGAGCACGGCGAAGCGATCAGCATAAAGGAACGTGCGAAGCGCAAGCTCGAGCGAGATATGGGGCCGGAGTTCCTTGCCGCGCTGAGCGACCCCAAGACCGTCGAAATCATGCTCAATGCCGACGGCAAACTGTGGCAGGAAAAATTGGGTGAGCCGATGCAGTGCATCGGCTCAATGCGGGTGGCGCAGGCGCAGGCGATCATCGAGACCATCGCCGGCTACCACGGCAAGGAAGTCACGCGCCAGAAGCCGATCCTCGAAGGCGAATTGCCCCTCGACGGCTCACGCTTCGCTGGCCAGATCCCTCCAGTAGTCCCGGCGCCGATCTTTGCCATTCGTAAGAAGGCGGTCGCCATCTTCACCCTCGATCAGTACGTCGAAAGCGGCGTGATGACCCCTGGGCAGCGCGACGTGTTGATTGAGGCCGTCCGCGCGCATCGCAACGTCCTCGTGATCGGCGGGACCGGCAGCGGCAAGACCACCTTGGTGAACGCCCTCATCAACCAAATGGTGATCAATGACCCGACAGAGCGGGTTTTCATCATCGAGGACACCGGAGAAATCCAGTGCGCCGCCGAGAATTACGTCCAGTACCACACTAGCCTCGACGTGAGCATGACAGCGCTGCTCAAAACCACCCTGCGTATGCGCCCCGACCGAATCTTGGTCGGAGAGGTACGCGGTCCCGAAGCCCTTGATCTCTTGATGGCCTGGAACACCGGTCATGAAGGAGGTGCCGCCACCCTTCACGCCAACAACGCGAAAGCCGGCCTTGATCGGCTCGCAATGCTCATCAGCATGCATTCCGACTCTCCCAAGCCCATCGAACCGCTCATCGGCCAAGCGGTTCATGTGGTCGTCCACATCGCCCGATCCGAAGGGGGCCGCCGCGTCCAGGAAATTATCGAGGTATTGGGTTTCGACCACGGCCGCTACATCACCAAAGCGCTTTAAAGGAGTAACCCCCATGCAAGTCGCAGTGCCCTCGTTCCGCCTCGATCGTAACGCCGTCTTCTATCTCGGTCTGCTCGCTCTTCTGGCCTTCTTCCTGCTGGCGCCGCATTCGGCCTTCGCATCCGAAGGAACGGGCGGTTCGCTCCCGTATGAGAGCTGGCTGACCAACCTGCGCAACTCCGTCACCGGTCCGGTCGCGTTCACGCTGGCCCTCATCGGCATCGTCGTTGCCGGCGGCATCCTGATCTTCGGCGGAGAGCTCAACGGCTTCTTCCGCACTTTGATCTTCATCGTCCTGGTCATGGCCCTGCTGGTCGGCGCGCAAAACATGATGAGCACCTTCTTCGGCCGTGGCGCGGAAATCGCGGCTGTGTCCGATGACGCGATCCAGCACGCCAAGCTGACCGCCTCGGTGGTCCTCCACAGGCAGGCTGGATAAACATGGCCCTGCGCAGCATCCCCATTCGTAGGGCCGGCAACCGAGAAAACCTGTTCATGGGCGGGGATCGTGAGCTGGTGATGTTCTCGGGGCTGCTGGCCGGGGCACTGGTTTTCAGCGCCCAAGAAATCAGGGCAACGGTGTTCGGTATCGCCTTGTGGTTCGGCGCGCTCTTCGTCTTGCGCCTCATGGCGAAGGGCGATCCGAAGATGCGCCACGTCTACCTGCGGCACCGCCACTACAAGGCGTATTACCCCCCGCGCTCGACGCCCTTCCGAGAAAACACGACAAGCCAAGGGAAGCAATACAAATGATCGAGGCAATTGCAGTCACTATTGCTGGCGTCGGGATCCTCTTGTTGCTCATCCTGTTTGCCCGCATCCGCCAGGTCGATGCTGAATTGCAGCTCAAGAAGCATCGCTCCAAAGACGCGGGCCTGGTCGACTTGCTCAACTACGCCGCAGTGGTCGATGACGGCGTGATCGTGGGCAAGAACGGCTCCTTTATGGCTGCGTGGCTGTATCGGGGGGATGACAACGCCAGCAGCACCGATGAGCAGCGCGAAATGGTGTCCTTCCGGCTCAACCAGGCTCTGGCCGGCCTCGGTTCCGGGTGGATGGTGCACGTCGACGCGGTGCGCAGGCCGGCGCCTAACTATTCGGCCAAGGGGAGCTCGCATTTCCCGGATGCCGTTTCGGCCGCGATAGACAAGGAACGGCGCCGGCTGTTCGAGGGCTTGGGCACGATGTACGAGGGGTACTTCGTACTGACGCTGACCTGGTTCCCGCCGCTCCTCGCGCAACGCAAGTTCGTGGAACTGATGTTTGACGATGACGCCATCGCTCCCGATCACAAGGCCCGGACGACGGGGCTCATCGAGCAGTTTAAGCGCGAAATCATTGCCATCGAAAACCGCCTGTCCTCGGCCGTCAAACTGATGCGGATGCGCGGCCAGAAGGTGGTCAACGAAGACGGCTCCACCGTCACGCATGACGACTTCCTGAGCTGGTTGCAGTTTTGCCTCACCGGCCGGCATCACCCGATCCTGCTGCCCAGCAATCCGGTGTACCTGGATGCCGTGATCGGCGGTCAAGAGCTGTGGGGCGGGGTGGTGCCCAAGATCGGCCGCAACTTCGTCCAGGTCGTCGCCATCGAGGGCTTTCCCCTGGAGTCCACCCCCGGGCTCTTGACCGCCCTGGGCGAGTTGCCGTGCGAATACCGTTGGTCGAGCCGGTTCATCTTCATGGACCCGCACGAGGCCGTGAAGCACCTGGACAAGTTCCGTAAAAAGTGGCGACAGAAGGTACGCGGGTTCTTCGATCAGGTCTTCAACACCCATACCGGCCCGGTCGACCAGGACGCCCTGTCGATGGTGGGCGACGCCGAAGCGGCGATTGCCGAAGTCAATAGCGGTCTGGTCGCGGTCGGCTATTTCACAGGCGTTGTGATTCTGATGGACGAGAATCGGGACAAGCTCGAGGAATCGGCCCGGCTGGTCGAAAAGTCCATCAATCGCCTAGGCTTCGCAGCGCGCATCGAGACCATCAACACCCTCGATGCCTTTCTCGGCAGCCTCCCCGGTCACGGGGTCGAGAACGTGCGCCGGCCACTCATCAACACGATGAACCTGGCGGATCTGCTCCCGACCTCATCCATTTGGACCGGCCACGCCGATGCGCCGTGTCCGCTCTATCCGCCACTGTCGCCGGCCCTGATGCATTGCGTTACCCATGGGGCTACACCGTTCCGCCTCAACCTGCATGTGCGCGACATCGGCCACACATTCATGTTCGGCCCGACCGGCGCCGGCAAGTCCACGCACTTGGCGCTGATCGCCGCGCAGCTCCGGCGCTACGCCGGCATGACCCTCTACGCCTTCGACAAAGGCATGTCCCTGTACCCGCTGACCAAGGCGGTCGGCGGGCTGCACTTCTCAGTCGCGGCCGACGATGACCGCCTGGCCTTCTGCCCGCTCCAGTTCCTCGACACCAAGGGCGATCGTGCGTGGGCGATGGAGTGGATCGACACCATCCTGGCACTGAACGGGGTCGAAACCACGCCGGCCCAGCGCAACGAAATCGGCCACGCAATCATGAGCATGCATCGCAGCGGCGCACGCACGCTCTCGGAGCTCTCGGTGACGATCCAGGACGAAGCGATCCGCGACGCGATCAGGCAGTACACGGTGGACGGCACGATGGGCCACCTGCTGGACGCCGACGAGGATGGCTTGTCGCTCGCCGACTTCACCACGTTTGAAATCGAGGAACTGATGGACCTCGGCGAAAAGTACGCGCTCCCGGTCCTGTTGTACCTGTTCCGCCGCATCGAGCGCAGCCTGAAAGGCCAGCCGGCCGTCATCATCCTGGATGAAGCGTGGTTGATGCTCGGTCACCCCGCATTCCGCGCCAAGATCCGCGAATGGCTCAAGGTGCTGCGTAAGGCCAACTGTCTCGTGCTGATGGCGACACAGAGCCTTTCCGACGTGGCGAACAGCGGCATCCTCGACGTGATCGTGGAATCCACCGCGACCAAGATCTTCCTGCCCAACGTCTATGCCCGCGACCAGGACACGGCGGCTCTGTACCGCCGCATGGGCCTCAACACGCGCCAGATCGAAATCCTGGCGACCGCCATTCCGAAACGACAGTACTACTACGTTTCCGAGAGTGGTCGCCGCCTCTATGACCTCGCTCTGGGACCGTTCGCCCTGGCCTTCGTCGGTTCCTCCGACAAGGAATCGGTTACCAGCATCAAGAGCCTTGAAGCCAAGTTCGGCGATCAATGGGTGCATGAGTGGCTGGCGGGGAAGGGCCTGAACCTCGATGACTACCTGGAGGCCGCATGAACATCGCTGACACGATGAAGGGTCTGATCTTCAAGAAAAAGGCCGAGCTGAACGGCGATCCCCTCGATCCGCGCAACGCCGGCGCCCCGTTGGTCGGCGGCCGCCGCGAGGGGGAGGTCGAGAATCCCTACCTGGCCGCTCGCCGCACTTGGAACGATCACGTCGGGTCGATCGTATCCCAGCGCCAGACTTGGCAGGTCATCGGCATCCTGTCGCTGCTCATCGCCCTGGCCGGCGTCGGCGGCGTGATCCATATCGGAAGTCAGTCGAAGTTCATCCCCTATGTGGTGGAAGTCGACAAGCTGGGCCAGATGGTGGCTGCGGGCCCGGTCACCGAAGCGGCCAAAGCCGATCCACGCGTCGTCCACGCGTCGGTGGCCGAGTTCATTGGAGACGCCAGGATCGTGACTCCCGACGTGGCCTTGCAGCGCAAGGCCGTGTTCCGGGTGTACGCGAAGCTCTCTCCGAACGATCCCGCGACCGCGAAGATGAACGAGTGGCTGAACGGCCACCCCGAGGCCAGCCCCTTCAAGCGGGCCGAAAAGGAAATGGTCAACGTCGAAATCAAGACCGTCCTCCAGCAGTCGCCCGACACCTGGCAAGTGGATTGGGTCGAAACCAGCCGCGACCGGCAAGGCACCGTGAAGGGCCAACCCGTCACGATGCGCGCCCTGGTCACGGTGTACACGGCCGAAGTCTCCAGCCAAACGACAGACGAGCAGTTGCGGAACAACCCCATGAGCGTATTCGTCCGCGACTTTTCTTGGTCACGCATTCTCTGATTTAGGGGTTATCCAAGATGAAAAAGCATCTTTTTGCGGTGATCCTGGGCGTCGCGCTGACCGCACCCGTCGTGGCTGCGCCAGACGATGACTTGGCCGACAAGTATTTCTCCGGGAAGAACCCCAAGCTGACCGCGCAAGAGCGGGAGGCGTTGAGGATCGCCAAGAAGTGGGGAGCGAACTCGGCGACCGGCATCAAGCCGGTGGCGGGCGCTAACGGCGCCGTGCGCTTCATCTACGGCGCACAGCAACCCAGCATCGTGTGCGCGGTACTCCAGGTCTGCGACGTAGCTTTGCAGCCCGGCGAACTGGTGAACTCGATCCACCTGGGCGACACCGCCCGCTGGACGGTCGAGCCGGCGATCACGGGCAGCGGCGCCGCCGAAACCCAGCACCTCATCATCAAGCCGATGGATGTCGGCCTGGAAACCAGCCTGATCGTGACTACGAATCGGCGCACCTATCACCTCAAGCTGCGCTCGCATCGCACCGAGTACATGCCGCAAGTGGCCTTCACATACCCCGAGGACGCCCTTGCCAAGTGGGATGCGATCCGCACCCGCGAAGTGCGCGAGCGCGATGAGCAAACGATGCCGCAGACCGGCGAATACCTCGGCAATTTGTCGTTCGACTATGACGTATCGGGCGCCACGCGCTGGAAGCCGGTGCGCGTCTACAACGATGGCCGCAAGACCATCATCGAAATGCCATCCACGATGGAGCAGACCGAGGCGCCGACCCTTCTGGTCGTGCGCAAGGATGACGGGCTCTTCACCGACGACGAAACCGTGCTGGTCAATTACCGCGTCCAGGGCGACCGCTACATCGTGGACACGATCTTCGACAAGGCGGTCCTGATTGCCGGGGTCGGTAGCAGCCAAGACCGCGTGACCATCACCAGGACCGGGAAATGACCATGAAGAGATTTGCCCTTGTCGCGCTGGTTGCATTCGCCCTGGGCGGATGCGCAACGACAGTCCCTTACGGCAACTTCGTCCAACCCCCGGTTACGGTCGATCAGCAGCAGCTCGCCGGGGATGCCGCCAAGCAGCTCGCTGCGCTGTGGCCGCCGGCCAAGACCCGGTTCGAACTGCAACAGCCCACGCCGGACGAGTTCGGCGCGGCACTGGTCAGCAATCTCCGGGCGGCCGGCTATGCCGTCGTGGAGTACGCCCCGGAGAGGCCCTCCAGCGCCGGCAGGGCTGCGCCAGAGCAAACAGCCGGCGAGCCGGTTGCGGTCGCACCGCCGACCATGGCCGCACTGCCGCTGCGGTACGTCCTGGATCATGACGCCGGCAGCGGGCTTTATCGCCTCACGCTGCTGATCGGCTCGCAGTCCATCACACGCCCCTACCTGGAACAGAACCGCACGCTGATTCCGGCCGGGTATTGGGCACGCAAGGAGTGATACTGATGAGCGAAACAACCGATCAAATGGCACCGGAGGCCTCGCCCGGCCAAGTGTCGAAGAAGTCGGGCGTGCGTCGGGTCAACAATCTGCCCATGTACCTGCTGGGCGGGGTGATGGTCGCGTTTCTGGTGATCATGATGCTGGTGGCAGCGGACCGCGCCGCCAAGCAGAACGCCCCGGCAACCGGCGCCGCCGAGAAAGCCGGCAACACGTCGATGTTCGCCAAGGAAATTGCCGGGGAGCAGACCGGGGGGATGATTCAGCCGGCGTCGCAACTGGTCCCGCCCGAGCTCGACGCGGCCCCAGCCGGCGAGCCGATATTGATCGCCCGACCCGAGAACCTGGACGCCCCACCGAGCCCGCCAGCTGCGAGCGGCGGGCTAAAGCAGCCCGAGCGCGACGACGAGGCCGACCGCATTCGTATGGCGAAGCTCCAACGGCTCGAGGAAGCGGCCAAGGCACGAACGGGGGTGCAGATGGTGGCCCCGCGTAGCGCTGCCTCCGCGCCAGGGGGTGCAGTCGGCACGCCCCAATCCCGCGACGAAATGCTGGCGCGGCTTGCCGCCATGCGACAGCAGGCGGACGGCGTCCGCAGCGAAGATCCGACTGCCGCGTATCAAGCGCGCCTGGCACAGATTCGTAGCAACCTCAACATCGGGACGCCCAACCCGACGGCCGGCGGCAGCGATGCGTCGCAACTGGTCCGGACGTCGACAAGTGGTCGCAACAACATCGCGCAATTCGGGAAAGCAGGGCAGGGGGACCGCTGGGCGATGGACTCCCAGCCCGAGGCGCCCCACACGCCGTTCGAGCTGCGGGCCGGGTTCGTCGTGCCCGCCACACTCATTTCCGGGATCAACTCAGACCTGCCGGGCCAGATCATGGCCCAAGTCGCGCAGCACGTTTACGACACCCCGACCGGGCGGCACCTGCTGATCCCGCAAGGCTCGCGCCTGGTCGGGACGTACTCCAGTGATGTTGCTCACGGTCAGGCACGCGTACTGGTGGCGTGGCAGCGCATTGTCTTCCCCGACGGAAAGGCGATGGACATCGGCGCGATGCCGGGCGCCGACAGCGCGGGTTATGCCGGCTTCAACGACCAGGTGAACAACCACTACTTCCGCACGTTCGCGTCGGCTTTCCTCATGTCGGCCGTAACGGCCGGCTTCACCTTGAGCCAGGACAACGGCAACGGCACCGGCGACTCACAGCGCGCGAGCGATGCCTTGAGCGAAGCCCTCGGCCAACAGCTCGGCCAAGTCACGGCACAGATGATCGCCAAGAACCTGAACATCGCACCAACGCTGGAAATCCGCCCGGGCTACCGCTTTAACGTCATCGTCACCAAGGACATGACTTTTTCAAAGCCGTACCAATCGTTCGATTACTGACGCCAAGGAGAAGCACCTATGAAGATGAAGTTTTTAGCCGCTAAAGGCGCCCTGGTCGTTGCTCTGTCCGCAGGCCCGCTCGCCGCGCACGCCGGGATTCCGGTCATCGACGCCGCGAACCTCTCGCAAACCATCATGACGGCGATCGAGAGCGTTGCCCAGACGCTCAAGCAGATCGAGCAGTATCAAACGCAACTACAGCAGTACGAGAACCAGATTCAAAACACGATTGCGCCAGCCGCCTACATTTGGGATCGCGCGCAATCAACCATCAACGGCCTGATGACCGCCGTCGACACGCTGAACTACTACAAGACACAGCTCGGCAGCGTCGATGCCTACTTGGGCAAGTTCCAGGACGTGGCCTATTACCGGGGCTCGCCGTGTTTCTCCGGCGCCGGGTGCAGCGATACGGAGCGGGCGGCCATGAACAAGAACCGACGCCTTGCCTCCGAATCGCAGAAGAAGGCCAACGACGCGCTTTTCCGTGGCCTCGACAGGCAACAGGAAGCCCTCAAGGCCGACGCCCGCACGCTGGAACAACTGCAATCCAACGCCCAAGGCGCCAGCGGCCAGATGCAGGCGCTCGGCTATGCCAACCAGCTCGCCAGCCAGCAAGCCAATCAGCTCTTGCAGATACGGGGGCTGCTAATCGCCCAGCAGAATGCCGTCACGACGCGCATGCAGGCGGAATTGGACCGCGAGGCCCAGCAGACCGCCGCGACGGAACAGCTCCGCAAGAATCGCTATTCGGCGAGCCCGGAACACACCTGGTAAGAGGGACCTGACCATGAAAAACAAATGGAATATCGCTTTGGCGGCTCTGGCTGCGGCCGTCCTTGTGGGGTGCGACAGCGCCCCGCAAGAGACGGTGCCGGAAGCGAATAGGGAGAACTGCACCAAGGAAGTGATCGAGAGCATCAAGGACAAGGCGGCGAGGGAAGACTTTGCCGGCAAGTGCTTGCGGCTCTCGAAATACAAACCGAGCCCTGCGAAGTCCTGGTGATGTACTGAATCATGAGAATGCCAGCCATCATCAAAGCCGCCATGCCCTTGCTCTCGATCTGGCTGGCGTTCTTCTCTCTGGACGCTTACGCTGCCATCGACAACGTTGGGCTGATGGATTCGGTCCTCACGCGCTACTCGACGGCGGCTAGCGCCTGGGCATCTGCAATTACCACTGCCGCGACATGGCTCTTCTGGACCCTCGTCTTGATCTCGATGGTCTGGACGTTCGGCATGATGGCCTTGCGTAAGGCCGACATTGGCGAGTTCTTCGCGGAGTTCGTCCGCTTCACGATCTTCACCGGGTTCTTCTGGTGGCTACTAACGAACGGCCCCAATTTTGCGAAAAGCATCATGGACGGGCTGCGCCAGGTGGGAAGCAACGCGAGCGGCCTTTCAAGCACGTTCTCGCCGTCAGGGATTGTCGACATCGGCTTCGCCATCTTCAACAAGGTGCTGGAAAACTCATCCCTTTGGTCGCCGGTTGATAGCGCGGTGGGCATCACCATGGCGGCAATCATCCTTGTGATCCTCGCCTTGGTGGCGGTCAACATGCTGCTGTTGCTTATATCCGGCTGGATTCTCGCGTATGCCGGCATCTTCTTCCTTGGATTCGGCGGGGCACGCTGGACCTCGGACATGGCGATCAACTACTACAAAACGGTCCTCGGTGTGGCCGCGCAACTGCTCTCGATGGTGCTGATAGTCGGCATTGGTAAGACATTCCTAGATGACTACTACTCACGCATGAGCAGCGGGATCGAATTCAGCGAAATGGGCGTCATGCTGATTGTTGGAGTGATCCTGCTGGTGCTCGTGAACAAGGTGCCCAGCCTTATCTCCGGAATCATCACCGGAGCGAGTGTCGGCCATGCCGGTATCGGCAACTTTGGAGCAGGCGCTGCGGTCGGCGCTGCCGGCATGGCGGCAGCAGCAGCGGCGACGGGAGGCGCGATGTTGGCTGCAGGTGCCGCGAACACGGCTGGTGGTGCACAAGCCGTGATGGCGGCCTTCTCCAAGGCCAGCGAGAACGTCCAATCCGGCGCTGACGCATTCAACAGCATGTGGGCCGGTGGCGGCCCGGGAGGGGGCGGAGGCAGCGGCAAGGGTGAGGAAAGCACCGGCAGCACGCCATTCGCACAGGCGGCCGGCTTCGCATCATCCGGCAGCGTCCAAGCCCTACGCGGCAGTTCGGCAGCGAGGGCCGAGGGGCAGGATTGGGACGCCAAGGGCAAAGAAGAAGGGAAGTCCGATCAGGGGCAAGGCAAGGCTAGCGAGTCCAAGGCCAACGCAGGAACGGGCGGCGCCGGAAAGGCAGAAGGAGGGCCGCAGCGAAGCTCCGGAGGCTTGAGGCCCTCGGCCGGGAAAGCGGGGCTGTTCGCCGCCGATGCAGCCGCGAACTTGGCGAAAGGCACGGCACAGGTAGCAAAGGAAAAGATGGCGGGCATCAGGGATGCCGCGATGGATCGCATCGCCGAAACCACGGGGGGCAAGATCGCCGCCGCCATCAAGGCCGGGAGTGCAAAAGACGAGGCAGGAAGCGCCATCGAATCGATGCCGACGTTTGGAGGGAACAACCTCGCGGGCGCCAGCACCAGCGATGTCGACACGGCGGCAGAAGTCGCTGCATTTGCCAACCGAGCCACCAAGTTCGTATGAGCAAGGAGAAACGAAGAATGAAGAAGAACCTGCTTGGGATGGCCTCCGCGGTGGTGGCCCTCGGCACATCGCCCGGCTCGGTCAATGCGCAAGACGCAGACGTACTTTCCGGTGATACCCGCCTTGCCTGCGAGGCCATTCTGTGCCTCTCCACCGGGCAGCGGCCGAGCGAGTGCACCCCCTCCTTGGATCACTATTTCGGTATTAAGAAAAAGAAACTGTCGGACACGCTCGAGGCGAGGCTCAGCTTCTTGAACAAGTGCCCGGTCGCCAACCAAACGCCGCAAATGTCGACCCTGGTACGAGTGATCTCGCGCAGCGCCGGCCGATGCGACGCGGCCTCACTGAACAGCGCGCTGCAAATGTGGACCAGCGGCGACGGCGGCGAGATCTATATCGGCAACAGGATGCCCGACTACTGCATGGCCTATACAGCGCACGCCTACACCGACTTCAGCCAGACCAAGCCCATGTATGTCGGGATGCCGGAGAACGGCGGATATTGGGTTGAAGCGAAGGATTACGAACGTGCCCTAGCGGAATACAACGCCCGTCGGGAAGCGGAGCACCGGAACTATTGGTGGGGAGGCAGCTAATCGTGCTGCCGTTCGTTGCGGATCTACCCCCGCTGGAGCAAGAGCGCATCGTGTGCTCGATCTCGTCTGCCGTGAAGTACGAAGTGCCCGCCAACATCGTCTTGGCAGTCGCCGAGAAAGAGGGCGGCAAACCCGGCCAGTGGGTTCGCAACACGAACGGCACCCATGACGTAGGCCCGATGCAATTCAATACCGCGTACCTGCGCGAACTGGAGCGGTACGGCATCACGGCGAACGATGTAGCGGCCGCTGGCTGCTACTCGTTCGACCTAGCCGCCTGGCGGCTGCGGATGCACCTGCGCAACGACAAGGGAGACATCTGGACGCGAGCCGCGAACTACCATTCGCGCACACCGCAATTCAATGCCATCTATCGCGCCGACCTGATGAAGAAGGCGGCGAAATGGGCGGATTGGCTGGAAGCCCGGTTTGTCACCCTCGACGTAATCAAAGAGGGCGCAGCGCCTTCAACACCAACGATGCAGGCGCCCGCCCCTACGGCCGCGGCGGCGACTCAAGCCGCGCAACCGACCCCGCCGCGATCCACGCGCACGGGTGCGTATGTGCCGCGCCAGATCACTTTCACCAGCGCGAACGAATGACGCCGCTGCGACTCTCGGAGGGCTCCCTGGAGGCCTTGAAGTGGATTGCCCTGCTATTGATGACAGGGGATCACGTCAATAAATACCTGTTCAACGCCACCCTGCCGGTGCTGTTTGAGGTCGGCCGGGTTGCACTGCCGCTCTTCATCTTTGTCCTGGCTTACAACCTCGCACGCCCCGATGTCATGGCGCGAGGGACGTATGGCCGCACGATGAAGCGCCTGGGGCTCTTCGGTGCGGTGGCTTCGGTCCCTTTCATCGCCCTGGGCGGGTTGGCCTTCGGGTGGTGGCCGCTCAATGTGCTTTTCACACTCCTAGTCATCGCTGGCACGCTGCTCCTAGTCGAAAAGGGCAGGACAGGCACTTGGATCGCCGCCGGCATCCTCTTCCTAATCGGCGGCAGCTCTGTCGAATACTGGTGGCCCGCAGTCGCCCTCGGCCTCGCCGCGTGGTGGCACTGCAAGCACCCGTCATGGTGGTCGGCCGCCGCGGCAGTGCTAGCGTGCGCGGCCCTCGGGCCGGTCAACGGAAATCTGTGGGCTCTGGCCGCCGTGCCGCTCGTGCTGATTGCCTCGCGGATCGAGCTTCGTATGCCGCGCCTTCGGCGGGTGTTCTATGCTTACTACCCGCTGCACCTCGCCGCGCTTTGGCTGATCCGCATTCCGATGAGCAAAGCCGGATACCTGTTCTTTTGAATGGAAAGAAGATCCATGCATAAAGCCGTTGTGTGCTGAAATAGAAATTCGCAGACAAAATCGTTCGACATTGGCAAGGATTTTGTCTGCTGGCTTGATCCATGCGAATGTCGAGATCGGCCGGAACGTTGGCTTCGATGATGCGCGGAAAGAACACTACGACCACATGTCCGGGTATGCGGTCACGCTGGACGGCGACATGGTCGAGATGCGACCGAAGGTCGCTGCCGCACCGCAACTCTCGCTGCTATTCCAGCACACCCCCTCTGTTCAGCTGTCGCCACATGCCTATGAGCAAGGGCGCACACTCGCGCCAGGATCGGACATCCACGGAAGCCGAATGGCGGGAGTGGCTGGCGAAGAAGCAGATCGCGCCGCGAAGCCCGGAGCGACACTTCCTGGCCTTCTGCAAGCGGCGCAGGCGCTATCCCGGCTTCAGGTGAGGGCGGTATCTTGGCCCGGCCTTGAGAGAAGCGGCGGTACGCGGCCGGCGATCGACACCGGAATGAGCGAACGGTAATGGATTCTTAAAAAAAGTACACCGTACCTATTGACTAAGGTACGGCGTACCGATACATTGCAGGCCATAACGACAAGGAGCCCGCAATGCACAGCACTCATCACTTCAAGACGCGGATGTCCCAGCGTGGCATTACGGGGGACATGGTGAATCTGGCCCTCGAGTACGGCGAGGAAGACCCGGAGAACATCGCTCGCCTGGTGTTCGGTCGTCGCCGGGCCACCCAGCTCATCGAAGAAAAGCAGCGCCAGGTGCGGGCCAAGGAGCAGGCGCTGCGTGAGGAGAAGCGCGAGCTGAAGCTCCTCAAGAAGTTGGCCGACAAGGGCGGGATCGTTGTTGTGGCGGCGGACGCTGCCCTGATCACCACCTACAACCTGGCCGCCTGACATGCTTGACGGTTCAGTCAGCCGCAGCTTGGGACGCCTATTGCAGCCGTTGAGGGCAACGCCCCTCGAGGTGGAGCAGCAGGTCATTTTCGCCACGCAGCTCGCGACGTGGGTGTGGCTCGCCGCGAGCGACAAGATCCCGGAGGCGCTTGCACCGCACGGGCAGCCGCTGCCCCCTAATGAGGTTGGCCGCATCTTCCGGCAGCTGCGCAGTCTGCCGGCGCTGCGCGGCAACGGCGATGCCTTTATTGCGGACGACAGCCTGATTCACGCGGTTTCCGAGGCGGTGCTGGGGAATCTTCTGCATGAAGCCCGGCATCTGGTTAAGGGCGGATTCATTGGTGCCGAGTTCGTTGACGAAGTCCTGATAGCCTTGGGGTCCGGCGCAGGTCGCAGTGGCATAGGCATGTTCACGATGCCGCACGAGCTGGTGCAGTTGCTGATTGGGCTTGCAGACATCCGCCCCGGCGAAGAGGTCTACACGCCGTTTGACGATGCGCTGCAGCTCTCGCTTGCGGCAGCGCAGGCCGGCGCAAGCGTCTTCACGGAAATGCCGCGCTACTCCCCCCTGCCGTATCTGATCAATCTGCTGACCAAGCAGCAGATTCATGTAAATGCCGGGCGCGACCCCATCACGCACCCCAGCTTCGTTGACGGCCCGCGGCTGCGAAGCTTCGCCAAGACTGTGTCGTTCCCACCGATGGGCGTGCGCCTCCCCCTTGAAACGAGCGACCGCGATCTTTATGGACGCTTCCGCGAGCGCACGACCTCCAGCAGCGTGCTCGCTGCTCGCCACGTCCTGGCACAAACCCAGCGCCGCGCGGTCATCCTCGCGCCCAACAGTCTGTTGTTCGGTGCGGGGGCGGAGCGATCACTTCGCCAAGACCTGGTGCATGGCGGACTCGAAGCAGTTATCGGCCTGCCGCCCGCGACGCTGTTCGGGACCGCTATTTCGCTGGCTGTTATGGTGATTAATCTCGAGCAGGCCGCAACACACGTGGAAGTCCTGTTCGTCGACGGCAGCGCCGACCGCTTCCACAAGCGGGACGGCAAGGGGCGCACAACGCTGACAGGCTGGCGCGAACTGTTGCAGGCGGTCAATCAACGCCGGACCGGCGATCATGTGACGGCTGTTCCATCGCAAGTCATCGAGGAGAACGACTACCAACTCATGTTGTCGCGCTATGCGCGTTCGCCAATGATTGATGCGGTAGACGAGGCACTGCGCAGAAGTGAGGTGGTGCCGCTTGAAGAACTGGTGGAGTTCATCCGGCCAGTGCCGGCCCGCGCTGCAGGCAGCGCGGAGGAGCTGCCGGTTGAAGCGCTCGAGGTAGGGGTCCCTGACCTGCCGGAATACGGTTACATCCGCAATCCTCAGAAGCGCGTCCGCCTAGAGGCTTTGAAGAACGCGTTGCGGCCCCTCGACATCCTGATCAGTGTGAAGGGCAGCGTCGGCAAGGTTGGAATCGTTCCGCCCGATCTCGACGAAACATGGGTGGCCGGGCAATCCTGCTTGATCCTGCGCCGGCGCGACGGCGCACATCTTCACAGGGCGCATTTCCTGTTGCTTTACCTACGTTCAGCCATCGGCAAGGCAAGCCTTGAGCGCATCGCGTCGGGGACCGCGGTGCCGCTCATTCAGCTCCGCGAGCTGCGCAAGCTTCTTGTCATAATACCGACAGCGCAAGAGCAGGCAGCGGCGGAGCAGGCTTTCGGGCAACTGGTGACCCTGCAGCAGCAGATCGAGGACTTGCGCGCGCAGCAGCAGCAGATCGCAGCGGGATTCTGGCCGCTGCCAGGCCTGGCCAACGCTGGCTCCACATAGGGACTCGCCCAGCGGGACAAGAACAGCTAGAAACGTGATCAACTCGGGCGCAGCTTGATAAGGGGAAGAATAACAATGACCAACGAGGCGTTCTCGCGCGTCAAAATCGACGCTCAGCTCAAGGACCAGGGCTGGGAAATCCTCAATCCGAACGCTGTGCGCTTCGAGTACGTCCTTTCCGACGGCACCAAGGCGGACTACGTGCTGTGTGACCGCCACGGCCGGGCGCTCGCCGTCGTTGAGGCCAAGAAGGCAGCCATCAACCCGGCCGAAGCCGAAGCGCAGGCCAAGGCCTACGCCGTGCAGCTCCAGGTGCCCTACATCTTCCTTGCCAATGGCGAAGAGATCCGGTTCTGGGAGTGGGAACGTGAAGCTTTCCCGCGGACCGTGAAAACGTTCTTCGCGCAAAGCGACCTGGAGCGGCGGGCTGCGACCGGCCAAGTCAAACGCGACCCGCTCACCGTCCAGATCGACAAGCACATCGTCGAGCGCGACTACCAGACCGCCTGCATCGACAAGCTCTGCCAGGAGATTACCGCCGGCAGGCGAAAGCTCCTCGTCGAAATGGCGACGGGCACCGGCAAGACCCGCACCGCGGCGGCCTTCATCAAGCGTCTTTTTGAGGCAAACGCCGTCACGCGCGTGCTGTTTCTGGTCGATCGCATCCCGCTTGCCAAACAGACCGAGGACGCCTTCGCCGAGCATCTATCCGACTTTCCCGCCTATGTCCTGCGGACCGGTAGACGCTTCCAGGACGAAAAACGCATCACCATCACGACGCTGCAAAGCATGGTGAACATCTATCACGAGTATTCCGCCGGCTACTTCGACCTCGTGATTTCGGACGAATGCCACCGGTCAATCTATGGCAAGTGGAGCGGGGTGCTGAAGCACTTCGACGGGATACAGGTCGGTCTCACCGCAACGCCCTGCGTTGCCAACCTCGGGGATTTGGGCGACGCGGAAGACAAGCTCTTTGTCCGCGACACGCTCCGCTTCTTCGAGGTGGACAAGCCGACCTTCAGCTACAAGATGAAGGATGCGATCCACGACGGCTACCTGGTGCCCTACCAGATCTACAAGGCCAAGACGGTGAAAACCGCCGCTGAAGGTGGTTTCGAGGTCAAGCGCGGCGAGCTCGACTGGTCGGCGATGGACGCAACCACCCGCGCAGAGTTCGAGAAGCTCTTCGAGGGGAGCGACGCGATCGTGATCGATCCCAATGCGCTCGAGCGGAAATTCACTATTCCGGAGCGGACCCGCGCCATCGTGCGCGAGTTCCGTGAGGTGCTCGAGAAAGGCTTCACGGACGCCAAGGGTGTGGTGCGCAAACCGCTCCTTGGCAAGACCATCGTCTTCGCGGTGACCAAGCGCCACGCGGAGACCCTCGCCCAGCTGTTCGATAGTGCCTTCGCCGACCAGAAACCCTCGCCTGAGGTGCGTTACGCGGATTATGTGGTCTCCGGCATGGGCAAGGACGACACCGTCGACGGGATGACCAAGATCAAGCGCTTCAAGAAGGAGCCGTTCCCGAAGGTGCTGGTTTCGGTCAACATGCTCGATACCGGTTTCGACTGCCCCGAGGTGGCGAATCTGGTGTTCGCGCGGTTCACCCGGTCCGCTATCCTCTATCAGCAGATGCGCGGCCGCGGCACCCGCAAAGCCAAGGGCAAGCCCGTCTTCACGATGTTCGATTTCGTCGGCGTCACGGACTATCACGGCGACAACGACGCGGAAGGCGAGGGCGGGATCGTCATCCAGAAAGCCGCCCCCAAGAGGCCCACGGAGCCCCGCAAGCTGCTCTCCCTCGATATTGACGACCACATCGACCCGACCACGCGCGAGTGGGTCACGGTCGATGAAGACGGGAACATGGTGTTCCCCGAAGCTTCGGAGCAAAAGCAGGCCGAGATTGGGGCGCGCTTCGAAGCCTGGCTGCTGGCGCAGGAAGAAACGCTTTCGCCGGACGAAGCGCGCTGGCTGCGGACCGTGGGCAGTCAGCTCTACGCGAACGCCGATGCCTGGGATGAATTTACCGCCGGGCATTTCGCCTTTCCGCCTTTCACCCTGATGGGCGGTCTTCCTGAAGCTCTGCGCGTGTTCAGCAGCGGGAAGCGCCTCGACACCCTCCTTGAATCGTTAAACGACGCTGTGTTTCAGACGGACGCGCAGGACAACGGCCCCCCCACGCCTCTGCGCCAAGCAGCAACCGCCTCATAACCCGAAAAGGACTCCAAGAAATGCCCCTGACCCCAGCCATGCGCCGCTCGATCGAGCAGATACGGGACTATCTGTTCGGCGGCGGCTACCCGGACCCGGTGAGCAACGCCGAGCAGCTCTCTTTTCTGTTCTTCTTCTACCTGGTCGAAGGCATCGACGCCGAGAACGAGGCCCGCGCCAAGGTCCTTAAAACCCCCTATGAAAGCCTGTTCAAGGGCTCATGGACGCTCAGGAACCCCCTCAACGCCCTCGCCAAAGGTGAAACTACGATCCCGCGCGATCGTTTCCGCTGGTCGGTCTGGGCCACCGCCCTGTCCGGTGAACCGCTGGTTCGGTTCCTCCGGGACGAGGTGTTCGCGTTTTTCACCGACATGGCGGGCAATGGCGCGGTCAATTTCATGCATGGCGCGCGACTGGTGATCGACGAGCCGACCGTGCTCAACCAGGTGGTGACGCTCGTCGACGGGCTGCACCTCGACCGGGCCGATGCCGATACCAAGGGCGATCTCTTCGAGCACGTCCTGCGCCAAATCAAGCAGGCGGGTGAGCTCGGCCAGTTCCGCACCCCGCGGCACATCATCCGCGCGATCGTCGAGATCATCGATCCGAAGATCGGCGAGACCATCTACGACCCGGCTGCCGGCACGGCCGGGTTCCTGGTGGCGGCCTACAACCACATCCGCCTGGCCAACTCCTCGCCGGCGGGAATCCAAAGCGTCGAGCTTGACGGCAAGATGCAGACGCGCGGTCTCGGCGACAAGCTCTCCACCGCGCAGCTCTCCGCCCTGCAGAGCAAGACCTTCTTCGGCAACGACGTGGACCCGAAGATGGTGCGCCTGGCCACCATGAATCTGACGCTGCGCGGCCTTCCCAACGTCCACATCCTGCTGCGCAACGTCCTGACGACCACGCTCGATAACGAGCGCAAGGCGGATCTGTGCCTGCCGCAGGAGGGCTATCACGTCGTCCTCGCCAATCCGCCGTTTTCGGGGCGGGTGGACAAGGACCGCATCGTCGATGACGTGAAAATCGGCACCACCACGGCGACCGAGCTGCTCTTCCTCAAATACATGATGGATTCCCTGCGGCCAGGCGGGCGCTGCGGCGTAATCGTGCCCGAGGGCGTGCTCTTCGGCTCGACCGGCGCGCACAAGGAGCTGCGCCGGCAACTGATCGAGAACAACCGGGTCGAGGCGGTGATGAGCCTGCCGGGCGGGGTCTTCCAGCCGTATTCCGGCGTGAAAACCTCGGTGCTCTTCTTCCGAAAGGGCGGCACGACCGAGAACGTGCTGTTCCTGCAGGCTGATAACGACGGCTACAAGCTCGACGCCAACCACGACACGCCGATCGAGGCCGATGACCTTCCGGCACTGATCGCCGCTTATCGCGACCGCGAGGCGAACCTCGAGGCGTGGGAGAGCCGCGATCCGCAGGCCGAATGGAGCGCGCCTTGGTGGTTCGCGGATGCCGCCACCCTGCGCGCCAACGACTTCAACCTCTCGGCCGGGCGCTACCGCCCGATGAGTCAGGCGCAAGTGAAGCATCAGGACCCGCGCAAGCTCCTCGAGGAGCTTGCCGCCATCGAGACCGAGATCGGCGAAGAAGTGGAAGCGCTCCGTGCAGCGCTGGGTGAGGCGGCATGAGGTCGGCCCCGCTCAGCGAGCTTCTCGAACTGTCCGATGCGGGCGTCTGGGGTGATGAAGACCCGCTTGAAGGGATCAGTGTTCTGCGATCCACCAACTTCAGGGGAGACGGAACCCTCGACCTGTCGAAGCTTACGTTTCGCGCGCTCGACGAACGCGACCGCACGCGAAAGCTAATTCGTCCGGACGACATTCTGCTGGAGAAATCAGGGGGCGGCCCGAAGCAGCCGGTCGGACGTGTCTGCCTTTTCAAGGGCGACACAACGCCACATGCGTTCGGGAACTTCATCGCTCGTCTGCGCCCCTCGGGGAGCATGTTGAGCGAGTACCTCTTTTACTTCCTGTGGCACTTCCACGCTACAGGGAAAACAAGCCACTATCAAAAGCAAACGACAGGAATTCGGAACCTCGAATTCAAACGCTACCTGACGATCCCCGTTCCAGTAGTCTCGCTAGAAGAGCAGCGACGCATTGTTGACCTGCTATCCCGCGCCGATGGCATTGTCCGGCTTCGGCGCGAAGCGCAGAGGAAGGCCGCCGAGATCATCCCGGCGCTGTTCGTCGACATGTTCGGCGACCCGGCGACGAATCCGAAGGCGTGGCCTATGCGACCTGTCAAGGATTTCGTCGCACGCTTTGAAGGTGGCAAGAACCTACAGGCAGCGAGTGAGGGCAGCACGCCCTACCGTATTCTGAAGATCAGCGCTGTTACGTCAGGTCAGTACATCGAGTCAGAAAGCAAACCGACGCCTGAACGGTACGAACCGCCGCAGAATCACATTGTTCGCGCTGGAGACATGCTTTTCTCGCGAGCGAATACGCAGGAACTCGTAGGTGCGACTGCCGTTGTCGAAGCAACGGACGGGCACTCCCTTTTGCCCGACAAGCTTTGGCGCTTCATCTGGGCGGAAGATGTCGAGCAGCGCTATATGCACGCGCTTTTCCAGAACAAGCACGTGCGCACTGAGCTTGGAAATCTCTCCTCCGGCACCAGTGCATCAATGCGAAATATCTCGCAGGAGAAGCTCTTCGGTCTCCGCCTGCCTATTGCACCACTTGAGAGACAGAAAGCCTTTGCGTGGAACGCCGAGGCGATGCGCTCCGTGCTGACGCAACAGACATCGGCACTTCAAAGGGCAGATGCTGCGTTCACCGCACTCCTGGCGCAGGCGTTTTCGCAAAGAGCGGATACGGCACACGGTGAGTTTGCAGCGTTTGCCGAGAGGGTGACCGTAGCATGACTGCTGACTGGGAGGATATTTCGGAGCCAATGCCGCCGCCGTCAGCGACGGCAGCGAGTGTGACGCATGGCCCGCTGATCCCGCCACAGCAGCAACTTCTCCTGTACTCGCCCGACCAGTGGGAGGATTTTGTCCAGGAGTGGGCGCACTATTGCCTGAAGAAGCAGTACATCGATGTGAAGCGCTTCACCGGCTCCGGTGACCGCGGCATCGATATTGCCGGGTTAACCGATGCGCATAAGCTTCAGGGTGTCTGGGATAACTACCAGTGCAAGCACTACAACAACCCGCTTCGGCCCAGTGATGTCTGGGTCGAGATCGGCAAGATTGTGTGGTACTCCTTCAAGAAGGACTATCGAGCGCCACGCCGCTACTATTTCGTTGCCCCGAAAGGCGCGGGCACTTCTCTGACAGCTCTGTTGGCAGATGCAAGCAAGCTCAAAGCCGAGCTGATCGCCAATTGGGAAAAGTACGTCCGCAAGGAGATCACGAAGACGCAAGAAGTGCCGCTCGACGCCGCGCTGCTCGCGCACGTGAACGCGTTCGACTTCTCGATCTTCGACGCGAAAACGGCACTGCAACTCGTTGAGAATCATCGGGCCTCGCCGGTTCACGCGGCACGCTTCGGCGGAGGCCTGAAGCCTCGCCCTGAGGCCGCCAAGCCTCCTGTCGCCATTGCGACCGAAGAGAGCCGCTACGTAACCCAGTTGCTTGGAGCCTATGGCGAACACACTGGTACGCCGGTCCCCGATTCGGCGGCGCTGTCCTCGTCGCCGAAGTTAAAGGGTCACTTCCATCGCCAGCGTGAGGCGTTCTATCACGCTGAGTCACTTCGCGTGTTCGCGCGTGACTCAGTGCCTGTGGGGACTTTCGAGTCCCTGCAAGGCGACATCTATGACGGCGTCGTTGACACACACGATGCAGGGCACCCGGACGGCTACATCCGTGTTTGCGCTGTGACCAAGGCTGCGCGCGAACTTCAGATCACGGCTAACCCGCTGATCTCTTGCACGAAGCCCAAAGACCGTGACGGTATCTGCCACCAGCTCGCCAATGAGGATCGCCTGCAATGGACCGGATCCTGAAGCAAGAGAGACAGCCCGCTACCTTCAACGGCCCTTTGGAGGCCGGTATCAGGGCCGTCGCGCTGCTGGGGGCGGCTTATCCGCAGACCTACGACCTACAGCGCCTTGTCGCCTTCGACTTTCTCCTCGTCCACACAGGCGACGTGGGAGGCCCGGAGAGCCTTCATCCACCTACGCCCCACCGCTCGGCAGAACTGCTGGTGAGACGGAAGCTGGTGGAGGATGCCTTGCTCCTGATGATGACCCGTGACCTTGTACAACGGCAAGTCACTCCTGAGGGCATCAAGTACGGCGCGGGCGAGAACGCTGCGACCTTCCTGGCGTCACTGTCCACCAGCTATCTGCGCGGGCTGAAGGAGCGCGCCTCTTGGCTTGTCGAAGCCCTAGGACACCACACAGACCAGGAGTTCCGTGCGGTGATGCGTCGATTCTTCGACGACTGGGTTGAAGAGTTTCAGAACATAGAAAGAAGCATGGGAGGGGCCTGATGAAAACATCAACGACAGGCCTTCGGTTGCGCTTTCTGGGTTTTTTCGGGCCGCAGAAAGCTCCGGCAACGGTAAAATTCGGGCCGGGCCTGAATGTTCTGTACGGCGCGTCGGACACAGGCAAGTCCTTCGTGGTCGAAACCATTGACTTCATGCTCGGAGGTAAGCCGCCGTTGCGGGAGATCACTGAGCGGCTGGGGTACGATCGCATCCTTCTCGGACTCGAGACTCTGGCAGGCGACACATTCACTGTTCAGCGCAGCGCCGACGGTGGCAACTTTCTCCTATACGCGGGTTTGCATGAGAAGCCGCCCGGCGTCGAGGTTGAGGCTAAGGTGCTATCGGAGCTGCACAGTGACCGGAACGATGCCAATCTCTCGTCGTTCCTGCTCGCCCAGTCTGGCCTTACCGGCAAGCGCGTTCGCAAGAATGCGCGTGGCGAGACCAACAGCCTGAGCTTTCGGAACATTGCCAGGCTAATGATCGTCACGGAAACGGAGATCACGCAGCAGAGGTCGCCGCTCCTCGATGGCAACTACACCGCTGACACTGCCAACACATCGACATTCAAGCTGCTCCTGACCGGTGTTGACGACTCGGCTCTGGTCAGCACGAAATCCCGGGGACCAGAGGAGCTTTCGCGTGAAGCGCAGTTGCAGCTTCTCGATCAGCTCCTCGATGACTACAAGGATCGCCTCAAGGAGATCGCCGAGCACCCGGATGAGCTAGAGGCGCAGCTTGAAAAGATCGATACCTCGCTCAGGCAGCACACCGAGCAATTGAATGCGACGGAGACGGCTTTCCAGGAAGCGGCGGCCCGCCGTCGCGAGCTGCGAAAGAAGCTGGAGGAAGGCCGCGACCGCCGTAACGACATCGATGGCTTGCTTGAGCGCTTCAGCTTGCTGGATCTTCACTACGCCTCCGACATTGAGCGCCTCCGTGCAATTGAGGAGGGCGGCACATTGTTCGGCGTCCTCGGGACGACCACTTGTCCCCTCTGTGGTTCGGAGCCAACGCATCAGCGGAGCGATGTGGCCTGCGAGGGCAACACCGATGCTGTCGTGGAGGCGGCCCGCAAGGAGATCAGCAAGATCGAAGTGCTGCGTTCGGAACTCGCCGTTACGGTCAAGGAACTTCATCGCGAAGGCGCGAGCTTCGACCGCCGCATGCCGGGTGTTGTTCAGGAGTTGGAGAGGATCGCCGCGTCCGTCGACAGACTGATCTCGCCGAAGCTCGCCAAGTTGCGCGCCACATATTCTGAGTTCAGTGACAAGCGGGCGCAGGTGCGCGAAGCTCTGGCGCTCTATGCGACTGTTCAAGACATAGAACGCAGACGCGCCGATCTTGAAGGCGTACAGGACGGCGACAAGAAGGCTCAGGCCGTCGCCGGGGACATCCCGACGGCCTCCGCCGACGCGTTTGCCCAAAGCGTTGAAGCCATCCTCTCGGATTGGCACTTCCCGGAGGCAGGTCGCGTCTTCTTCGATCCCAAGTCCCGCGATCTCGTGATTGCCGGAAAGCCACGGGGCGCGCGGGGCAAGGGGCTCCGGGCCATCACGCACGCCGCGTTCACTCTCGGCTTGCTCTCGTACTGTCGATCCAACGACACACCACACCCGGGCTTTGTCATTCTCGATTCCCCGCTGCTTGCCTACCGAGAACCGGACGGGAAAGAGGATGACCTGCGGGGCACCGACTTGAAGGAGCAGTTCTATCGCTACTTGCAGTCGCTGCCAGCTGACCAACAGGTGATCGTTGTCGAAAACATCGATCCCCCTGAGGCGATCAAGGTGCTTGACCAGGTGCTCATGTTAAGTAAGAACCCGCACAGCGGGCGCTATGGGTTCTTCCCGGCGTGATTCAGTGAAGGTCCATGATCACCCTTTTCTTCCGGTTTCATTTATGAATGATAAAGGACGTTATCATTCATGAAACAGGGGATAAAGGGACGAGAAGGGAGGCGACGATGCCAGCCGAGATGGCAGGTTCATCGAGGCCGCGGGCGCATTGTGGCTAAAGTACCGCACAACCTGTTCCTTGCCTACAATACCAATATTTGGTATATATAAATATTGGAAAGGAGAGCCCCGCCATGGCAAAGAACACCAGCGTGACGCTCGGCGAGCATTTCGAAGGCTTCATTACCAGCCAGATTGCCCAAGGCCGCTACGGTTCGGCAAGCGAAGTCATCCGCGCATCCTTGCGTCTGCTCGAAGAACATGAGCAGAAGGTGGAAGCCTTGCGCCGCGCCCTGATCGAGGGCGAGGAAAGCGGCGAGGACTCGCCCCTCGATTTGCAGGAGATCAAACGGGCCGCGCGGCGGCAAGCCGGTCTGGATGCGTAGGATCGTCAAACGCCCTCTCGCCAGACAGGACCTGATCGGAATCTGGCGCTACACCTACGAGGAATGGGGCGAGCAACACGCCGACAGATACCTGGACGAGATCGAAGCCGGCATCGCCCGGTTGCAGGATCATCCCGCGCTCGGTCGCGTGCGGGATGAGGTCAGGCAAGGCTATCGCTCACTCGGCATCAATCATCATGTCGTCTTCTACACCGTGGAGGGCGAGGTGATTCGCATCATCCGGGTGCTGCATTCCCGGATGGACCCGGACAGTCCTCTGTAGATCATCCGGGGAGAAGCCCCTGCGGCCTGGCCGTTTCTTCCGCCCCGTCCGGCAGGCCGATTCTTCTAGTGTAGGGGCGCTAAAGGTTTTATGGTGGATGTTCATACATCCAGGTTCGATCATGGCCAACGATTCGACGACAAGGTGGACGGTGACGGTTTCCAGGGAAACCGATTTCGCACTGCGCGCTTTTCTGGGGGCTCAGGGGATGCGCAAGGGCGACATCTCCCGCTTCATCGAGGACGCCGTGCGCTGGCGGATGTTTGATCAGAACGTGCAGGCCATCAAGGCACGCAACGCCGATATCCCCACCGATGAACTGCAGGCGGCCATAGACGAGGCCTGCGCCGCCGCGCGCGCGGATCGTTTCTGTGCGCGAATTCACGGTCCCGAAAGGAATGGCACGTGATGACTGATGGCGGCAGACGGTCGGTAGACAAAAACGCGGAGCATGAGCCGGGTGAACCCGAGGCCCTCCGTGCGGGTATCAGCCAAGAGATGACGGCCCTGACGGCGGGCCCGATCACCGATTTTGACATAGACAGGATCGTCAAACGTGGGAGAGTGTTCCTTACGGAAAGAGGAGGCTTCGACGCATGAGCGAAGGTCTGGACCAGCCGGCAGGGACGGCGAAGCTGCCTGCTCGGCAAGCGGCAGGAGGATTGGTCCTCCCCGCCCTGTTCTGTCCAAATGAGTCGGCCAGCCGGCGCTTCATTGAATTCTTCACCGCCAACATCCGTAACCCCAACACGCGCCGCGCCTATGGGCGGGCCGTGGTCGGGTTCGCCGCCTGGTGCGAGCAGGAAGCCCAGATCACAGTGCTGCGCGACATTGAGCCGGTGCATGTCGCCGCCTATGTCGAGACGCTGCAGACGCGCCTGTCGGCCCCCTCGGTCAAGCAGCACCTGGCCGCCATCCGCATGTTGTTCGACTGGCTGGTGGTCGGCCAGGTCGTCGCGATCAATCCGGCGAGCGCTGTGCGCGGCCCGAAGCACTCCGTCAAAAAAGGCAAGACGCCGGTGCTCGCCGCAGACGAGGCCCGCGCTCTGCTCGACGCGATCGATGTCAGCACGGCCGTGGGCCTGCGCGATCGCGCCCTTATCGGCCTGATGGTCTACACCTTCGCCCGAATCGGCGCGGCGCTCAAGATGCGGGTTGAGGATGTCTATGTGCAGGGCCGGCGCAGCTGGGTGCGGCTGCACGAGAAAGGCGGCAAGCAGCACGAAATGCCCTGTCATCACAATCTCGAGGAGTATCTGCACGCCTATATTGAGGGCGCGCAACTCGCCGGTGCGGGCAAGGCCTTCCTCTTCCGCACCGCCATCGGCCACACCGGCAGACTCTCCGAGCGCCCGATGTCCCAGGCCGACGCCTACCGGATGATCGGCCGCCGCGCGGCGGACGCCGGCATCCTCACCCGCATCGGTAATCACTCCTTCCGCGCCACGGGCATCACCGAATACCTGCGCAACGGCGGCAAGCTCGAGATCGCGCAACAGATGGCCAACCACGAGAGCGCCCGCACTACCGGCCTCTACGACCGCCGCAATGACCAGCTCACCCTTGATGAGGTCGAGCGGATCGTGGTCTAAATCTTCGCAGCGCAACTCCTATGCCATAATTACTTACATGCTACATGGCACATCGAATAGCCCGAAGTTTTCAGCAAATCCAGCTAAGTAATGCGGAACTGCGGGCGGTGCTCGGTCCGCTCTCTAAGCATTTTGCGGGCATACAAGTGACCAGAGGCGGCCTCGTCAGCGGGAGCAACTAGGCGACACCAAGCTCGCCAGCGCCGACAACAGTCAGACGGATCCGCCCTTCTTGAACCACAGCCAGGGCAGGTAGCAGCGGACGATTCCGGCGATCGCGGTGACGAAATAGCGCAGCAAGGTCCTCACGTTCTTTGCGCAGACCGCCTTGGCGGAAAGAACGCGGCAGACCAAACCGGCTGGCGGGAGCAATAATCCACAGGAACCCCAGCACTTATCCACAAAAAATGGGGGTAACTTTCCATCCCCGAATACCGCGCCTACAAAACCGGCACGATCCTCGCGATCGTCGAGCACATCCACGAACAGGTGAATCGCGCGCACTGGCCGATATGGACCGTGGCATGGACGCTGGCCGCCATACCTTCGTGCTCGACATCCCGCCCGGCTTCGAGCGCGACGTGCTCGCCGGCCGCGGCCCGGCAGCGCAGCTCAATGTCGACGCCACACCCGCCAGAGCCAGGCGCAGACCGGCGCCGCGCTGATCCGCGAACGTGAGCACGGCACGATCGAACACCTGCTGGTGATGCCGGTCACGCCGCTCGAGATCATGCTGTCGAAGATCTGGTCGATGGGCGTGGTGGTGCTCGTGGCGTTATCCTTCTCACTGCAGGTGATGGTCAAGGGTTTCCTCGGCATCAGCGTGGCCGGCTCCACCACCGCGCAAGCGGCCCCGTACTTGAGGATGTCCATCACCAGTTCACGGTCGTCCGCGTAGGGCACCTTCAGCTCGTAGCGTCCATCCTCGAGCAGGCGCCCCTGCTGGCTCGGGTGCCAGCGCTCGGCCAGGATCATGCAGTGCGCCTGGTCGGACCGGCTCGTGGAAGCCTTCCGCATCGGCGAATCCGCCCGCGCCGACCTCGCCGTGATGCCCCCCTACGTCGCCGGCCTGATCCACAATACTCTCGCCTACGAAGCGATCACGCTGGGCCGCGACGTCGCGGCCATGCAGGAGATCGCTGCGGCGAAGCGCCTGCTCGAACCCATCGGCGCCGTCCATGCCCCCAACTACAGCGTCACCTTCGAAGGCGCCATCGCCCTGCTGCAGGGCGAGGCGAAAGCCGCACGGGCGCGCTTCGAAGGCACGCTCGAGGCGATCATTGCCGGGGGCCACCGCTACACCACGTCAAGCGCGATCGTCGCCGCCCACCTCGCCGAGGCACTCTACGAACTCAGCGACATCGACGCCGCCGAAACGCTGCTCATCGATTATTTGCCAGTCATACACGACGGCTGCCTGCCCGACCACATCATCGTCGCGTATCGAGTGCTGGCGCGTATCCAAGCTCAGCGTGGACAATATGCGAAAGCCCTGGTGACCCTCGACACGCTGCAGGACCTCGGCGACGTACGATCGATCCCGCGCATTTCGGCAGCCTCCCGCATCGACAAGCATCGGCTCGCACTGCTCGCCGACGCATCCGTGTGGCAGTCGTCGTCGGGATTCTTGCTCTACGCTGAAAATCTCGACGATCCACTGGTCGCGGACGCTCGCCTGGCCTTGGTTGAAGGGTCGGTGCGTGCCGTCATTCCCCGCTTGCAGGACGCGATCTGCGAGCCAACGCCCTGAACCGGCGCCGACGCGTCGCAAGGGTGCAGTGTCTTCTCGCCCAAGCTTTCGACGTCGCCCGCCGCCGGCCTCAGGCCCTTGAAACGCTGGAGCGAGCCCTGTTACAGGCCGAGCCCGGCGGAATGTTGCGGGTCTTTGCGGACGAACCCTGGCATCTCCACGACTTGCTGCAAGCGCTCGCCGACCGGAAATGCGCTGTCTCACCCGGCTATCTTCAAAATCTGCGCGCCGCCGCGACCAGGACCGAACCGGTCGCCCCCAAGGGGCCGCTGCAGGACGAGGCCATGCGCCTGAGCCCCAAGGAAGGTCAGATCCTCCGCCGCCTCGCCGAAGGGCACTCCAACAAGGAACTCGCGCGCAAGCAGTTCGTGCCCGAAAACACCGTCGAAACCCATTTGCGCCGAATCTACGGAAAGCTCGGGATCCGCAGTCGTACGCAGGCCGTAGCGCGGGCCTTGGAGTTGGGCCTGATCTAAGAACTTGATGCCGCCTTGCGTCCAGGCGGCCGCGGTCATTTCACGTCGGGGTCAGGCGCACCGACCGTGGCGTTTGTGATTCAATCGCACTGTACCGCACAACCGAAGCGCCCCAGTGAAGACCGAAACCACTCAACCCGGCCGTAAGGCCCAGCTCGACGCGCTGCTGCTCAAACTCCCGGGCGTCAGCGCCCGGAAAATCAGCGGCCTGGACGCCTATTTCGTCAGCGACAAGATGTTTGCCTGCGTCAGCGCCAACGGCGTTGGCCTACGCCTTCCCGTCGCCGTCGCGACCGAGGCGCAGTTTTCCCGGGCGAACGTCTCCGCGTTCCAGCCCGGCGGCGTGGCCAGCACGCGGGAATGGATCCAGATCAACCGCGAAGACGCAGCCGATTACGAGAAGGACTTGGAGCTCTTCGAGGCGTCGGTCGCCTTCGTGAAGGTCGCCGGGAGCCGCTAGCTGCGCCGTTCACGCGCTCCCGCTCGTCGTTCCGATAGGACACGGAGCATCGGCAGAATACCGAGCGCGGCGATCAAATGCTTGACCGGATGCCCCGAAAACAAGCCGTCTGTCAGCGTCCAGATCAAGCGGTCAAGGAGCTCGAAGGCTTTCGCGACCCCGTACGCGAACAATAGCCAACCCCACGGCAGCCGAACCATTCCCGCGGCGACGGGAAGGCGGAACCACAGCAGCAGTACGCCAAGGCCGCCGAACTGGGTAACGAGGTAGAGCCTCAAGTCGCCAGAGAGCCTCCACAGAACAACGGCGACCAATCCTGTCATCTGCCACCCGAGGAACCAGCGTCTGCCGGCCGCGGGTCCCAGCCTTTCCGCACCAAGGGAACCTACAGCCCCGGCAAACGCGATCGTCATTGCGAGCCGATCCCAGACGAGAGACGCGTCGGTTGGAGAAAGGTGGTACCAGACGCTCCCGATCCCGGTGAGCACGAGCCCCGTGAAGAAAACCGTCAGCGGCAAATATTGCGCAGGCATCGAGCGGGAGCAACGCGGGAGCCCCGCCAGCCCGGCCGCGACGAATGCGAGGCTCGTCAACACGTCGGCCGCATGCGGCAGCGCGATCGGTCCCAGCGACAGCGCCCGCGAATCCGCGAACCGGTGGTAGTCCTGCGGCTGCGCAATCGGCGCGACGAACGCGAGTCCTGCAAACAGGAGGCAGACCCAGGCGAGCGCCCAATACTCGGCAATGCGCGAGGAACGCGTCACATCACGGATTCACTACAACTGGCGCCCGGAGTATGGCGGCAGCGAGCTCAGCCGCGCATCCTCGGTTGGGACGCCGACGGTGAAGTGATACAGGCTCTGCCATTCGCTCCCCGCTAGACCGAGCAATTCGTGCATCGAATCGTCGAAATAGCAGCCGATGCCGGTGCCGCGCAGCGCAGCCGCTTCCGCTTCGAGGTACAACGCCTGGCCGATCATGCCGCACTCGCGAAACAGCGCCGGGTAGCGCCAGGGCTCGCGCTGGGCGAGACCGAAGCGCCCCAGCATGCCGAGCGCGAAGCACGAATCGGCGGCAATTTCCTGATAGCAGCAGACGAGCTGCGCCGAAGCGCGAAGGTCGTAAGGGATCAGCAGGTATAGCGGCAGATGCGTCGGCCCGACCTTGTGCCACAACCAGTCATCGCGGAGCGCTGCCCGCAGTTCGTCGAGCACCGCCGCGTCGCGCAGCAAAATGTAAAGCCCCGCGTCGAGTCCGGTGACCCGATGTACGAGCAGCGCCAGGTGGACCTGCGGGCGCGACGCGCACGCGCTCCACGGCGGCACGCCCTGTCGCGGCAATACCGCATCGAGCAGCGCGAAGAAAGCTTCGGCAGTCATGCCGGAGACACCGTCGAACGCGAGCGCGCTGCGGCGCTGCCGGACCAGGGCTGCGACGCACAAGTCGAGGGTCGGCTCGGATGGCGCCGGAAACGTCGGCAGATCCGCCACCGCCTCCGGTGCGGTTCGCGGCTTGTGCACGGCGGCCTGAACGTCGTCGATCTCGTGCCAGTGCACATGACCCGTGCTGAGCCTGTTGGCCTGGCCCTGCCACGCGCAGCGCGCGCTGAGGACGCCGAGCAAGTCGACATCGACCACTGCCTGCGCGTCGCCGATCAGCATCAGCACGTCCGGCACTTCGCGCTCGGCGGTGCCAAAGTCGGCTTCGCGATCCAGTCCGGCGAGGCGCGCGACGTCGTCGTCGCCGACCTCATCGAGCACCCTCGCCCTCCATCCGAGCGCCGCCGCAGCGAGCGAAACGGCTGCGATTGCGTGTCCGCAGTCGTGCTGACAGTAGCGATACGCGCGCATGCCGTACTTCCATGCCTCGCGCCAGTGGATCGAGCTGAGCGCGACGAGCAGCGCCCGGCCGCGGAACGCCGCATCCCATTCGTTCGTTGCGCCCGCGCGGTGTTCCAGCACATGCTCACGACTCGAATAGTGATACACCCCTGCCGCGACGTCAGGCAGCGCCGGCACAATCAAATAGGCCTCGGTCGGATGCAGATTGCCACTCGAAGGATTGCAGCGTAGCGCCCAGCGCGTGCCGCCGAATTCCTTCCACGCGGACAGCGCCAGCGACAACTCGAACAGCAAACCGATGTGCGCGCGATCGAGCGGCGCCGCCACCGGCAGACGGCCACGGCGCAAGTCGTTGTAGCGCGTCTCGCAAGCATCGGCCGCCAGCGGCAGCACAACACGCGGCGCGCCGGCATAACTGCGCCACGGATCGGGCTGATTCGCCCAGTCGAGCCGGCCCGGTCCCAGCGCATAGCGCTCGGGTCGATGCTTGCTATTTTCATGATAGGCACGAACGGTCATGGCACCGGCCCATGGGTGGCGATCGCAGTATTTTCCATTATCGCCCCCGCCCTCGCGAGCTGCACGAGCGAAGTCGCACCCCGCCGAAATATCGGCCTTCCCGACAGCGGCGCGAGTCAGGCGTCGAGCCGTGCAGCCCCCGCCAGCCGCGGACTTCCGTCTTCATGCACTTCCTGATTGGGCCCGATGAGGAAGGATCGGTCGAACCGCCGCGAGTCGCTCCGGACCCGTGACGCGCCGCGAACCGCGGCCGGCAATCTGGCAGTCGTAAGGGCCAGAAGCGTTACTTGGCGCGAAAGCGGCCATCAAGTGGCACGACTGCTTATTTGCGCGCCACATAAAATGGCGCGATACTGTCTATCGCGCCACATAAAAGCGATTTCATGCCAAAAAAAATCCTCGACGAGGAGCTCCAACCCATCCTCGAGCTGATCGCCCGGCATCCGGGCGGAATCGGCATCGACGGGCTGCTCAAGGAGATCGGCCCGGCCTTGCCGCGCCGCACCCTGCAACGCCGTCTGGCCAGCCTGGTTGCGCAACAACGTGTGCGAACCGAAGGCGAGGGGCGCGCCCTCAAGTATCGATTCCCGGAAACCGTCGGCTCATCGGACGTCGAATTGCCTAACCTTCAGGCCTCCGGAACAGGTGAAACGTACGTACCTCTGTCCACCGAGGGGACAGCAATCAAGGCCTACGTTCGCCAGCCGCGCCAGCAACGCAAACCCGTCGGCTACCAGATTGGCTTTCTGGAGCAATACCACCCCAACCGGACAGCCTATCTGCCTGCCGACTTACGCGCCCAACTGCACAGCATGGGGCGCTCGCCCGCCGAGCAAGCGACCGCGGGCACCTTCGCGCGGGACATTCTCAACCGCCTGCTCATCGACCTCTCCTGGGCTTCCTCGCGCCTCGAAGGCAACACCTACAGCCGGCTCGATACCGAGCGCCTGATCGAATTCGGCGAGGCTGCCGAAGGCAAGGATGCACTGGAAACCCAGATGATCCTGAACCACAAGGCGGCCATCGAATACCTGATCCGCGACGTTGAACGCGCCGGCCTGTCAGCGGAAACCGTCATCGCCCTGCACGCCTTCCTGTCCGACGGTCTGATGCCCGATCCGCTCACGTGCGGCCGCCTGCGTGCGCGCTCGGTCGAAATCGGCGGCAGCGTCTATTTGCCGATCGCCCTGCCTCAGCGGCTGGAGGAATTGTTCGGCATCGTGCTGCGCATCGCCGCCGAGATCGACGATCCCTTCGAGCAGGCCTTCTTCCTGATGGTGCATCTGCCCTACCTGCAACCTTTCGAAGATGTGAACAAGCGCGTCTCGCGGCTGGCCGCCAACATCCCGCTGATCCGGCACAACCTCTGCCCGCTGTCCTTCATCGACGTGCCGCAGCAGGCCTATGTCGATGCGATGCTCGGCGTGTATGAACTCAACGACGTCGCCCTGCTGCGCGACGTCTTCGTCTGGGCTTACGAACGCTCCTGCCAGCAATACGTCGCCGTGCAGCAACAGCTCGTCCCGCCCGACACCTTCCGCCTGCGCTACCGCAACGAACTGGCCGAAACCGTCGCCGCCATCGTGCGCGGCGGGCAGCGCGCTGACGAAGCGGCGATCCACGCCGTCATGCCGGCCACGGTGGGCAAAGACGACCGGCCGCGTTTCGTCGCCCTGACGTTGGCCGAGTTCAACACGATTCACCCCGGCAACGCGATTCGCTTCGGGTTGAGGCCGCTGGAGTTTTCGGCGTGGCTAGAGCAGCATGGCGCTTCGTGAAGCCACATAAATCTCACGCAGGATTTCAGGCCTGTCGCCAGGCAGCGATGCAGGAGCGGCGCGGCAGCGGTCAACCCGGCTTCCCGCTTCGGGGCCGCGCCCCCCATGCCTGGGTGGACTTGTCGCCGCCCGCCAGCACGATCACCACTTCCAGGCCGCGCTGCGTGAAATACACGGGTTAGCCTGGCCATAATGGATTCACATCTCCGAGACCCCCTCTCCCACCGATTCACAGTCGCCAAAGTTGCCCAACTCTGCCCGGCGGATTCGCAACTTAATGCGTGCTGCCGCCTGCGGGTCCCGGAGATCGGCAAACCAGGCGTCGAAAGATTCGGTGGTGAGCATGGTCTTCATGCTATCAAGGCGACTACCCCCTACGTGCAAGAGGAACTGCAAGCACGGGAAGAGGGCCGGCAGGGGAAGTGATGGCCGCTAGCTCCTACTGCAAGAGGCGAGGTATCTAGCTCCTCGCGGCCTCGGCCTTCGCGGTTCGAGGAAGCAGCAATATCAGGCGCTGCCCGGCTCGCGCAACATGGGCGCGAGCCGGAACGATCAGACGTCCAAGGATTAGCTGCTGGTGGGCTGGCAGGCCGTCTATGACTCGGTGCGCAATGGTGGCTATTTCGGCCTCTTCAGATCGGTTGGAAGCCATGAACCTGGCCGTGCCAAGCGAAAAAACCGCCCCAGGGTGAGGCGGTTTAGCGGGGAGCTACAACTAGTTGACATCCTCCCCCGCCTGAAGGCGGGGGATTCCTACGGCGCTCAGGCGCGGCATTGAGCCGCCCCCGAGTCGCTTCGGCGGGTTCCTGCTGCTGGCGGCCTTACCTCACCGCTCACTTCACAGGCGCAACGGGCGTGCCCCGCCCTGAGAACGTTGATCGCGCCGACCACATCGGCGTTCTCCTCGAAGCCGCATTCGACGCACCGAAACCGCGCCTGCGTCGGGCGATTGTCCGCCGACACATGCCCGCAGCACGGACAAGTGCGACTGGTGTTGCGGGGCGGCACGGCGATGAGGTGTCCGCCGTTCCACGCCAGCTTGTAGTCCAGTTGTCGTCGGAACTCGGCCCAGCCTTGATCGAGGATGGTTTTGTTCAGGCCGGATTTGGCCCGAACCTGTTTTCCCGGTTGCTCGCTACTGCCTGCCGCCGACCGGGACATGTTCCGTACCTGCAAGTCCTCGATGCACACCATCGCGTGGTTTTGGCTGATCGTGGTCGTGGTCTTGTGCAGGTAGTCGCGGCGGGCATTGCCGATGCGGGAATGGATACGCTGGACGCGGGCTTGCGCCTTCTTCCAGTTGTTGCTGAACTTGGTCTTGCGGCTCATCGCTTGGCTAGCACGGCGCAGCGCGGCCTCATGCCGCTTGAAGCTGTTGAGCGGCGCGTAGAACGTGCCGTCCGAGAGCGTGGCAAAGCGCGCCACGCCCATGTCGATGCCGACCGCGCCGCCGTGCGGAAGGGGCTGCTCGAGCTCGCGTTCGGTCTGAATACTGACGAACCATTTGCCGCAGGACTGGCTGAGGGTGACGTTTTTCACCGTGCCCAGCACGTCACGGCTGTGGCGGAGCCGCAGCCAGCCCAGCTTCGGCAGGAACAGGCGGAAATTGGCCTGATCGAGCTTGATCTGTTTCGGGTCGGGATAGCGAAAGCTGTCCTGCTGCCCCTTCTTCTTGAAACGCGGGAAATCCGCCCGCTTGGCGAAGAAGTTGGCGTAGGCGCGCTCCAGGTCCTTGAGCATCTGTTGCAGCGGGTGCGTCGGCGCATCCTTGAGCCAAGGCGTCTCGGCACTGTTGCGCCATTCGGTGAGCAGCTTGCACAGCCCGGCGTAGCCGAGCTTCTTCTCGCCTTGCGCGTGGCGCGTCTTCTGCAACGCCAGCGCCTTGTTGAACACGAACCGGCACGAGCCCGCGAAGCGGCGCATCTGGCGCTGCTGGCCGCCGTCCGGCATGAGTTCGTATTTGAAGGCTTGGAGGCGTTGCATGTGGATAATATAGTTTGGTCTATGAGCAACGACAACGATGTTCGGCACGGAAGACATTGCGTCTTCCTGATGCATGTGCACTTGGTCTTCGTGACCAAATATCGCCGCGAAGTGTTCACCCACGAGATCCTCGATGACCTCTGCGCCATCTTCGCCAGCGTTTGCGCCGACTTCGAGGCGGAACTGGTGGAGTTCGACGGCGAGGACGATCACGTCCACCTGCGGGTGAACTACCCGCCGAAGGTGGCCGTCTCGGCGCTGGTGAACAGCCTGAAAGGGGTATCCAGCCGGATGATCCGCAAGAAGAACCACCCGAGCCTCCGCAAGAAGCTGTGGCGCGGTGCGCTGTGGTCGCCGTCCTACTTCGCCGGAAGCTGCGGCGGCGCACCCATGGAGATCATCCGCCACTACATCGAACAGCAGCAAACGCCGTACTGACCGCCCAAAGGACGCCTATGGCGTCCGCGCTATCCTTCCCCGCCCTGAAGGGCGAGGCTTGCCGCGCACCGGGTCACGCGATCCGTGCCGCGCGCCTCGGCTGCTGTTCCTGGATCTGTTTCTTCTCCTGTCCCTGGGTGCGCTCGCGCTTCTCTTCGATCTCGCGGATCACGCGGCCGACCCCTGCCTTTAGCTGGCGTTCAACTCCTTCTCGACCCAGCTCGCTCTTCGTAGCCAGGTCGTTGAAGTCGGTGCGCCCCTTCATCTGATCGAGGGCCGCCAGTTGCTTGTCACTGAGCTGGGCGCGTTTCAGCTCCGCCGTCTGCTGCTCGGTGAGCGTCGCCCCCTCGGGGTCCTGCTGCGCGTCTTCCAGGGCTTTCGTGGCTCGCAGGTGCTCCCGGTAAGTCCGCGGGGTAACGGGTTCCAGGTTAGCCGGATAGGCGTTCTCGCCCGGCGCGAAGATCGGGAAGATAGCTTTCCCGCCCACGGCTTTCGCGGCCTCCTGGGCCTTCACGCGGCCAGAATTGACGCCCTGCGTCAGCTCCAATTGCCGGTCGTCGTCGCCCAAGATGATGACCGGCTTGTCGGGGAACTTCTCGTGCAGAGCGTGGGCCACGGCGGGCAGGTTCCCGGAGTCGAACGCGGCGACGGTGGCGAAACCCAGCGCCTCGGCGTTGGTGGCTGCCGTCGCGTAGCCCTCTGAAATGACAAGCGCCGGGGCCGTGGCTAGCGCGTCCATGCCGCCGACAGGATGGAAGCAGCCTTCCTTTTTGCTGTCTTTCGCGAAGCGTTTGGTGCCGTCCTCCTGGATGTACTGCATCGTCCACTGCTTGCCATCGACGTCGAAAGCCGGAATGTAGGTCTTCTGCCCTTCCTTGTCGGTAAACGCACCCGCATGGGCTTGGATGCCCTTGTCGCGCATGTACGGTGTCAGCTCGGCAACCGGCGCCAAATCGGCCATTTGCTTGCCGACGCGCTGGGCGCTCGCTTCATGCAGGCGGTCTTGCTCTTCGGCACGTGCCGCCAGCTTGCTCGCGGCCTCGGCCGCCAACTTCGCCTTCTCCTGAGGATCGAGGGAATAGCCTTTCGACTTCCATTTCATCTCGATGCCGGTGCGGTTGTTCTTGATATAGCCGGCCGGGTGGCCGTCCAGGTGGCCGACGTAGAAACCAGCCTGTTCGCCCTTCTTGTCGCCCTCGACGCCGATCCGGTGTTTCTTGCCGTCCATGATGGGGTGCTCGTCGGTCACGTTGCAGCCCATCGAACGCAAGGCATCGGCGAACTCTTCACGCGGGTTCATCGCCGGGGCTTGCTGCGCCGGCACGTTGTCGGGCAACCAGCGTTGCAGCTTCTCCATGTCGGCCTTCGGTCCGGCATACCAGGACTTTGCGACCTTGTCCCAAGCTGCGCCGGCGGCCTTCGCCGCGCTGCGCTCGCCATACGGAACGGCCAGATAGACGCGCTCCTGGGCGGCCTTCTGACCGGCGCCGTAGTCTAGGGCGGGCATGTCGGCTGTGCGGGCCTGGGCGGGCTGCTGGGCGGTGCCTTGCGTCCATTTGGCGAAGGGGGTCGCATCGGCGCCCGGCGGGACATACCAAGACTGTTCCTTGCGGTCCCAGCGCGCCCCGAGGGCCTTGGCGTCGTCCTTCTCCTTGTATGGGACATTAAGGTAGGTCCGTTCGTCCGGGGCGGAGCGATCCGCCGTCTGCTTCTGCTGCTCTTCCAACTCGGCAATGCGCTTCTGCATGTCAGCGTCGTTGAGCATGACATTCATTTCCGCCGACTTTCGCGCCTCTTTAGCCGCTGAAATGACCTCGTCCGTGCTGGTGGGATCACGGCGAACGCGGTCCTCATGAGCGCGGGCAAGGATCGCGCTGCGCTCATGCTCGTTATCGGTCGAATTGGCGCCAACCACGGCCAAACGGGACGCCAGATGCTCGGCCTGCTGGGCGTTCTCGAAGTCGTGCACGAACTCATAGCGCCCATCTTCGCGCTGGGCGTACACGCTCCAGAACTGCGGTTCCACGCCAAGATCCGCGGCCGCCGCGACGTGGGTTTCCCCGTCGACCTGGTACTCGGCGCTGGCCTGCACCTGGACGTTGCCGTTCCAGTCGTGCGGCAAGGTCGCCTCGAAGGCTTCATTGGCCGCTGCATCGAACGCCGCCACATCGCCGACCTTCCGCGCCTCGGCAACCTTCGCCTCCTCCCGGAGCTGTTCCAGCGGCTCGATGGCCGCCTGGATCTTCGCCTCCAAGGCATCAACGGCTTCGGGCAGCTCATGCCGCGTCCAGAACTCGTTTTGGAAACTGAGGGGCTGAATCTGATCGAGTAGATCGAGGGCCTTGTCGATCTGCTCCAGCCGCGCGGTATCGAGGACACCGGGCAAGGTGCCGCGCTCCAAGTGTCCCAGCATCCAAGCTTCGGCCTTCACCGCCTTCGCGGCCCGGTCGGTAGCGTCATCGGGTCCGGCTTGCATACTGACCTCCTGTGTCGGAATGGCCTGCTGCGCCTCGTCACGCTCGGCCACGGTTTGCCTGGCTAGGGTCATCGCTTCGCGCCACTGAGATGCGGCAATCGTGTACGTCTCCTTGGCCTCCCGCACGGCAGGATCGGCATGGTGAAGCGGATAGCGCCGCTCGCTGGCATCCTTCTCGCCATAGACACGCACAAGCTCGGCTTGGAAAGCTTGGTCTGCAAGTTTCATGGCCTCGTGCTGGGTGACGGTCAGCTCGGCTACGGTCGGCTGCGGCTGCGCTTCCTGCTCCTGTGCCTCGCCCTGCTCCTGTACCTGCTTCTGCTCGAAGGCCATCACATAGTTTTTGATCTTCTCGGCCTCGGCCGCCGCCCGGAAGATCTCCAGCGAGTCATCCTCCAGGGCCTTGATCCACGAAGCGACATACGCGACGTGCTGTCCGGGATCGTGGCCAATGCCCAGTTCGTCGCCGATGATCATCGACGCGATTTCCGCCCGCAGTTCTTCCTTGGCGTACCCCTCGCTGCCGAACGGGTGCACCAGGTCGCGGTCAAGCCGGGACTCGTGCCCGGTCCAGTGCCCGAGCTCGTGCAGCGCCGTCGCATAGTAGCTGTCGGCGGTCGGGAATCGGCCCCTGTCAGGAAGGTGGATGCTGTCGGTCGCCGGCCGATAGAAGGCGCGATTGTTCTCGCCGTGGCGGATGACGGCACCCGAGGCTTTCACGATGTGCTCGGCCCGCTCGACAGCATCCCACGTCTGTTCCTTGCGCTCGATGGGCGGAAGACCCTCGATCTGTTCCGCATTGAACACGGTGGCCAAGAACACGCGTGGCCGCTCCAGCATCACGGTTTGCTTGACCGGCTTGCCGTCGCCATCCAGGACGGGCTTGCCGTGCTCGTCCCGCTTCTCCTGCTCTTCGCTGAACTTCCAGTATTGAACGGGGGTGCCCTTCTCACCCTTGCGGACCTGGGCGCCGGCCGCCGTCGCCTGCTTGTAGGTCATCCAGCGGTTATCCGTGCGCCGCTGGCTCATCAGATAGATCGCGTTGATGCCCTTGTACCGCTTGCCAGTCGTTGGATTGACCGGCAGGAAGCCGCCAGGCTCTCCAGGGTCCCAAGGCCGTTGCCACGGCGCCGTGCCTGCCCTGAGCTGTTCAATCAGGTTCTCCGCGACCGTTTCATGGAACGGTTTCTTGGCCTCTGCCATGGCCTTAACCCTCCTGCCGCTCGGTCGGAACGGTCGCGTCCACCAGATCGACATCGCTGTCGACCGCGTCTTGTTCACTCAAGGCGTCTTCCGCGAAGGCGCCCACGCGCTCGGCCTCATCCGGATCGAACTCGGCCTGGTAACCGGGCGTCTGGGTGTCGATCAACTTCTCGCGGATCGCATCCGTCGCATTCGTCACGTCATCGAGGATCGCGGCTTCAGGATTGGTGATCTGCTCGGTCATGGTCATTGCTCCTGTTCGTGAGTGTTGTTGCGGCCGGTGCTGTAGTCGGGTCGGCCCTTGAGCTTCGGGTTCTTGCTCTCGGGATAGCTCTGCTTGCAAGTCGGGAAGTTGCTGCACGCCCACCAGAAGACGTCGGCCTTCTTCGTCGGCCGGCGAATCAGCCCATGCCCGCACGCCATGCACTTGTAGAGGGTGGAAATCGGCAAGACTTCACGGCCGCCGGCAATGGCGACGGCGCCATCGTTGGCCTTCGCCACCTGGTCACGGATGAACGTCTCTTGCTTGGCAATGAAGACGGCCAACTCGGCCGTGCCCTGCTCGATGCCTTTCAACATGCGTTCGTAAAGGGCGGTCAGCACGGGGCTTTTCACGACTTCGGGCAGGGCGTCGATCATGCTGCGCCCCAATGTCGTGCCGATAATCTGCTTGCCCTTGGTTTCCAGGAACCCGCGGCGTTTCAGCTCGGAAATGATGGATGCGCGGGTGGCAGAAGTGCCGATACCGTCCCCATCGCGCAGCATCTTCTTGTGCTCCGGCTCGGGCACAAACTTATGGATGTTCTCCATCGCACGGATCAGCGTGCCCTCGGTGAAGCGGGCCGGTGGCTTCGTCTTGGCGTCCTTCCGGGTGGCCTGCTTGCAGGTCACGCCATCGCCCGTCTGCATAGCCGGAAGGCTTTGATTCCCGCCTTGGTCCACGTCCTTCTCCGTGTCCTGCTCGTCAGCTTCCTGGTAGACGTCGCGCCAGCCGTTGCGCGTAACAACCTCGCCGGTCGCAACGAAGGTTTCCTCCTCGACCTCCACGCCAACCGTGGTGCTCATGTACTCATGGACGGGGTAGAACTGCGCCAGGTACGCCCGCACGATCAGGTCATAGATGTTGTGCTCCTTCTCGCTCAGGCCCGCCTTGCTGCCCTTGTGCATGGTCGGGATGATTCCGTGATGCGCGGTGATCTTCGAGTCGTCCCACGTCTTGGACTTCAAGCACGGATCGGCACCGGCCACGATGCCGGCCAGCTCCGGGTTGACGTGCTGAATCGCCTTAAGAACGCGGGGCGAATCGGCGTGCTGAGACTCGGGCAGGTAGGCGCAATCGGTGCGCGGATAGGAAGTCAGCTTGTGGGTTTCATAGAGCGCCTGGCAGGCGTTCAGCACGTCCTCGGCGCTGTACCTGAACTTGTTGGACGCAAGCAATGTGATGTCGGACAGGGCAAACGCGAGCGGCTGGTTCTGCTTCTTGGCCTCCTGCTTGTATTCGGCGACGGTGCCGGGCTTGCCCATGACCTTCGCCACCAGCGCGTCCGCCACGGTGGCATCGACAAGGCGCCCCTCGGCATCGAGGCCCGCCTGATCGACCTTCGCTCGCCAAGAGGCGAGGAAGGCACCGCCCGGATGCTGAATCGCTGCCCGGATGGTGTGATACGGGACCGGCTTGAACGCCTCGATTTCCCTGTCTCGCGCGACGACGAGCGCGAGCGTCGGGCTCTGCACACGGCCGACCGTGAGCAGTACCCGCGAACCACCGCGCTGTGCGCGCAGGGTATAGGCCCGACTGAGATTCATGCCGATCAGCCAGTCGGCCCGCTGCCGTGCCCGCGCGGCATCGGCCCAGCCGTGATAGGTGCCGTTGTCCTTGAGGGCGGCAAGGCCACGCTTCACGGAAACGGAATCCTGCGCGGACACCCAAAATCGCCGCGCGGGCTTGTTGCAGCGAAAGTGCTCCAGGACCTCATCGACCAGCAATTGACCCTCGCGGTCGGGGTCGGCGGCGTTGACGATTTCCGCCGCCTCCTTGAGCAGTTTGCCGATCACGGCGAGCTGCTGCTTGGCATCGTCCTTCGCCTTGAGCATCCAGTCGGTCGGAATGATGGGTAGCTCATCGATCCGCCAGATTTTCTTGCCGCTGGCGTTGCGGGGTACGTCGTCGGCGGTGTACTCGTCGGGTTCGGCCTGTTCGAGCATGTGTCCGAAGCACCAGGTCACGGTATCGGTGCCGCACTCGATCAAGCCGTCGCCTTTTCTGCTCTGGCCCAGCTCGCTTGCGATGGCCTTTGCGACGGATGGCTTTTCAGCGATGAACAATCGCATCGTTCTTTCCTCCCTTACCAGGTGATGACCGGGGAAACGACTGTCACGATCTGGGAACGATTGATGGGGCCGAAGTAGCGGCCATCGAACGATGTGCCACTCATGTCGGACATGAGCAGCAGTTCGGCGGCGCCGAGGATGTAGCGGGTGGCATGGAACCGTGGCAGCGGTCGGCCGCCGGCATCGACAGCTTTGGGAGCACTTAAAGGCAGCAGCACGCCGTTCACGCGCACGCCATCTGCGGATACGGCAACGTCATCGCCTTTAGCGGCTAAAACGCGCTTCATCAGATAGCCGTAACCGCCGGCGCAGAAGCCGGCGCCGATGTAGCCGCGTTCCCGTGCCTCGTTGAAGACTTGGAGTTGCGGTGGGCAGAAGAGGACATAAGCCCCCTTCTCCACCGCTAGGCTTGGGCTCGTCCAGTACAGGCCGACCGGAATGCTCCTGGTGGTATTGATGCGTGCGCCGACCGAATACGCGAGGGCGGCGCCGGTGAGCACCGCCGCGCCTGCCAAGGCCACCCCAACGCTGATCTTCTTGAAGAGCTGCTTCATATCGTGATCCGCTCCCCTGCTTCCGCGAACTGGACCAGGCGATCACTGACCTTGGGCGCGGGCACCGCAGCGCGCGCCAGGAAGATCGGATCTTTGAAGTAAAGCGGCTGCTTGCCGTAAATCGCGGGATAGCCGGCCACGTACACCACCATGTCGCCAGGCTCTTCGATGTTGCCGTTTGCGTTCTTCCGAGGACCAGGCATCCGCAAGCACTCATCCGGTGTCAGCAAGGGGCGCTGCACTTCTTGGAACGTGCGGGAAACCTGCCCGAGCATCGCCGCCGTGCGGCGGCCGCTGGTCGTGATCTGCTCCTTCACTACGGTGGTCTGTCCGGTCAGCCGAGACAGGTGTTCGGCAGTCTCGACACGGTTCGGCGGATAGGCGTTCTGCACATGGCAGTTGGAGGTGATGGTTTCATCTGGTCCGTACCCCGTTTCACGACTCTTGAGTTGGTTGATGTCCTGGCAGATCAGGTAGCACTTGATGCCGTAGCCCGCCACGAAGGCCAGTGACTCTTGCAGGATCTGCAACTTCCCAAGGCTGGGAAACTCATCGAGCATCATGAGGAGCCGGTGCTTGTAATGCGCCACCGGCCGCCCGTTGTCGAAGTCCATCTTGTCCGCGAGCAGACGGACAATCATGTTCACCATGACGCGGACCAGGGGCCGCAGCCGATCCTTGTCAATGGGCTGCGTGACGATATAGAGCGTTACGGGTTCATCTGAATGCATCAGGTCGCGGATGCAGAATTCGGAGCGACTCACGTTGCGGGCCACGACTGGATCGCGGTACAGGGCCAGGAAGGACTTGGCCGTGGACAGCACCGATCCCGCTTCTTCCTCCGGCCGATCCATCATGTCGCGGGCGGCGGAACCAATGGCATGATGGTTCTGCCCGGCGACGTGCCCATAGGTCGCCATCTCCATCCAAAGCTCGCCGATATCGCGGTCCGGATTGGCCAGCATCGCATCAACCGATGGGAGCGTGGCCGTCGTGTCGTCGTCCTTCGCCTTGTAGAGCGCGTGCAGGATCACGCCGACCAAGAGTGCGAATGCCGTTTTCTGCCAATGCGAACCCAGGCCCTTCCCGTCCGGATCGACAATCAGGGTCGCCAGGTTCTGAACATCGCCAACCTCGTGTTCAGTACCCATTCGGATTTCGTCCAGCGGATTCCAGCACACGCTACCGTTCGCAGTAGCCGGCTCGAACCGCAGCACCTTGTTCTTGGCGTGCTTCTTCCTCCACCCGGCAGTCATTGCCCACAGCTCGCCTTTCAGGTCGGTGACAAGGGCGCTGTCACCCCATGACAACAACGTCGGAACAACCAAGCCGACACCTTTGCCCGAGCGGGTAGGGGCATAGGTCAAGATGTGCTCCGGGCCGTTATGGCGCAGATAATGAAAATCCCCCTCCTTGTCCTCCCAGCCGCCGACATAGACGCCCGTCGACGGAGCCGCGTCCTTGCCCGTGACAACATCCAAGAGGCGGCGAGGCCGGGGCAGCAGCCCGGCGGTCTGGATGTCTTTCTTCCCGGCCCAGCGCGCGGAGCCGTGCAGGTACTCGTTCGCCTTCGACGAGTTCGAGGACACGACTTTCGCCACCGCCACGCCCAGCAGCCCGACCGTTGAAATCATCATGCCGATACTGCCCGCCTGCATGATTTCGTTCGGATAGTGTGAATACCACTTCGAAGCCCACTCGAGGATCGACCACGGCGCATAGACGTGGTTGAAATGGACGCCGAGGTTCGCCTGGTAATCGAAGGTGTGGGCGAAAAATTGGGTAGCAGACTGCAATCCGGCCCCAAGCGACACCGCCCCGAGCACGGGCAACAACTTGCCGCCCGCGCCTTTCTTGGTGCGGACTTGAGGCCCGACCGCATTGTCCATCTTGATCTTCATCGACTCCTTCCCTTCGACGTTTGGATCGAACCCCGAGGCGTGACGGTGACTGGATCGCCGACCGCTACACGGGACAAGCGCCGGGCCGTGGCGTGGTCGATGGGCAGAACCATGACAACGTCAGCATCGTCTCGCCTGAGAAGAGCCAACGTCCGACCTTCGAAATGACGAAGACCAGCAAATAAAAAACCACGGGCATTCTCATTATATAAACTATTTTTCGATATATCGAAATATTTTAGGCGCTTATCTTCGCGCTCGGCGAGATATTCTTCCGCTGCAGCCTGTTGCGCGGGCTTCAGTCGTCCTACCCCAACAGCGTCCCGTCGCAATGCGTGATCTGATTGGGCGCGTTGCTGCTCCACGTGACGAGGAACATCACGCGGCAATAGCACTTCATTTCCGCCGGCGATGCGAACCACACCGAGTTCGGACATTCCTCGCAAACGGTGCTGGCTTTGGGGCGGCGGGACTCGCCCAATGCGCCCAACGTTGGGCTTGCGGCCGACATGGGCGGGGGGGTCCATGCCGGCCCCGCCTCTGTCGTCGCTGCCTCCTCGGCCGGCTCCGGCGCCGGTTCGGGCAAGGTTGTCGTCGGCAGCGGCGCTTGATCCAGCGCCGCCAAGGCGGCGTCGATCAGTTCGTCCTCGCTCGGTTCGTGCTGCTCGCTCATGTGCTTTCTCCGTGCTCAAAAGCTGTTGCCGCCGCAATTCCAAAGCGGGATCGGCAAACGTGATAGGCAGCTGGGAATCGACGGCAGTCCTGATGATTCGAGCCTTGAAGTCGGGGGTGCCGTTGACGGTAATCTGACTGCCATACCGCTCCATCGCTAGGCGCAGGGCGGCTTGCACGCCTTCGCGCGTGGCTTCGCGGGAGACCTGAAGCTTGTCACCATCGTCGCGCACGGCCGACTGGCCGATGCGGAAGATGATCGTGCCCTTCTTGGTGATGTTGTCCTGAACGTGGGCACGCTCGGACTTCGTTGCACCCTGTCCGGCGACGGTGTTGCCCTTGAGGCCTTGGGCCGCGGCACGGCCCCGCAGGGCGGCTAGCGCGTCTGCATTGCCCTGTAGGGCCTCCTGCTTCAACCAGTCAGCCCACGCCCGCCGCTGGAAGCCTTGGTAGAGCTTTTCCCGCTCATTCGCATACTCCTTATGGATCTGGGCCAGTTGATCGCGCAGGGCGGATCCGGCCTGCGAATAGAGCGCTTTCTTGCCAACGCCCTTGCTATCGACAACCTTGATAGTTGCGCGCCAGAGCCGGTTGGCCCGCTTCGCACCCTCGACAGCACGATCCTTGCGGCGCCGTGCTTTCGCCAGCGAATCGGTGCGTGCCGCTGTGAGGGTCTGCTGCTCGTCCTTGTACCGGGCATAGAGCTCGACCGTATTGACGCGCAGGCCGATGGGGGATTTTTCGTATTGCCGCCGGATCTTCGGTTCCGCAAGCCGATCCGGCGACGGCTCGAAGGGACCAAGCCGCGCCTCAAGACCGGGCTTGGAAAGCTCGCGGGCGATGGTGCTGGCTTTGACCCGCGTGCCGTCTGCCGCCTCCACAACCAAGCCATTGCCGCGCTCGCGCAGCTCAAGCCCGTTTTTCCTCATGACTTGGTGCAATTCGGCCCAAGATTGCGCCCCGCGCATTTCCTCCAAGCATTCCCGCCGTACCCAGCCGACGAGGCTTTCGACCCCCGCATGACGCTCCATGTCCGCTGCGCGCCCCTCAGCCACGGATCGCCGCGATTGGTGGTTGTCCCGCTCCAGCCCGCAATCCCGCTCGAGTACGGCGCACAGTTCCGCGAGCCTGCGATAGGACTGGAACGGCTCATGCATCGTGTGCCGCTCCGGGTGGATCTTGTTGATGGCGATGTGAAGATGAAGATTGTCGGTGTCATGGTGTACCGCGCTGACACGCTGGTGCTCGCCGTAACCGAGGCCGGCACAGATACGTTCCTCAATCACTTTCAACGTATCGGCACTCGGGTGCTCACCGGGCCGAAAGCTGACCAGCAGGTGATAGGTCTTGTCGCCGGCAGCACGGGTGTTCTGCCGCTGCGTAGCAAGCACTTCCCCGATGACCGCCTGCAGGGTGCCGGCCTCGCAGTGCGTAGCTGTGACCCGCCCGAGGCGTTCCGTTTTACCTTGCTCATCGGTGATGTACTCCACCAGTTCGGCGAAGTCGCTCTTGGCAAGGGAGCCCATTGGGACGTGCTTTGCGATCACGCGCGAGCCCCCGGCGTTTTAGCCGCTAAAAGGATCATCGCTCGGCCCTCGACATGACGACGGCCATCATGACCTGCCCCATCTCGTCCTGTGTCGCGTCGATCCGGGACAGGACCGCGCGAATAGTCGCCTCGCCAAACTGGGCGGTGCGCTCGTCGTCGGTGAGCCAAAGCTTCAGCAGCCCGCCGAGCCGGCCAAGATCGCCGTTGATCCGCGCGAGTTCGCGCACCTGCTCGCAATCGACCACACCCCCGAAGCGGTAGCCCTGCCCGACTTCGCGCAGAAAACGGGCGACGCTCATCCCGGCCCGCTGGGCCTGATCTTCGATCAGCTGCTTCTCTTCTGCGAACACAGGCACCCGTAGGTGGTGCTTGCGCTTCCCGGCGGTTGGCCTTGCGGTTTTCCCCATCGTCCAAGGCTCGCTTGTCATGTCGGCGGTAGCCGGCCCAGCCTCGCAGAGCAGGATGCCCGTTGAGCGCCCCCGGCGCGAATAAGGGATAGCGAAGGTAGATAACCGGCTCCGCTGGTTAGCTAACTTCGCCCATCCTGCCCGCCTTTCGGCGTTCATTACCCCAGGGAAAGTCTACGCCATCACTTTTGATTTATCCGCAGCGAGGCGCAAAACAAGTGTAAATATTTTAATGGATATAGCGAAATTTAGTGAACGCTCCCATAATCCCTGTGTCGTAAGGATATGGACCCGATGTAGTTGCACCTTTTCGCGGTCTTGTTACACGCGGCGTAGCGCAAGAATTGAAGCGACGGGACCTATGGAACGAGCACGATGGCGAAGAGCTACACCGAAGAACTTGCCGGGTGGGTGAGCAAACGCACGACACAAAGGCTGCGCCAGGACAAAAACATCGTTGCGTTCTTGGCCGTGAAGGGCGACGTGAAGGCGGCGCTCGATGCAGGCTACTCGATGAAAACCATCTGGGAGCACCTGCACGAAACGAAGCGCATCGAGTATCGCTATGAGACTTTCACGCTGCACGTGAAGCGGCACATCCGGACCAAGCCTCGAGCCGAACACCGGGTCGAGCAGCAGCTACCGCAGGAGCAGAGCAAGCCACAAGCTCTGGCGGCCACAACGCGGCCAGACCAGGCGCAAAGCGAACCCCGAAAGACCCCGCCGCCCTCCGTGGGGGGCTTCACATTCACCGCAACACCGAAGAAAGAGGACTTGTTCTAATGGCCAAGATCCACATGGTTCTGCAAGGGAAAGGCGGCGTCGGCAAATCGATGATCGCGGCTGTTATTGCGCAGTACAAGGCAGGGAAGGGACAAAAGCCGATCTGCATTGACACCGATCCGGTCAACGCGACGTTCGAGGGATACAAGGCCCTCGACGTGCGGCGCCTCAACATCATGGACGGCGATGAGATCAACACCAGGAACTTCGATACCCTGGTCGAGCAGATCGCCACGGCCGAGGTCGACGTCATCATCGACAACGGTGCCAGCTCGTTCGTGCCGCTCTCGCACTACCTCATCAGCAACCAAGTGCCGGCGCTACTCCGGAACATGGGACATGAGCTTGTGGTGCACACCGTCATTACGGGTGGGCAGGCTCTCCAAGATACAGTGAGCGGTTTTGCCCAGCTGGCCGGCCAATTCCCCGCCGAATGCCTGTTCGTCGCCTGGCTGAACTCCTATTGGGGCGCCATCGAGCACGAGGGCAAGGGGTTCGAGCAGATGAAGGCGTACACCACGAACAAGGCCCGCGTGTCGGCCATCATCCAGATTCCGCCGCTCAAGGAAGAAACTTACGGCAGGGACTTTACGGAAATGCTCCAAGCTCGCCTTACCTTCGATGAGGCCTTGGCGATGAGCTCTCTCACGATCATGACGCGGCAGCGGCTCAAGATCGTGAAAGGCCAGCTCTTCGCCCAGCTCGAGAATACGGCGGTGCTGTGATGTCGGACAAGATCGAGTCCATCATCAAGGAGATCGCGGCGAAACACGGCATCGCCGTTGGCCGCGATGATCCGATCCTGGTCCTGCAAACGATCAATGAGCGACTGATGCAGGACAGCGCGGTCGCTCAGCAGGAAACGCTGGACCGCTTCAAGGAAGAACTGGAATCCATCGCACAGCGGTGGGGCGAGGACGCCAAGAGCAAGGCGGAACGGACGTTGAACGCGGCGCTGACAGCGAGTAAGGAAACCATGATGAAAGGGATGCAGGAGGGCACGAAAGCGGCCGCCGAATCGGCACGCTGCGAGGTGGAGGCGGCCGTCGGGCGGCTCGCCGGCTCAGTGCGGGCCAGCCAGCGGATCGCGATCATGAACATGATCGCGGGCGCCCTGGCTGTCTTTGCAGCAGCCATGGCGCTGCTCTCGACGTTATGAAGCCGGCGGATAGGGAGATCCAGACGGGTTTTTTATGGCTCAGGTTGACGCTTTGACACTAAATCCGTCTTGGGTATCTCGGGTCGGGCGCCGGGCGATGACGTCATGGGCGGCGGCCGGGGCCAGTGTCGTCGTGGCCGACTCAGGGAGCCAGGCGCCTAAGAACCTGTTCAAAGTCTCTGGAGTAATGAGAACGTTGAGGGATGAGGAAGAGCTATCCGAGCGCCATCAGCCGCGAACAGTTCGAGATCATCCGTCCGCTGCTGGAGAGTGCGCGCAGGAAGACCTGTCCGAGGCGCGTGGACCTGTACGAAGTGTTCTGCGCGGTGTTGTATCTGCTCAGGAGTGGCTGCCAGGGGCGCATGCTGCCCGACGGGTTTCCCAAATGGCGCCCGGTGCACGCGTACTTTGCCATCTGGAGCGAGCCGCGCGAGGGTGGGAGCCTGCTGGAGCAGGCTTTAAAAAATCAGGTTGGCGCAGCCCGGCAGAGACTGGAGCGCAACGCCTGCAGCACGGTCGTGATCGTGGACGCGCAAAGCGTGAAGAACACGGATACGGCGGTCCAGAAGGGCTATGACGCGGGCAAGAAGGTGTCAGGGATCGAGCGCCACATTGCGGTCGACACCCAAGGCTTGCCGTATGCGAGGGCGGTGAGCACGGCTGAGGTGACGGACCGCAAGGGGGGGCTGCAGGCGGCTGCGTCGTTGCAAGCCTGGGCTCGAGCGGGTGCAACGCGTGCTGTGCGACAGCGGCTATAGGGGCCAGCCCTTCGCGCAGGGCGTGACGGTGCAGATCGCCAAGCGCCGCGAACCACCGCGTTCAAGGTGATGCCCAAGCGCTGGATCGTCGAGCGCAGCTTTGCCTGGCTGGAAAAAAACAGGGGACTATGGGAGAAGTGCGAGCGGCTGCTCAACACCAGCTTGCAGTTCATCCACCTCGCATTCCTGGCCCTTTTGCTCAATAGACTTTGAACAGGTTCTCAGGAATTCTTCCATTTTCCTGAAAACAGCTGCTGGCCAGGTGCATCGCATTTCTCCCGTGTTGCGAAATTCGAATCGACGATTTATACCTGCCTTCCCTGGCCTTCAGGGGGCACACATCCCTTCACTCCCCTCGCAGCCAGCGGCGCAGCAATTTCGTGATAACCGGCATCACAACGTACGTCAGCAGGACCACCGCGATCGGAATCAGCACCATCGTAGCCATATACACCGGCAGCCCTTCGAGCACGGGTCGCAAGATCATCAGCAGGGGCGTGATCGTCAGATACACGCCCAGTCCGCTGGCGATCATCATCTTGTGGCGGGGCGGTGGAATCATCGGCTGGGGCGAGCCGGCGTTTGCCGGCAACTGAAACCATGTTTCCAAACCGACGGCCTGCTCGATCAGCACCGGTGCGCTCTCCACTGATTCGAGTTGCCTCACCAGTTCCAGCCGTTGCGCCGAGTCCTCCCATCGCCGCAGGCTTGCGAAGCTATCGAAACTCATGATGATTCGGTATGCACGTTCCCCGGTCCCGGTGGGTTTGAGGATAGTGGCACCCAAGTTTCCCGGGAATTGGCGCGCCGCCCGAACGCCTCCACCGATGAGGACTTCCCACTCCGTCTCCCGCCCAAGTTTCGGCACCCGCGTAACCATCAGGGTTACAGGATCCTTGAGTACCTGCTCTTCAGCAATCAATCACGCTCCCTCCTCTGCTGCTGAGTTTCGTCCGTCAAGGCGTCGATGTTCCGTGACGGTCGTCCACCCCTGAACTGACACGTATCGCCATCCATGCTCCGAATACTGCGGCAATTCCCCCAGCTACCTGCACCTGAGGCGAGGGAGTCAACAGGCCGAGTCCCGCGACCAGGAAACACAAGCGCTGCACAATGCCGAGCGGCCGTTTCCAGAAACCTTCGGCCGCCAGACACAGGCAGGCGACGGCAAGGATCACCGCCAGACAGGCAAATGCAATCTGCAGCGGCGCTCCCGAGAGCAGAATGCCGTTGTTATACACGAAGGCAAACGGAACCACGAACGCGATCATCGCCATTCTCACCGCCGCCAGGCCGACGGCAAGAGGGTTGGCGAGCGCGATCGGGGCAGCGGCAAACGCGGCAACGGCGATCGGCGGTGTCATCGCCGACAGGCTAGCGTAATAGACAAGAAACAGATGCGCAGCGATCAGCGAAACGCCGAGCTTCGTGAGCGCCGGCGCGACCAGCACCGCGGCGAGGATGTACACGCTGGGGGTCGGCATCCCCATGCCCAGCACCAGTGTGATGACTGCGGCGACCACCAGCGACAAAAACAGATCCGTGCCGGCAAGGAGGAAGATGAGTTCGGTCACCTTTGCGCCGAGTCCGGTCATCGACAGCCCGCCGACGACCAGCCCCGCGGCGGCACAGGCGGCCACGACCGGCACAACTCGCAGAGTCGCTTCCGCGAGAATCTCATAGAACCCCTTGAAACTGAGACGGGTCTCGCGCTTGTACATGGCCACCGCGATCACTGCGAGGGTGCCGAATGCGGCGACGAAATTGGGGGAATAGCCAATCAGCAGCGCCACCACCAGAGCGATCAACGGGACCAGGAACATCCCTCCTCGTCGCATCGTGTCGCCGAAGGCTGGCACTTTGTCGAGACCGGCGATTCCCAGTTTGAGGGAGTTGAGGTGCACCTGCAGATAGACGCAGAAATAGTAGAGGAATGCCGGCAGGATCCCTGCAAGTGCGATATCCGTATATCGGATACCGGTGAACTCGGCCATGATGAAAGCAGCCGAACCCATCACAGGAGGCAGGATGCTGCCGCCCGTGGATGCGGCAACTTCGATTCCGCCGGCAAGGGCGCCCGAGTAGCCGAGCTTTTTCATCATCGGAATAGTGATCGACCCGGTCGTGACCACGTCAGCCGTGGGGCTTCCGGAAATGGTCCCGTAGAGTCCGGACGAAACCACCGCGATTTTCGCGGGACCGCCGGGGCTCTTGCCGCTCACGGCGGAAGCGGCATCGAAGAAGAAATCGCCGCCTCCCGTACGCGACAGAAAGGTTCCGAACAGGCCGAACAGAAAGACATAGGTCAAAGCGACTCTGATCGGCGCACCAAAGATGCCGTCGGTCGTGAACGCGAGGATATCGAGAAAGTGGAGGTAGTCGATCGAACCGTGGCCAAGCACTCCGGGCAATCGGTCGCCCCACAGATTGTAGCCAAGAAACACCAGCACGATCGTCGTCAGCCCCGGGCCGACCGTGCGTCGTGTCGCTTCGAGAGTGATGAGCAGCAGCCCGCTTCCGCAAATAATGTCCCACAAAGTCAGCTCGTCGAGGAGCGTGATCCGGGTCACGATGCGCTCGTTGTGAAACCAGAAATACGCGGAAATTCCCATGCTCGCCGCTGCGAATAGCAGGTCGCATAGCGGAACCCGCTCCCGGCTCGAGGCTGCGGTCGCCCCGGTTGTCAGAAAGACCAATGCCAGCATCAGACCGAGGAATACGATCGTCATCGCATAGATCTGGACAATCTGGATGGTCGTCACCCAGACGATGCCCAGCGCGACCAGCGCAGCAAAGGGTTTGAGAAGTTTGCCGGCCCAGCTGGCGGGATCTCGGCGCGCACCGGTTGTGAAAAACTTGCTAAAGAAATCGAGGCTCATACTGGACATGCTCGGCTCTCCCCAATGCAAGGAGCGTCTGCAGACCATTCGTGCAGAATGGACCTCCGGTCGCGCGTCGAAGATGAACGAACGCGCGAGATCTATAAACCGGAGCTGCAGGCAGGGACGATCAGACAGACCTATTCGGGTCCGCCCAAGAGCAATCAATGACCTTGCCGCAATTCATCTCGACAAGGACCGGAGCGCGGTGGAATTTATCCGCCGCCGCTCTGATTGGTCATATCTATTTCAGTAGTCCAGCTTCACGGTAGTAAGCTTCGGCCCCCTTGTGGTAGGGGACAGTTTTCTGGCTCGTGAGGAACTCTGGAGTTATGGCTTTCAGGCTGCCATGCGCTCCCTGAAGTTTTCCAATGTGCTTGTGCAAGGCTTCCGCCAGATCATGGGCGACCTTGTCGTCCATCTTGTCATTCACTACCAATATCGCGCTGAGTGCAAGGGTCGCGACATCGGTGGGTTGCCAGGAATAGCTTCCCGCCTTCACGACAAACGGGGCGACACTCAGCTCCTGGGAGATTTTTTTGATGACGCTGTCCGACACTGGGAGCAGAACGAGGTCGACCGCGTCGCCGGCCTGGACGATGAAACTTGTTCGCACGAATACTCCGTTTGTGAACATATCGATCCGCTTGTCCTTCATCAGATCGCCCTGTTCGTCCGATGCGGCATAGATGACATCGCCGCCCCATTTCTTGATATCGTCCAGGCTCACGCCGATCGCCCTGAACATCTCGACTGCGACATATTCGGTGATATTGCCCCGCTTGTTGAAAGCAATCCTGATCGGCGGTTTCTTCACCGCAATATCGTCAAAAGTTCGGATCCCGTGCTCCTCCGCAAATGCCTTCGTGATGACCATCTGCATTGGCGCCCAGTCATACAGCATCGCGATCGCACGCAAATTGGTGATAGGTTTCCTGAAAGGTTTGGCGCCGAGGGTGGCAATATGCAGTTCGGCGTCGTGCGCGATTCCCAATTCAACTTTTCCCTGATCGAGGAGGGCAATATTAGCGAGTCCTCCACCCGACGTCTGATAAGTGATCGTCGATCCAGGAAAGGCGTCTTTCACGGCTCCGTCTATACCTACGCCGATCATCGTCCACAACCCGCTGGGGCTCGCCCCCGAAAGGGTCATCTTGTAGGATTCCGCCGCTGCACCGAGGCTGAAGAATGCAATGGCAAGTCCACAAACGATGTTTCGTAACATGGTGTCTCCTCCTTAGTAATGATTACCAACAACGTCGGAGTGAGGTCCTGGCCAAGGACTTATAATTTGTTTTCCTACAAGCAGTTCGGCTTCTTATGTTCAGATTATCATTGCAGTTTCCCTGCAACAAGGACGCGCGGCTCGTCCGATCCAAGTAAACGTCCACCACTCGGACGCTCGATCCCTTAGGGAAATTTTCATCTCGACTCGACGCTTGATCAGCGAAAGTGAGGCGCGAGCGCTGGAGATTCGGCCCTTTCGGGAATCATGACCGCGGACGTGGTGATCGGCGCGCAACGAGCAGAGCGTCACTGGAACGCTCCTTCGATCTGATATTCCGCATACTCGACGTCGGTCATGGCGAGAAATTCCCGGAATACGAGTTCGTTGTCCTGGCCGAGGCACGGCGCTGCAGCCATGACATCGCCGGGCGTGACCGAAAGATCGAATGCCGAGAAATAACACGCGACATCCCCGATTTCGCCGTGCAGACGACGGCGCCAGATCCGGCGATACGCGAGTTGCGGATCCCGGAACAGGTCAGCAATCGTGTTGACCGGATAGGCGTGAACCTGCGCTGCCTGGAGCCGAACGGCAGCCTCATCGGCATCCTGCGTGACTAGATACGATGAAATGATTGCATCGAGCTCCGCAATATTTGCCTTACGCGCCGCCAGCGTCGCGAAACGTGGATTGCCCGGCAAATCGGGGCGCATCAATGCCACGGCGAGGCGCGCGAACTCCTCGTCGGACCAGCACGAAAGCGCGAGCCAGGTGCCGCCGCCGCACTGATAAGCGTCATGTGGTGCTGCGCCGGGGTCGGTGTTGTTCGCCCGTTCCGCCACGCGGCCGTTGGTGTGGTAATCGAGCAGCGCGCCGGCGACAAACATCAGCCCGCTTTCGTACTGCGCCAGATCGATCCACGCGCCTTGGCCTATCCTTCGCTGACGGTCGAGTGCCGCGAGGACCGCGCTGGCGCCGAGCGTCGAAGCGATGAAGTCAATATACGGCCCGTACAGCAGCATCGGTGGGCCGTTGGGATCACCGGTCAAGCCGCAAAAGCCGGCAAGCGCCGACAGCTGCGAGCCGAAGCCGGGCGTCTGCGCGCGCGGACCGGTTTGCCCCATGTTGCAGCTCGAGATCATGACGACGCCCGGATTCAGCTCGCGTGCCGTCTCGTAGCCAAGGCCGAGGCGCGACATGACGTCGGGGCGCATGTTCTCGATGACGACGTCGGCCCACGTGATCAGTCGCTGCGCCACCTCGACTCCGGCGGGAGTCTTGAGGTCCAGCGTAACGTCAAATTTAGAGTCATTGAAGATCGCGAAGCATCCGCTCCGATCGGGTCCGGGGCGGCCATCCTTGTACGGCGGGTACTCGTTGCGGAACCCGTCGGGACGCTGACGGGATTCTACGTGCACGACCGTTGCGCCGAAGGTCGCGAGCATCTTGCCGATATGTGGCCCCGCGGCATACGCGCCGAATTCCGCCACTTTCACGCCCGACAGGGCTTGAGAGATCGCGCTCATACGAATTGCCCCTCCTCGGCCGTATCGACAGCTCGGCGGGCAGCGGCGAGGCCGAGTTCGGCCAGCAATGCGCCGAGATCGATTTCCGCGCCCGCCTCATGGCGAAGCGGCGCACGTAGCTGGTCGATAATCGCAAAACTGCCGCAATGCCGCTGCGACTCCCCGTTCGGCGTCTTCATGTCGTGCCAGAATTCCCGGGCCGCCAGTTGCGGGTCGTCGGCAATGTCATGCATCGTCGACACCGGGTAGCCGAGCATCTCGCGGCGACTCGCCTGATCGAGGAATTCCCGCTTTGTGAGTCCGAGAAAGAATGCGGCGATCGGCCGCTCCAGCCCGTCGACCTCTTCCTGCGTCGCAAGCCTCGGGTCAAATCGTTTCCAGTCGATTTGCGCGAGATCCCCGAGTTCGGCGCCGCGCTCGCGCATCCACGCGATCAGTTGCGCATTCGTGCGGCGCCCTGCGGGGCCGCCGTAGAGGACGAAGTTCAGATAGCCGTCCGCACAGGGCCAGAACGCGCGATAACGTGCACCCTTGATCGAGCGCCCGGTGACATAGGCTCCGGCGCGTGTCGGAACGGTGCCTTCCATGTCCCAGAAGGCCGGCGCGTGCGACAGGGCAAGGATTACCGCGGCCTGCGCCGATACGTCCACGTGCTGCCCCTCACCTGAGGCAGTGCGATGGAGGAGCGCGGTCAGCGCGCCGACGGCCGCCTGCGCCCCCGCCCAGCAGTACGACTGTGGCACGGTCACGCGCTTGGGCGCATCGTCGGGCTCGCCCGCAAGCGACATCGCGCCGCCGGCGGCCATTAACTCGAGGTCAGACGCGAGCCAGTCGGAGCGCGGACCGGTCGAGCCGAACGGCGTGACCGATACGTGGATCAGTCGTCGGTTGAGGTTGCGCAGCCGGGTCGGATCCAAGCACCGGGCGCGCTCGCCCGGCGTTGCCGATTCGATCAGGATATCGATGCCGCCTATCAGCCGATCGAAGCCCAACCGGCCTTCAGGCGTTTCGAGATCGAGACGCAACAGCCGCTTGTTGACGTTGTAGGCCTGCCAGTCCGGGCTGTCGAGGGTGGCCCCCCGCGCCTCAACCTTGATCACGTCGGCCCCGAGATCGGCGAGCAACCGACCGGCGAGCCAGCCGGTGCGGTTGCTCAGATCCAGGACCCGGTATGCGTTAAGCATCACGGACTCCTTTGTGTTGGCAGCAGCGGTCAGCGTCCCGTGCGTGCCAGGGACAGCACCCAGCCTTCCATGCGCGAGCGCATCTTCTTGATGTCGCCCTCGCCGAAGAAGGCTTCCGGCTTGACCAGATCGACGCCGTACACCGGGCGGTGGAAGTCGCTCTCGTAGCCGAACGGCACGGTCGCGTCGATCCCCATGCCGCCTTCGAACTGGGTGTTCGAGGCGGTCCATTGCTTGTCGCCCGAGGTCATGCGCTCGGCCGGCATGAAGGTCTGGCCTCGCCCGCCGGGGATCGGGTTGAGGATGTCGGTGCGCGGATTCACGCGAGTGGTCAGACACCACATGATGTCGTCCATCGAGTAGATGTCGACGTCTTCGCTCACCGCGATCGCCAGGCGCATCCCTTGCGAGCACGACAGGATCGCGGAGAGGAAATTGCGCTGCCAGCCTTCCTCGATCTGGTTGCGCTTCTTGACCTGGATGATGCAGCCGCCCCAGTCGGTCATGCAGTACGGGATATGCACGTTCTGCACGATGCCGGGCTGCAGCCGCTCGCACAGCGCGAAGATCGCCGACTCGCGCACCGAGGTGTCGATGTTGGCGTCGTCGGCCGTATGCACGCCGAGCGGGAAGATGATCGGCTTGCTCTCGCGCCGGCGCATCGTGATCGCGGTGACGTGGAACGTCGGCGCCTTGTACGCTTTGCCCATGTAGCCCGCCCACTCCGGGTGGAAGTGAAAGCGCCCCTGGACGTCGGCCGCTTCCGACTCGGCCGTCTCGTAGCGCTTGTCGCGCGGGTGCAGATAGCCTTCGAGTACGTACTCGGCGTCGGCGAGCGTGTAGGCGTCGATCGTGCGGCACTTGACGAGGCGCACCGGCGAGCCCTGGATCGCGCCGGCGATGCCGATCTCGTCGCAGCCCTTGGGCAGGATCGCGTAGTCGAAGCCCGAGCCGGCAACGAAGGTGCACGACGGGGGCACGCCGAAGCACATCGTCAGCGGGATCGGCTCGTCGTCCTTGTAGTGCTCGGTCATCACCTGCCACATGTGTGATCCGGGCGAGATCTGGAACGTGCCGACGTTGCCCCAGCGGAAGTTCATGCGGTTGTAGCCGATGTGGCTGCCGCCGTCGAAGTACGGGCCGACGACGCACGAGATGCCTGAGCCGATCGTCAGCTCGGTCTCAAGCGGCGTGTGGCGGATCGCGGTCAGCCACTTGTTGACGTCGAGGTCATCGGTGATGACCTCTTCCTGCACCGGCGCCTCGTCCTGGCCGATGATGATCGGCGCGAGCGGATGGTCGATCGCACGCGCGACCTTCTTGACCCGGTCGAGCGAGTTCTCCCAGCCGAAGAGGCCTTCGACGACACGGATGTCGCCAAAGAGGTTCGTGATCGCGCGGGCATGGGGCATGCCTTTGACGTTGTTGAAGAGCATCGGCAGGCTGCCGTCGAAGATCTTCTGCAGACCGGTGATCTCGAGGTCAGGATTGACTTCCTTGTCGGTCTCGACCAGGTAGCCTTGGGTGCGGAACCACTCGAGCGCTTCACGCAGGTCCTTGACCCCGGCCCGCAGGGCCACCGCATCGATTTCTTTCGTTGCCAGATCGTTCATCGTGTTGCCTCCAGGTTGCTTTACTCGGGAATTTCTGGGGTATGTGCGATTACTTCTGCGGCTGGAGATTGGCAACCTTGCGGTTGCGCATCTCCCCCTCCCAGCGCCGCGCGAACTCGGCCGGCAGGCCGAATTGATCGAGAATCCGGGCAACGACGTGATCCACGATGTCGTCGACCGTCTGCGGGTGGTTATAGAACGCCGGCATCGGCGGCATGATCGTCACGCCCATCTTCGAGAGCTTGAGCATGTTCTCGAGATGGATGTCGGAGAGCGGCATCTCGCGCGTCACGAGCACCAGGCGACGCCGCTCCTTGAGGATCACGTCGGCCGCCCGATGCACCAGGTGGTCGCCCGTGCCGTGGGCGATCGCCGCGAGGCTCCTCATCGAGCACGGCGCGATCACCATCCCTTCGGTCACGAACGAGCCCGACGAGATCGACGCGCCCATGTTGCCTTCGACGTGATCGACCGCGGCGAGCGCCCGCACCTGCTTGGCCGTGTAGGACGTCTCGTGCTCGATCGTCTGGATCGCCCACTTGCTCAGCACCAGGTGCGTCTCCACGTCGGTGCCCTGCAGCGCCTCGAGCAACCGAACCCCGAACACCACCCCCGTCGCCCCAGTGATCCCCACTATCAGTCTTTTCATATGCCCCTCGCTCAAGGAATCAGTACAACTCCAGATGA
>Ga0209347_1000863_pt1 | contig 62238 bp, 55 predicted proteins | sample AutmiccommuBRH23_FD_187382 | JGI IMG/M metagenome (GOLD analysis project Ga0209347, IMG submission 187382) | Deep subsurface microbial communities from Mt. Terri, Switzerland - Autotrophic microbial communities BRH/23 (SPAdes) (version 2) | ecosystem: Environmental > Aquatic > Deep subsurface >... | reverse complement strand
CATGTGGTGTCATCCACACAGCCTAGAACCCGCCGCGTTAGTGCACAGAAAACACCCCACTCACGAGCATCACCCCAGGTAAAACCCTCGCAGAGCCGAACAAGCCCCAACCGTGAGCCAAGTCAGGAACACGTCAGAAGCGCGGTCCCCTCGGCCTTCCGAAGGCCGTCGACCTCACGATTGAATACATCGTCGGCTTCGCACTTGGTTTGTCGATCTTCCAGGCGTTGTTCATGCGCGACATGGCAGGCACCTATCGCCGTTCGCTGAGGCAGACCTTTCTCCCGGAGTTCCTCTCCATGAACGCCGTCATGGCGGCGATGATGGTCGTCAGCACAATTCTGAAGTCCGCCGCACCCGTTGCCGAGACCCCCTCACATCCCGCCTTCTGGTGTGTCATGTCCCTTGCGCTGAGCGCCGGTTTCGTGGTCGCCTATCCGATCAACTGGTGGCTTGTATCTCACAACCTCAAGCATGGAAGGGTGACGGTCCGGCCGGACAGTCGCTCTGGCCGCTTGAAAACCGGGACTGCTAGCTCGTGACAGTGCGCGCGGGAAAAGGACCCACGCGCCTCTACACAGAGCCGTGGGTTGCTGAGGAGCCATTCGCGACGAACGCGTCGGCGCAGCCCTGGATCGGCTCAGGTGAGCTGCATGGTGGTCACGCACGTCGCGTCGTCGTCGCTGCTTGTCGACAGGTCAGTCTTGGCAGAGCGACCGTCGTACTGGATCGCGACGGTGACATCGATGTTGCGCGGTAGCCAGAGTCCGACGAAGCCGTTGTCGAACGTGGTGCGCGTCTCGTCGATCAGAACATCCCCGGAGTCGGCGTCGGTGACGAGCATGTGCACGTCGGCATTTTGGATCTCACCGGCGCACGTCGTGAGGCTGTGGAAATAGCAGTCGTGGGTATTGTCCTTGTAGGGGGCGATCGAGACGTAGAACTGGTCGTCCGGCATGGGGAGCGTCGTCTCCTGCTGCGCGGCGTCCGTGATGACGAGCTCGTTTGGGCGGATCGAGACCATGAGGTCGTCCGGACGCTCGGCAGTCGGCATGGCGTCGAGGAGGTCGATGATCTCGCGCGCGTCAAGCCCGGCCAGTCCGTGATCCTTCAACGTGGCGTCGCTGACCAATGGAACGTCGTCGGCCCCACCACCGCCCGTCGGGGTCTGGGCGGGCGCGGTGCAGGCAGACAATGCCAGCATGGCCGCGGCTGCGACAGCGAGCGTCCTGATCGATCGGCTAGCCCAATGGGAAGTGGTGCGGTGTGACATGAGCGGTCCTCGTGTTTCTCACGGTGTGTGCGGATGAGCGGCGACCTGGGTCCGGTGCGAGTTTGATGGGCCTGTCAAGCCGGGTCGCCGAAGCCGCTCGAGCACAGCGCGCCGGGTTCCGGAGTCTGCTCACCCTGGACGTACTTGACGAGAAACGGCTCGACGCGAGGGTCAGAGGCGTCGTCGACTTCAAGTTGTATGCCCCACGCGGTCAGCACCACTGGGGCAGCCAGGTCGGCCATGGGGCTCAGCAGCGTGTAGTCACGGGCGTTTGCCAGGGTGGTGAGCACGTCGATCTGTTGCTGGTCGAGCCCGGATCGGTACGTGATCCACACCGCGCCGTGCTCTAGGGAGTGCACAGCCTTGGCAGAGGCGATGGGATCCGTATACACGCCACAGTTTTGCCACACGGGGTCGTGTTCGCCGCCGGTGGGTGGAAGTACCGTGCCTCCGGCCTCTGCGGGCGTAGGCTCCGGGACGAATTCAACGTGCCCGGCCGAGGTCTCGGCTATCTCGGTCACACCCTCAATGGGCTGCTCTGCTGCCTGCTCGATAGCTTCATCACGCTTGATTTCGCCCGCTAGGACCACCCAGAAGACAGCGATGAGTCCCAGCGCTGCGACGACAGCCACGGCTGTGACGATCACTCGGCGGCGGGTGTCACGAGCCTTCTGCTCGGCGCGAATGCGCTCAACCTCATTCTTGGCCTGGCGGGCTGCTTCACTCTGGACCATGATTCTCCTATGCTGTCAGGCGCGTCTGGGCGCCAGCTGTGGGCGGGTACTTGTGCGAGGGCCGCCGGCCCTTAGTTTTCCGTGACGACGAACAGCGTGTACATGCCCGCCGCGTAGTGATTCTCGATGTTGCAGGCGATCTCGTAGCGGCCTGGCGTGAGGTCGATCGTAACCCACACGTCGTGCCGGGGTCGATGCGCTCGCCAGGGCCTGGACCACCCGTCTGTGACGCTTCGCCGAGGCTGTCCGACTCGCCGACGGCTCCATCCTGTTCGACCAAGCGCTCACCAACCTGGTGCCCGTCGGGCAAGGGAAGGATGACGATCTCGTGCGGCACCGCGCCGGCGGGCACTTCGATGCGGTGTGAGCGAAGCAGCATCGTGCCGCCCATGTCCATGGCAACCACGTCGACTAGAGAGCCGTCGGTGCCCAAAGGCGCCCCGCGTTGGCCAATTTCCGTGTGAGGGCTCTCATCGTTTGCTTTCGTGACCTTCCACGAGCATCGCGCGAATGGTGCGATACGTCTCCAGGTCGACCTCGCCGCTGGCCAGGCGCTCGTCAAGGATTGCTAGCGCGGGCGCTGAGGCCGATGCCACGGGCGAGACTGCTGACGAAGTGGCGGCTTTCGGTTCTTGCGACTTGCCGGGCAACAGTCTGATCACGAGCCACACGATGAGACCAAGAAGGGCCAACCAAAACAGGCCCATGCCCATCCACGCAAACCCGGTCATGCCTCCGCCATACCAACCCATCATGGTCTTGTCCTCTCGCGTTGTTGCTTTCCAGCATCCATGAGGGAGACCCTGATTCTCGTACGCGTTTGACGAAGATCTGATGAAGACGGCAGCGGGGACCTGAGGGTCGAGATCAGCTTTCGGTGGCGTTGGCGCGGCCGTCGTCGCTCGGCAAGCGTGGCAGGGTCAGGCTGAAGGTGGCGCCTGTGCCTGCGCCATCGCTCGTGGCGATGAGCGTGCCGCCGTGCGCGTTGGCGATCGCGCGGGCGATGGAGAGCCCAATGCCCGATCCGCCGTGAGCGCGGTCGCGTGCGGCGTCGACTCGGAAGAATCGGTCGAAGACTCGGGGGAGGTGCTCAGCAGCGATGCCCTCGCCGGTGTCACGCACGGTGACCCTGGCGACGCCGGGCTCCGCTGTGACTTCAACGTACACAGCGCCACCCGTGGGTGTGTGCTGTCGAGCGTTCTCGAGCACATTGGTGAGCACCTGGCCGATCCGATCGGCGTCGGCGTTGACAAGGAGCCCGGACACGCTGGTCACATCGAGTGTGACGCCGTGCTCGCCGAGCCGGTCCGAGACCTGGGCGGCTGTCTCCCTCACGACGTTGTCGAGGTCGATGGGACGTCGGGCCAGGGACAGCCGGCCCTCCTCTGCTGAGGTCACGAGTGCCACATCCGCGGACAGCCGAGTGAGTCGGCTCACCTGGTCCTGCATCGTCTGAACGGTGCGCTCGTCGACATGCTCCACGCCGTCTCCGATCGCCTCGAGGTAGGCGGCGAGCACGGCTAGCGGTGTGCGCATCTCGTGGGCAAGGTCTGCGAGCATTCGTGTGCGGGTGTCTTCGACGTGCGACAACTCCGTCGCCATCGCCGTGAACGCATCAGCGACGCGATCGAACTCGGGCCCGATACCAGGCGGAAACACCTGCACGTTCCGTTCGCCATCGGCGACCCGTTGGGCGGCCAGCGCGAACGGTGCGAGCGAGCGACGAATCCGTCGGGCGACCAGAACACTCACGCCAGCTGACGCGATGAGGGCCGTAACCAGGGCGATTGATAGGGAAACGGCCGACGCTGTGGCGAAGGCTCGCTCCGCATGGTCCGTCGGACTCTCTCCACTCGCGACGGCGCGCAGAAGATGCTCATGGAACAGGCTTGGACCGACGGACGCGCCGACAACCCACGCGGTGGCAACACCCACGCCGACGACGGCCGCAATCGCGAGTACCAGGCGGGTGGCCAGATCGGTGCGGTCCGCCAGGACCATCCACTGTCTCACTGGCCCGGGCCCAATCGATAGCCGTAACCTCTTACGGTTTGCACATAGACCGGAGCGGCGGGGTTGTCGCCGAGCTTGCGACGCACGTGGCCCACGTGAACGTCGACGAGGTGGGAATCGCCAAACCATGCGGGACCCCACACCTGGTCGGTAAGTTGATCTCGGGAGAAGGCCCTGCGTGGTTGGCTCGCCAACGCGGCGAGCACGTCGAACTCCGTACGCGTGAGTTCTACGAGCCGACCCGCGACTCGCACCTCTCTGGCCGAGAGATCGAGGCTGAGGTCTCCGACCGTCAGCGTCTCGTCCGATTCCGAAGCTATCGACCCACCCGCAAAACGCCGGGGGCGCCGCAACATCACGCCGACGCGCGCCACGAGTTCGCGAGGGCTGAACGGCTTGGTCAAATAGTCGTCGGCCCCGACCGACAACCCGATGAGTCTGTCGACTTCTTCCACCCTGGCAGTAAGGATAATCACGTAACAGTCGCTGAAGGTCCGCAACGTCCGGCACACCTCGATGCCGTCCGCGCCCGGCAGCCCCAGGTCCAAGACGACGACATCCGGGGCGGTGGCCCGTGCGCGAGCGATCGCCTCGAGTCCGTCCCGCACCACCTCCACGTCGTATCCGTCGCGCGAGAGGTACGACGCGATCAATCCACCGAGCGACTCCTCGTCTTCCACTACCAAGATCGTGGAGCGGGGCAGCGGCTCGGATGAGGCGAGTGGCGTTGTCATGTGCCCATCCTGACACTTGCGTGACGACTCCTCGTCGCAACGCGGTCGCAGCGCTACGGGGCAGTGGCAAGGATCTTGAGGACAGGCTCGGGCGAGGGGCGTGCGTACAGGTAGCCCTGGGCTCGGCTCCACGCCCTCGGCGATGCCCATGAGGTGGAGCCCGTTGACAAGTCCGGACAGTCCGGTTGACAGAGCGCTGGCTGTGTCGTCGACGTGCAGGCCCATTCCGAGGTCGCGCAGTCCAGTATGCAGGCGTTGGTTAGAGGTCGTTCCCGGCGTAGGAGAGGTTGAAGCTCTTGTTCGTCACGGGGAAGTCGGCCACGATGGTGGCGTTCAACGCGACGGGCAACGCCGGCCACGTGAGGAACGACGGATCGACCACCGCGAGCCGCGTCAGGCGTCCGTCGGGACCAAGTTCCACACGGTGTGCGATGGTTCCGCGCCACCCCTCGACCAGCCCGGAACCGGCTGCTTTGGCTGCTCCTGTGGGGCGATCCGGCATCTCCGCAGCCAGCCGACCGCGCCGCAGATCCGGCAGCAGCACCCTCAGCAGATCGACGCTCGCCTGTACCTCGTCGGCGCGGACCGCGAAGCGCGCGAGCACGTCGCCCTCGGTGCGCACCGCCGGCCGCACACGTGCGGTTGCGGGGTGGGATGGGTGGTCGCGCCGCGCGTCGACGTCCAATCCGCTGGCCCTGCCGACGTAGCCGAGGACCCCGATCTCGCGGGCGTTGTCCTCGTTCAGCACCGAGGTTCCCGTGAACCGGTCGACCACGACGGACTGGCGCAGAGCAAGGTCGACGATCTCCGCGACATCGTCGGCGATGCGGGTGAGCTGCGCACTGGTGGGCACCGCCGTCAGTGCGGCGCCACCCAACACGACACCGCCGCGCATGAGGCGGTGGCCGGTCATGTCGGCGCCCAGTCGCAGCAGATCCTCACGCACCCGCTGCGCGTGCACGTTGAGGATGCCGTAGCCGACGTCCAGGCAGAGCGCGCCCAGGTCCGCGACGTGGTTGTACAGCCGCTCGAGCTCGAGCAGGGCCGCGCGGGCAGCGCGAGCGGGCTCAGGCACGTCGACGCCAAGGGCGTCCTCGACCGCGCTGCAGAACGCGGTGGTGTGACCCACCGTCGTGTCCCCGCTGATGCGTTCGGCCAGCGGTAGCGCCTCGGCTGGCATCCGCCCCTCGGCCAGCTTCATGAGGCCCCTGTGGGTGAACCAGAGCCGCGCCTTGAGCTTGAGGATGGACTCGCCGACGACGGAGAACCGGAAGTGTCCGGGGCCGATCATGCCCGCGTGCACAGGACCGACGGGGATCTCATACACCCCGGGGCCCTCGACCCTCAGAAACGGGAAGGCGCCCTCCGTTGGCCCGAACGGTGGGGGAGGACCCGCGTCGGACCGCATGGGGTACCAGCCCGTCGGCCAGTGCTTGTGTCGCACCATCCGACGCGGCAACGGGTGGTCGATCGGCACGATGCCGTACAGGTCGCGCATCACGCGCTCGAACCTTCCGGCCGGGAACGACACCCTCGCGAGGCTCGGGACCGTCGGTGTGTCCAGGCTCGTGCGGAGAGTGAGCTCGACACGTCGGTCCCGAGCGCCGGTGAGCAGGTACACCACCCGGAGGGCGTCGGGGTCCTCGTGGGCGGCAACAAGTGCCAGGCGCAGACCGTCGTCCAGCAACTGCTGTACCTGTGCGCCAAGTTCGGTTGCGGCGACGTCGCGCCGCTCGACGGCGCTCATCGGGTCCCCACGATCGCGGCGGCCGACACGAGCAATCCATCCAGCGGCGTCGCTACGCCAATGACGACGAGCACCACGAGTCCCAGCACAAGAGGCACGGTCGACGACGCCGGGCGGGCCGCGCGTGAAGTGGCAGCACGTGAAGTGGCAGCGCCGCCGTGTTCTGCGTCGTCGTGAGGCCCGAAGAGCATCCCCGCCACCGGCCGCGCGATGGCGACGAACACCACGAGCAGCAGGACGAGGGTCACGCCGACAACCCAGGCGAGCCCGGCGTCGGCGGTCGCCCTTGCCAGGGCAAGCTCGCTGCCGAATAGGGAGAAGGGTGGCAGCCCCAGTAGCGCCGCGATGCCAAGGGCGAACACCGCAGCGAGCAAGGGTCGACGCACGAGCAGCCCTCTCACGCCGGCCATGCGGGTGGTCCCCGTGAGCTCCAAGATCTGGCCGGAGGCGCAGAACAACACGGCCTTCGCCAGTCCGTGGCCGAGCACGTGGAGGAGCAGGGCGGCGATCGCAAGCGGCGTGCCGACCGCCATGCCGATGGCCACCAGGCCCATGTGCTCCATGCTCGAATAGGCCAGCAGGCGCTTGTAGTCGCGCTGGGCGATCATCAACGACGCGGCGAACAAGACCGACCCGATCCCCACCACCAGCAGGAGCGTCCGGACGAACGCCGGGTCGAGGGCCGAGACGGCAATCACCCGGTAGCGCAGCAGCGCATAGCCGGCAACAGAAAGCAACACACCCGACATCAGGGCGGACACGGGAGCTGGCGCCTCGCTGTGCGCGTCGGGCAGCCAGCTGTGCAGGGGCACCAGGCCCACCTTGGTGCCGAAGCCCAGGACCAGCAGCACGACGGCGATGCGCATCACCCCTGGATCGAGGCGGTCCGCGTGGGCCACGAGCTCGGACCAGTCCAGCGTCCCCTCACCCCCCGCGGCGCCACCCGAGTGCTGGGAGGCGTAGTACACGAGCACAGTGCCGAGGTACGCGAGCGCGATTCCCACCGAGCAGATGATGACGTACTTCCACGTCGCCTCGACGGCGCGGCGTCCCCCGTGGTGACCCACCAGGAAAGCGGTCACGATCGTGGTGGCCTCGATTCCGGCCCACATCACCCCGAGGTTGGCGGCGAGCACGGTGCCGGCCATAGTGGAGATGAAGAGCGGCACGAGAATCGCGTATCGGCGTGCGCCGCGGGCTGTCGTTGTCTGCGTCTTGAGCTCGCCATCGATGTACCCGACGCTGGCCCAGGTCGCGATGACGGAGACGCCGCCAATTACCAGCAGCATCACGGCGGTCAGCGCGTCCGCCCGGAGCCAACCGCCTACGGCAAGGACGGATCCTTCCACGGTCGCGGAAGCCGCCACCACGCCGGCGACCAGCACCACCGCCGATGCCGCGACCGCGGACCAGGCGACCCAGCGGCGCCACCCGAGCACCGCAGCGAGCCCCGCGGCGAGTGCGGGCACCACAACGGGTACGAGCAGCACCACCGTGGCGGCAAGCCCCCCGTCATGCAAAACACCGTCAGGCAGCACACCACGTGACACCAGCATCCCCATCACAGTCCCTGTCATCATCAGTCGCGCAACCCGCTGAGACCATCGAGGTCGGTGCTGCCAAACGCCATCCGCATGCGGGCAGCGACGATCTGCAGCACGAGCACCACGAGGAGGACGTCGAGGGAGACCCCCAACTCGACCACGAGCGGAACGCCGGAAGTGGCGAGGAAAGCCGTCGTCGTGATGCCGTTGTCGAGTAGCAGGAAGCCGATCACCTGCGAGAGCGCCCGGCGGCGGGTCACGAGCATGAAGAAGCCCAGCAGCACGACGGCGATACCCACGGGCAGCGCGCGAGTCGCCGCCGACGGTGCGAGGGCGACGAGGGGCCCGCTCAGCACGTAGGCCAGCAGGGTAAGCCCGGCGGCGGCGAGCAGGGACGATGTCACGTTCACGAGCGGCGCGGTCTCGCGCACCTCACCGCTGTCGGCGAGCACGCGACGCAAGATAGTGGGGAGCACGATCGCTTTCAGGATCAACACCCCTAGAGCGGCGAGGTACAGCTCGGTGTTGTGCTCGTTGATGCCAAGCAGCAGCGCCAGTCCCGCGATCAGCACACCCTGGATCGCGAGAAGCCGGATGATCGCGGCCAGGTCTCGGCGCCAGAGCGTGAGGACGGCGGTGAGCAAAATGGCGCCGCTGATGACGTCGAGCAGCTGGGTGGACACGGCGGCACTCATGCGAGGAAGTACGAGGCAGCGACGGCGAGCAGGGCGAAAAGCAGCGATCCGGCGAGCAACTCGGGCACGCGGAACAGGCGGAGCTTGGCCATAAACACCTCAAGGACGGCGAGTGCCACCCCGACCAGGGCGACCTTGACTATCAGCATGACGATGCCGAGCAGAAGGGCGAGGGGGGCGAGGGTCGTCGCCACACCCCACGGGGCAAACAGGTTGACGCCGAGGCCCAGCAGCAGGGCGAGGCGCATCGATGCGGCCAGCTCGACCATCGCGAGGTCCCTGCCGGAGTATTCGAGCACCATGGCCTCGTGGACCATGGTCAGCTCGAGGTGTGTCGACGGGTTGTCGACAGGCAGCCGACCCGCCTCGGCGATGATGACGACGGCGAAGGCGACGGCCGCGAGCAGGCTGGCAGGGGAGAGCACGTGTGCTGGCGAGGCGAGCGTGCCCGCGACGATGTCGGCGAGGTCGGATGAGCCCACCCGCACGGACAGGGCGAAGATCGCGAGCAGGATCGTCGGCTCGACGAGTGCCACGATCGTCACCTCGCGGCTGGCGCCGATGCCCCCGAACGCCGTGCCGGTGTCCAATCCGGCGAGCGCGAGGGCGACCGTGCCGAGCAGGAGGACCGCGACGACGGCGAACAGGTCGCTCACGCCACCCACCGCCGCAACGGTCGTCACGAAGGGAATGACGGCGGCGAGGAAGACGGCCGACGCCAGCATGACCAGGGGCGCAGCGACAAAGACAACGCTCGTCCCCTCGGGCCGCGTCGCCTCCTTGTGGAAGAGCTTGCGCAGGTCTCGCACGGGTTGGCCGACGCCCGCCCCCGCGCGACCCTCCATGCGTGCCCGCACCTGACGCATCAGGCCGGTGAGGTAGGGCGCTCCCATCACGACGACGGCCACCTGAATCCCGGCGGCGGCGACGGCGAAGACCGTCTCTTGCGCGCTCATGAAGTCACCGCGACGACGATGAGGGCCACGAGCAGCCCGATGAATCCGTAGGCAAGGTAGCGGTGCACCCGCCCGTTTGCCAGGCGTCGTGACCACCGACCCCAGGACTCGACGGTCGCGAGGAGGGGCGGATACATGGCCGCCTCCAGGCGATCGGGAACCCGCTGGCGGAACGTCACTGACTCGATGAGGTAAGCGGACTCCGCGTATGGAGTGACGTCGATGTCGTGCTCGGGCCGCAACACGTCGTCGAACACGCGGGTGAGCGGCTCGGCGAAGGATGTCGCGGTGAGCTCCTGGCGCGAGTTGCGCTCCGGGCCCCCGTTGGCCCAGACGCCCACGACGCGGCGCGGGGCACTGCCCGCGAGACGGCGCACGACGACGGCCACCAGGACGGCGGAGAGCACTAGGCCTACGGTGATGAGCAGGGGAGACATCGATCCCTGAATTCCTGCCAGGCGCAGGGTGACGGCGCTGTCGGCGAGCGGGGCCGTGTCGCGCACCTCTGGGAGGACGTTCAGCACCCGGTCGAGCGACCCGCCCACAAGGGCAGGCGCGACGGCGAGCACCGCGCACGATGCGGCCGCGACACCCATGCCGACGCGCATCGGCATCGGACTCTCGATCGCGGTGGCAGCGGCCGTCGACCGCGGCTGGGCGAGGAAGCCGACGCCGAAGGCCTTGACGAAGGTGGCGACGCCGAGCCCGGCCGTGAGCGCGACGACGCCGACGGCGACGGGGATGCTCACCGCGACGACGGGTGAGGCTGCAACCCCTTCGGAGACCGAGTGGATGAGGCCCTGCAGGAGCACCCATTCGGACACGAACCCGTTGCCCGGCGGCAGCGCGGCGGCGCCGAGTGCGCCGATCCCGAAGAGCGCGGTGGTGAGGGGCATGCGGCGCACGAGGCCCCCAAGCGCGTCGAGGTCACGCAGGCCGGTGGCTCGCAGTACGGACCCCGCGCCGAGGAAGAGGACGGTCTTGAAGGCGGCGTGGTTGAGGGCGTGCAGCAAGGCTGCGGCCATGAGCACGCCAGCCAGCGCGCGGTTCCCGTCGGCGGCGAACACTCCGGCCGCTCCGATGCCGATTGCCATCAGCCCGACGTTCTCCGTCGTGGAGTAAGCGAGGAGTCGCTTGAGGTCGGTTGCGACGCTGGCCTGCAGCACACCGAAAAGCGCCGAGACGGCGCCGATGGTGAGCACCAGCAGGCCCCACCACCTGGGACCGCCGCCGAGCAGGTCGAAACCCACCCGGATCAGGCCGTAGATGCCCAGCGCGACCATGGCCGCCGACATCAGTGCCGACACGTGGCTGGGAGCCTCGGGGTGGGCGCGCGGCAGCCAGACGTGTAGGGGAACGAGGCCCGCCTTGGCACCGAAACCGATCAGGACCAGGACGAACACCGTTGAGCGCATGGCGGGCGACAGGTCTGCCGCACCCGCGCGTAGCGCCTCGAACGTCTCGCCTCCCGCGTCGGCCGCGAAGACGACAAGGCCCGTCATGATCGCGACCAGTCCGGCGTGCGTCATGCCCCCGTACCAAAGCCCGGCGTCGCGGACGGAAGGGCGGAGCCGGTGCTCGGTGAGCACCAGGACAAGCGATGTCAGGGCCATCAGTTCCCACACCACCAGTAGCGTGGTGACGCTGGCGGCAGCGGGAACGAAGAGCATCGAGGCGACGAACAGCGGGACGGTCGCCTGTGTCGTCCGGGAGCCTGCCGGGTTCTCGTGGTGCGGGGCGTCGGCCGTGTATCCGATGCCGTAGATCCCGGCGGCGATGGCGACGGCGCCGACGAGCAGTAGGAACACGCCGGAGAGGGCGTCGACGCTGAGGCGAGCCTCGCCGAGGGGCAGGAGTCCGGGGGCGACGCGTGTCCAGGCCGCGCCGCTCAAGCCGCCGACGCCAGCGAGCACGCCACCGACCCCGACGCCGGCCGTTACCAGGCCGCTGATGAGGGGCCGCACGTGCCGGGGGATAAGGGCAATGACGAGGGCGCCCGCCAGTGCTCCGCCGGCAACCAGCGCCAGGCCCACATCGACGAGCGTCATCGGCCGGTCAGCCCTCGCAGTGCGTCGACGATGGCCTCGGGCGAGGGCGGGCAGCCCGGCACCTCGACATCGACGGGGATGATGTCGGAGACCGGACCTTCGACGCCGTAGGCCCCAGCGAAGGCTCCACAGTTGCGGGCGCAGTCGCCAAGGGCGATGACGCGCTTCGGCGCCGGGGTCGCCTCGTAGGTGATCCGCAGGGGGTCGGCCATGTTTCTCGTCACGGGGCCGGTGACCAGGAGCGCGTCGGCGTGCCGGGGCGAGGGGACCAGGCGTGCACCGTAGCGTTCTGCGTCGTACACGGGTCCGAACGCCGCGCCGATCTCGATCTCGCACCCGTTGCACGATCCGGCGTCGACGTGTCGGATCTGGAGGGAGCCGGACCACGGCAGTGGTTCGGCGGTGGGGGAGTCCTGCGACGACACGTCCGGCGACGGCGGCGCGGGCACGGCAATGCGGCCGACGCGACGCATCGTGCGCAGAAGTCTCAGCATGTCCCGGTCAACCGTTCCGCAGGTCGGAAAGCATCTCCACCTGGAGCGAGAGCAGGTCCGCACGGAGTTCTCGGCCGACGGCGAGCAATTCGGCGACACGCGGCGAGGTGACGGAGTAGAAGACCGTGGAGGCCTCGCGTCGCGCCAGCACCAAGCCGGAACTGCGAAGCACACCCAACTGCTGCGATAGCGCCGAGGCGCCGACACCAAGCTCGACGAGCATTTCGCCGACGGAGTGCTCACGTTCGCACAGCAACTCGAGCACCCGGATGCGCATCGGGTTTCCCATGGCCTTGAACAGATCGGCCTTCACCTGCTGGAGGGGGGCGGTCACGTCAATCCACCCGCTTTCGTTCGCCACGTCATGGGATTGACGATATCACCGTATGAGGACCTCGTGAGTTCACAAAGTCCTCATATCGCGGTGGGTCGAAGGCGTGGCCCTCCGCCGCGACTGCTCGTGTCGGGCCTTGATCCCACTTGCGGGAATGCCACCATCATGCGAAACTAACGATATGTCGTTCACTGTCGGTGGACGTATCGTTAACGGAGGTCATCATGAGTGGTTCATTCAAGTCCGGCGGTCACGGGTCCTTCAACCCCGGACAGGCAGGCGACGCCATGTGGCAGGCGATGGATCAGTTGCGCGCCTCCTTCGACAAGCGAGTCGGCACGCGCATGGGTCGCGGGGACGTGCGTGCTGCGGTGCTTGCGCTCCTCGTCGAGGGCCCGATGCATGGCTACCAAATGATCCGCGAGATCGAAGAGCGTACGAGCGGCAGGTGGAAGCCGAGCGCAGGTTCGGTCTACCCGACGTTGCAGTTGCTCGCCGACGAAGGACTCGTCACCACCGAGATGTCACAAGACCGTAAGGTCTACTCGCTGACCGACACGGGGCGTGAAGAGGCAGAGCGCGCCGCGGAATCGACGCCCTGGGCGCCCTCGGACAAAGGCGACGGGAGCTCCATGGGCGCCGTGCCCAAAGCGGGGATCGAGCTCGCGCAGGCGGTGGCCCAGGTAGTCCGCAACGGTTCGTCCGAGCAGCACAAGAAGGCCGCCGAAGTACTCGATGAAACGCGACGTAGGATTTACTCGATCCTCGCGCAGGACTGACGGGGGTGCCGTCGGACCGTCGGGGTCAAGGAGAGTCAATGCCCGACGTCCTATCCGGTCGCGCCCGCTATCGGCGCATCCTCCGCTTCGCCGCATGGCATCTCGGCACGACGTGGTGGCACGAGATCGTGCTACCCAGCATCGGCCTTCGCTGGGTTTCTGAACGCACTCGGCCCGCCAGGATGCGGCGCTTCGCTCGGAAGTTCCGGGTCCTCGCGGTGGACCTGGGTGGGCTCATGATCAAACTGGGCCAGTTCATGTCCTCGCGCCTTGACGTGCTCCCGCCCGAGATCACCAAGGAACTCGAGGACCTGCAGGACGAGGTGCCTGCGGTCCCGTTCGATGCCATTCGCGCGCTCGCCGAGGCGGAGCTGGGCATACCGTTCGATCAGGTCTTCGCGATGATCGATGAGACACCGATCGCCGCCGCCTCACTGGGTCAGGTGTATCGCGCCACCCTGACGCCGCACGACGCCGCAGACGTCGGCTTCGAGAAGGCCGTCATCAAGGTGCAACGGCCCGGCATCGGCGCCATCATCGATGTGGACTTGGCGGCGCTGCGCAAGGTGGGCGGGTGGCTGAGCCGGGTACGATTGGTGTCCAAACGAGTCGACGCCCCTGCGGTCGTGGAGGAGTTCGCGCAAACCAGCCTCGAGGAGATTGACTACCTTCAGGAGGCCGCCAACTCGGAGCGCTTCGCGGCGAACTTCTCTGACAACGATCGAGTGCTTGTCCCGGCAGTCGCGTGGGAACGCACGACGCGCAAGGTGCTGACGCTTGAAGACGTCACGGCGATCAAGATCACCGACACCGCAGGGCTGCGTGCCGCGGGAATCGACCCCGCGGAAGTCGCGGCTGGCTTCGCAGAGCTCATGTTCGACCAGTTGTTCTATCACGGCTTCTTCCACGCGGACCCGCACCCTGGCAACCTCTTTGTGACCCCGGTGCCTTCGGGCAACGAGGGACACCAGTGGGCGCTGGCCTTCGTCGACTTCGGCATGATGGGCGAGGTCCCCGCGAGCCTGCGCGCGACACTGCGCGGACTCGTGATCGCCGCCGCGTCGCGCGACGGAAAGGGCATGGTCAAGGCCATGCAAGAGGTCGGCGTGCTCCTGCCGTCCGCGGACACCGTCGAACTCGAGAAGGTCATGACGACGCTGTTTGCCAGGTTCGGTGGGATGGGATTCGCCGAGCTACGGGAGCTGGACCCGAGGCAGTTCCAGGATTTCGCCGTGGAGTTTGGCGACGTGGTGCTCTCGCTGCCGTTCCAGTTGCCCGAGAACTTCCTGCTCATCGTCCGGGCCGTGTCTCTCACCTCGGGAGTGAGCAGCTCGCTGTTCCCCGAGTACAACCTGTGGGACACCGTCGAGCCCTACGCGGAGCAGCTGATTCGTGACGAGGGCGGCCATCTCGCCGCCGACCTGGGGCGGCAGGCGCTCGACAACGTCGGCGTGCTGTGGCGCATGCCCGCGCGCGTCGACGCGGTTCTCACCCGGGTCGAGGACGGCACCCTGCCGCTGAGTGTGCCGCGCTTGGAGAAGGCGGTGGCTCGGCTCGATAGGACGGGACGGCGCCAGGTGTCGGCGTTGCTCTTCGGCGCGCTTCTCATCGCGGGAGCTGTCGTCCGCCCGGACGACGCAGGCTTCGGCACGGTGTTGATGGTCGCATCGGGGCTTCCATTGATCCACGCGCTCTTTGCCGGGCGCCGAGGGCGCTAACCGCCCGTAGGAGAGAGCCCCTATCGCCACACACGAGTGCACCGCGTGACACGATGGCGGCATGCGCCGCGATGTGACAGCACAGTTGAGTATTGACGTGTCGCGCCCGAGCGAGTTGGCGATGTCCTTCGCGGTGGCCGACCGCGGCGGCGCCGTCGCGGAGACGCTCGATGTGCGATTGGACGGCACGCCCGTCGAGGCGATCGAAATCGGCGATGCACACGGAACGCGACTCCACGCGATACGGGCGGAGGTGGGCGTCCTGTCCATCGCTTACGCGGCGACCATCGAGGGCCGCGAGCCGCCCTCGCCATCGGCGGAGCGAGACCGCTTGCGCTACCTTCGCCCGAGCCGGTACTGCGAGTCCGATGAGTTGGCGGCGACGGCGATCGCCGAGTTTGGCGGCCTCACCGGCTACGCCTTGCTTGAAGGAGTGAGCTCGTGGGTGGGCACACGGTTGGACTATGTGCCCGGATCGAGCCTTCCCACGGACGGTGCCGTCAGGACGCTGCTAGCCCGCCAAGGCGTGTGCCGTGACTACGCGCACCTCTGTGTGGCGCTCCTGAGAGCGAGCGGCGTTCCCGCGCGGCTCGTCTCCGTCTATGCGCCCGGCTTGGATCCGATGGACTTTCACGCCGTGTGCGAGGCATACGTCGACGGCATGTGGTGTGCGGTCGACGCCACGGCGCTGGCGCCGCGCAGCTCCCTGGTGCGCATCGCGACCGGCAGGGATGCGGCAGACACGGCCTTCATGACGGTGGTCTCGGGCCACGCCGACCTGATCGACATGGTGGTGGGTGCGGTGGCCGATGTGTTGCCAGACGACGACATCATGGCGGCTGTCCACCTCGGTTAGTGCGTCACCGCCCCAGCTCAGAATCCTGCCGGGCGACGCGGCGTGTAGTGCTCCTCAAGAGCGGTGATCTCTGCGTCGGTGAGCGCGATGTCGAGCGCGCCCACGGCATCGGACAGGTGGTGTGGCAAAGTCGCGCCGACGATGGGGGCGGACACCACGGGGTTGCGTAATACCCAGGCAAGGGCGACCTGGGCCATCGGGATGCCGCGGCCGTCCGCCACGCGTTCCACAGCGTTGACGATCGGCTCATCCGCGTCCACGAAGGTCGCGTCCTGCACGGCGTCGTTGCTGTTGCGAGTGGTGCTGGTGCCCCACGAATGCGTGACACGCCCCTTGGCTAGGGGGCTGTAGGGGATGGAACCGACGCCTTGGTGGGCAAGCAGCCCGAACATCTCACGCTCTTCTTCCCGGTAGAGCAGGCTGTACTGGTCCTGCATCGACACGAAGCGCGTCCAGCCATTCAGGTCCGCGGCGTGCTGCATGCTCGCGAACTGCCACGTCCACATGGCCGAGGCACCGATGTAGCGCGCCTTGCCAGCCTTCACGACGTCGTGGAGCGCCTCCATCGTCTCCTCAATGGGAGTCGTTGGGTCGAAGCGGTGTATCTGGTACAGATCAAGGTAGTCGGTGCCGAGACGGGTGAGCGAAGCGTCGATCTGTTCCATGATTGCCTTGCGCGACAGGCCCTGACCACCTGGCCCGTCGTGCATGCGGAAGTGAAGTTTGGAGGCGAGAACGATGTCCTCGCGCCTGCTGTACTCGCGGATCGCGCGGCCCACGATCTCCTCCGATGAACCCGCTGAGTAGACATTCGCGGTGTCCCAGAACGTGAGGCCGAGTTCGATCGCCTGCCTGAAGAAGGGCTGTGCCGCCGCCTCGTCCATAGCCCACGCGGGAAAGGGCTTCTCCGGATCGCCGAAACTCATCGTGCCGAGCGCGATGCGGGGGATTCTCAAGCCTGACTGTCCGAGCCGTGTGTACTCCATGGTTGAGTTCCTCTCGAGACGGCGGGCGCGTCAGCGGTGCGGACACGGTGTGATGCGTTCCATTGTCCCTTGCGGCGTCAGCGGGGCAGCGCCTCTTCGATCCGCGCCACGATCTGGGGGTCATCGGGCCGCATCGGTGGCCGGAATCGGAACACGTCCCCGGCCGGAGTGACAAGGAACTTCTCGAAGTTCCACTTCACGCGCCCTGCCTTGCCGTGCGCATCGGGGTGCTTCACCAGTGCGGCGTAGAGGGGATGGCGAGACCGACCGTTGACGCGGATCGTCTCGAACATCGGAAACGACACGCCCCAGGTCGCTGAGCAGTACTCGCCGATCGCCTCGGAGCTGCCAAGTTCCTGGAGGAACTGATTGCTGGGGAATCCGAGGACGGTGAATCCCCGTTCGCCGTACGTGCGCTGGAGTTGCTCCAACTGCTCGTATTGGGGCGCGAGCCCGCAGCGCGACGCTACGTTGACGATGAGCTTCACTTTGCCGTCGTAGGCCGCAAGGGTGGTGGACTCCCCGGCAAGGGTGGTGAGGGGGATCTCTTTGATCGAGGACGGGGCTTTGATAGTCACGCCAAGCGCAACGCCTCAAGGCGTGCGCATGTTCCGCGATTCCGAGTCCGCGTTCACCTGGACGCGACGAACGCCTGCACGCATCGTCGGATCTCGTCGGGGGAGTGCGCCGCCGAGAGCTGCACCCGGATGCGCGCCTTGCCCATAGGGACCACCGGATACGAGAACGCCACCACGTAGACGCCGTGCTCGAGCATGCGGTCCGCTACCCGCGCCGCCAGTGCGGCGTCCCCGAACATGACGGGCACGATGGGGTGCTGGCCGTCGAGAAGCTCGAACCCGGCCTCGGTCATCAGCGAGCGGAACAGCGCGGCGTTCTCGACGAGTCGGCGCCGCAGTGCGCCCCCACCCTCGAGTAGGTCGAGAGCCGCGAGGGTCCCTGCCACCACCGCCGGCGCCACGGTGTTCGAGAACAGATAGGGACGGGCGCGCTGGCGCAGCATCTGCACGATCTCCTTGTGCGCGGAGACGTAGCCGCCGGACGCCCCACCGAGCGCCTTGCCGAACGTGCCGGTGTAGATGTCGACGCGACCCTCCACGCCCATCAGCTCGGGCGTGCCGCGCCCGTGCTCGCCCATGAATCCCACCGCGTGGGAGTCGTCGACGAGCACCAGCGCGCCGTAGCGCTCGGCAAGGTCACAGATTCCGGGCAGGGGAGCGAGGTAGCCGTCCATCGAGAACACGCCGTCGGTGACGATGATGCGTTGGCGTGCGTCCGACGCCGCCTTGAGTTGGTCCTCCAGGTCGGCCAGGTCGCGGTTGCGGTAGCGCAGGCGCCGCGCCTTGCACAGGCGGATGCCGTCGATCAGGGAAGCGTGGTTCAGTTCGTCCGAGATGATCGCGTCCTCGGCACCGAAGAGGGCCTCGAACACCCCTCCGTTCGCGTCGAAGCAGGAGGAGAACAGGATCGTGTCCTCGGTCCCGAGAAATGCCGACACGCGTCGCTCGAGCTCTACGTGCAGTTCTTGGGTGCCGCAGATGAAGCGCACGCTGGCCAAGCCGAAGCCCCATTCGTCCATTCCGGCCTTTGCGGCGTCGATGATCCGCTGGTCGTTCGCCAACCCCAGGTAATTGTTCGCGCAGAAGTTCAACACGTCGGCGCCTCCCGCACTGACGACGGAAGACTGCGCGCTCCCAAGTGGCCGCTCGCCCTTGAGCGTCCCCGCCGTGCGGATCCCGTCGAGCGCGTCGGCCAGTTGGGCCTGCATCGTTCCGTACATGTCGTCTCCTTCCGACGGCCGTCCGCTAGGCGGGCGCCTCGGTCCAGTTGAGTACGACCTTGCCGGAGTGTGCGGTGCGGGCCGTCGCGAATCCGCGTTCCCACTCACTGGCCGGCATGCGATCGGTGATCACGGTGTCGAGAGCCTGTCGGAGCTCGACACTTGTCTGAAGCATGGCGCTCATGGCATTCCAGGTCTCGAACATCTCGCGGCCGTAGATGCCGGAGATGGTCAGCATGTGGGTGACCACCTTGGCCCAGTCGACGTCGATGGGGCCCGACGGTAGGCCGAGCATCGCGACCCGGCCGCCGTGGGTGAGGTTTTCGATCATCTCCGGTAGCGCCGTCGCGTGACCGCTCATCTCGAGCCCCACGTCGAAGCCCTCACGCATGCCGAGGCGCTCCTGCGCGTCGGCGATCCGCTCGCTCGTCACATTGACTGCGAGGTCCGCTCCCACGAGGCGCGCGAGCTCGAGTCGCGGCTCGGAGACATCCGTGACGACGATGAAGCGTGCTCCGACGTGACGCACCACGGCAGCCGCCATGAGCCCGATCGGTCCCGCGCCCGTGATGAGCACGTCCTCGCCTACCAGGGGAAACTTCAGCGCGGTGTGCACGGCGTTGCCGAGTGGGTCGAAGATCGCGGCGAGGTCGAGGTCGATGCCTGCGGGGTGAACCCAGACGTTCGACTCGGGCAGAACTACGTACTCGGCGAAGGCGCCGTCGCGGTTCACGCCGAGGCCCGACGTGCGGTTGCACATGTGACGGCGACCCGCGCGGCAGTTGCGGCACGTGCCGCACACGATGTGGCCCTCGCCGGAGACGATCGCGCCCACGTGGACATCGCGCACGGTTTTGCCGACGGCGACGACCTCGCCGCTGAACTCGTGGCCGGGAACAAGAGGCGGCTTGATGGTGGACGCAGCCCACTGATCCCAGGACTCGATGTGGAGGTCGGTGCCGCAGATCCCGGTCCGCAGCACGCGGATCGTGACGTCGGATTCGCCCGCAAAGGGCTCGGGCACGTCGGCGAGTTCCAGGCCAGGACCCGACGCCTTCTTGACTAGTGCGCGCACATCGCCCCTTTCACTGCGGCCAAGGTGTTCGTGAAGCCGCTGTTCCTAGTATGTCGCGGTCACCGGGCGTCGCGTCGCGGCCGCCACGGCACCAACATCGAGGTGGTGTGCTGGTAGTCCTCAAACTCCGGATGGCGGGACTTCGATATCCACTCCGTGAAGGCCGTTGAGCCGAGGAACAAGAGGGTCAACAAGACCGCACCGGCGGCGGTCCAGAGCAGGGGCGTTCCGGCGGCGATGACCGCGAAAGCCCAACCCTGGACCCGTGAACGGATGAATCCCCAGCGGTAGTCCTCGCCCGCCGGCGCGTAGCCGCCCCGCCTGGCGAAATTGAACGTCAGCCGCGCGCCCCAGACTGTCACCAGCGCCGCTACCGGCGTGGCCCGCGCGTCGTGTGTTCCGAGAGCGAAGACCCACACGTACGCCACAGGCGCGATTCACCTGATGCGGTCGACCCACGAGTACTCACCGGTCGTGACGGACAGCTACCAACAGCCCGCGGTCACACCGCCGCAGACCCATAGGTTGAGGGCGAGCAAGCTCATAGCCCCGAACCCAGCGTCTGCGGCGGATGCGACCCTGCGACCGACACGGCGCTAGCGCGTGTCGCTGCCACCCTTCAACACGGCTGCACGTCCCGCCTCGAGCCGCGCCACCGGAATCCGGAACGGCGAACACGAGACATAGTCCAGGCCGGCGTCGTGGAAGAAGTGGATCGACTCCGGGTCGCCGCCGTGTTCGCCACAGACGCCCAACTTGATGTCGGGGCGAGTGGAGCGGCCCTCTTCGATCGCGATCTTGATGAGGCGCCCGACCCCCAGCCGGTCCACGCTCTCGAAGGGCGACACGCTGAACACACCCTTCTCAGTGTAGGGATTGAAGAACGCTCCCTCGACGTCGTCCCTCGAAAAGCCCCACGTGGTCTGGGTCAGGTCGTTGGTGCCAAACGAGAAGAACTCGGCAACGTCAGCCATACGATCCGCTGTCAACGCTGCTCGAGGGAGCTCGATCATGGCGCCCACCGGGATATCCAACTCGACACCCTGCTCGGCCGCCACTGTCGCCAGGATCGCGTCTGCCTCGTCCTTGACCAGATGCAGCTCCATCACCGACGCAGCAAGCGGGACCATGATCTCGGCATGTGGCTTGCCGCCGGCCTTGATACGCGCGGCCTGAGCCTCCGCAATGGCACGCATCTGCAGCGTGAACAGGCCCGGGATCACGATGCCCAGGCGCACACCGCGCAGACCGAGCATGGGGTTCGCCTCGTGCATGCGCACCACGGCAGGAAGGAGAAGCGCGTCCCGCTTTACGTCGGCGCCCGTCTCCCCGCGTTCCTTCGCCAAGGCGACCTTCACGGAGAGTTCGGTCAGGTCCGGCAGGAACTCGTGGAGCGGTGGGTCGATAAGCCGGATGGTGACCGGCAACCCATCCATCTCGGCGAGCAGCCCGATGAAGTCCTCGCGCTGCAAGGGGAGCAGTGCGTCGAAAGCGGCCTGCCGCTCCTCGTCCGTGGTAGCCAAGATCACGTGCTCGATCAGCTCGCGCCGTTCTCCCAGGAACTGGTGTTCCGTGCGGCATAGGCCGATGCCCTCGCCGCCCCACGTGCGTGCCCGCTTCGCGTCGTCGGGAGTGTCCGCGTTCGCGTACACACCCAACCGCCTCGCCGCATCGGCGTGGCTCAGGATCTCGTGGACGGCGACGACCAGTTCGCGCGTGTCCTCGTCGTCCTCGGCGAGTTCAGAAAGCGCGACGTCGAGACCCTCTTCGAGGTACCGCACCACGGGGGAGGGGATCACCGGCACGCTACCGAGGAACACCTCTCCTGTGGAGCCGTCGATCGCGATGATCTCGCCCTCTTTGACCACGCGGTCGCCCACGGTCACGGTCCTGGCGTTCGCATCGACGAGGAGCGCCTCGGCGCCGACGACGCACGTGGTGCCCATGCCGCGTGCCACCACGGCCGCGTGGGACGTCTTGCCGCCCCGACACGTGAGCACTCCAATGGAGGCGATCATGCCGCCCAGGTCGTCGGGGTTGGTCTCGCGACGAACAAGGATTACGTCCTTGCCCCGCTCGGCCCACTCTTGAGCGGTGGCCGACGAGAACACGGCAGCGCCCACAGCGGCGCCGGGAGAGGCGGCCATACCAGTGGCCAGAAGGTCACGCTTGGCGTTGGGGTCAAACTGCGGGAACATCAGCTTGTTGAGCTGTTCGCCGGTGACCCGCTCGAGCGCCTCGTCCATGGTGATGATGTGCTCATCAACCAACTGGTTTGCGATGCGGAACGCGGCGGCGGCGGTGCGCTTGCCCACTCGGGTTTGCAGCATCCACAACTTGCCGCGCTCGACGGTGAACTCGATGTCGCACAGGTCGCGGTAGTGGCCCTCGAGCGTGCGCATGGCTTGGCGCAGTTCGTCAAAGGCCTTCTTGTCGAGCTTCTCGAAGTCGGCCAAGGACAGGGTGTTCCTGATGCCGGACACCACGTCCTCGCCCTGAGCGTTCGGCAGGTAGTCGCCGTAGTCGCCCACCATGCCGGTCGCGGGGTCCCTGGTGAAGCACACCCCGGTTCCCGAGTCGTCGCCGAGGTTTCCGAACACCATCGCCACGACGTTGACGGCCGTGCCGAGATCGTCCGAAATGCGCTCGCGCCGGCGGTAGAGGCGGGCACGGTCGGTGTTCCAGGAGTTGAACACCGCTTCGATCGCGAGGTCGAGTTGCTCGCGCGGCTGTTGCGGGAAGTCTCGCCCGGACTCGGCCTTCACGATGGCCTTGAACTCGTCCACGAGGGCGTGCAGGTCGTCGGCGGGAAGGTCGGTATCTGCCTCGACCCCCCGGGCCTTCTTCTTCGCGTCGAGCGCGTTACTAAACAGTTCGCCGTCAATGTCGAGCACCGTCTTGCCGAACATCTGGATCAAGCGGCGGTATGAGTCCCAGGCGAAGCGGGCGTCTCCGGCGAAGGTCGCGAGCCCCTGGACCGAGGCGTCGTTGAGTCCCACGTTGAGGACGGTCTCCATCATTCCTGGCATCGAGAACTTCGCGCCTGACCGGACGGAGACGAGCAGGGGGTCGTTGGTGTCGCCCAGCAGCCGCCCGAGCGAGTCCTCGAGACGCCGGAGCTGCATCGTGACCTGCACACGTAGTTCAGGAGGGAGCTTTGTGGTCTTCATGTAAGTGCGACACGCGTCTGTAGTGATGGTGAAGCCTGGGGGCACCGGTAGCCCTATGTTCGTCATCTCGGCAAGGTTTGCACCCTTGCCCCCAAGGAGATCCTTGAGGTCTCGGTTTCCCTCACTAAATTCGTAGACGTACTTCTCCACAGCGGGCCTCCATAGGCAAGTCCCGGCGCCATTGCCGAGACGCTCTCAGTCTCTCTACGCTCGGTGCACCCAAGGGGGGGCTTTGGGCCTGGGTGGAAGGCTCCCTTGAGAGTGCGACGAACCTCGCCTTCCCGACATTACAGGCTGAGGTGACTGAGTGAAGTCTGGGCGTGTCTGCCAGATGGTCCGTCCCTCCACTCGGCGGAGCGCGAGATCGCGGCTACCGCAATCACCTGTGATCGGAGAACAATATGAGCACGTCTTGGCTCACGTGCGCTGAGAGCGAGGCCGACATCGCGACCATTCGTGAGATCACCGGTGCAGCGTTCTCTACTCCCGAAGAGGTCGAGATCCTCGACGCCCTCCGCTCGGATCCCGCGTGGATCGAAGGCCTGTCGGTGGTCTCCATCGACGCGTCCGACGTTGTGGTGGGTCACGCCCTGTTGACTCGGTGCCACATCGACGAGGCGCCTGCCTTGATGCTTGGGCCAGTCGCGGTGCGTCCCGACCGTCAGAGGGAAGGCGCTGGAAGCGCGGCCATCCTGGCTGGCCTGGAACACGCTCGCCGGATGGGCGAGAATCACGTGGTGGTGGTGGGAGACCCGAAGTACTACTCCCGGTTGGGCTTCACACGCGCCTCGGACTTCGGCATGTAGTCGGCACGCGTCTGTACTACGTCCCAGGATCAAGCCCTCCCACCGATGGCGCCACCCGCCCGGCCACCGGCCAGACCGCAGTGAGGGGATCTGGCTTTCCTTGCCCCAAGCAACTCGGAGAGCTCGAGCCGGGTTCCAGGCGACGATTGACGCTCCGAAACCCCACTGCCATGATGAACGGTGGCAAAGGTGCCCCGCCTCGGCCGGGAAGTTGGTCCCCATGGAACTCTCGGATCGTGCGCGCAACGCGCAACTGGAGATCGACAAAGTCACCGACTTCTTTGGAGTCATGGGTGCGCTGGCAGATCAACCCGACGCCCTCGACTTCACCTTCGGAAACCCACACGAGATGCCTCTACCTGGTCTTGTCGAGGCCTTACGCGCTCAGGTGGAGCCACAGACGGTCGACTGGTTTGCGTACAAGTCGAGCGTGCGGACAGCGCAGCAGGCAGTAGCCGAGGGCCTGACGGCCGAGTTGTCCCTGCCATTCGAGCCGGACGACATCGCCATGACGCAGGGAGCATTCGGGGCGATCAACCTTGCCTTTCACCTGCTTGCGGATCAGGGTGACGAGGTGATCGTGCCGGTCCCAGGGTGGTTCTGCTACGCACCGATGCTGCGCGCCGCCAATCTCGTGCCCGTGGGCACACCCCTCGACCCGGTGTCGTTTGATCTTGACCCGGACGCCATTGCGCGTGCCATCACCCCCCGCACCCGCATCGTCGTGGTGAATTCGCCCGCCAACCCCACGGGGCGCGTCTACACCCGCGCTCAGCTGGATGCTCTCGCCACAGTCTTGGACGAGGCATCGGACCGCATTGGCCACCGCATCTGGCTGCTCTCCGACGAACCGTATCGTCGCATCCGCTTTGATGACATCCCGTTCACGACCCCTGCGGCCGCATACCCATGGACCATGATCGATTACAGCTACGGCAAGGTGCTGCTCGCCCCGGGGCAGCGGGTCGGCTATCTCGCGTTGTCGCCCTCTATGCCCGATGTCGACAAGCAGGCGTTCCGCGACGCGTTCACCCCAGTCCAGCTGGCGCTCGGCTGGAACTTCCCGAACGCGATCATGCAATACGCCGTCCCCGCCTTGGAGTCGGTATCCATCGACATGGTCGAGTACACCGCGAGACGCAATCGCATGTACGACGCTCTGCGCGAAGCGGGCTACGAGATCACCCGCCCGGAAGGCACGTTCTACCTGTGGGGCCGAGCACCGGGTGGCGATGGTGACGCGTTCTGCACGCACATGGCCGAGCGGGGGGTGCACCTCATGCCCGGAAGCCTGTTCGACCGACCGGAACACTTCCGCATCAGCCTCACGGCGACGATGGAGACTATCGAGAAGGCGTTGCCCATGCTCGTCAACGCAGCCTCATTCGGCTCGTAACGGGGGAGCGACGACCGCCTAGTGGCGCCGGGGCTTGCGATCCGGTCCGTCGTTATGATCGTGCGAGTCGCCGCGAGGACTGCGGTCGCTGCGCGCCGGACGATCCGAACGCTCACTGCGCGCAGGCCGGTCCCGGCTGCCGGACGAGCTGCCGCCGTCGGGCCGAATATCGATGAGAATCCCGCTGATGCGGGTGCGAGAGAGCTTGCTGAGGACTTCACCCGACAGGTTCGCGGGAAGGTCGACGAGCGAGAAGTTGGGGAAAATCTTGATGGCCCCAAAGTCACCGCGACTGAGGCCGCCCTCGTTCGCGATCGCGCCGACGATCTGACGGGGCTCGACCTTGTGGCGCTTGCCCACGGCGATGCGGTACGTCGCTGTCGGCCCAGCGGAGTCGCGGCGGTATCGTTCGGCCTTGGGGCCGTCCTGGCGCACGCCGTGCAGCGGGCGGTCCTCGCGCACGAACTGCGGCGCGCGGGCCTCCTCGGCGGGGTTGAGGAGCAGGGGAGTGTCGCCCTGGGCGACGACGGCAAGGGCCGCCGCAACATCGGCCTCGGGAACGTCATGGTTGGCGACGTAGTGGCCGACGATGTCGCGGAAGGCCGTGATGCGGTCGGCCTGAGCCAATGCCATCGTGATCCGGTCATCGAAACGCGTGAGCCTGGTGGCGTTGACGTCGTCGACGCTCGGCAGGAACATTTGGGTCAGCGGCTGGCGTGTGGCGCGCTCGATCGAGGTGAGCATGCGCCGCTCACGGGGTGTGACAAAACTGATCGCGTCGCCGGTGCGGCCAGCGCGGCCGGTACGGCCCACACGGTGGACGTACGACTCCGTGTCGATGGGGATGTCGTAGTTCACGACGTGGCTGATGCGGTCCACATCCAGGCCGCGTGCCGCGACATCGGTGGCAACCAGGATGTCGAGCTTGCCGTCGCGAAGCTGCTTGATGGTCCGCTCCCGCTGGGCCTGCACCACGTCGCCGCTGATCGCGGACGCCGCGTAGCCGCGTGCACGGAGCTTCTCCGCAAGTGTCTCGGTCTCGTTCTTGGTGCGAGTGAAGACGAGCATCGCCTCGAAGTTCTCGACCTCGAGGATGCGGGTGAGGGCGTCGACCTTCTGCGGATATGAGACCACGAGGTAGCGCTGCGTCAGATTGACGGAGGTGCTCGTCTTCTCCTTGATGGTGATCTCTTGAGGGTCGTTCAGGTACTTCGCAGAAAGGCGGCGGATCTGCGAGGGCATCGTCGCCGAGAACAGTGCCACCTGCTTGTCCTTGGGGGTCTGAGCAAGAATCGTCTCGACGTCTTCCGCGAAACCCATCTTGAGCATCTCGTCGGCCTCGTCGAGCACCAAGTACTTGAGTTCCGAGAGGTCCAGCGTGCGCTTCTCAAGGTGATCCATGATGCGGCCGGGAGTTCCCACCACCACGTGCACGCCGCGCCTCAGCGCAGACAGCTGCGTTCCGTAGCCTTGGCCGCCATACACAGGAAGCACGTGCACTCCCTTGGTGCCGGACGCGTACCGTTCGAACGCCTCACACACCTGCAAGGCGAGTTCACGAGTGGGGGCAAGGACCAACGCTTGCGGGTTTTTCTGCTGGTGATCCAACCGCTGCAGGATCGGCAAGGCGAAGGCGGCGGTCTTGCCCGTTCCGGTCTGGGCTAGGCCGATGACGTCGCGACCCGCCAACAGGGGCGGAATGGTCGCAGCCTGAATGGCCGACGGGGTCTCATATCCGACGTCCTTCAGGGTTTTGAGGACGGTGGCATCAAGTCCAAGGTCGGCGAAAGTGGGGCCGGATTCCGGCGCGGTGTCCGGCAGGGAAGACGAAGGCATGGGTCAACGGTAGGCCCTTTCAGGGCTTCCGTGCGGCGCAGGGGTGCAAATCGGGGCGATCTGGACCACCGCAGAGCGCAGTTCCCGGAACCACGTGTGTCCGCGTGGCCGGGGGTCTAGTGTCTTGCCATGGGGGATATTGAATCGCTCCGAGCGGTGCAAGCCGCGGTGGGCACATGCGTGTTTCTGTTGGTGTTCTTTGGGACCTACCGGCCCACCCGGTCGAGATTCGCGGGTTGGTGGGGTGCGGTAGTCGGCGCGTCGGCACTGAGCACAGGTGCGTACGTTCTCCTGGAGACTTCCGCGCCGATGCTGGCGGCGATCCTGGGCAACGGCGTGTCGGTGATGGGGGCGGCCTTCGCGTGGATTGCGGCGCGCTCGTTGCGCGGCGTTTCCACGCGGTGGTGGCTGTACGTCGGCCCGGCCGCCGCCACTGGGCTGGCTACGTGGTGGGAAAGCCCCGAGGGCGGGGCATGGCCCGGCGGCGTCGCGCTCCTCATCGGCATGGGCGCCATGTTGGGTCTGTCGGCGTGGGAGTTGATTGCGCTGTACCGCACGAGCGTTCTTCGAGTGGACCACAGGCAATACGGCGAGGCTCACACCGCCATTGCTGCGCTGGCTGTCTCTTCGGTTGTGGTGTCCGCGTTCTATGCGATCAGGGCGGCGACGTTCTTCACAGCGGGACCGGAGTCCAGTTTCTACGTGGATTGGTTCGGCCCTCGCACGACGACATTCCTCATACTGATCCTGCTGGTTGTTGTGTCCTACACGGTGACGGCGTTGAGCCACTTCGAGATCGAGCGCGGCTGGCGGACGAGGGCAGTGACCGACGACCTCACGGGAATGCTGCACCGGTCGGCCTTCCTTGAGCACGCGCAGCACATCCTGCGCGAACGCTCGGGTGACGGGACGGTGCAGGCGGTCATCGTGGCCGACCTCGACCACTTCAAGGAAGTCAACGACATGCACGGACACGCCCACGGCGACCGGGTGCTGATCGCGTTCTCACGAGCGACCCGTGCGGCCCTCGGGGACCAGGACCTCGCTGCGCGGTTCGGGGGTGAGGAATTCGTGATCTTCCTTGCGGATGCCGACGTGGACGTCGCGATCGCGGTCACCGGTGCCATCAACGCGGCATTCGAAAGCACGGCCGAGGCCGATCGGCAACTTCCGACGGTGAGCTACGGCGTGGCGGGCATCAAGGATCACATGAGCCTTGAAGAGGCAATCCACCTGGCCGACTCCGCCCTGTATCGGGCCAAGCGGGCGGGGCGAGCGCAGGTAGCCGCGCACGAGCACGGAGACGTCTGACTCGCCGTTTCCTCAGGATGGTGGCAGACCGGACGTCCCGGCGAAACCCCGAACTTTGCACATAGCGTCGTGGCAAATGATTCCCTTCTATGACCCCCTGCGCACGTATGAGGACAACTTCGCCCAGGGCCCCTTTGGGGTGTTCCGCGAGCCCTCGCCGTACTTCTGCGCAGGGAGCCCCCGAGGGAGCTTTCTGGGTCACCCAGTGAACCGCCCGTTCGGCATTCCCGCAGGGCCTTTGCTCAATGCGGCGTTCTGCGCGGCGGCCTTCCGCCACGGGTACGACGTCAACGTGTACAAGACGGTCAGGACTCGGTCCCGCCAGGCCCACCCCTTTCCCAATACGCTCGCGGTGCACCTCGATGGGCAATTGACGGTGGCGCGGGCTGGACTTCCCGTCGTCGCGGATGACGATTTTCGGCACGTCACGAGCATCACCAACTCCTTCGGTGTGCCGTCGCGAGACCCCGACGAGTGGCAACCCGACATGGCGCGCGCCGTCACAGCGGCTGGACCTGGTCAACTGCTCGTGGGCTCGTTCCAAGGCACGCGGGACGATGGGAGCGCGGGAGACCGGGAGGCCGCGTTTGTCGCGGATCATGTGCGGGCCGCGACGCTCGTGGCGGAGACCGGGGCGCGCGTCCTGGAGATGAACCTCAGCTGCCCGAACGAGGGCGCCAGCGACCTCTTGTGTTTCGACACGCCGATGGCGGCGAAGGTTGTTGATGCGGTGAAGAACGCAGTGGGCGACTTGCCGTTGATCCTCAAGCTGGCCTACTTTCGCGAAGACCCACCGCTTGCACGGCTGGTGGCCGCGACGCGAGACATCGTGCAGGGGTACGCGGCGGTCAACACCATGTCGGCCAGCTTGGTGGGGCCCGACGGCCGCCAAGCCTTGCCCGGAGAGGGCAGGGATGTGGGTGGGGTGTGTGGCGCCGCGATCTCGTGGGCGGGCCTGGAGATGGTGGGTCGCTTGGCGACCCTCCGCGACCGCGGGCGAAACGACTTTTCGATCATCGGGGTCGGCGGGGTCCGGACGGAAGAGGACTACTCCGCCATGCGCCACGCCGGCGCCGATGTGGTTATGAGCGCGACCGGCGCGATGTTCGATCCGCTGCTTGGCGTGCGCATTCAGGGTGCAGCCGAGGGCGTTCGTTCCCACTGACGGGTCGGTCTAGGGACCAAAGGCCCGACTCTGCTCGAACACTACATTTAGTGTTAGTGCTCCGCCCTCCGCACCATATGTAGTGGTTGGCACGACCGAGGGAGACTGCTGTCAGTGGTCCTCCCTCGAAGCAACAGTAAGCAGCGGAGGAGTGCGATGAGCATCACGGACCTGGACAATACGGCTTCCCACGTGGAGGCCGTCGATGACCGCCCCACGGTGTCCGTCGTCAAGCGAGACGGGCGCACCCTGCGCTTCGATGACACGCGCATCGGCGCGGCGTTGACGAAGGCCTTCGCGGCCGTCCACGGCGAGGTGAGCGCAATGCACGAGGGCGCGATCAAGCAACTCGTGAAGAGCGTGGACAAGGAGCTCGCGGCACGCTACATCGGCGAGGTCAAGATCTACGAGATCCAGTCCGTGGTGGAGCACGTGCTCCTGGAGGCGCGCGAGTACGAGATCGCCCAGGCCTACATCGACTACCGCGTCCAGCGAGACTTCTCTCGGAGCAAGGCCACGGACCTCAACCACTCGATCGTGAAGCTGCTCGACAAGGACGCGAGCGTGGTCAACGAGAACGCCAACAAGGACGCCGAGGTGTTCAACACCCAGCGCGACCTCACAGCGGGAACCGTGGGCAAGGCCATCGGGCTGCGGATGCTTCCCGCGCACGTCGCGAACGCCCACCAGAAGGGCGACATCCACTACCACGACCTCGACTACCACCCCTATGCGCCGATGACGAACTGCTGCCTCATCGACTTCGAGACGATGCTGTCCAAGGGTTTCCGCATCGGGAACGCGCAGGTCGACTCGCCCCGCTCCATCGGCACGGCGACGGCACAGATTTCGCAGATCATCGCGAACGTGTCATCGAGCCAGTACGGCGGCTGCACCGTCAACCGCATCGACGAGCTGCTCGCGCCGTACGCGGCGATGAACTACGCGAAGCACGAGGCCGACGCGGAGCAGTGGATCGAGGACGTCGACCGGCGCGCCGAATTCGCCGCATCGAAGACCCGTAAAGATATCTATGACGCCATGCAGTCCCTCGAATACGAGATCAACACGCTGTTCACCTCCAACGGGCAGACGCCGTTCACCTCGCTCGGATTCGGGCTGGGTACCGGTTGGTACGAGAAGGAGATCCAGCGAGCGATCCTTCAGAACCGCCTCAGCGGACTCGGCAAAGAGGGTCGCACCGCGATCTTCCCCAAGCTGCTGTTCACCATCAAGGAAGGCCTCAACCGCAAGGCCGGAGACCCGAACTACGACATCAAGGAACTCGCCGTCGAGTGCGCCACGAAGCGCATGTACCCCGACGTCTTGAATTACGACAAGATCGTCGAACTCACGGGATCGTTCAAGGCTCCGATGGGTTGCCGTTCGTTCCTCCAGGGCTGGCAGGACCAGAACGGCGACGATCGCGTCGAGGGACGCATGAACCTCGGCGTGGTGACGCTCAACCTGCCGCGCATTGCGCTTGAGTCCGAGGGTAACGTCGGCGTGTTCTGGGCGCTCCTTCAGGAGCGCCTCGCGACGATGCGCGACGCCATCATGTACCGCGTGGAGCGGTGCAAGGAGGCTGTGCCAGGGAACGCGCCCATCCTCTACGTCCACGGCGCGTTCGGCAAGCGCCTCGGCCCCACGGACGACGTCGACACGCTGTTCCGCGGCGGGCGCGCGACGGTGTCGCTCGGCTACATCGGGCTGTACGAGGTCGCCACGGCCTTCTTTGGCGCGGAGTGGGAGGGCAATCCGGATGCCAAACAGCTCACGCTGAGCGTGCTGGAGTCGTTGCAGTCGCACGCCAAGGAATGGACTGCGGAGTCCGGCTACCAGGTGAGTGTGTACTCGACTCCGAGCGAGAGCCTGACGGATCGCTTCTGCCGGCTCGACAAGGAACGTTTCGGGTCGGTCGCGGACATCACCGACAAGGACTACTACACGAACAGTTTTCACTACGACGTGCGCAAGAGCCCCACGCCGTTCGAGAAGCTCGACTTCGAAGCCGAGTACGCGCCGTACACGTCCGGCGGGTTCATCCACTACTGCGAGTACCCGGTGCTGCAGCAGAACCCCAAGGCGCTCGAAGCCGTGTGGGACTACTCGTATGACCGCGTCGGCTACCTCGGGACGAACACGCCCATCGACCGCTGCTACGCATGCGGATTCGCGGGAGACTTCACCCCCACGGCCAAGGGCTTTGCATGTCCCGGGTGCGGCAACGAGGATCCCCGCACGTGCGACGTCGTGAAGCGGACCTGCGGCTACCTGGGCAACCCACAGCAACGGCCCATGGTCCACGGCCGCCACACCGAGATTGCAGCACGCGTCAAGCACCTGTCCGATGACGTGCGCGTGCCGCTGTCAGCACTCGAATAGGGAGCGCGAGATGCCGCTCACTCCCATTCCCCGGCTATGGAAGGCCGAGAAGGTCAGCCACAGCTATGTGGCGGACTACAAGCCGTTCTCGTTCGTCGACGGCGAGGGGGTGCGTTGCAGCCTCTACGTGAGCGGATGCCTGTTCAAGTGCGAAGGCTGTTTCAACGAGGCCGCGTGGAGCTTTCGGTGCGGACAGGCCTACACGGACGCATTGGGCGACCGCATCATGGCCGACCTTGCGCACGAATCCGTCCAGGGCCTGTCGATCCTCGGCGGGGAGCCGTTTCTCAACACGCAAGTGTGCCTGGAAGTGGTGGGGCGCCTGCGCTCCGAGTACGGCCGCTCCAAGGACGTCTGGTGCTGGAGCGGATACACCTTCGACGAGCTGATCGTGGACTCCGACGACAAGCGGGCCTTGCTTTCCGAGGTCGATGTGTTGTGTGAGGGCCGCTTCGAGGAGGATCAGAAGGACCTCACGCTGGCGTTCCGCGGGAGCCGCAATCAGCGCGTGCTCAACGCTCGAGCGTCGCTCGCCGCGGGCCACGCCGTGTGGTGGGAGTCGGCGCGAGTCGGGGTCTGACAGTTACCAGCCTGACGGCGCGTAGTCCTTCAGGAAGACGCCAAAGAGGCCCTCTCCCGCTTCGCCCCGCACGACGGGGTCGTAGACACGCGCCGCGCCGTCCACCAGGTCGAGGGGAGCGTGAAAGCCCTCCTCGGCGAGTCGCACCTTGGTGGGGTGCGGGCGCTCGTCCGTGATCCAGCCGGTATCCACGCTCGTCATCAGGATGCCGTCCGTCTCGAACATCTCGCGCGCGCTCGTGCGGGTGAGCATGTTGACGGCGGCCTTGGCCATGTTGGTGTGCGGGTGCCCGGGGCCCTTGTAGCCGCGGCTGAACACGCCCTCCATGGCGGAGACGTTTACGACGTATGCCCGTCCGCTCCTGCTCGCAGTGGATGCCGCCGCGGCGGCCAGCTGGGGCCGCAACTGGTTGATAAGGATGAACGGCGCGGTGGAGTTGCAGAGCTGTACCTCGAGCAGTTCGAGTGCGTCGACATCACCCACGCCATGGACCCAAGAGTTGGTGTCATGCAGGTCAGGGATGAGCCCTCCGGCATCAATCGCGCTGCCGTCAGCAAGCTTGGCAAGGGAGGAAGACCCTGGCGCGAGCGCCAAGGCCGTGAGTCGCTCGGCGTTGATACGGGCGACGTCCGGAACTCCGTCGCTGCGGGCTGGAACGCCCATTTCCGCGGTGTGCGCAGACGCGAGCAGGGGATGGGCTACGACCGAGTCCTGCAGGGCATGCGGATGCTGGTCAGCGGTGCGCCCCAGCGTCACCATGCGCGGGCCGCGACCCTCTGGCCACAGCCCCGGCGGAACGGGCACCGACTCGGCGTCGGCGAGCGGGGCGTAGGCGCCGGGGGAGCGGCGCACCGTTTGAGCGGCGTTGTTGATGAGGATGTCGAGCGGACCGTTGGCCGCGACGGACTCGGCCGGCGAGACCACTTGCGACGGGTCGCGCAAGTCGATCCCCACCACCGTGAGCCGGTGCAGCCACTGCGCAGCATCGTCCATGGCGGCGAAGCGCCGGACGGCGTCGTGCGGGAAGCGGGTGGTGATCGTGGTGTGAGCGCCGTCCCTCAATAGGCGCAGCGCGATGTGCATGCCGATCTTGGCGCGGCCGCCGGTGAGTAGCGCGCGCTTGCCGGTCAGATCGGTGCGGGCGTGTCGCTTGGCGTGGCTCAGCGCCGCGCACTCTGGGCAAAGCTGGTGATAGAACGCGTCCACGACGTTGTACTTCTGCTTGCAGATGTAGCACGGACGTGGCTTGGTGAAGGTCCCCGCGATCCGCGCGGAGGCCGTGGCGGTCAGGGTGAGGCCGCGGGTCTCGTCATCGATCCTGTCTGGTGCGCCGGTTGCGGTGGCAGCCACCACGTCGCCGTCTGCCTTGGTGATGGCGGCGCGTTTGTCGTGCCGACGGGTCTGCTTCACGGCCTTGACCATGCGCGACGTGGCGTGCCGGACGGCGACAAAGTCGGGGTGGTCCTCACCGACCTCGTTGAGACTCGCAAGCACGCGCAACGTGGTCGCCAGGTCTTCGGGGTCGATGCCGCCAGGCACGCTTGCGGGTGAGGCGGGATCGTGTGGCACGCGAAGGAGCCTACCCAAGGGAGGCGCCCCAAGTGTTCTCTGAGCGAACTCCGAGCGAGTTTGGGGTCAACTGGCGGCGTGGGACGGCGCGGTTCCGGCCATCACGCCAAGTTCCTGTGCGGCATGCTCGAGCGCGTCGCGGACGGCTCCGATAGCCGAGTCGTGCCGCGACGTGCGTCGGGCCGCCGTGAAGACCGTGCGGTGCGCGGCGGGTGTGAGCGAGTGAGCCGACGCGGCCACGTCTCCTCGCCCCCACATGAGGCCGGGCAGTAGTCCGACAGCGAGGCCCGACTCGATGTAGCGCACGTGAGCCTGCAGGTCCGCAGTCTCGAAGCGCACGTCCGGCTCAAAGCCCGCGGTACGGCACGCCTGCTCCGCAAAGTGGCGCGTCGCCGTGCCACGTGGCTCCATCACCCACGTAGCACCGGACACGTCGGCTAGCCCTGTGGCGTCCTCCCATGGTCCGCCCACGCACAACCTGATCTCGTCGGTGACGAGCGGGCGACGGTCCACGTCGGGGTAGTGGGGCGCCGAGTGGTGGGGGTACTCCTCGGCGACCACGAGGTCGAAGTCCCGCGCCCATGTGTCCGCGAGCGCGGCGCCCGGCTCGGATTGAGTCACGAGCACCCGGAGGTCCGGGTGGGCTGTGCCGAGCGCGCGCAAGGCCAGAGGCACGAGAGCCAGCGCGGCTGACTGGAAGACGGCTATCTTCACGGTGCCCCGCGCCGACTCCCGATGCAGTCGTAGCTCGGCCTGCGCCTCCTCAAGGGTGGCGAGAACAGCGTTGGCGTGGACCACGAGCCGTTCCCCGGCAGGGGTGAGTCGAAGGCGACGGCCGGACCGCACAGTGAGGGGTATGCCCGCCTCGCGTTCGAGCACCGCGAGCTGTTGTGAGATGGCGGAAGGGGTGTATCCCATGGCCTCGGCGGTGGCGGCCAGGGTCCCGCGCACGGCGAATTCGCGGAGCATCGCGAGGCGGGTCAGGTCCAACATGTCATGAGTTAAGCACACCTAATGTATGTGCGTGAGAAACATGAACTGGTGCTGACTGGCTTCGGCGACGGACACTGTGCGAAACACCATGGAGGAGAGACGATGCGAGCAACGCCCGAGCAATCACCAGGCGTGGTCGGACAGGAGCACGGGACCGAGGACGTCACAGCCCTCGTCCAGCACTGGTTGATTGCGTCTCGGGCGTACCCGGTCAAGGGTTCCGCGGCGCTGCTCGCGGGGCTCCTGGGAGAAGATGGCGGGCTCGCCTTCCTGACGCAGTTCGTGGACGGCGTGATCCGTCCCGAAGACACCCGTGTCGCCGCCAGAAACTTCCGTTCCATGGCAGCTCGAGATACTCACTTTCTTCCGACATACCAGCAGGTCCTCTTGCGCATGGGCTCGTGGGCCTCGCGGGTTCTGCCCGGACTCGTCGTGGCGGTCGCTCGTCGTACCGTGCGGGTGATGGTGTCCCACCTGGTGGTGGATGCGACTCCCACGCGACTCGGTCCCGCTCTCGGGAGGCTGCGTGCCGAAGGACACCGCCTCAACGTCAACTTGCTGGGTGAGGCCGTCTTGGGTCGCGCGGAGGCCGCACGACGACTGGAACGCATGGAGGCGCTACTCAGGCGAACGGACGTCGACTACGTGTCACTCAAGGTGTCGTCCGCGGTCGCCCCGCACAACCCGTGGGCCTTCGACGAGAACGTCGCCCACATCGTCGACACCCTGCGGCCGCTCTTCAGGACGGCACTCGCTGCCGACGGTGCGTTCATCAACCTCGACATGGAGGAGTACCGCGATCTTGACCTGACAATGGCCGTGTTCACTGCGCTGCTCGACGAGGACGAGTTCGCGGCTCTCACCGCGGGCATCGTGCTCCAGGCGTACCTGCCCGATTCCATGGGTGCGATGGTCCATCTCCAGGAATGGGCCGCCGCTCGCGTGGCGCGTGGGGGAGCCCCCATCAAGGTGCGGCTGGTCAAGGGCGCCAACCTCTCGATGGAGCGCGTGGACGCCGAAACGCACGGATGGCCACTCGCCACGTGGCACTCGAAGGCGGAGTCCGATGCGCAGTACAAGCGCCTGGTGGACTACGCGCTGGTCCCGGAGCGCACCCGCGCAGTACGGGTGGGGATCGCGGGCCACAACCTCTTTGACATTGCCCACGCGTATCTCACGGCGAAGGAGCGGTCCGTCGAAGACGACGTGGACTTCGAAATGTTGCTGGGCATGGGTGAACACGTGGCTCGCGCGGTCACCCAGGAGGTCGGGTCGCTCCGGCTCTATACGCCGGTGGTTCACCCCCGCGAGTTCGACGTGGCGCTGGCGTATTTGGTCCGCCGGCTCGAGGAGGTGGCCAGCAAAGAGAACTTCATGTCCTCGCTCTACGACATGGACGCCAAGCCCGAGGTCTTTGAACTCGAGCGCAGTCGCTTCGTCGAGTCCTGGCACGTCGCGCAAGAACCCGCAAGGCTCACCCATCGGGCGGCGCGGCGCTCCGCTGCGTCCTCGCCCACCGGGGGCTTCTCGAACGCGCCCGACATGGACCCGTCGGTGGCGGCGACTCGCGCGTGGGGTCGAGAGATCATGGCCAAGGCCGAATCGTCGTCAGCGGGTCGAGCCACCCTCGACGCCGCACGTGTCGACACCGCACCACAACTCGACCATGAGGTCTCGACCGCTCAAGCCGGGGCCGACGGATGGCAATCGCTCAGCCCCGAGGACCGGGCCGTCTTGCTTCACGCCGCCGGCGGCGCGCTAGAGTCCCACCGCGCCGATCTCATCGAGGTGATGATGTCGGAGGCAGGCAAGACCATCGACCAGGCGGACCCGGAGGTTTCGGAGGCCGTCGACTTCGCGCACTACTACGCGGAGCGATCCCTCGATCTGTGGACGATGACCGGAGCAGTGCCGGTACCGCGCCACGTCACCCTGGTCACGCCGCCGTGGAACTTTCCCGTGGCGATCCCGGCAGGGTCAACGTTGGCCGCGCTGGCCGCGGGATCGGCGGTCATCCTCAAGCCCGCGGCGCAGTCGGCGCGATGCGGGGCTGTCCTTGCCGAGGCATTGTGGGAGGCGGGGATTCCGCGCGACGCACTCCGGCTGATCAAGATCGACTCCCAGGTCCTGGGAAAGCCGCTCATCACCGACGAACGGATCGACCAAGTCATCCTCACGGGCGGCTACGACACCGCCGAGCGGTTCTTGACGCTGCGGCCGAACCTGCGCCTGTTTGCCGAGACGAGCGGCAAGAACTCGATCATCGTCACTCCGTCTGCCGACGTCGACTTGGCGGTCAAGGACGTGGTGGCATCGGCATTCGGTCACGCCGGGCAGAAGTGCTCGGCGGCATCGCTGGTGATCGCGGTCGGATCCGTCGCGACGTCGCGCCGCTTCTTGACCCAGCTTGAGGACGCGGTGACATCCCTGGTGGCGGGGCCGGCGCACCAGGCCACCACGCAGATGGGGCCCGTCATCGAGCCCGTTCACGGCAAGTTGGAGCGAGCCCTCGCGACGCTGGAGCCAGGGGAGAGGTGGCTCGTCGAGCCCCGCGACCTCGACGGCACGGGGATCGCATGGACCCCAGGACTCAAGACCGGGGTCGCGCCAGGTTCCTTCTTCCACCAGACCGAGTGCTTCGGTCCGGTGCTCGGCATCATGGTGGCTGCGACGCTCGACGAGGCGATGGCCCTGCAGAACGCGGTCGACTACGGTCTCACGGCGGGACTCCACTCGCTGGATAAGGCGGAGATTGAACGGTGGTTGGCGACCGTTCAGGCCGGCAACGCCTACGTCAACAGGGGAATCACGGGGGCCATCGTGCGGCGACAACCGTTCGGCGGGTGGAAGCGATCCGTCGTGGGCTGCACGTACAAGGCTGGCGGGCCGCACTATCTCCAAGCCCTCACCGATTGGGAGGCCCGTGCCTCAGACGCCGCCGCCGAAGGCGCCCCAGGAGACCGTCTGGAGGCCTTCCTGGAGTGCGCCGAGGCGCCCAAGTGGGTGCGAAATGCGGCGGCCGCCGATGCACACGCTTGGAACACCATGTTCGGCACGGCGACCGACCGGACGGGTCTCGCTTCCGAGGCGAACGCTCTGCGTTACGCGCCCGCAGACACGGACATCCGCTGGGATGGCGTCGCGCCCGTGGACGCGCTCGTCAGGGTGTGTGCGGCTCGCGTGAGGGCGGGCGGAGCCGGAGTGGTCTCAACCCCCGTTCCGCTCCCGGCCGAGTTGGCCGAGGCCCTGGACGCCCAGGGTGTGGGCGTGCGCGTAGAGCCGTGGGAAGCATGCGTCGGCAGTGCAGCCTCGAGGCTGGGCGGGCGAGTCAGGCTCGTGACCGCCCGCGGCAGCGAGGCGTGCGGAACTGCCCAGGCTGCGGTGTTCACGCAACGCGTCACCGGCAACCCCGAACTTGAGCTGCTGCCGTTCTTACACGAGCAGGCCGTGTCAGTGACGACTCACCGATTCGGGACTCCGTTCGACGTGGCGCGCGAGGTGGTAGCCGCGCTGTAGCGCGGACTAGTTGGGCTGCCTGGCCGCGGAGCCCAGTTCGTTGAACTTGCGTGCCGCATCGACAAAGGCCTCATACAGGCGCGCTGAGCCCGGGTCCTGTTCGGGGTGCCACTGGGTAGCAACGCAGAAGGTGAGCGAGGGGTCCTCGACCGCTTGGATCACACCGTCATCGCCCCAAGCCGAGACAACCAGCCCGTCGCCCAACTGGTCTATGGCTTGATGGTGGTAGACGGGGACGTCGCGTCGTGCGGGATGAAGTCGCGCCAGGAGGCTACCGGGCGTGGTCGAGACTGGCATCGTCCCGAACACGCCGTCGCTGCCTTGATATCCGCCGTGGCCCACGACGTCGGGGACGTGTTGAACCAGAGTGCCGCCCCTCGCGACGTTGAGCACTTGCGCACCCCGGCACACGCCAAGAATCGGCATGTCGCTACCCTCCGCGGCCGCGATGAGCGCGAACTCCCAGGCGTCGCGTTGGGGGCGCGGCTGGTCGGTCTCGGGGTGGGGCGTCTGGGCGAAGGTGGTGGGGTCGACGTCGAAGCCTCCCGAGATGCACAGGCCGTCGAGGCCCGCCACGATCGCAGCCGCGCCAGCCGGATCCGTGTCCTGCGGCGGCAAGACGACGACGAAGGCCCCCGCCCGCTGAATTGGCTCGATGTACGACGTCGGGAGGAACACGGCGGGCACGTCCCACACGTCCATGACGGCCCGCTCCAGATAGCTGCTGACGCCGATGATGGGGCGTCGCGACCCGGTCATTCCCACCTGCCCCGGGCCACGAGCAGGTCCTTCAGCAGGTCCGCACGGTCGGACACGACGCCGTCGACTCCCAGGTCAAGCAACTGCGCCATCCGCTGGGGATCGTTGATGGTCCACACGTGCACGAGTTTCCCTGCCGCGTGGGCGGCGCGCACGTGCCGCTCGGTGAGAAGCGGAATCGGTCCCATCGACGCAGGAATCTGAAGAGCATCGACCGACCTGAGCGCGCCCGCGAGATTCGCACGCACCATTCCCCCCAAGAAGAAGGCGGCGGCTTCGCGAGTTCCGGCCGATGTTGCGACGCGGCGGGTCAGGCGCGCTACCGTCGCGTCGCGCCGGGCCGAGGAGAACGAGGCGATGCACACGCGATCGTGCGCCTTGGTCTTCTCGATCGCATCCGCCACGGGAACGATGCCGGATTCCGCCTTCACGTCGATGTTGACGCGTAGCTCTGGCCACGTGCCGAGGATGTCTTCGAGCATCGGAACGGGCTCCTTGCCCCCGATGCGCGCGAGCTTCACCCGGGCCCAGGGCAAGTCCGCGACCTCGCCCGTACCATCCGTCGTGCGGTCGAGGGACTCGTCGTGCAGTGCGACCGCAACCCCGTCGATCGTTCCGTGAGCGTCCGTTTCGACGTAGCGGTAACCCATGTCCACTGCGGCCTGGAAGGCGACCATCGAGTTCTCGAGGCCGTCGAGCGAGAAGCCGCGGTGCGCGAGCGCGGCGAAGGCGCCGTCGGTGTCAAAGTAGGGATGCGAGCTCATGCGATCACCTTATCCAGCCAGCGGGTGACGGTGCGCAGATACAGCTCACGCGGCCCGACCTGTGACAGCGACAACTCGTGGACGCCGCCGGGAATCACCACCACCTCCACGTCGTCCCCGAGCCGGGGCCCTAAGCGGACGATCTCGTCCACGCTGAGGACTGTGTCTTGACGATCAAGGAGGGGGTTGTGGGCCACGTCCGGACCGGAGGAGTCGGACATCGCGACCAAGACGGGCAGCCGCACATCAAGGCCGCGCGCGACCTTGGCCCGGGCCCGCCGTGCTGCGGCCAGCCACGCGGCACGAATGGGCACGCCTGCGGGTCGCTTGAGGGCGAAGTCGAACTGCCATCGGCCGCCGCCGGAGGCGTGCTGGTGTTGGGCGTAGATCGAGGGCGCGGACGCGACTACGGCCATCGGTCGGATTCTGGCCAGCAGCGGCAGGGCGAGCATGCGCGCCTTATCGGTACGCGTGAGGGTGGTGCCAAACAGGGGGGAGTCAAGAATCAGGCCGGCGAGCGACGGGTGGGGACGCTCGGCGGTCCAGATCGCCGCCGCCAGGCCTCCTGTCGAGTGCCCATGAACCACCATCGGCAGGCCGGGGTGCAAAGCGGTGATTGCGGCGAGGGCAACGTCAATGCCGTCGCCCTGCTCCGACACATCGGTCATGTAGTGGGGCGTGTCCCCGGGCTGCAACGACCGCCCGGCTCGCGCCAGGTCCACGGCGTAGAAGGCGTGCCCCGCGTCCGTGAACGCCCGCGCAAGGTGGTCCTGAAAGAAATAGTCGTTGTAGCCGTGTACGTGCAACACGGCGGAACGCGGACTTTCCGGCTGCCGGAGGGGCCTCACCAACGTGACCCCCGCGATCGATGCCTGCTCAAAACCCGTCACGATGTCGGGAACCCAGCGCGCGGCAGATTCGCCCATAAGCGGAGCGTATAGGGCAAGACGCGCCGGTGGAGAACGGTTCGCCACCATTCGTTCACCATGACCGGGCACACTGTTCCCATGAGCAATGGAGCTGACGCCACAGATCTGCCCTCCGTAAGAGACGCAATGCCTCCCGCAGGCGGCGACGCTGACATCCCTCGATCCCGGGTCGCCGCGTGGGCGCTGTGGGACTGGGCAACGCAGCCCTTCAATTCCGTGATCATCACGTTCGTCTTCACGGCGCTGTACCTCACGTCGGACAGTTTCATCGATCCGGAGTTGGTGCCCTTGGGGGAGGGCAACGCCGAGTACGACGCTGCGATCGCGCACCTGACGAGCAGCTTGGGATGGGGCATCGCGCTGGCCGGTGTCCTCGTCGCCGTCCTGGCGCCCGTCCTCGGACAGCGCGCCGACGCGACGGGGCGCCGCAAGGCGTGGCTGGGAATCAGCACCGCGCTGTTGGTGGCGAGCATGTTTGGGCTGTTCTTTGTGCAGGCGACGCCGCCGTACTTCTGGCTCGGCGTGGGACTCATCGCCGTCGGTACCGTCGTGAGCGAAGTGGCGGGCGTGAACTACAACGCGATGATCGTGCAGGTGTCGACGCCCAAGACGGTCGGCCGCGTTTCGGGCCTCGGTTGGGGCCTCGGCTACCTGGGCGGCATCGTGGCGCTGGTCATTGTCGTCGTGCTCGATGGCGCCGATTGGTTCGGGATGGATACTTCCAACGGGATGGCCTATCGCCTGATCGCCGTCGGCTGCGCCGTCTGGACCCTGTTGTTCGGATGGGCGGTGTTCGTCTTCGTTCCGGAGGCGCCGCGCGCCGACCGTCCCACCGTCGGCCTGTTCCAGGGGTACGCAGTGTTGTGGAACGACCTCAAGGACCTGTGGAATCAGGCCCGTTCCACGTTGTGGTTCTTGCTTGCATCGGCGGTGTACCGGGACGGGCTCGCCGGCGTCTTCACTTTTGGCGCGATCATTGCCGCGAAGTCATTCGGCTTCTCGGATCAGGAAGTCATCATGTTTGGCATCGCGGCGAATCTCATCGCGGGCGCTTCGACGGTCATCGCAGGTCGTTTTGACGACAAGGTGGGGCCGCGCACCGTCATCATCGCCTCGTTGACGGTCATCATCATCTCGGGAGTGATGGTGGTGGCCCTGCAATCCGTGGGATCCGTGGTCTTCTGGGTCTTCGGGCTCGCACTCAGCGCGAGTGTCGGCCCCGCGCAGGCTGCGTCGCGGTCGCTCCTTGCTCGCGTGAGCCCCCCCGGACGGGAGGCCGAGATCTTTGGCCTCTACGCGACCACCGGGCGCGCGGCATCGTTCCTCGCCCCAGGCATGTGGGCCCTCGCGATTGCCATCACTGGCGACACCATCTGGGGCACGCTGGGAGTGATCTTCGTCGTCCTCGTCGGGCTCATTCTGCTGATCCAGGTGCGCACGCCAGCGGACAAGGGCGCGTCGACGCACCTCTAGCCCTGCGGAAGAGACTCGCCCCCGAGTTCGTTACACCGACCGAGGGGGATGCACCCCGAAAAAAGGAGACTCATGAGCGCCGTCAGCACTGCCATTGCCACCTGGTCTGGAACGCTGTCCGAAGGATCTGGCTCGACGACGTTGGCGTCCTCCGGCTTGGGCACTTTTGCCACGTCGTGGAAGGCCCGCGCCGAGGGATCGAATGCGGTGACCACCCCCGAGGAACTCTTGGGTGCGGCCCACGCGGCGTGCTACTCGATGGCGATGTCGAACGCACTCGGCGGCAAGGACCTGGTCGCCACCAGGATCGATGTGACGGCGAGGGTCACCTTCGTGCCGGGAGAGGGCATCACCCACATCGGGTTGAGCGTGTCGGCAGACATCCCCGGCCTCGATGCCGCCGACTTCGCAGCACTGGCGGAAGAGGTCAAGGGCGCCTGCCCCGTGTCACAGGCCCTCACGGGCACGACGATCGAGCTGGAAAAGGCCACGCTCGCCTGACCGGCGCATACCTCCCGGGGTATAGTCGTCCGATGCGCCTCTTCTGGACCGAACTTCGCCGCTGGCCGGCAAAACGCTGGTGGTTTGCCCTCGGGACCGCCGTGTCCACCTACTTGTTCATCGCCCTGCCCACCGACCTCATCGACAATCCGGTATTTGGTCGCGACGTGCCAGTCACGTCGTGGGCCAGGGGAGTGCTGCTGGTGAGCTCCGTGCTTGCTGGCCTGGTCGCCGCCACGTACGTCGCCGGGCCGGACACCGCGCCCCAACGACGCGAGGGCCGTCTCGGGTGGGCAGGCGGCATAGCCACGTTCTTCGCGGTCGGCTGCCCCGTATGCAACAAGCTGGTGCTCCTCGCTCTCGGCTACACCGGCGCGATCCAGTACTTCGCTCCCATTCAGCCCTACCTGGCTGTCGGCGCGATCGGTCTGCTCGGCTGGGCCTTTGTCGCCCGCGTGCGTCGCGAGAACTCATGCAGGTTGCCCTCTCAGCCCAAGGTCTCAGCCGACGCATAGCCGCCGGGTGGCGGTACCGTGCTCACCATGCGCGCCCTCAAGGACTTCGCCCACGGCATCGGCCTGTATTGGCGTGGAGTGCGCACGTGGAGCGCGGATCCCGCGCTGATGGGTATCGGGTTACTCCCGGGCCTCATGACCATGGCGCTCTTTGTCGGACTGTTCGTTGCGCTCGGATGGGGCTTCGATGGCGCCACCGGCTGGATTGCGGACCGCGCTGTGGGCGCCGCGAGCGATCTGCATGGCATCGTTCAATTTGTGGCCGGATTGGCGCTGATCGGCGCATGGCTGCTACTCGTGGTCTACGCGTTCGTGACGGTGACGTCTGTGGTGGGGCAGCCGTTCTTCGAGCGGATCTCGCACCGCGTCGACTCCCGGCTCGGTCCGGTTCCTCAGGCGCCTGCCTGGCCGTGGTGGCGCAATGCGGCGCGCGGAGTGGGGGAGGGGGCGCGGCTCTTGCTGCTCACGGTTCCACTATCGCTCGGGCTCTTCTTGTTGGGCCTGATTCCCGTGGTGGGAACGGCCGTGGCGTGGACACTGGGATTGCTTTTTGGCGGCTGGTTCGTCGCGCTCGAGTTCACGGCCATTCCCTTTGAGCGGCGGGGGATGGTGTTGCGGGACCGCAGACGGATTCTGCGTGTTCGTCGCGCCCGGACGCTCGGCTTTGGTGCGATGGCCTTCGTGATGTCGGCGGTGCCCCCGTTGGCGATTCTTGCGATGCCATCTGCAGTGGCGGGTGGAACGATGCTGGCGCGGCTCGCCCTTGACGAGGCAGCGGCGAGGACGGGCGACGCCCCAGAGTCAGCGACTCATCGTTCGAGCGACGACTCAAGCACCGCGACCTCGCCCTGACAGGTCACGGCGCTGGCATCTCGGCCGATGTCCAGAAGCTGGCGCGCCAACGACTCCCGATCGTGGGCGGGAGCAAAGGCGCCAAGTTGCTCCTCAATGGCCGCAACGTAGGCGGGTTCAGCCACCAGCGCGGCCTGCGCACCTGCGGGCGTCAGCACCACCCAGGTGCCGCGCATGTCCGCATCGCACTCGAAGCGCTCGAGTAGCCCGCGCTTCTGCATGCGAGTGACTTGGTGCGACGTGCGGGACTTCTCCCATCCCAACATGTCGCCGATCTCACGCGGGCGCGCGCGATTATCGGGCGACGCCGACAGGGCATTGAGAATCTGGAAATCAGGCAGGGACACGCCTGCCGCTTCCTGCAGCTGTTGCTCGACCCCAGCCGTGACCTGGCGCGTCGCCAAGTGGAGGGCGCGGAAAAGCGTCACGTCGATGCTAGGCGTAGCGCTCATACAGCAAGGTTAGCCGGGGTCGGTGACGCGTCAAGGACCCGAGCGACGGAGGTGTGGCGTCCGCATACTCTTGTGCCATGCCGATTCGCAGACTCGTTGCCCGAGTGCCCCTGGACGAGTTGGTCCCGCGATTCACTCAGATCCGTGATGAAGAGGGCGTGCGGGTGGTCCGCAGCGACGCAGTACTCGCCGAAGTCGCTCCGCGCGAAGAGGAACCCGGCCACATTGTCGGCGACCGCGTTGACATGACGGACGTACCGTTCGTCACGATCGACCCGGAGGGCTCGCGCGACCTGGATCAGGCGATTCACATGGAGCGTGCTGGCGACGGCTGGCGCGTCCGCTACGCGATTGCGGACGTCGCTGCTCACGTGAACCCGCTAGGAGCCTTGGACGCCGACGCGTGGTATCGAGTCGAGACCGTCTACTGCCCCGACATCAGGGTCGGGCTGCATCCGCCGGACATGTCCGAGGGCTATGCCTCGCTCCTTCCGGGCCAGCGCACCAAGGCGATCGTGTGGGACTTGGCGGTCTCCAGCGACGGCGCTCTCAACTCGACCGACGTGCGGCGCGCGTGGGTGGCCTCGGCGCGGCAATACGCGTACTCCGAGTTGGCGCAGACTCCACCCGCCGAAGCAGTCGAATTGGTCACGCTGATGGCCGAGTTGGGCAACGCCCGACGACGAGTGCTTCGTGAAGCGGGGGCCGTCTCGCTTCCCAAGCCCAGCCAAGAGGTCAACCGAGACGCGGACGGACTGCGGCTTGAGTTCCGCGCGGCGCGAGGAATCGAGGATGACAACGCGCAAGTGTCGCTGCTGACGGGCATGGCTGCGGCTCGGCTGATGCTGGAGGCGGGCGTCGGGGTGCTGCGCACCATGCCCCCCGCATCGGACGATGCGTTGCGAAGGCTCAGGCGCCAGGCGCTGGCCTTGGGCGTCGACTGGCCGCGAGACGCCGACTACTCGGATGTGCTCGACACGATCGACCCGGCGTCCGCTACCGGTGCGGCCTTTCTCACTGCCGCGGTCACGCTGTTCAGGGGCGCCTCCGGGGAGCCTTTCCATGTGGGCCAAGGCCTGCCGGTTCCCGAGAACGTGACTCACGGCGCCCTCGCTGCTCCCTACGCCCACGTCACCGCGCCCCTGAGGCGCCTGGTGGACCGCTACGGCACTGAGATCTGCGTCGCCCACGCCGCAGGCCTGCCGGTCCCGTCGTGGGTGACGGATGCGTTGCCGCAGCTTGGTCAGGCCATGATCGCCGGCGTCCGTCGCGGAGGGAGGGTCGATCGGGCCTGCATCGACGCGGTGGAGGCGGCAGTTCTTGATTCCCACCTTGGCGAGGACTTCGCGGCAGTGGGTCTTGATGAGGACACCATTCAACTGGCCGAACCGGCGGTGGTGGCTCGCTGCACAGGCGACATCCCCGTCGGCAAGCGCGTACAGGTAACGCTGGTACACGCCGACATCGAAGACGGCGTGAGATTCGAGGTGCACTCGTGACCGATGCCGCGAGGCAACAGGCCTGGGAGGAGCGCTACGGCGCGGCTGCCGTCTGGACGGGAAAGGTCAACGCCCACCTGAAGGATTGGGTTGAGGCCCATGCGGGCGCGAAGCCGGCCACCTCGATCGACTTGGCGTGCGGAGAGGGTGCTGATGCGATCTGGCTCGCCGCACACGGGTGGCGAGTCACGGGCGTCGACTTCTCTCAGGCAGCGATCGACAGAGCGAACGCAGCTGCGCGGGACAGGGGAGTGGAGGCCACCTGGATTGTCGCGGACTTGACCGCATGGGTGGCCGATGAGCCCGCGGACCTGGTGACGGTGTCGTTCCTGCACGAGCCGGCGCACGTGCGTCATGCGGTGTGGCGAGCCGCGGCAAGCGCGGTTGCTGAAGGGGGAACGCTGTTGATCACGGGTCACCGGCCAGACGTACCGGGCGCCTCCGGGCCACCGCCCGAGACGCGCTTCACTGCGGATGAGGTGGTCGCCGCGCTTGGAGCGCCATGGCGAGCTCACGTGCGCGAAGCGCAACGGGACGGCGTCGGTCACCATGCCGGCCACGTGATGACGGATCTGATCATCACGCTCACGCGGTAGGGCACCGCGGGGCCCCTCGCCGACGTGCGCGGCTACTTCAGAAACCGGTCGCGGAGTGTGGCGGCAAATGCCCCGGCGGGGTACGTTCGAAGTAGCCACGTAGGGAGGCACCATGTCAGACGACACCACACCCAGTCGGCACGAGGTTTACGAGCAGATTCGCGCAAACGAGCTGGCGCGAGGAGCTTCCGAAGACGATGCCGCGCGCGTCGCCGCGGAGAAGGTCGATCAGGTCCTGGAGTTGAAGAGGGCCGAATAGTTCTTCGGGGGGAACGGGCCCCTACGATGAGTTCATGCCGCCCGCACCACGCCGTTCCGCCTCGTGGTGGCGTCTGAACGCGACCATTCCCAACGCGATCACGGTGGCGCGCATCGCACTCATGGTGGTGTTTGTCGTGCTCTTGGGGCGCCACGAGGACGCGTGGGCCATCACCGCCCTCGCCGTCGCGGGCGTGAGCGACTTCCTCGATGGCTATCTCGCGAGGCGTCTGGAACAAACGTCAACGTTGGGGCGCGTGCTGGATCCTGCCGCGGATCGAATCCTCACGGTCGCCGTCGTCATCGGCCTTGCCTGGCGTGACATCGTCCCGTGGTGGCTGGTCGCAATCTTGCTCGCCAGGGACGCCGTGATGGCCGTCGCGCTGGTGTGGCTCGCACGGCGACGGCTGGCAACTCCCATCGTGACGTTTCTGGGCAAGTCGGCCACGGCCGCACTGTACGTATCTCTGCCTTTGGCCTACCTGGCGTACGACCGGTGGGACTCCGTGCACGCCGTCGCACTCTGGGGAGCGGTCGCCGCTGCGGTGGCGTACTGGGGATCCGCCGCCCAATACCTCGCCCAGGCGAGGCGGGCCGGTTCCCATGACGTGTCTACACCCTAGAATGATGTGAGAAAGGAGGCGCCATGTCATACGACGAGTCGCCGGTTGAGCGGACGATGTCACTCGGCTCCCATTTGCCCGCCGATGAGGCAGGTCCTGCGCGCCTCAGTGGTCAGGACCAGGTGGCGGTTGACGCGCTGGCTGAAGATCACGCCTTGCTCGTGGTGCACCACGGTCCCAACGCGGGGGCTCGATTCCTCCTTGACGTCGACCTCACCACTGCGGGTCGTTCGGTCTCATGCGACATCTTTCTCGACGATGTCACGGTGAGCCGAGAGCACGCTCACTTTGTGCGAGTGGGCAACACGTTCCTCATGCGCGATGCGGGCTCCCTGAACGGAACGTACGTCAACCGCGAACGGGTCGCCGAGGGAGAGTTGCATGAGGGCGACGAGGTGCAGATCGGAAAGTACCGCTTGACGTTCTACCCGGGTCACCGGCACTAGGCGTTGTGATGAGCGAACCGGCGCCGCGACTGCCGTCGGCAAGGCTTGAGCCGGTCCGCACGACGTGGCCGCACCAGTTGTCGCATGTGCCCTCGTTGCGAGTGGGAGACGTCTTGGCCGCGCTGCGCGCCGACTTTCCGTCGCTCACTTCCTCCAAGCTCCGCTTTCTGGACGCTCAAGAGTTGGTGGCACCGAGTCGGGCGGCCTCGGGGTACAGGCAGTACTCCCACGCGGACGTTGAGCGGGTTCGCTATGTCTTGCGTCAACAGCGAGACGCATACGCGCCGCTCGGGGTGATCAAGGAACGGCTGGACGCGTTGGACTCCGGCCTTGCCCACGAGCCGCTGTCATTGGCGGCGGCAGGAGACGGTTCCGACGGCCTGGTGTCCATCGCCGATGCTGCACGGCTGGCCGACACGACCCCCGAGGTGCTGCTCTCGTTGGCAAGCGAGGGCCTCGTGGTTCCGGCGTCTCCCGGCTTGTTCGAGCGTTCCGCGTTGCCGCTGATTTCGGCCAGCGCCCGCTACCTCGCAGCGGGCGCTGATGTGCGCGAGTTGCGCTCCCTTGCGAGGGCCGCACGACGTGAGGTCGAGGCTGCGCTGGCATCGGCCGCACCGTTGCGCAGGCGCGATGATCGCGGTGTCGAGCACGCGGCGAGCGCGGTGCGCATGGAGGCCGCTGGGGCGTTGTTCTCGGCTTTGCTCCGCGATTCGTATCCCGGCGGCGAGTAGCGCGCCCTGAGAGGGGCGACACGCGGTAGCGTGAAGTACCGAGGTCGTTGATTCGGAGGGCTCGAAACCCTAACGTTGAGGTCGAAGGTGAAGGAGAGGTCATGGCGGACGCTGACATCCCAGCACGCGACCAAGGCGTGCTCTTCGACGACGGCCTGACCTCCATCGACGAAGACGCCGGATACCGCGGTCCCGTTGCGTGCAAGGCAGTCGGAATCACGTATCGCCAACTCGACTATTGGGCACGCACGGGGCTCGTGGAGCCCACCGTGCGTCCGGCCACCGGTTCAGGCACGCAACGCCTCTACGGTTTCAGGGACATGCTCGTCCTCCGGGTCGTGAAGCGCCTGCTTGATTCAGGGGTGTCTCTCCAGCAAATCCGCTCGGCGGTGGAGCATTTGCGCGAGCGCGGGGTGGAGGACCTTTCGCAGATTACGTTGATGTCCGACGGCGCGTCCGTCTACGAATGCACCTCTGATGATCAGGTGATTGACCTGGTACAGGGCGGCCAGGGCGTGTTCGGCATCGCGCTAGGCAAGGTGTGGCGCGAACTCGAAGGCTCTCTTGCGAGCTTGCCAGCGGACCGTGGCCACAAGCACGATGTAGACGCCAACGCCGTGGACGAACTGGCGCAGCGCCGGGCACGCAAGGCGACCGCTAGTTAAGTGCTCCGCACGGCGTCCCAGTGGTTGCCCGCTGGGTATTCGAGCCATCCCACGCCACCCGTAGGTGCATACCCCACTGCGCGCAATGCGGAGGCTGCACCAGCACGTTGTGGGACCGAAGTCTGTGGATAGCGGTGAAGACCGGGCGCGTGGAAAACTGGCAAGATAGGGCAATCGTCGAAGGGATACCCATGTTTTCTAAGGTCCTCGTTGCCAATCGTGCCGAGATCGCGGTGCGCGCTTTTCGTGCTGCCGTCGAGAACGGAGCGAAGACGGTGGCGGTCTTCCCCTACGAGGACCGCATGTCGGAACACCGGTTGAAGTCCGACGAGGCTTACCAGATCGGCGAGATCGACCATCCAGTCCGCGCGTATCTCGACATCGACGAGATGATTCGCGTGGCAAAGCTTTCAGGGGCCGACGCGATCTATCCCGGCTACGGATTCCTCAGCGAGAACCCCGAGTTTGCGCGTGCCTGTGCCGACAACGGCATCACGTTCGTCGGGCCGCCCGCTGAAGTGCTCGAAATGGCGGGCAACAAGAAGACCGCGATTGACTCGGCCAAGCGCGCCGGCATCCCGGTCCTGGAGTCAACTGAGCCCAACACCGACGTCGACGCTCTGCTGGCCGAAGCGGACGGCATCGGCTTCCCGTTGTTCGTCAAGGCCGTCGCCGGCGGTGGCGGTCGTGGAATGCGCCGCGTAGAGCGCAAGGAGGACCTCAAGGCGTCGCTCAATGCGGCCATGCGCGAGGCTGAGGCCGCTTTCGGCGACTCGACCGTGTTTCTGGAACAAGCCGTGATTCGCCCCCGCCACATTGAAGTGCAGATCCTTGCCGATGCGGAAGGGAACGTCGTCCACCTCTACGAGCGGGACTGCTCGTTGCAGCGCCGTCACCAGAAGGTCGTCGAGATCGCGCCCGCCCCGAACCTTGACCCCACGGTGCGCGAGGCGCTGTGTCGCGACGCCGTCGCCTTCGCCAAGTCCATCGGTTATGTCAACGCGGGCACGGTCGAGTTCCTGCTCGACACCGAGGGGGAGCGCGCTGGGCAGCACGTCTTCATTGAGATGAACCCTCGCATTCAGGTGGAGCACACGGTGACCGAAGAGGTCACTGACATCGACCTGGTGAGCACTCAGTTGCGCATTGCGTCGGGGGAGACCCTCGAGCAAATCGGCATCCGCCAGCATGAGATCCGCACGAACGGCTTCGCCATTCAAACGCGCATCACCACCGAGGACCCCGCAAACGACTTCCGGCCCGACACCGGCCGGATCGTCGCGTACCGCAGCCCGGGCGGCGCGGGCGTGCGGCTCGACGGCGCTACCGGCCTTGCCGGCGGTCGCATCACCGGTCACTTCGACTCGATGCTGGTCAAGCTGACCTGCCGCGGCAGGGACTTTCCCACGGCCGTGAGCCGCGCGCGCCGCGCGCTTGCCGAGTTCCGCATTCGGGGAGTGGCGAACAACGTGCCCTTCTTGCGCGCCGTGCTGGACGACCCCGAGTTCTTGGCGGGAGAGTTCTCTACTCGATTCATCGAGGAGCACCCCGAGCTCGTCTCCGTGGCCCAGTCCCAAGACCGGGCAACTAAGTTGCTTGCATACTTGGCCCACGTGTCGATCAATCGGCCGCACGGCGAACCGCCCATGATGATCCGCACGGCCACGAAGTTGCCACCCCTCGACACCACGGGCGACATCCCCGACGGAGCCCTGCAGCGCTTGCGCAAGGTGGGGCCAGCCCAGTTCGCCGCCGACCTGCGCGCCCAGACCGCACTCGCTGTCACGGAGACAACTCTGCGCGACGCCCACCAGAGCCTGCTCGCGACGCGGCTGCGAACCTTCGACATGCTGCAGTCGGCGGACCACGTGGCACGTCTCACGCCTCAACTCCTGTCCGTCGAGGCGTGGGGAGGTGCCACCTACGACGTGGCGATGCGCTTCCTCAGCGAGGACCCCTGGAAGCGGCTGGCCGCCCTGCGGGAGGCAATGCCCAACCTGCCGATCCAGATGCTACTGCGGGGCCGCAACACGGTCGGCTACACGCCTTACCCGGATGAGGTCGCCCACGCCTTCGTGCACGAGGCCGCGGCCACGGGTGTCGACATCTTCCGCATCTTCGATGCCCTGAACGACGTCGACCAAATGCGACCCGCAATTGACGCCGTGCTGGACACGGGCACCGCGGTGGCGGAGGGGACGTTGTGCTACACGGCGGACCTCACAAACCCCGGCGAGAAGCTCTACACGCTCGACTACTACCTCGGCATTGCGGAGAAGCTCGTGAAGACGGGCGTCCATATGCTGGCCATCAAGGACATGGCGGGGCTGTTGCGACCCCCGGCCGCACGCACTCTTGTGACGGCCCTCAGGAAGAACTTTGACGTCCCCGTGCACCTGCACACGCACGACACGGCTGGCGGTCAGCTCGCTACCTTGCTTGCCGCTTCTGAAGCAGGCGTGGATGCGGTGGACGTCGCCAATGCGGCCATGGCTGGTACGACGTCGCAGCCGCCGATGTCGGCTCTTGTGGCCGCTCTCGAGCACACCGAACGCGATACGGGCCTGTCTCTCGACGCAGTGACCGACTTCGAACCCTATTGGGAGGCCGTGCGCCGCCTGTACGCGCCTTTCGAGTCCGGTCTGCCCGGACCCACGGGGCGTGTGTACCGTCACGAGATTCCCGGCGGGCAGCTGTCCAACCTGCGCCAGCAGGCGCTGTCGCTGGGGCTGGGGGAGCGGTTCGAGGACATTGAGAACATGTATGCGGCCGCCGACCGGATCCTGGGTCGACTGGTCAAGGTCACGCCTTCCTCCAAGGTCGTCGGCGACCTCGCGCTGCATCTCGTCGGCTTGGGCGCCGATCCCAAGGACTTTGCCGAGAATCCCGCGGCCTACGATGTCCCCGACTCCGTGATCGGCTTCCTGCGCGGCGAACTGGGCGACCCGCCCGGAGGCTGGCCGGAGCCGTTCCGTGAGAAGGCGCTCACCGGTAGGGGAGAGACCAAGTCAATGGTGTCTCTCAGCGACGATGACCGAGCGGTGCTGGACGAATCGGGCCCGGCGCGCCAACGTCGTCTCAACCATTTGCTGTTCCCGGCGCCGGCCGACGACTTCGACAAAGCCGTCGAGTTGTACGGCGACATTTCGGTGATCGACACCTATCACTACCTGTACGGAATGACGCCGGGCAGTGGGGAAGAGGTCAACATCCACATGGAAAAGGGCGTCACGATGCTAGTGACCCTGGAGGCCATTGGCGAGCCCGACGATCACGGGCTCCGCTGGGTGATGTTCAACTACAACGGCGCGATCAGGCCGTTGCAGGTTCTCGATCAGGCGGCTGAGGTCACCGTGCACGCTCGTGAGAAGGCGGACGTCTCGGTGCCTGGCCAAGTCGCCGCGCCCTTCGCGGGCGCCGTGACGCCGCTCGTGGCCGTCGGGGACACGGTGGAAGCAGGCGGAGCTGTCGCCACCATCGAGGCCATGAAGATGGAAGCGTCAATCACCACGCCGGTGGGCGGAAAGGTGACGCGGGTGGTCGTGAACGGCACCGAACCGCTCCAGGGCGGCGATCTCGTCGTCGTGGTTGACGGTGCATAGCGGCAGGGACTCTTCGAGTTATCGCGCCTGGTACATCAGATCCATCTGGGACCACGGGACCTTTGACCTGAACCCGCGCAGGGCAGGCGGGGGAACATGGCAGGCAGGAGGTGCATCATGAAGGTTCTGGTAGCAGTGGGGTCAAAGTACGGGTCCTCACGCGAAGTCGCAAGGACCATTTGCGGCACCCTGGAAAACCAAGGATTCGATGTCGAGTTGTCGGACGCGGCTGACGTACGCTCCGTGACTCCTTACGACGCCGTGGTCCTTGGATCGGCTGTATATGGGGGACTGTGGAGGCGAGATGCCTCCGCATTGGCGACGGAGCACCGCGAGGCGCTCAAGGCGCGCGACGTGTGGACATTCTCGGTCGGCATGGAGAATGTGGTCGTAGCCGGCCAGCCCCGCGACGAGGCCTACGGCATTGCCGAGTCGATCGGCGCGCACGAGCACCGTCGTTTCGCTGGTGCTCTCGATATTGACAGGCTGAACATCGGCGAACGCGCTCTGATCCGCGCGCTTGACCCGCCGCTCGGAGACTTTCGCGACTTTACCGATGTGCGCGCGTGGGCGGAAGGCGTCGGCGCAGCGTTGAGCGAGGCCGCCGTCAGCTAACCTCCCGTCGGTGGGGGAGCGCCAGTCGTCGAACAGAGGCGCCGCCGGTTGCCGACGTAGGGTGGGCCTCAGGGACACCGCATTCACAGTGTGCGCGTATCGCGCCTCTTTCCGGAGGGCAGCGCACGGTGGTCCGCAAATGCAAGGAGGCGACCATGCAGGTCATCATCAACACCGATCACAACATCCCGCTCGCCGAGGGATCGATTTCGGAGATGGAATCGTTAGTCGAATCCACGCTGGAGTACTTAGCGTCTCGCCTCACCAGGGTGGAGGTTCATCTCACCGACGGCAGCGCCGGTCGCAGCACGGGCGACGACATTCGTTGTCGGATCGAGGCGCGCCCCGAGGGCCTGAACCCGGAGTTTGCCACCGACAACGCCTCGACCGCTGACGCCGCCGTGAGCGGCGCCCTGAGCAAGATGAAGAGTGTGCTCGAGACCACTTTCGGTCGCCGGGATGATCAGCACAGGGGTGGCAAGTAGATCGCGATGTCGCACCGCGCCACGCGGGGGAGTCATCAGGCCCGACACCTGGAATACCGTCGAGATGACATAATGTACATTATCGGCGAGCGTGTCAGGGGGCGGCTCCCTGCCCTCACTCACTCGCTCTCTCTGCGATGGCCCCGGTTGGGCGCTGAGAGCCTTCAGACAGCCCCGTAGGGCCGATAGCAGCATGGCTGGCCGCGAAGGCGCGCAAGCCGGTAGGCGGCGGCTTCGTGGGCAGCCTGGCAATCGCTCGCCGGGTCGGGCTTGTCCTATAGACCAAAAGTCCCAGAGAACTTCGTACAAATGTACGTACTCGTGGTAAACCTATGCTCATGGCGAAGAAACGTAGCAAGGTGTCAGGTGCACAACGTGAGGCTGAACGCCGTGTCAAGACCGTGGGGACGTCGTTCGCGGCCGACCAGATGAACCGGGCGCGCAAGTCGGTTGAGCGCACCTCCTTGGCTCTTGAGGCGCAGCGCGAGCGGTCGCGCGAGTACGAGGCCAAACAGGCGGGCCGGTTGGCCGGGTTTGACGCGTTGACCCGTCTTCGCCGTGTCACGGTCTACCGATCGGAACTCGATGCAGAGATGGTCGAGCTCGTACAAGCTGCGAGGTCGGCCGGCATGACGTGGGTCCAAGTTGCCGCGTCGGTCGGCATGAGCCGTGAGGGCGCGTTCAGTCGTTGGGGCCGTCGGCGGGGAAAGGCTGCTTGACGCGTTTGCGCTTCTTGTGGCCGGGAACGTGGACGAGTTCTCCTCGGGGATCCGGGCCGATGAGTTCACGCATGCGGTTGATCGCCTCTCGGGCGCTGTCCATGGCGCGTTGCTGTCCGGTGGCGAGTCGTTCGGCGGCTTCGCTGGTCTCGGCAGCGTAGAGCGCGCCTCGGAGGTCGTTCGCGACCATCTACACTCACCAAACAATGGCCCTCGCGGCCTAACCCCGCGAGTCAACCAAACCTGGGGCAGTCCCGAGCTCTAGAAGGTGGACTCGAAGGATCCCACGGTGACCGCTTCATCGTCTGCGACGACCACGACCAACGCGAGGGTTACACTCTATGGGGCACTACTTCGATCTGCGCTTGACGCACCCACCAACGCAACGACTCGGCTTCAAAGCCGAGCCTTCCTGCGACCGTCTGACACGCGACCGTGAGGTTCGGATATTCATCGAGATGGTCAAGGACCATCCGCACAGCACGCTGCTTGGTGTCCTCGGGAATCTTCTTGGGCATGGTGTCTATCTTCCTTGCAGACTCGAAAGGAAGCGGCATCAAACCGTAGGCGGTTCAGCGTCCCGAATTCGAGGTCAACCTCACAACAGCACCACATCACCTCACACGCTCAATGTTCAATGAGACACCGCGGTCGCTCAGCACACAATGACGCGGCCCCGGCAGATTGCCTGCCGGGGCCGCGTCACGTGATTTGCGGGTTCAGAAACTCCCGCTGGTTGTGCCTCCAGAACCCGTCGAGGGTGTAGTTGCGCTGGTATTCGCGCCCGGCTGCCACGCATCGGCGACGTCCGGGTAGTTGGTTTCCTGCCGCTTGATGCATTTCCACTCAAGCGTCGTGCTCGGCGGCAGGTTCGAGATCGTCCCCGTCCAGGTCGGGTAACCGGTCGGGCTGAGCTTGACCGCGCTCGCCACCGACCATTCACCCAGCTGCGGGATGCTCCCGACCGCGTACACCGACTGGCCCGACGTGGTCGTGCCATTCGTGCATTGGAATACGAACGAGGCAGGCGTCTGGCCGAGTGTGAAGGCGAAGGTCTTCACAGACCCCACACTCAGCGACGTCGACTTCGCAACGACCAGGTTGCCGCCGGCGTTGTACCACCCGCTGCTCGATGCGTCGAACGTCGCCTTGGTCGTGTACTTCGTCAGGCTCGACCCGTTGAGTGTCACGGCGGACGCCTGCGTGTTGTTCGTCACTAGCTCCACGACGTTGCTGCTGCTCGCGGGTGCCCCGGTGTAGGTGCCCGAGGATGCTGCGACGGTGACGTTCGCCACGCCGCCCGAGAGGGACTGGCTGATCAGCGTCGTACGAACCGAGCCGGTCTTGTAGGCAGTGGAGCTGCCGTCGTCCTCGTACAGGGTGAAGTTGGTCGCGGCGCTGTTGGCGTACACGCGGGCAATTAACTCGTTGCGTACCGACGCGTCCGTGCGCTTCCCCATGACGTTCATCGTCTTGTCGTCCACGAACGCCTTCGGCAGGATCCCACCAGCCCGCACATAGACGGGAAGCATGAACTTCCCGTTCACCCACACCGGGACGTTCGTGAGCCACTGCCCTGTGCTCGTCGTGCGCACGTTGGTGTGGTAGTCGATCCAGTCACCCGCCGGCAGGTAGACATCCCGTTGCCGCTGGTTCGCTCCGGCGACGATCGCCACGAGCATGTCCTTGCCGACCAACTTCTCGTTGCCCATCTCGCGCACATTCGTGTCGTTCTGGTAGTAGTACACGAGAGGCGGAACCACGGGTTCGCCGTACAGGTACGCACGATGCGCGAGCGAGTAGTAGTACGGTGCCAGCTCGTAACGCTGCCGGATATTCGCGAGGTTGCTCGCCACGGTCCCGATAGAGTCCGGCGAGGTTTCGTGGGAACCGCTCAGGTTCTCGGTGTGCGGCCGCACCGGAACATCGAACCAGGAACTGTTCGCGAACCATTGCGTGTACAACTCGTTCAGGTCCGAATCGAGCATCTCACGACGGAAGCCCCCGATGTCGGAACCGGAGTAGTCGACCCCTGACATCGACAGGTGCATCTGGACGTTCTGCTGGGCCGCAAGCGCAGTCAGCTTTGAACCGATGTCCCCCGACCACATGGCGACGCCGAAGCGCTGGATGCCCGCGGCACCAGACCGAGCGAGCATGAACGGACGCACCGTTGAGGAGTTCCGGGTGTAGCCCGAGGCGATGCTCTTTGCCCATTCGAGGTTGTAGAGATTGTGATAGTCCGCATGGGAGTTCTTACCGGGGAGGACCCCTACAGCCCAGTCGCCTGAATCGTACATTTCGGGTTCCCCGAGATCGAGCCAGTGGCCAAGAACGCCCTCGTTCAGGAGGTGCTGCCGCTGAGTGTCATGCCAGGTGTCTCCCGCGGACTGCTTCGTCCAGTCGATCATGCCGCCCCTGCCCCACCAGTCATTGGCCGTCAGGTAGACCGGCTGGCAGGTCGAACAACCGGCTCGCACCAAGTTGCCGCCATTCGCCATGAGAGTGTGCTCGGCGAGGTTCTTGCCGACATACGACTCCTCGATGGGAATGACCCCGATACCGTCGTTGCTCGCATAACTGGCAAGCTTGGTCGATGAATCCGGAAACGCGGTCGTGTCCCAGTCGAGCGTGCCCATCTTCGTGTTGTCCGAGCCCGCGGTCACCCCGCCGAACCACTGAACGTCCAGCATGAAGCCGTCCACCGGGAACTTCGCGGTCCTCAGCCCCGACAGGGTGCCGTCGATCTCACCCCAGTTGTCGTAGCCGTACTCGGACACCCACAGTCCGAAGGTCTTCTTCGGTGGGACCGGAGGGCGCCCGGTCAGCTCCATGTAGTCCTTGCGCAGGTCAGGCAGGTCGGCTCCGGTCATGGTGTACCAGCGGATCTCGTCACCCCAGGTGTTCATCACCCATGGGTTGGCGGTCATGTTCCATTCCTGCTTGTAGACCTGATCGACCATGAGCCCGTAGTTGGCGTTGTTGGCGCCCACCGCGAACAGCACCGGGATCTGCGTGTTGCCGACGGGACCGTTGTCCGTGTCGTACACCATCGCGTTCCCGTACGTCCCGCCCGGCGACCGCGTGCGTCCGTCCCAGTCCCCGTCGGCACTGCCGCCCATGAAGAACTGCTGGCCGAGGCCGTAAGCATTCTGCATCGACTCCTTCGTGAAACTCAGGCCTTTCCAGGCCTGCGTCAGGTTGACCGGGCACACCTTGTGTAGGAGCAGTGTGGGAGTGCGGGTCTTGTCGTAAACATCGGCACACAGCGTCGTGCCGTTCACGACCACCTTCATGTCGGTGGTCTCGAGTGTGTTCCCGGTCTGGGTGAAATCTGTCGGACCGGTGTAATCGGTCTTCGCAACTTGGCTCGTCGTGAACAACGGTGACGACGTCCCCGGGCTGGAGTGAGCAGCCGAGAGCTCGAAGTGAGCCAGGTCATTGTCGAGGAACTCGACAATGAGATAGCTGCCCCCGGAGGTGAACTCGACGCGCTGCACTGTTGTCACTGGGGCCGCGATGGCCGATTGAGCTGGAATGGTCAACCCGACGAGCGCGGCGGTGATCGCGAGCGCGATGCTGCGTCGACCCGAACGTGGTCTCGTCTGTTTCTTGATCGGTTCCATTGGGATTCCCTTACTGCTGTGCGATCGTGAGGCTATCGAGGTTGATGGCACCGGTGTTCTCGCTGCTGTACTCGATCCGAATGCTGTGCTTCCCTGCGGACAATGACGTCGTCAGGAATGCTGTCGACCAGGTGTCCCAGTTCGCCAGCGTGGGCAGCGTGATGGTCCCGACCGTGACACCGTCGACCTTGACCGTCCTGGTCGCGGAAGAACCGGTCGCGTTCGCGTAGCGCGAGGTGATCTTGTGCGAGCCCGCCGCCTCCACGAACACCGTGAATTCGACCGCGTCGTTCAGCGCCGTGAAGCCGTCCACGAACCCGAGACCGGTGTAGCCGGTGTGGTTCGTGTTCGTCGTCGTGGCGACCTGCGTGGCGAACTCCGCCTCGTATGCCGCCTTGTCGACCCCGCTCAGGACGATCGAGCGCGAACTGCCACTCGAGGCGACCTTGACGTAGGTGAGCTGGTTCGCGGCATCCCAGTACCAACCCGTGCTGTTGGAGACGAGCGAAGCGATGCTGGTGCGTTCCGTCAACCCCGTGCCCGCGACCGTGACTCCGCTCGGCTTGGTGCCCGAGACCTGGAGCGTGCTCGTGGTGGTGAGCGCCGGGTGCGTCACCGTGACGGTGCGTGCCACCCGGTTGGACGTGACGGTGATCGTGCGACGGGCCGAAGCGGAGTCCTCGAAGTAGCTGTACGAGGAGGACAGCGCCGGGTAGATCCGGAACACGAGGTTCGCGTAGCTGCTGACGCTGTTGCTGATCGTTCCGCCGAGCTCGTAGTTCACATTGAGATTGAGCGGAATGACGGCTCCGGCCTTCGCATACACCGGAATGGTCTCCAGGCCTGCGTAGTAGTCCCTGGTGCCGGCACCGATCGCTCGTCCGCCGTTCCAGAAGTCGTACCACTCGCCCGCTGGCAGGTAAATGGTCTTCGTGTTCGAGCCTTCTGTTGTCAGTGGAGCGACCAGAAGCTGCGGACCAAACATGTACTGCTGCTCGTACGCGGCAGCGGTCGCATCGGCCGGGAACGCGTAGCTCATCGCCTGCATGATCGGCGCGCCAGTAGTCGCGGCCTTGTCCGCCTCCGTGTAGAGGTACGGAACAAGGTTCATCCGCCAATTTGCGAACGTCTTGAAGTAAGGCACAACGTTGTTGTTCCCCGTGCGCGCCTGCACGTTCCATGGCGTGCGCGCCTCAGACGGCGACGGGTCGGACTTCTCGGAGTGGTACTGCATGATCGGCGAGAAAGTGGCCTGGGCCGCTGACCTCAGGTACAGCTCGGCCGACGGGAACGTTCCCGTGAACCCAGCCATGTCCCATGCCCAGAACGGGATGCCCGTCTGACCGGCACTCTGTCCGGCTCGCATGGCGTCTCGGAAGGCGGCGAACGTTGATGCCTGGTCACCGGCCCAGAAAACGGAGTTCGCCTGCCCTCCGGAGGTACCGGCGCGACTAAACAGCACGCCGGCCCCTCCGGTCGACGACGCAACGTAGTTCTTGTAGACGCTGGTGTAGCTGTTCGGATAGGCGTTGTGCATTTCGTCGCCCTTGCGACCATCGTTGAAGGTCACGTTGCGACCGAAGACGGCCTCGCTGCCGTCCGTCTTGAACCCGTCGATGCCAACGGAGTTGAACAGATACGCCCGCTTACTCATCCACCACGAGGTCGCAGCGGAGTTGGTGAAGTCCGGAATCGTGCTGTCACCAAACCACTGCCCGGTGGGGATTCGGTACGACCCGCCGCTGCCGTCGCCAACCAGGTAGCCCTGCGCCGCGGCGTACGCCTTGTCATTGAGGTGTTGTTCCGGTGCTGTTGACGGGTTGGTCGTGAAGTTCTCCTTGAAGACCGGAATCTGCCAGAGTACAACCTTGATCCCCTGGGCATGGGCACTGGAGACCATGGCCGCGGGGTCGGTCCATGGCCCATCGCTCGGGAAGGTCAGGTCGCTGTACGACAACGCACCCGCGCCACTGGTGGGCGTGTACGTCGCGCCCTTCCAGAGGTAGAAGGTGGCCTCGTCACTCCACTGCTCCAGCACTATGGCCGAGTGTGGGATGCCGCTGCTCGTCACCTGGGCGAGCTCGGTCGTGACCTCTGCCTGGGTGTCCCACTCGTTCGCGGACATCCACAGGCCGAAGGCCCACTTCGGTGGCAAGAGGGGCCGACCGGTGTCGGCGGTGTAGTCGTCAACGACCTCACTCTGGTTGCCCGAGTAGAACGCGTAGGTCAGGGTCGAGTTCACCGATCCACCGGTGTCGACCGTGAACCCGGCCATATCGGACAGATAGCTGCCGAGGTTGAAGATCGAGTACCTGGTGCTCGGTACATGGATGCCATACCCGGCCGAGTTGCTGAAGAACGGCACCGAAAAATAGGTGCGCTTCGTCGTACCCTGATCTTGATATTGGTTGTAGACGTAGTTCTCAACATCCAATCCACGATGATTCAGAGTGTTGTAGCGCTCTCCAAACCCCTCGAAGCGTTCACCTGTCGGACTGAGGTAGTGATCCTCGATCTTGGTTACCGTGGTCGCTCCGTCACTGAGCCAGCCAATATTGCGGAAAGTCGCTGGGTCGTACTGCCTCGTGATGAGCGTCGTGCCGTCGCCCTTGTACACAGAAAGCCGATAGGGGGTCTTCTGGATCGAGAGCACGAGGCTCGATGTCGCGATCTTGAGGGTCGACCCGAGGTCGGTCACGGTGTAGCCCGTGAGGCCACTGAGGGAGAGCCCCGTGCCTTTTGGCGCGATCTGCACGTTGAAGCCGTCGAGACGTGGGAACGCGAAGCGAATCTTGGGCGTGAAGCTCCCCGCGCTGTCGCCGGTGACAATGTCAACCGACGTGCCGTTGTCGGTGAATGAGGTTACGTTGGTGACGGTGCTCCACGAGGTGGTCGCGAACGAAAACGGGCCGACCGACTTCTGGCCGCCGCCGTTGATGTCCGCATTCACGGTGTACGCGATGATGTCCCCTCGGTTGAAGGAGCCGAAGTTGATCTTCCAGTACGTGTTGTTGCCGCTGTTGTAGTCCCAGCTCGCACCGATCGGGGTCTGGGCGACGCCGTTCTTGGTCCACGTGGCCCACACCGTCTGCCCGGCGGTGATCGGCCACGTCGTGGCCTTCACGGTCACAGCCTGGCCGGCAATGGGATCGCGGGGGGCGCGCTCAGTCGCTTGCGTGGCGTAGAGCTCGTCCGCGCCGTACGGGTTGTGGAACACGCCGTCCAGTCCGGCAGCGTTCGCGCTGTGTGCCGGAATGAGTGCGAAGAGCAGCGCCAGGATTATGGCGACGGGCACAGCGCGGCGCGCTCGCGACGAGATTGCGGTAGAGCGATACATTTGAACCCCTTTGTTCACACGTGTATTAAGTCCCCAGGTTAGACGGGAGCAACGGGCCTGTCAAATTATCGACGAGACTCATGAAAAGTGCCCGCGAAACACTCTCCGTGCCTCTTGGATTCCAGTGTTGCAACGACCACTAGAACCCAAGTAAGGACACGCGAGTAAATAAGCACGTCTAGTACTGTTGTGGGTGGGATCATGGGGTATGGCTATCGCACTCGAGATGATCGACACGTTGCGGGCGAAGTTTGAGGCGCTGTTGCCGCACCTGGATGAG
>Ga0209347_1000861_pt1 | contig 62325 bp, 63 predicted proteins | sample AutmiccommuBRH23_FD_187382 | JGI IMG/M metagenome (GOLD analysis project Ga0209347, IMG submission 187382) | Deep subsurface microbial communities from Mt. Terri, Switzerland - Autotrophic microbial communities BRH/23 (SPAdes) (version 2) | ecosystem: Environmental > Aquatic > Deep subsurface >... | reverse complement strand
AAAGGAGCTGCTCACCAAGCTCATCGTGAAGCTTTACCACATTACCAATGACAGTGATCGCTGGGGCCTTGACCTTTTTTTCCTTTGCGATCGATGCGATGTTCTCAAGGACGCCGATGGTCACACGCTGGTCCGGACGGGTACCTCTCTCAATAAGTGCAACAGGTGTCTGCGGGTCCTTTCCATTCTTAATGAGTTCGCTAACGTTCCTCTCAAGCATTTTGACACCCATGAATATCACGATCGTGCCGTCGAATTTAGCAAGGGTCCCCCAGTCAAGGGCACTCTCTTCCTTTGTGGGGTCCTCGTGCCCTGTGATGAATGTCACCATGGAAGCGTGATCCCTGTGGGTCACCGGTATGCCGGCATATGCAGGCGCAGCTATTGCAGAGGTTATCCCGGGCACGACCTCGAACTCTATCCCCGCTTCGATGAGTTCCTGGGCCTCTTCGCCACCGCGACCGAACATATAGGGGTCTCCCCCTTTAAGGCGGACGACATTTTTACCTTCCCGGGCTTTCTCGATAATAACAGTATTGATCTCATCCTGCCTGAGGGTATGATCACCCGCATGTTTTCCGGCATCGATCCTTTCCGTGCCTGCAGGAATGGAATCAAGGATCATCTTTCCCGGAAGCTGGTCATAGACCACGACATCAGCAGAATCTATCAGCCTTCGGGCCTTCAGTGTCAAAAGCTCCGGGTCGCCGGGCCCTGAGCCCACCAGATAAACTTTTCCATATTGGGTCATGTTAGCGAAATCCTGTCGGTCTTACTTTGGTTCTAATGAACCTTTTACGTATATATTCATTGTCCCGTCAAATGTAAAAGTCAAGACATAATATTATCTTCTTTGAAGCGTAATTCTTATTTACAATTCATATAAACTGTTTTTAACAGGAAGTGGGGAACAATGGACTTTTTTCAGGAAAAGATAACAACCATACACAATTTCTATAGCGATACCGACAGAATGCTGCAGCATCTTCATGAACTTTCCTCCATACGGCCCGCTGTTGTGGTATTGCCGATGCTTTACAAAGAAATGGAAAATCCCCCCCTGATCCGCATTATTGATGAACTTAACAAATGCACTTTCATAAAGGAAGTTGTAATTGCACTTGCAGCAGATGACAGGGAACAGTATGTGAAAACCATTGATTTTTTCAGGCGTCTTGCGTTGAATCATATAATTATCTGGTGTAACGGTCCCCGCATAGGCATGGTCATAGAAGAGATGAAAAGTAACGAACTTGATATTACCGGGTTCTCGGGAAAAGGTAAGGATGCATGGATAGCACTGGGGATAGCAAGCCTTAATTCATATGCCATAGTGCTTCACGATGCCGATATCATCAACTATAACAAGGAGTTTGTGGCAAAACTGCTCTACCCGATAGTCCATCCCCAGCTTAATTTTTATTTTAATAAAGGGTATTATGCCAGGATCAATCTTGAGAAAAGGACCATGCATGGACGTGCTTACAGGCTTTTTGTTCGTCCGCTGCTTGATACGCTTATGAGGGATGTGAAATACGAGTCAGATATCCTGGAATACATGCAGGCCTTCAGGTATACGCTCTCCGGCGAATTTGCATTTACAAAAGACCTGGCACTTAATATAAGGGTGCCTTCGGACTGGGGGCTGGAAGTGGGCATGCTTGCGGAGATATACAGGAACACGTCCCTGAAAAGAGTGTGTCAGACCGATCTTGGCTTCTATGATCACAAGCACAAGGACCTTGGAGCTGACGCCAGCGAAGGACTATCCAAAATGGTGAATGATATAATGATAACATTCCTGCGTGTTGTGAATGAGACCACAAGCACCCAGGTATCAACTTCTTTTCTCAGAGGGATACAGGTCAAATACAGGAGATCGGCACAGGACCTTATCAGGCAGTATCATGCAGATGCGGTCTGTAACGGACTTGAATACAGCAGGCATCTGGAAGAAAGATATGTAGAGACGTTTGCAGAGATACTGATGAAAGCCGGGACACATTATCTGGAAGACCCATCCGGTGCCCTCCTTCCTGATTGGGCACGTGCCCTGTCTGCAATACCGAATCTAAGAGAGCAATTAAGGGACGCAGTACAGGCAGACTTTAACGAGGTGATGCAAAGCCAGCCCTGAGAACGATCTTGAAAATAAGAAGGGTAAAAGAAGAGAATGTGCAGTACCTAACGATACTTCATAATTTCGTGCCTGAGCTAGCGAATCACTTCTTACTCAATATATAGAAGAGCATATCACGATTCAGCTTGCCCTCGCGCTCCAGTTTGTTCACGATCTCTTCATCAGACATACCCTCGGACTTGAGCTCCTTAACCTTGTCAAGCAGCGCCGGAGATACACTGTAGTATTCATTGATGTCTTTCCTGTGACCCCATACATCCCCTTCGATTAACTTGATATTCTGCATTTCCAGGAACATCTCAATAGATTTGGAGACCGTACGCCTGTAGGAACTTGGTATCTGTATCACTTCTACTTTGGGGCAGGTTTGCACCAGGGAAAAAATATCCTTGTTCGACGGTCTGAAGGCAAGATGAATCACCTTCTCGTTGGGATTAAGATTTGATATCTCCTCTCGCGAACTTACAACTCTGATCTTCATGGAACTCCCTCACATTAAGTTCTGTAACCATTAGAACTTACTAAATTAACGTATGTGCTTACCTATTAAATAATTATCGATTTACGAAGCAAAAAAGAAAGATTGTTAGTTACTGAACCTAGTTCTTATAGAATCTGCATGACCAATAAGCCCTTCCTTTTCAGCTATTGAGATGACGGCATCCTTTAGTGTCCCAAGCCCTTCCTTGCTGATCCTCTGTATGCTTGCACACTTCATAAAGTGAGCGATGTTGAGCCCGGAATATATCTTTGCATAACCTGCTGTCGGCAGCACATGATTGGTGCCTGAGGCATAGTCGCCTACAGGTACCGGGGCATAGTTGCCTATGAATATGGAACCTGCATTCTCTATCCTCTCAAGTACATAGTCAGGTTCCGAGACCATTATTTCCAGATGCTCGGGAGCAAAATCGTTCGAAAAACGAATGCATTCTTCAATAGATCCGGCCACGAGAACTGCGGCATTCACCAGAGAGCTTTTCACTATCTCAGACCTCGCGGTCCTTGCTGCTTGTCCGAGCACCTCTGCGTGCACCTGCTCCGCAAGTTGCGCCGAAGTGGTCACAAGGACCGAAACTGCGTTGGGGTCGTGCTCCGCCTGCGCGATGATATCCGAAGCTGCCATGCGCGCGTCCGCCGAGCCATCAGCTATGATAAGAACTTCACTCGGACCGGCGGGGAAATCTATCTCGGCCTTATCCCTCACCTGCATCTTCGCAGCGGTCACATAAACATTGCCCGGACCGACTATCTTGCTTACGCTACGGATGGTCTCTGTACCGTACGCCATAGCTCCTATAGCCTGCACCCCTCCCACCTTATACACGTGGTCAGCGCCTGCGATCCTGGCAGCTGCGAGAGTAAGGGGATTAATCCTGCCATCGGCTCCCGGAGGCGTGCACATCACAACATTCTTAACGCCTGCAACTTTGGCAGGGATGATGGTCATCAGGGCCGTGGACGGATAGGAAGCCCGCCCGCCGGGTACATATGCGCCCACGCTTTCCAGCGGCGTGAACTTCTGGCCGAGTTCGATACCTGGAGACAGCTCCATGAACCATATTCTCTCCGGCATCTGTGCCTCATGGAACTTCCGGATATTGCCGGCAGCAAATTCAAGGTGCCTGAGCAGGGAGGCATCGACATTTCCCATAGCCTCATCGAACTCTTCAGCGGAAACTTCGATAACATCAACAGCAGCACCATCAAATTTCCGGGTGTATATACGAAGGGCTTCGTCACCTTTTTGGATCACATCCCTCAGTATGGATGCGACAGTCTCCTTCACGTCTGCAAGTTCCCCGCCGCGATTAATGAGTTTATCCGTCTCTTCACGGTTCATTTCAGATAGTTTCTTATAAAGCATGATGATTCCCTGATTATAGCCGGTATTTGCATTTTTGGATGGAATGATTTTCATTCTATATAGATTCTTCAAAAGACCCTATTTATCAAAATCGCTGAAAGTGCTCTGCTCATTTCCCATCATCGAATCCATTGTACGTGAGCTCAGGTTCCCTGCCGTACATTCCCCGGGACGGATACCGGGCCTGACGCCGATCTCACTGAGCAGTTTCTCCGATGTCTTCGTACCAAGCAAGCCCCCCAGGAAGACAGGATCGGCTTTCCTTATATCTTCGACACTGCGAAGACCGCTGTCATAGAGCTTACGCGCACGTACACGCCCGATACCGCGTATGCGCACGAGTTCCATGAGCTCCCGGCACGCACCATAGTGTATCCTCTTCTCTATCGCAACTGCCGCATCAGCACTGCCGTGATTCAGCATTCTTGCCAGCCTTGACAGGGAATGCATGAGCCACTCCGCAAGATCCGCAAATGTATGAATATCACCATCACCCACATTGAAGATCCTGCTTATATCGTCCATGGACCGCTCATTGATCCAGTCCAGCAGCAGAAGGGCAGTTTTCACTTCCCCGAGGAACCATTCATAATCAGTTGCCCTGGATGGAGCCGGCACCTCACTGAACTCATCCATGTGGGAGAGCACAAAATCATTCATGGACTCATAATCACCTGCTCTCAGGTAGAGCTGGCGCATGTCCGGGGCCTTGCATATGAGATGCAACAGGGTCAGCTCGGTCACATTCGTGGCTTTACCGAGCCCTTCAATTATGACAGCCGCCGAAAGCGGGTCGATATAGAGCATCGAGACAAGTTTTCCCAAGGGTGTCGCCGTCAGATGGTCCTCACCCTCCAGCATTTGATGGTCCTTAAGGAAATCCAGGCATTCATCCACCACTGATACTATGCCCCAGGTATCGTTCTGGTGAGCAAAGAACGTAGCTTCGATGAACTCCATCAAACCGTCACGGGTGGCTGCAAACCCATTCACGATGGTAGACAGGATATGTGTCCTCAATGCATTTTCCGTACCAAGCTTGGACCATATATCCTCTGAACTTGCATCGATATAATTCTCAAAGAGCAGTTCCATCTCATCATAGGACCTGGCAATGAGCACAGCCTCACCATAAGGGTCAAGCCGGGGACGGCCCGCGCGGCCTGCCATCTGCTTGTAGTCAAGGACCGGAATGGACTGCATCCCGAAATTCGGGTCGTAGCGCTTGTAGCTCCGGACGATCACCCTTCTTGCTGGCAGGTTCAGACCTGCGGCAAGTGTCGGGGTACTGGCAACCATTTTGATCATGTTTGCGCGGAAACCCTCTTCCACAAGCTTGCGATGTGCAGAGTTGAGGCCAGCATGGTGGAAAGCAGTGCCATTCCTGATGCACTGGGCCAGTACTTTTGAAGCTTCCGACTCCCCGGTCTCGATGACCTGCTCGACTATCCCGTCCAATGCGGCACGCGTCTTCCTGTCGAGAAGCTCTGAAACCTTCACTCCTGCCCTGCGTGCAAAACCGACACTGTTCTTGCGGCTGCTCTCAAAGACCAGGCATTGCCCTCCGCTCTCAAGAGTATCGATCACCAGGTTGATGGCATCATCACCCGATACATCCGGAACTGGTTTTTGCGAGCCCCTGAAATTGATGTTGCCCCCATAGTAAACACCCTCCATCAGATCGGTTGGCCTCCACTCACTGAGCACAAGCTCAGCCTTCAGCCAGTTCGCTACCTCGTAGGCATTGCCCACCGTTGCCGACAGTGCAATTATCTGGCAGCCGGGATTGAGCTTCATCAGCTTGGTAAGGGTGATCTCCAGAGTAGGCCCGCGGTTAGCAGAATCAAGCAAGTGCACCTCATCCACTACTATCGTTGTGATGTCCTCCATCCAGGATGTGCCATTACGCAGCAGGGAGTCGGTCTTTTCTGAGGTTGCCACAATAATATCATTGGAGCCCAGCCACTCATCTCTCGACTCGAAATCCCCGGTGGATATTCCCACCTTTATACCCCCGTCCTTCAGGACTATCGAAGAGAATTCCCTGAAACGCTCGAACTTCTCGCTCGCCAGGGCTCTCAGAGGAACTATATATAGGGCCTTGCCCCCCTTAGCAATGGATATGAGCATCGCAAGCTCGGCCAGCAGCGTCTTTCCCGAGGCCGTCGGAATCGCTGCAAGGAGATTATTACCGGCAAGCAGCCCTTTCTTAATAGCTTCTGCCTGAGGAGGATAGAGTTTTTCTATTCCCGAATCGAGGTAGAACTTTTGCACCTCTGCCGGAAGTTCAAGGGATCTTATTTCCATATTATGATGTAAAAAGAGATGATATCTAATAAAAGTACCCGATTTATGGAACCACTTCGGTCATCCAGACCGCCGCAACAGAGGCCATACTCGTGTCAACTGCATTTAGTCCAAAGCTGCTGCAGTGTTATATCCCTACTTATTAAATATGGTTATATCAGATAAACAAGATAGGATTATTCAGAGACCGGGGGAAAGTTAACTGTATTTACTGACGCTTCGCCTTAAAATTATCTGAAGCGATCTGGGAGGAATGAATGAGATATATTGTATTCACCGACCTTGACGGGACTTTGATAGACCACGACACATATTCCTATGAAGCTGCAAAATCTGCCATCTACGAGCTTAAAACCAGAAATATACCGCTCATATTCTGTACAAGCAAGACCCGCGCCGAGATAGAGGTATATGTGCGGGAGATGGAGTTATCCCACCCGTTCATATCCGAGAACGGCGGGGGTATATTCATCCCGCAGGGATATTTTAAGGTGGACTACCCTGCATCAAGGACACAGGGTATTTACGATGTGATCGAGCTTGGTACCGCTTATGAAACACTCAGGCATGTTCTTGCAGGCATCCGAAGTCATGAGGAACTGCACATCATCGGATTCGGTGACATGAACGCCAGGGAGGTCAGCGAAGATACGGGGCTTGATATTGAGTCTGCAACACTGGCAAAGATGCGTGAGTATGACGAGGCCTTCAAGCTTGAAGGAGACGAGAAGGAAGCCTCAAAGCTGGAGGAGAATATAAGATCACGAGGTCTTAACTATACAAGGGGAGGCCGGTACTGGCATATCCTGGGGGATAATGACAAAGGAAAGGCTGTGAACATCCTTACGAACCTGTACAGGAAAGAATATGGTGAGATCAGGACCATTGGACTGGGAGACAGCATGAATGATCTTCCCATGCTTCGTGCGGTGGATATGCCATTCCTTGTGCAGAAACATGATGGTAAGCATGACCCTAAGATAGACGACCCCGGGATCAGCAGGGTAGAGGGGATAGGACCTGTGGGATGGCACAAAGCAATAATGGGTGTCCTGGCGGAAGCTCGCTGAAAACGAACATAATACTAATGATAAAAATCTAAGTATAACGATCCAGTATGCATCCGTGTGATGTAGCTGCATTGATACGGTTATCGGGGAAATAAGGGGTAGATCAGATGATACGACTTGAAAATATGCTTCCCAGAGCTTTTCTGCTTGGGATAATGAAAATGGTGGATATGTCAGGACCATTGGAAACAATACGCTGGATGCAATCCATCGGGGAGGAGCTCGCAGTTATTGAAGGTCCGGGTTTCGAAGGCGCAAGAATGGACACTGACATTGTCTATTTGCCTATATCCCCGTTTGGCAACGAAGTAGTCGAATTCTCAAGGATATATGAAAAACCTGAGCAGTTCAGTGAGATCATCGGCACTATGTCTAATCTTAAGACCAAGTCTGCTGCTCCGTGGGAATTCCCTGCTATGTCGCATGTACTGGACGTGCTGCAGCATAGCTATAACCAGAAAAGGGCTGAACTTGCAGGAACAAGGTTTTACAATCTCGGTTCCAAGTCACCTCTTGGTGATGTCAGGCAATATAATACTGAAGCCATTGAAAGAGCAGGAATGAGTAAGGAGAATGTGGCAGAGATACTCGATAAAGCATTCTTTGTCTACTTCATCGAACATCCGGAAAAGGAGTGAGACACTTGAACCCGATCGAAGCAGAAAGACTGTACGAGAACAGTGTCCGAATACTCAAGAAGAACCAGCATGAGAAAGGAGGCTTCTATGCCAGCCCTCCCGGTACACGCTACCCCTTCATCTACCCCAGGGATCACTCCATGTGCATCTACGGCGCTGTAGAGGCAGGACTCATGGATGAGGCCCGCAAAGGGCTTGAGTTCATATTAAACTCACAGAAACCTCTGGGAGAGTTCTCCCAGAGGTATGATGTGGATGGCAATGATGCAAGTTACAAGGAACTGCAGATAGATGGCAACGGTCTTGTGCTCTTTGTCATGGGGAAGTATTTCAAGGCTACAGGAGGCTCTTTCTATGAGGAGATGGCTGACAAGGCATTTGTAGCCAGCCACTGGGAAACCATCGAGAAGGCGGTCCAGTTCATACTGATGAACAAGAATGAGGAAGTCAACCTTATCCATACCATCAACAGCATCCATGAGTACCCGGCCTATGAGCATGGTTTTGAGATATACGCCAACTGCGCCTGCTGTGCAGGCATATATGCAGCAGTGGATATGGGAAAAGCCCTCGGAAAGGACGTATCTGTGTGGGAGCAGCAGGCTGACATCATCAGGCAGGCGATATTCACAAGGCTTTACAGCCCGAGGAGAAGGTCCTTTGTAAAGTGCATCCGCGTGAAGGATAAGAACAGCAAACCCATTGGCTACGATTCCTTTGCCTCCATTGTCCACGATGTCGACGCCGTAGAGTATGCTCCTGCATATTTCGAGCTTATAAGCGACTATGATATCAAGACTGTGTCCACTGTAAGGAGGATACACCAGCAGTTATGGGACTCAGAGATAGGCGGCCTTAACAGGTATCCTGAGTACTGGGGGCGCAATAACGGAGGCTACGGGCCCTGGTGCCATTTCACCTGCCAGCTTGCGAACCACCATATTGAGACGGATAACCGGGAGATGGCAGAGAATTACCTGGACTGGGTGGTTGACATGGCACACGAGTATACACTGCCGGAGCATGTTTCCACCATTGAAAGGTTCGAGCTCTGGCTTGAAGATTATACCAACGGCAAGATACTCAGGGACAGCAAGGTCAAGCTGATCGAGGACATAAGGGCTCATCCTAAATGGAAGGACGGGCTTGCGTACGTCACCATACCACTTATCTGGCCCCATGCTGAGTTCATCATATCCTATAAAAAATATAGAGATAAGTTCAATCCGGCCTGAATGCCTGACCGATAAAAAGAGAAAAGAGAGGCATGGCTCGTTTCGCCATGCATTCTCCGCGCTGTTTTGCTGTTACTACTCTTACTCGTTGCTCAGGTCGCCTGAGAAATACTTGTCGTAGGAGCCCATGTCAAAGTGACCGTGGCCGCTGAGATTGAAGAGGATGGTCTTCTCCTCGCCGGTCTGCTTGCACAGAAGAGCTTCATCGATAGCGGCTTTGATGGCATGTGAAGATTCGGGGGCTGGTGCTATTCCCTCGCTGCGGGCGAAGGTGACCGCCGCATCGAATACCTCAACCTGGTGATAGGACCGGGCTTCCATGAGCTTGTCAGCCACAAGTTTGCTGACTATAGGAGAAGCGCCGTGGTATCTTAAGCCTCCTGCGTGTATGGCCGGGGGTATGAAGCCGGAGCCCAGTGTGTACATCTTGAGCAGTGGTGTCATCTGTGCCATATCACCGAAATCATACTCGAATTTACCTTCGGTGAGGCTCGGACATGCCGAAGGCTCGACGGCTATGATCCTTGTGTCGGTCTTGCCTGCGATGTTATCCCTGATGTAGGGCAGGCTCACACCGGCGAGGTTGCTTCCTCCGCCACAGCACCCGATGACGATGTCCGGATAGTCCTCGGTCATCGCGAACTGCTTCTGGGTTTCCAGGCCCACTACTGTCTGGTGAAGGCAGGTATGGTTCAGGACGCTTCCCAGCGCATATTTGGTGTTATCATTGAGAGCCGCATCCTCTATGGCCTCACTGATAGCGATACCCAGGCTGCCGGAAGTATCAGGGTACATCTCCAGTATCTTCCTTCCGAACTGTGTGTCCGGGCTCGGGGATGGCACGACGGAGGCTCCCCATAGATTGATCAGGGATTTCCTGTAAGGCTTCTGATAGTAACTGGAGCGCACCATGTAAACCTTGCACTCGATGTCGAAATAGTTGCATGAGAGCGACAATGCGCTGCCCCACTGGCCGGCACCGGTCTCGGTACTGATCCTTTCGGTGCCTTCCTTCATGTTATAGTATGCCTGTGCAATGGCAGTATTGGGCTTGTGGCTTCCTGCAGGACTTACGCCTTCGTTCTTGTAGTATATCTTCGCAGGAGTTCCCAGCACTTTCTCAAGCCTGTGTGCCCTGTACAGTGGAGACGGCCTCCACAGCTTGTATATCTCGCGGACCTCTTCCGGGATGGTGATATATCGTTCTGAGCTTATCTCCTGCTTGATGAGCTCCTTTGCAAATATGGGCTCAAGGTCCTTGGGATCCATTGGCTGCCTGGTCGCCGGGTTCAGCGGCGGCTCAACCGGCAGGTCGGCAAGGACGTTATACCATTGCTTGGGCATGTCGTTTTCGTCGAGTATTATTTTTGTGTGATCCATGATGATGCCTCTTTAGTAAGAATAAATCCATTAATGTATGTTTTAGTACATTTAGGAGGTATTTAATGATTGTGATTTGGAAAGGATCGATAAAAACAAGAGATTTGGGAGTTATTTGAGATCATAATCGAAAATCTAAAATAGGCTACCCTTATAGTATCCGAACAAAACAGGGAAAGTATTGTAATAACATATATCGGTTTTATCAGGTTGATCAAAAATGACAATTAGCAGGCCACGAGGGACCAGGGACTTCCTCCCGGAGGATACCAGGTGCAGAAGGAATGTAGAGAACATCTTACGTAAGGTGGTCAGGAACTGGGGATTCCAGGAGGTTATCACGCCCACCTTCGAGTCCCTTGAGCTCTTCACGCTTAAATCAGGGGAAGGCATCGTCGGGGAACTGTACAACTTTACCGATAAGGGAGAGAGGGAGATGACCCTGCGCCCGGAGCTCACCGCACCTGTCATGAGGATGTTCGTGAACGAGATGCAGGCACTTCAGCGGCCTCTCAGGCTGTTCTATTTTGAGAACTGCTTCAGATACGAGCGCCCGCAAAAAGGACGCTTCAGGGAGTTCTGGCAGTTCGGAGTGGAACTGATAGGCAGCGACAGGGCAGATGCCGATGCCGAGGTAATTGCTCTTGCCAGCGAGATGCTCAGGGCTGTTGGCATCAGGGGAGACCTGCACGTAAATCACCTCGGAGTGATCAGGCGCCTCCTGAGCATCCTTGACACCGAGCAGCAGGGCAGGATAATGAGGCTTGTGGACAAGAAAGAGTATCAGGGACTTGAGGATTACCTTGCGGAGATCAGTGCGCCTGCAGACCTGCGCATGAAACTGGTCGAGCTTATCACCCTTACAGGCAGCGATGCCATCCAAAGGGCGCGGATGCTTGTTGGCGACATACCGGAGCTTGCAGTTTACCAGGAACTTCTTACACTGCTGGATACCTACGGGGTCGAGTATACAATAGATTTTGGCATTGCACGGGGACTGGATTACTATACAGGCATGGTCTTTGAGATATACGCAGAGGGGCTCGGCGCGCAGAAGCAGGTGTGCGGAGGCGGATCTTACCAGCTCATCAAGCTCTTCGGCGGAGGGGACGTCCCATCCACAGGCTTTGGGCTTGGCTTTGACAGGATAATGGAAATATGCACAGTAAAGCCGGAGGAAACAAAACCTGTCGTTATCATTGCAATGGAAGCCACAAGGCTTGATGCCGTAAAGGTGGCCATGCAGCTTCGCCCTCACGTACCGGTCCATATAGACCTGATGAAGCGCAACTTCAAAGCCCAGCTGTCCTATGCCAACTACCTGGAAGCAGGATATGCCGTGATCATAGGCGAGAAGGAAGTCAACGCAGGCAAGGTCATGCTAAAGGACATGCATAGCGGGGAACAGGAGCTCCTCACTGTCGAAGAGGTAATCCGCAAGGTAGGAAGCCCGGATAGTGGAAATGGCTCTGAAACATAAGGATATACTTAATGATGAGCAGGCGGCTGATGCCCTGCCTATGCGGTTCGCAGCCGCATCCATTGTACTCCTGGCAGTGGTATTGCTGTCTGCCTCAGCGATCTCCACCCTGCTGGAGAAAGAGCGTATCCAGGACGCCGGAGCAGTCCTTTCCCGGATCGACTTGAACGCAAAGATGATGTCTGCCCACGGGGAAGGCAGCAGTGTCACTCTGGATATCGATGTCCCGGCGAAGGTCACATTAGTCCTGGGAGGGCTACCCGGCTACGAAAGCAACTGGCCTGAAGATGCACGCAACCATTACATACTAACAGGCAGCAGGCAGATAATCGGAGAATCCACTGCCGCCTATTCCAACAGCAACCTTAACGGCACTTCGGTACTTGGTCCCGGGAAACACAGGATAGCACTGGAAAGTGTTAAAAGGACTTCTGACAATAGAATTTTTGTGAAAGTATATGAAATTTAAGCAGGGTCCGGAAAAAGAGGTCCTGCAAAAACATCATCAGAGCTTTATAAGAAACGACAGGGCCTGGATAGACCTGCTCCTCTCAACGGTCGCCCTTGTTTTTGCAAGTATCGTCATACTGGCAGCACTCTTGCATCTGGCTGCTGATGCCGGGCGCATGGATCAGCAAAAACAACTTGATGCGATCGCGCAGGACTTCCGGTCTTCCATAGACAGTACATGGAAAAGCAGCCCTGAGGACGGCGGGAAGAGCTATTTTTTTGAAATATATGAAAATCACGGTAGTTTTGGTTCCGGACTCAACGCAACCGTGTCCGGCGAATACGTGAGCGTATCCTTTGAGGAGAATGGAAAGAGATTCAGGTCGGTAAAGCCTCTTACATACAAAACTCTGCCTCTTGCGCAAGGCGAGGTCCGCAAGGAGCTCACTGAGACTTTCTCAGCAAGCGGGAACTCCAGCTATCCAATACCGGCATCATATGGGTACATGGAGGTTACGGAATTCCTTGGGGCCCTGGGCACTAAAGAAAAAAATTTAAATATAAGTACAGAGGTTCACATTGAAAAGACCTTAATATATGTACACAATTTAAACGGGACCGGGGTCAAAGAGCTTGAATATATCCTTGTTTATCAGTGACGATAAAGCCTTCATGGAACCGCACAACGATATCATATCAACTGCCATGGTTATGATAGGATTTGTCATCTTTGCCGCAATACTCTCAAAAACATACCTCACATACGACGATAATTCTCTTGCCCTGGAGAACTATCGCCAGGCAGCCCTGATCGCAAATGACGTCGCTGGTTATCCGGGTATTCAGGGAAGCCGCCAGGACCTGATATCTGCTGACGCTCTGGACGCCATTGCCATGCCTGCCGCAGACAGAGAGATGCATAGTGAGTTCTTTCACAGGTTCTCGGCAAACGCTGACTTCTTCGTGGAGGTCCGCACAGATGACGGAAACCATACCTGGATAATAGACAGGTATGAAACAGCCTCATCTGACAGGGACATTATTGCCGCCTCAGTGCCGGTTGTCATCGAGCTTGGGAACAATGCCCGATGCGTTCCCGGAACAGTTACTGTCAGGGTAAGGAATAGCAACAGGGTATGAAAGGAGATATGGGGTTATGAAGCTAAAAAAGGATAGAATGTTCATTCATAATGAAGATGCGTTTTCCTCAAATATCGACTCGATAATCTTCCTGATGCTTATTTCCATATCCGCCATCATACTTATGCCAGCCGTCATGGCAGAATACCAGTATAGGTCCGCAGGCTATGTATCCCTGCAGGATACCGACACACTGCTTCTCAGTTCCATACTTAACAGCAGGAGCGATGAAGTGGAATACACTTACAGGCCCGGAGAGATTGCCGGCCTCAACCTGTCCCTTCCTCCGGGATCAATCCTGAGGGATGCCGAAGGGACCCTTTACGAAAGACAGCAGAAACACCGCACTTTTGCAGATCTTGTAGCTGAAGACCTTATCCTGAGAATAGCTGTCAGTGAGAAAGGGAGCAAGACCTATCTTAACCCCATGGCAAAAATGCACCGTCCGATGACAGAAGAAGCGATAGGTAACTACCTTGATACCCGTATTGGAGGACGGTATCATTACAGATTTGAAGCTCACTGGTATCCGGTAAGCGGATACAGTACAGGCAGTGATATAGAGATAGGAAGACCTGCCCCGGCAGATGCTTTCAGACAGAAGGCCCGGATCTCATTGCCATTGGTTTCCTCACCTTCACATGATGAGTTCACGGAGTCAATGAATACCACAGCATTTTGGCATGCAGTTAATTCATCTGATCCTTCTTCCCGGTTGCATGAAGGATATAACAGGAGCATTGAGACCGTATCAACGTCTGCGGCAGAGACTATCACTTCCACCATATTCCCTGCGGATTACCTGCTTACGCTCAGCTCCATACAGAGCAGTCGCAAAAGCGAGCAACTGTCACTTATATCAAGTCCGGCGGACTTCGACGTGCAGGACCCGGAATGCGCAGTGGCCCTTTACAGCATCAACTATACAGTGAATGGTGTATTCGGCCAGAACGTTAATATTCCCCTGGAGGATTCGGAAATCGGGGTGGATATGGTGGACGCCGTCGGGAACAGCCTGATACATTCCAACAGCGCTATGATTTCAGCACACCTTAAAAAGGAAATGCGACCGGAGATAGAAAGGACCATATCCGGCATATTGAACTCCACAGAACCCTCTGCCATGCTTGAACTGCACGACAGGCAGATGAGATCCATTTACAGCAGGGCGAACAATGAGGGAGCTGATATCATACTATTCCTCTGGCAATAGTCCGGCATTTAATATATAGAGATTAAAGCCGGAGTGTCATTCGGGATACCAATCACAACATATATATTTGATAATGCTTTTTTATGAGCACTTCGCCACTTATACATCTGACATCCGTACAATCAGGCTCTCCTGTTCGTTCAACATGCCTGAGGACTGCGGTAACTCTACGAACAAATCATATCTTAATAAGGATTCAATCAATTATAATAATCAGGAGGAATTGCATGGCAAAAATGCACACCCGGAAGAAAGGACAGTCCGGATCCACAAAACCACTTCGTACTGAACCGCCAGCCTGGTCCACTATGAGCGAGGAAGAGATCACCAAGGTCATAATGGACATGTGGAAGCAGGGAATTAGTACAAGTATCATCGGAATGACATTAAGGGACAAATACGGAGTTCCCGACGTAAAGGTCGCTACCAAGAAGAAACTCGGCCAGATCATAAAAGAGAAAGGAGAACAGTCCACTGTCCCTGAAGACCTGTACAACCTGATCGTGAAGGCAATAGGCTTAAGGAAGCATATTGTAAGCAACCACAAGGACGTCCACAATAAGCGCTCCCTCCATAATACAGAGGCAAAGATCAGAAGGCTGGTCAAGTACTATCAGTCCACAAAGGTCCTCTCCGCAGACTGGAAATACAAGCCAGAAACAGCAGAGATGATGATCACAAGATAAATTGTGAATATCCGCTCACATTAAACTCCGGCCGGCGGGCCGGACTTAAATTTCCTTTTTTTGCATAGATCCTGCCCTTAGATTTCATCTTTTCAGAATACAAGAGTCCTTACTGACGGGCCTGTTGTTCAAGGGAAGTTATAAATTGTTTTAAAGTGCAATAGTACTCCATGAAAGCTGTTGTTCTCGCGGCCGGGGAAGGTAGAAGATGCCGTCCACTCACGCTTACAAGGTCCAAGGTCATGTTGCCGGTAGCAAACAAGCCTATTCTGGAACATGTAATAAATGCACTTGCAGAAAACGATATCCAGGATATCATCCTCATAGTCGGATATGAAAAAGAACGCGTAATGGACTATTTCGGGGATGGCGGCGAGTTTGGGGTAAGGATACGTTACATAGAGCAGAAAGCACAGATAGGGACAGCGCATGCCATCCTTAAGGCACGTGATATGATAGGCCCTGAGGACGGGGCTTTTCTGGTTGTCAACGGGGATAACATCATCGAGCCCGAAACCATCCGTGACCTTCTGAAGAACACCGAGGGCGATGCAATAGTCCTTGCCTGCAAGAAAGAGAACGCTACCGGATATGGAGTTATAGTTGTTGATGGAAGACGAATCAAAAAGATAGTGGAGAAACCCCAGCACATAGTCAGCCATCTTATCAACACCGGGATATACCTGTTCAGGCCGCAGATATTCGGGATAATAGAAAGGACGCCGCTTACACACACCGGCGAGTATGCTATCACTGACACGCTCCAGATAATGATAGACGAAGGCATGAAGGTCATCATGGCCAATACATTTTCGGACTGGCTTGACGCACCTTACTCATGGGACCTGCTAAAGGCAAACCCGATAGTCCTTGGAGAATTTGAGCAGAACCTTAAGAACGGCACAGTTGAAGAGGGTGCCGTGGTCAAAGGAAGCGTATCCATAGGCGCCAATACAACTATCCGTTCCGGATGCTACATTGTGGGCCCTGTGATGATAGGGGACAACTGCGATATCGGCCCGAATGCAGTCGTACTGCCTTCAACAAGCATAGGGAACAATGTTTCTATCGCCTCTTTTACGCAAATACAGAATAGTATAGTAATGAGCAATGTCCGTATAGGGACGCACTCATCGATCTCCAACTCAGTCATCGGAAGTAATATCACGATCGGCTCGCACTTTGTCACCGAGGAGAAGGAAAAGCTTATGATAGAGATAGAAGGCAGCCTGCACTTTGCGGACAAGCTCGGTACGATCATAGGCGATGATACTGAGATAGGCAGTAATGTACTTGTAAGGGCAGGTATTATGATATATCCTAATTGCCGCATAAACTCGGGCAAGATAATAACAGAAGCACTGGCTCAAAACTCAATTGTCATCTAGGGATAGGGTAAAATGTGTGGTATAATAGGATATGTTGGTAAAGAACCAGCTGCACCGATCTTACTGGAGTCTTTGAAAAGGCTCGAATACAGGGGATACGATTCTGCCGGGATCACTGTACTTAACAGTACGCTCGAGACATACAAGACCGTAGGGAAGATAGCAGACCTGGAAGCCATTCTTCCAGCCCGGATCATAGCCAACGTGGGAATAGGCCATACCCGGTGGGCAACCCACGGAAGACCCGAAACAAGGAACGCGCACCCTCACCTGTCTTCAGATGTCTCGGTGGTCCATAATGGGATCATAGAGAATTACCTGGAACTCAAGGAAAAGCTCATAGAACTTGGATATGTGTTCGAATCGGACACAGACACTGAAGTTATCGTTCATCTGCTTCATCATCACATGAACAGTGAAGGCGGCAGCATTGATATGCTTGCAGCGATGCGCAAAACTGTCGCGGAACTGCAGGGCTCCTATGCCATAGCGGCCCTGTGCAGTAAAGAGCCTGACTGTGTGGCCTTTGCCCGCAAGGACAGCCCTCTCGTAATAGGGATAAGCGATACAGGGAACTATGCAGCATCAGATGTGACGGCTTTTTTGAAGCATACAAAGGATGTCATCTTTGTAGGCGACCATGAGATAGGTTACATCCGTCCTGGCGCGATCATGATATACGATCTTGACGGGAACCTGCTGGAAAAGCCTACTGAGGTCATTGAATGGGACCTGGAGGCTGCAGAGAAATCAGGATATGAGCATTTCATGCTGAAAGAGATACACGAGCAGCCTACGTCCATCCAGAATACTTTCGCAGGAAAACTTATGGAGCTTGAAGGCACCGTAAGGATGAATGAGCTGCACCTTGATGTCGAGCAGATCAAATACCTGCGAAGGGCCACGATCGTTGCCTGCGGGACCTCATGGAACGCAGGGATACTTGGAAAATACCTTTTAGAGAAACTTGCAGGCATTCACACGGATATTGAGACAGCTTCGGAGTTCAGGTACGGTAATCCAGTACTATGCGGAGAGGAGCTCACCATTGCGATCACGCAGTCCGGAGAGACAGCCGACACACTGGCAGCCGTGAGGAGTTCCAAATCATACGGATGCAGGACAGTGGCTATCACCAATGTTGTGGGAAGCACTATCACAAGAGAGTCCGACAGCGTTCTGTACACACGCGCTGGGCCTGAGATAGGGGTTGCCGCCACAAAGACCTTTACCGCGCAACTGATCACGCTCTACATGCTTGCCATCCACATGGGAAGAATAAGAGGGGTCATCACTGCCGACGAGGCAAAGAACCTCATAGTGAACCTCAAGCGCCTTCCGGGCCAGATACAGAAGATACTCAGTAAAAAGGATAAGATCAGAAAGTGCGCCGAGCAGTTCGCTGACAAGAGGGATTACTTCTTTATCGGGCGCTACCTCAACTATCCTGTAGCTCTGGAAGGGGCCCTGAAACTTAAGGAGATATCCTATATACATGCTGAAGGTTACGCAGCTGGAGAGCTGAAGCATGGCCCTCTTGCACTTATCACCGAAGAGACGCCCGTGGTTGCCATTGCCACCAAAGGGCACACTTATGACAAGATACTCAGCAATATCAAGGAAGTGAAAGCCCGCAACGCGGTTGTGATAGCTGTGGCTAATGAGGATGATAAGGAAATAGAGAAATATGCCGATGTGGTGTTAAGGATCCCGGCTTCACATGAGATGACCTCACCTGTGCTGTCTTCGGTGGTACTCCAGTTGCTCGCATATTACACAGCACTTGCAAAAGATTGCTCTATAGATAAGCCGAGAAACCTTGCAAAGAGCGTTACTGTAGAATGATGTTAATAACCGGAGGCATTAAATGAAACTGTTCGGTTCTTCAGGTATAAGGGGAGTTACAAACAAGGATATTACAGTTGACCTGGCCCTCAAAGTGGGAATGGCGCTTGGAAGGTCGAAAAAGAGCGCTGTCATTGGCAGGGACCCGCGGGTTGCAGGCGAAATGATAGAGCATGCAGTGATCAGCGGACTTGCCAGTTCCGGATGCAGGGTAATACGCGCAGGACTTGTGACAACTCCCACACTTGCATACGCTGCACGGAATTATGACTGCGGAGTTATGATAACAGCGTCCCACAACCCGGCAGAGTACGTCGGGATCAAGCTCTGGAACCCTGACGGGATGGCTTTTGATTCAAAACAGCAGGAAGAGATAGAGTCGATCATCGAAAAAGAAGACTTCGTGCGTGTGAGATGGGACAGGACTGGCAACATTACGTCGTACGATACTGCCGTGAGAGAACACATGGACATGATCCTGAAAAATGTTGGAAGAGCATCCATGAGAGTTGTCCTTGACTGCGGCTGCGGTGCAGGAGGCACTATAACCCCATTCCTTCTCAGAGAGATGGGATGCGAGGTCATTACCCTCAATAGCCAGCTTGACGGGCACTTCCCTGCACGCAACCCCGAGCCCAACGAAAAGAACCTGGGATTGCTGAGAAAGGCAGTCATTCATTTCGAGGCCGGCCTGGGAATTGCCCATGATGGCGACGCTGACAGGATGATGGCTGTTGATGAAAAAGGGAACTTTGTATCAGGCGATGAGCTGCTTGCCATTTTCGGACACTATGAATGCAAAGGAGGGACTAAAGTTTGCGTGCCTGTGGATACGTCCCTTGTTGTCGATGATGCCCTCAAGGGATCAGAGATCGTAAGAACAAGGGTAGGGGACGTATATGTCGCCGAAGAGATGAAAAAGCATATTACCGAATTTGGAGGAGAGCCTTCCGGAAGCTGGATATTCACGAGGATATCCTATTGTCCCGATGGCATTTATGCCGCCGCGAGACTTGTTGAAATTGTGCAGGAAACAAAGCTCTCACTACTCAGGGAGAGACTGCCGCAATATCCAACCTTAAGGGGCACCATTCCCTGTAAGGACTGTGCAAAAGAAGGAATTATGGAAGCCATCAGGTCAAAGCTGCAGCCCCTTGGCAAGGTTTCGGATATAGACGGCATCCGGGTGGAGATGGACAATGGCTGGGTGCTTGTCCGGCCCTCGGGAACCGAACCCAAGATACGCATCACTGCCCAGGCAAGGGAGAATGTGGAAGAACTGTATGCAATGGCAGAGGGTATAGTGAAGGAGAGCCTTCAATGAAAGCAGTGATCCTTGCTGCGGGCGAAGGCACCAGGATGCGCCCGCTCACTTCAGCAAGACCGAAGGTGATGCTCCCCATAGCCAACAGGCCCATGATGGAGCATACGATAGATGCAGCTGTAAAAGCAGGGATCCGGGAGTTCGTGATAATCACCGGGTACTGTGAGGGTTCTATCAAGGATTACTTTGGCGATGGCAGTGGGAAGGGAATAGATATCGAATATGTGCACCAGGATGCGCAGCTTGGTACTGCCAATGCCATCGGTTGTGCCAAAGGGCACGTCAACGGCCGGTTCGTTGTGCTTAACGGGGATATGCTGATAAGTTCCGAACATATCAGGCACCTGATATCCGTTGACAGGGATGCCATCATCACAGTAAAAGAAGTTGACGACCCCTCACATTTCGGAGTGATAGAGACCGAAGGGGACAGGGTAGTAAGGATAATAGAGAAACCGCAGCATCCGCCAAGCAATCTGGCCAATGCCGGCATATACCTTTTCACGGAAGCTATATTCGGCCTCATAGCAAGAACGCAGCTATCCCCCAGGGGGGAGCTTGAGATAACGGATTCACTGCAGATCATGATAGACAGCGGTTACAATGTAGGATATGAAGTACTTGACAGTGACTGGATAGATATTGGCAGGCCCTGGGATCTGCTTGACGCCAACCGGATGCTGCTTGAAAATATAAAGAGCCGGTGCGAGGGCGTTGTGGAACCTTATGCCACCCTGCATGGGGAGGTTGTTGTCGGCAAAGGCACTATAGTCCGCAACGGAGCCTACATAATGGGCCCGGTGATCATCGGAGATAACTGCGATATAGGACCTAACTGTTTTATCAGGGCATCCACTGCGATAGGCAATGATGTCCATATAGGCAATGCAGTGGAGGTCAAGAACAGTGTCATCATGGACGGCACCAAGATAGGACACCTCAGTTACCTGGGAGACAGTATAATTGGCTTTAAATGTAACTTTGGCGCCGGCACAAAGGTAGCGAACCTGAGACATGACGGGAAGAACATCAGATGCTCGGTGAAAGGCAGCATTGTAGATACCGGAAGAAGGAAGCTCGGGGTCGTTATGGGCGATGATGTGCATACAGGGATCAATACGAGCATCAATGTAGGTATGATGATGGAACCAGGCAGCTACAGCCGACCCGGTGAAGTAGTGACGCCCTGTAGAAAAAATAATTAAATACCTAACCATTTTTTATCTGTTGAGTGATACCATTGAACTTTAATGTCGAGACCCAGAAACTGAAGAATATGGCCGGCCAGGCAGCTGGCGTAATAGAGGATCACGAGTACGTAAGGGTCATATCACATAACGATGCGGACGGGCTCACCTCTGCAGCCATTATCTGCCAGGCCCTTCTGAGGAAGGGCATCCGGTTCCATGCCACCATCGTTCCCAGACTGGATGCCTCTGTGGTCGATATGATAATTGCAAGTGCCATGGAGAAAGACCTGGTCATTTTCTGTGATATGGGAAGCGGGCATTCAGATATCCTTTCGGGGATAACTAACGGTATTGTTATCCTCGACCATCACGTGCCGGTGGGGAACTCACCCGCAAAGGTAGTTGTGAACCCCCATCTTGCAGGGATCGATGGCGCGATGCACATATCTGCCTCCGGGGTCACCTACCTGGTAGCAAAGGCACTCGATCCGGCTAATGTGGACCTTGCAGGCATGGCCATTGCAGGTGCTGTCGGAGATAAACAGCTCATGGACACTGTGAACGGCACCATCCTCAAAGAGGCGGTTGATGCGGGTGTGGTATCTGTAAGGAAAGGACTGAGAATAGGGGATGGCAGTATAGCGGATGTCCTCGAATATACTCCTGAGCCCTACCTTGACATAACCGGGGACCGGAAAAAGATAGATGAATTCCTTAGCATTCTAGGATTACAGGGAAACATCAGTGAGCTTTCGGGCGAACAGCTGAAGAAGCTCACATCGGCCATTGCCCTCAAGCTGGCAAAAAGATCAACTTCCGAGGCCATAGATGCCTCCATTGGCGATGTGTATTCTCTCAACAGAGAGCTTGTAAAGAACGTTTACGATATGGTATCCATCCTCAACACGTGCGGGAGAATGGAGAAAGCAGGCATTGCACTCTCGATCGGCATGAGGGATAAGACCCATCTGGAAGAAGCCCGGAAGATGGCTATCGAATACCAGCGGTCGATAGTCGGTAACATCAAAGCCGCCAGGGATATGCTCCTGATCGGACAGAACATTGGTTACCTGATCACAAAGGACATGGAATCCACAGGAATGGTTGCAAGCACCATGGTCAGATACATTAATCCTGACATGCCTTTTGTGGCTGTGAACCAGGTGGATGACATCGTCAAGGTCTCGGCAAGGGGCACAAGGGCACTGGTCGAAAAAGGTCTGGACCTCGCGTTTGCCCTGAGGGAAGCCTCGAATGCCGTAGGCGGGGAAGGAGGAGGGCATAACATAGCATCAGGAGCCTCCATACCGCCCGGGACCGCCGAAGAGTTCATCAGCAAGGTGGACGAGATCGTGGGCCAGCAGATAGGGAAAAAACAAGAGGGCTCATGAATATACGGACCACCATAGAATTCATTGATGAGGAAACGCACCAGGTATCTGAAAGAGTTGCAAGGGTGCTGGCTCCTGACAACCTCACGAACATGCACACGGAAGTGTCCCCGGGGAGCGTAAGGATATGCATCTTCACGGAAAAGATAACCTCGCTGATAGCAACCCTTGATGACCTGCTCATGAACGCAAAGGTCGCTGAAGAGGTACTCGAAGAAACGGAGAAATGCGAGGGGAAATGATCATTTCCACAGGTGCCTGTTCCTGTCTATGAGCGCTTTTTGTTCCTCTATCCTTGACCGCTGGTATATCATGGCTGCCGGATGATATATCTTCAGTATTGTAATGCCTTCGGCCATTTTCGGGATACCCCATTCAAGTTCCCTGCCCCTGCAGAAAGCTTCCTCTGCGGTGTTACCAAGCAGGATTATGACCTTCGGAGCCAGCATCCTTATCTGGGCCATCATGAACGGCCGACAAGCCGCTATCTCACTCTTCAGAGGCTTGCGGTTATTCGGGGGACGGCATTTAACCGTATTGATGACAGCATAGTCCCCGCCTGAAAGGCCCATGTACACTATCATCTCATCGAGCTTCTTCCCGGCCCTTCCGCTGAAAGGAATGCCGGTCATATCCTCGGTCCTGCCGGGAGCCTCACCTATAAAAAGCACCTTCGGAGTGCGGGAACCTTTCATTATCACCGGGTTTGTGGCGCCTTCGCGAAGGGCGCAGTCCGAACACTGGATGATCTCCCTCTCAAGATATCCGAAGCCTGCAAGAGCCATTTCCTCCACTATTGCGGAGATATCGGAGCCTTCTGCTTTTGCCATGTCTTATCCTCAGCTTATTCCTGACCATTCATCAGATCAGCGCTGCCTGTACATAGATATCCCTTCGTTAAAAGGATAACTCATAAGAAAAATAAGGACATAGGCCCAAAAAAGAGAAGCCCTTAATTATCAAAAGATACATCTGGCAAAAGATACATCTTGCATACCATGACAGGCATTAAGGCAATCTGTGGATAACATAGGATTGCTCCGGATGCTTCCTGCTTATCCATACATCACTTCAGGAACGGAATCAGAATGGAAATAAAAAAGAGAGATAATTGCTGCCCGCATGACGAGGTCAGGAGTGGCGGCTCAACGGGATTGAAGTTCAGGCTGGAATGTGCGATAAAGACCAGCGCTGATGCCACACAGGCAAAAGAAGTAATAGGCACGCTCATAGAGGATTCCAACAGCACCATATTCACAAAAGGGGCACCGGAGGGACAGGGAGCAAAGGTTGTGAAATGGAGTGTTGAGGGAGACAGAATAAACCTTACTATAGAATCCGGGAGGCACGTGAGGGTACACGACGCGCTCATGCGGCTGAAAAAGCCTCTTGCTGCAAAGCTGGGCAAGGATTTTCGCATAGGCATACGCGGTACTGAAGTGAGCTTATTTACCATTGAGATGCCTTCTGAAAAGCCGCTTACGGAGTTGAAGGTACCTTATGTGAGGTCCATTACCTACGATGCAGGGAACCTCCTGCTGGACCTTGATGTAGATGATGCTGCGATGTCAAACCGCGTTCCTGACAGGATACTTTCCCTGATGGAGGAGAAGATAGAGCAGCAGTCCTACGGCGGGAAGGCCGAGCACTGGCACGTGCTCTGGCAGAGCGAGAAGAAGGAGCACAAATTCTCGGAGGACCCCACACAGGCGATGGTCGATGCCGGATGGATAAAAAGAGGTGCCAGCAGGGGCCAGTGGATACATGGGCCGCAGTCCACAAAGATGTTCAGGACATTTGAAAGGATAGTATTTGAGGAACTGCTGCAACCACTGGAATACAGGGAGATGATCTTCCCAAAGCTCGTTCCATGGGAAGTATGGCAGAAATCGGGACACGCAAAAGGTGTCTATCCTGAGATATACTATGTATGCCCCCCAAAGACCAGGGACCCGAAATACTGGGAAGAGGTCATTGACCATTATAAAGTGACACTTGAGGTCCCTACATCCCTTATCAAAGAGAAGATAGGCGATCCGATCGGCGGGATGTGCTACGCGCAGTGCCCTCCATTCTGGACATACCTGCAGGGTGAGACAATACCCACCGACGAGTTCCCGATAAGGGTATTTGACAGGTCAGGCACCTCCCACAGGTACGAGAGCGGCGGCATCCATGGCATGGAGCGTGTTGATGAGTTCCACAGGATAGAGATCGTCTGGGTGGGAACCAAAGACCAGGTGATCAAGGTCGCTAACGAATTGCACGACAGGTACATGCACATATTCAATGAGATACTCGACCTGGAATGGCGGAAAGCGTGGGTCACACCCTGGTTCATGGCACAGGAAGGACTCACGGGAGTTGCCGAGCAGACTGAAGCCGGTACAACAGACTATGAAGCTGTACTGCCTTACCGTGGCGAGGGCGGGGAATGGCTGGAATTCCAGAACGTCAGTGTGAATGGCAACAAGTACCCTGCCGGATTCAATGTCAAATGCCAGTCAGGCGAGGAACTCTGGTCAGGCTGCTCCGGTGTCGGGCTTGAAAGATGGGCATCCGCTTTCTTTGCACAGAAGGGACTGGACCCTGCCAACTGGCCTGAGGAATTCAGGAAAAGATTGGGAGAGGTGCCCAGAGGGATCAGGTTCCTCTGAGCCTTTCTTTTTGACATTCCTTAATCCACTTCTATCACAATTTTTCCTTTTAAACTTCCGTTGCGCTGGTATTCCAGAGCCTGTCCTGCTTCCTCCAGCGGGAATATCCTGTCTACGCTTACTGTGACCACTCCGCTGTCAAAGAGCTCCGCCAGTTTTCGCAGGCTATGAGTGTTGATTCTTGTGGACTGGCCTACAGCTTTGACCTGATACCTAGCCATCAGCTCCTGGTCAGGCTGCTCAAGCATTGACACGATGATGCCTCCTTTCCTGAGCACCTTGAACGATCTATTGTAGGTTTCCCCGCCTACCGTATCAAAGACCGCATCGTAATCCTTGAGCTTCTCTTCAAAGAGCTCGTCCTTATAGTCTATTACCTCATCCGCTCCAAGACCCTTAAGATACTGTTTTTTATCCTTCTTTGCGGTCGTTGCCACATAGGCACCCATGTGTTTTGCTATCGGGATCGCCATTGACCCGATGCCTCCCGAGCCTCCGTGTATCAGGACCTTCTGTCCTTCCTGTAATTCCATTTTATTGTAAAGAACATCCAATGCGCTCACACCTGTAAGAGGCAGCGCGGCAGCTTCCAGGTAACTTGCTTTTTCGGGTTTCCGGGCTGTCAGTTTCTCATCAGCGGATACTAACTCTGCAAAGGCCCCCGAGCCTCCGGAGAGAATATTTCCACTGCCATATACATGGTCGCCTTTCCTGTACAGGGTTACCCCTTGGCCGACATCTATCACCGTACCGGCAAAATCCCCGCCGAGCGTCATCGGGAAACTGAATTTGCTCGTCGCGCTCACATATCCTTCACGTACTTTCCAGTCAAATGGATTCACACCTGCTGCATGCACCTTCACAAGAACCTTTCCCAATGCAATTTCGGGAGTATTGACGTTGCGGTTTATCGCAACAACATCAGTTCCATACTCGTTTATCTGGGCGGCTTTCATAATCGCTCCTCCACTATTTAAACAAAAACCGTATTTCATTAATAAGTTGCGAATAGTTGTTACCCAGAAAAGATTACCTGTCATTAAAATAACATGGTGACAACAGGCATATCCGCTGCCACTTTATTCGTGTGTTCCTCAGCTACCCGGATTCATCTTTAAGGTTTCCTGGTGTGCATTCATTATGTCGTCAAGCTGCATTGTGAGGTTCCCTCCTGAAACGGTATAGGGAATGCTCTCCTTGGGATATGCCACACAGGCTCCCTCAATACCCATGCCCGTGGATGCATCAAATGTAGTGGCGCAGGTATCACAGATGAGTGTGCTCCCATCAAGCGCAAATCCCAGAGAACCGCAGGGCGGGCAAACACTGGACCTGATAGAAATCTTATCGTCAAGACTGTATGCCATTACCGCAAGCTCGCCAGTGCCAGTATTAACTTTGAAGTGGACATTTGTATCCTTATCCACCGCTTCAACGGGTATGGAAACTGTATCTTCCGATATCATGGGGCTTATCCATGTGGCTTCCACAGGCTCTGCAGAGCCCTTTAAAGAGTCATTTCCCGTGCATCCGAGTGCAAGTACAGATATTGTAAGCACTGATATAATTATACAGATTGTCTTCAAATTCATATTCCTTACTCCGCGATATTCCCGTCCTTTAAATTCACGATCCGGTCTGAACACATGGCAAGTTCCATGTTGTGGGTGACCATTATCACTGTCATTTCTCCTGCCAGCGACCTTAACATGGAGATTATCAAAGAGCCTGTGGCAGCGTCCAGCGCCCCGGTGGGTTCATCGGCCAGCAGTATTTTAGGCTTCATGACAATTGCACGTGCAATGGCGACCCTTTGCTGCTCCCCTCCGCTCAGCTCTGCCGGCTTGTGGTCCTTGCGTTGGGACAGACCTACCCGCCCCAGGGCGGCGGCAACTGCATCATTATCCTTCTCTCCTGCAAAGACCAGCGGCAGGGCTACGTTCTCATAGGCCGTGAGCGAGGGTATAAGGTGAAACTGCTGGAACACGAAACCAACGGTCCTGCGCCTCAATTCAACCAGTTGTTTTTGGGACTTGCCGGTGATATCGGTCCCATCAATGGATATGCTTCCCCCGCCTGGGCTATCAAGCATGCCGATAAGGTTCATCAGGGTGGTTTTCCCGGAACCCGACTGACCCATCACAGATACGAATTCTCCTTTCTTCACATCCAGACTGACACCTCGCAGAACCTGCACTTCACCGGCGCCTATGCGATATCTTTTATCTACATTCAGGATGCGGATCATATTATCATCAGACACTTCTCAACACCTCCGCGGGGTCGATGCCAAGAGCCCTATTTGCAGGCAGCAGGGATGCGAACATGCCGGTAAGGACACATATGCCGGTTACAGGAAGCAGGATCTGCCACATCGGAGACGGTGTCACCTGAACCAGCAGGGGAGCGGCAATGGAAGAGGCAATAGTCCCGATCACAAAGCCGATGATGCCTCCCACAGCCCCTATGATGGCGCCTTCAAAGAACAGCATAGATACTATCTGGGCATCGCTCGCACCTATTGCGCGCATAATGCCTATCTCCTTCAATTTATCGTTCACAGAGGCAAGCATGGTGGAAGCCACGGTCAGCGTGCTCACCAGCAGAGTGATAACTGAGACTGCCATTGCAGAAGAACGGGTGTGTTCGACAACAGCCAGCTCGTTGCGAACTATCTGGCTCATGGACCGTGCTTCCAGTCCCGGGAACTTTTCTTCGATCTGCATGCTGATCTCTTCAACCGGACAGCTATTACACAGTGCTCTGACCTCCAGACTGCTTACTTTCCCCTCCCTGCCAAGCAGCCGCTGGGAAGCAGCAAGCGGAAGTATCACATACGCATCCTCACTACCGCCTGTGCTTTCTATCACACCGGCGACCAGGACGTCCATAGAGATATTGCCATTACGCAGGGTGAAGAGGGAACCTTCCGTGAGTCCCAGGGGTGCGGCTATGTCCGAGCCGACCATGACCCCGGTCTGCCCGGGGCCTTCTGAGGATATCCAGCTACCCTGTACCTTCCACCAGGAATTTAGCTTCCTTTCCTCTTCCGGGTCCACACCCATTACGACAACTGATGCATTGCCAAGCTCTGCAACCCCGTATAACCTCGGTGCAACAACTGACAGCTTGGAGCTTTCCATAATGGTGTATATCCTGGGAATCTCTGACTCCTCTATGTAGTTCTCTCCCGTGAACAGAGAGCCCATGGAGGTAGAGCCAGCTACCAGAGGAATGGTTTTAACCTCAGGCCGGACTATTATATTTGCACCGAAGTTATCGGATTCTTCATAAAGGCTATCGGTAGCTGCTGAAAATGTGGATACCACAGCTACTATTGCAGCAGATGCCACAACTACGCCAAGTACAGCCACAAGGAGTTTTGTTTTTCTGCGGGATATGTCTTTTAGGACTAAGGAGTGTAAACGCATACATGAACCTCATCATCTGTATCCGGAATATGCCGGTATGCCTTTAGTACGCTTTACAGTGAGTGTAAAGTATGAGCGTTACAATAACTGTAAACTTACTTGAACTTTACGCTGAATGTAAAGCAGATCCATGTTGCTAGATCACGTTGTCCGGGCTCCCTTAATTGGAAGCTGAGGAAAAAGAAAATATGAAACTGCAGCAAATAGAGTGCAAGACATTACGAATGACAGAACTCCTCCCGGATGATAAGACTTATATTGCCTTACACCTGTTGTAAACACATGGTCAAAATTGACAGGATAAACCTTTCAAATGAGGGCCTGACCAAGTTCTTCAGTCCCATTGAGGCCCAGATAATGACGGTCCTGTGGGAGAATGGAGAATGTGCCACGCCCGACATTACCGAAAGAACAGGTATTCCCTTATCCAGCGTGGCCGGGACGCTTGACAGGCTTGTGAAGGCAGGTTATGCGAAAAGGATCGTGGATAAGAGCGGACAGAGGGTCAGGTACCTTTATTCCGCAAGTGAGTCCATGGACAGCACAGCAAACTCTATCACCCGTAAAGTGCTGGACAGTCTCGTTGATACTTTCGGCAAGGTCGCTATTGAGAACTTCCACACCTACAGTAAGAAATAAGGATCGGGAACGATAAAAGCATTTTCAGGGCAGTGCGCATGTTCTCAATACTGGATGAAATCGGATGCTACATGGACTGTATTTCAGGTTCCGGCCTGCTGCCGCTGTTATTAACATCTGTTTTGCTGGCCTTGTTGTTTTTTGGGATATATCTTGGAGCAAAAGACCCGGGAGTCCGGATATCATCGTTCATTGCTGCGCAGTTATGCATGCTTGCTTCTATCGGAATGATCGTTTCGTCCATGAACTGCAGCCGGATGCTTACCATTGAGATATATACAGCCTATGCGATACTCTCAACCCTGCTAATCCTGTTCCTGCCGCGGATATATTACAGGATCCTCATTAAAAGATACAGGGCGCGGCCAGTCACGGAACTTATGGAATGGCCCCAAGTATTTGTGAACAGCCTTAAAAGACATGAAAGAATGTCAGGAATCTCTAAGCCAGCAGTTTATTACTATGATTCTGCAGTCCCGAGAGCATTCGCTTCAGGGAAGGCCATATTCCTGTCCATGGGGCTGCTTGAGATCATGGACGAGGCGGAGCTGAGAGCGATACTGGCACACGAAGCGTGGCATCTGCGCCACAACGCTAAGACACCCATACTCAGGCATATTTCTATGATCACTTTTACAAGGAACTGCTCAGAGAATGAGCTTGAGAGCATGGCAGACAAATTTGCAGCAAAGGTCGTCAATAAGAATGCAGTGGAGTCCGCAAGGGCGAAACTGAGCTGAAAAAGAGAAGTGTTCCCCGCATGCTGCAGTTTTGTACTCACTACTTCAGATCATGCTTTGTTCTTCCGATGATCTCAATGAGATCCTTCGTTTCCCTTTTAACATCATCACTGCAGACTATCGCTGAAATTGCAACCAGGCTGTCGGCGCCGCCCCGGACAACACTCACGCAGTTCTCCTTATTTATCCCGCCTATGGTGACGATGGGAATACTCAGGGCGTCCTTCACTTCCCTTATCCGCTCCGGACCGATGCCCTCTCCCGCATCCTTTTTGGTGGACGTGCCAAAAATGGGACTGAGGCCAACGTAGTCAGCACCCTCACGCTCGGCCTCTAGAGCTTCCCTTAGATCATGGACAGTAAGGCCGATTATCTTACCACTGCCAAGCAGTTGCCGTGCAATCGATATTGGCATATCGTTCTGGCCTATATGCACACCGTCGGCATCCACAGCCATGGCAACGTCTATGCGGTCGTTGACAAGGAAGATGGCTTTGCCCCTGCATATCTCCTTTATGAGGGATGCTTCCTCTACCATCTGCTTTGTACTCCTGCTTTTCTCCCGGTACTGGACTATCCTGCATCCTGCCTCGACTGCATTGCGTACGTCAGACAAGGTCCCCTTCTTCGAGAGACCGGAATCTGTGACAAGATACAGGTCTATCTCCCCAAGCAGCTTCTTTTTGTCCATGAAAGTATCTCCTGTTTGTTATATGCCCTGTCCGTGCGTGATCACATTCCAGGAGTTCAGAGATATTCGAAATCCATCATGGGTTTTACTTTCTCGTCCGAAAGGTGGTATACTTCGTCATACAGGTGCATCTTGAAGCTTCCGGGGCCGCCGGACTTCCCTGCGGCCAGCTCTCCGGCGACACCAAAGTAACATAAGGCATCCTTTGCAGCATCACAGTAATCGCTGTTGACGGCAGCAAAAGAAGCTATTATCGATGCAGCCATGCATCCGGTACCGACGATGGATCCCATCTGCTCATGACCATTCCTCACGACAAATGTCCTTTTGCCATCGCTTATTATGTCCTCTTTACCTGTCATCACAACGATACATGATCTTGAGCCTGCAAGCGTCCTGGCGACCTGCCTAGGATCAGCAGCTATGGAAGTCGCTTCGACGCCCTTTGTCTGTGCATGCTCTCCTGCAAGCTTTGCCACTTCGGAATAATTGCCCTTGATAATGTCAACACGAACGGAATTCAGGATCTTCGCAGCCATATCATCCCTGAATTTCGTGGCACCGACCCCCACTGCATCAAGCACTACGGGTATACCCTTCCTGTTTGCCGCAGTTGCCGAGATGATCATGCAGTCTATGAGCCCGGTGGTCAGGGTGCCTATGTTGAGCACAAGCGCAGATGAAATGCCGGTCATATCAGCGCATTCCTCGGGTGCATGCGCCATCACGGGAAGTGCACCGGATGCCCTTGTAATGTTAGCACAATCGTATATCGTCACCCAGTTGGTTATATGGTGTATAAGCGGCCTTGTATCCCTTAGTGTCTTAAGCGGGTCCTTCATTATAGTCCTCGATCAGTTTTTTTGAATTGTTCTGATTAAGATCCCCAGTGCCTAATCCGGTTAATCAGTTATTGACGTCCTATCGCACTAATCAGGTATTAATCATACGCATGTCCTTTTATGCAGATAGAGAGCGTCTGAGCTTTGAGGGAACTGTTTACGTGTTTTCTGGTGGCACATATGGTTCATTGACGTCCTGGCAGGCAGACGGGTCCATACGCTAACAACTGATGAGAAAAGCAATCCCTCCAGGAAGTATGACAGCAGCGGCATCCGACAGAGAGGCATTCACATCGTGAACCCGGTCATCCCCCGGGTTTTTTAGCATATGTGATCCAAAAACACTCTATATCTTAATCACTCGACAGGCATACGACAAATGAAACACATGCTGCATTTCTTTCGTCTATTTCTTTTATTTTGGGTTCGTTTACAATCTCCAAACCTACCACCTGCTTTTATTTTCAAACTCTTTTCTGTACTACATATTATAAAATCATACATTAAGTTAAGTGAAATTATTAAAGTATTTAGTACCGCGAAAAAGGAAGTGATTCGCTTTGCTGAATATATTTAAAAGGCCATCGTGAGAATCTTTCACAATAATTAGTATGGAAATATCCTTAACCGGACATCACAATTGTTAAGGGGAACGATTTTTATAGGATAAAATCACTCCTGAAACATAAGAGTTAAAGGTGAGGCGCCCGGAAAACCACCACGCTTTAAGGCGCCTCTCCCCTTAAGGATCCGAAATATTCCCCAATATTTCTTCTTTCTTATTGCGAGTGTGGGCCACTCGCAATACCTAACAGCTCTTATTCTTATATAACCCAATTCGTTCTTAATAATACGAACTGGATCATATTTTGCTCATAAACACTATTATAAAGAGATCGTATTTTCAATAAGGGTTTTAAAATAACCTGACAGCTCAAATCCTGCTTACAAATGTTATAAGCACTACAAGGTATGATTTTAGGATCTCGTATTAGAATTTCTGTTAACTTTAAGTAGTTAGGCTTACAAAAACACTAATATGAATTACTAAGGAATAGCACCGAACATGAAGAAACCGTTACTTGATGTGATATTTGCATCCGAGAAGAGAAAGAATGCCCTTTTAATGTTGCAGGAAGGTCCCAGGCAGATGAAGGCGCTCCTTACTTCTTTAGGGACTACAAGACAGGCGCTGCTTCCACAGATGAGAATGTTAGAGGATCACTATCTTATATATCATTACGAAGACACTTATGAATTGACATCCATAGGGAAACTAATTGCTGATCAGATGGCTCCTCTTGTAAGCACTCTTAATGTCCTGGACAATGATCTTGACTATTGGGGCACACATAACCTTGATTTCATTCCACCGCATCTGCTAGAAGGACTACATGACCTTTGCTCCTGCAAAGTGATAACTCCTTCGCTCATGGAGATATATGATGTCAATAAAGAGTTCTTTGAACATTCCAGGAGATCAAGATCTCTGACACTTGTTGTTACATTTCTCTATCCAAACTTTCCCGAGATATACGGTGAATGGATAAAAAGTGTGGAGCATCTCACATTCATCGCAAGCAAAGACCTTTTTGAAAGAATAAGATTGAACTACAGTAATGAATTCACAAAATACATCGATACCGGGAAATTTGACTTTTTTGTATATAATAATAAAATGGATTTTGTCTCTTTCGGCCATAATGACTATTGCAGCTTTTTCAGGCTATTGTTGAAAACAGGCGAATATGATAATAAACAACTTATATGCTGCAGTTCCAGTGCAATAAAATGGAGCATCGAGTTGCGTGACTATTACTTGAAAGATTCAACGCCAATAACAGAACTCCAATTGAAACCCTAATAAGCCATTTTTTATTTAACCTAAACTCTGTTTAATATAAGATGGATACGAAGGAAGGACTTTATAAATATCGGTTAACCGATTTCTTTATATATGGACATGACTAGTATAGAAAGCCAAACTAATGTATACGTTATTTCAATCCATATCATGACCGACCGTCGAACACTTACACTAATCACGTTATACTAATATCATAGGATTACACTCATCCGGAGGAATTTTTTGGCAAAGAAAGTACAGAGAAAGTTAGATAAATGGAAATTGAAGACCTGGTACAATGTAGAAACACCTGAATTCATTAGCAAGACAAACATCGGGACAACCCCGGCAGAAGAACCCGGCCAGCTTATCGGTCGTATTGTTGAGACCACTGTCGGAGAGATCGCAAACGATTTCACAAAACACAACACCAAGCTCATACTCGAGATCAGTGAAGTCAACGGTGATGTTGCCAACACCAGATTCATTGGCCACGAGATCACAACCGATTACCTGCGCTCCATCGTTAAGCGCCAGACCTCAAGGATCGACACCAACCTCGATGTCACCACAAGGGACGGTTACGTCATAAGAGTAAAGCCGATCTGCTTTACGGTCAAGAGAGCAAGGACAAGCCAGATCAAGTCCATCAGAGAGATCATGGACAGGATCGTCATTGAGCGCGCATCAGAACTTAACTTCGAGCAGTTCATCGAAGAAGCTATCATGGGCAAGCTTTCCGCAAACATATACAGGAATGCAAAGTACATCTACCCCCTCAGAAGGGTCGAGATCAGGAAGACCGAGGTCAAGGCACTTCCTGCAGCAGCCTGATTCCAAAAAGAAAAAGACTTCTTAGGTATCACTCCGGTGATACCTGCAATTACTTTTCTATAATATCTGCAAATTATCTCAACGGCTCTCAGTGATCAACGCATCAATAATCGCGTTCAGAGTGCTGTATTGAGTTCCCTGCTATCGTACTCTTTCCTGATCAACCGGGCCATTTCTTCATTGGCTTCCACGATAAAGGATCCTATATAACCGCAGTGCTTGCAGTGATACAGGCCTTCGATCCCGCCCGCCTCATAATAAAGATCGATGCTCCCGCATACGGGGCAGACCTGCATGGTCTCTTCCTGATCATCATCCTCAATGTTCAGAAAATCAATATCCTCATTTTCCCCGAACTCATCTTCCATTTATATTACCCCTGACAACCGGACTATGCCGGTCATCCCATGCAATAATATGAAGTCCAGACATATCAAACTTACTCCAATCTCCCTGACAGTGCTGCGGGATACGGGCAAAAATAGGTTTGCAGCAGAAGATATCCTACATTAAAGCGCAGTATCCAGGAGGTGAACAGTCCTTTGAGATCACCCAGCAGAGTGTTGTCCTCCCGGTATTCACTTAGCCGTTCATTCAGAAGAGCTCTTTCATTTGCATCCAGCCGGTCCGAAAAGTAACCCACAGCATGCCTGAGCACATTGATATTGGACCCGATACCTGCCGGCCCTGAGAGCGCCTCCTGCAGATACTGCTGATAGTCCGTAGTAATCTCTTCAAAAGAACGCTTCCGGTGATTGGCCAGAATATCACCCATCCGGGTCATCGCTTCCTTGTCATAAGCCATAAGAAGCAATTTGTTGCGTGTATGGTAATCCACAAGGTCATGCATCTTTCCTGATCCGGCCGCTTCCCTGAAAGAAGCAAGGGCAAAGACCCGCGTCAGGAAGTGATCCCTGATCAGGGCGTCGGCAAGCTGCTCCTCATCCACAACAGGCAGATACGGTAAACGGTCAGCCAGGCCTTCGGCAAAGAAACCGGTACCCTTGCGATGCAGGTAATCCCTGCTGATGCTTGAAGTGAAGACTTTTGTGCTCCTCAACCCACAGGAGGGAGATCTTGATTTGAGAACGGCTCCGTCAATAGCGGCAAGCCTGCCCAGGTATGCAGCCGTGAAACCGATCATGCTTTCGGTAAAATCAAGTCCTGTGGCCGGCTGCACAAGCCTTTTCCCGCCTTCTAGAACAATGCGTATGGGTTTTCTCGGGACCCCCAGTCCGACCTCACATTCCGGGCACACAGGAATGAACTCAACATAAGGTATAAGAGCAACTGTGACAGGTGAAGATATCATCTGCCCATCGTACCGGCATGGAGAAAAGTCCAGGCATTTGCTTATAAGGATCGTGGGACGTGGATAGGCTGACATGGTACTCTGTATCAGGCTGGTGCGGTAAGGAAATATAGCCTATTCGGTTGTAAACCATAAAAAAGGAAAGGAAAAGGGAAAACACCCTTTTACTTATGTGTATAGTAAGCTACGATCTCCTCACCCACGGAGTCGATGCGGCAGAATCCAAACCTCTCGAACTGGACCACCTTATCCAGTTGCGTTTCTATCTGTTTCTCGCCGATGCCTGTGAATTCGCCCTCCGGTGAGAGGACCTTTACAGGAATACCGTTGACAGGAGCCCAGTGAATGATCTTCATCTTTTCCTTTTTCGCAGATGCTATGGCATCATCCAGGTAACGTGCCTGGAGAGGTTCCATTGAGGTTATCTCTGCGTTATAGAGATCCTTGAGACGGACCTTTGAACCCACCGTCAGCTTCTCAACGTCCTCCCTGCACACAAGGACTTTAGTACCCACGTCGATTGCACGGCAGCCGCGATCCTCTGTGGGATGCAGCGGGGGGTTTGCGGTGCAGGGTTCCGTGCCTGTGATCTCAAGTTCCACAGGATCCCATACGAAGAAATACCGATTGGCCTTTGGCTCCACAAGCTTCCGGTTCTCGGCGTAAAGTGTGTCGAGGCTGATACTGATGTCGGTCTCACCAACGCCCATGTCGAGCATGAACTTACGGACGGCCTCGGGCTGGATGCCACGCCTGCGTATGGCACGCACCGTGGGCAGGCGCGGGTCGTCCCAGCCGGTATACTCTCCTTCCTCTATGGCACGGCGAAGACCGCTTGTACTGAACTTGCCGAACTCATGCATCTTGACACGACCCCAGTGGGTCGTAATAGGATAGTCCCAGCCAAGGTACCTGTAGATGTAAGTCTGGCGCTTCTCGCTATCCATCAGGTCCTTGCCCCTGATGATATGGGTCGTGCCAAGAAGATGGTCCTCAATGGCGCCCTCAAAGTCAAGCAGCGGCCATACGATGTACTTATCCCCTACCTCCTGCCTGGGATGGGGCATCTTCAATATCCTGAAAGCTCCGAAATCACGCAGTGCAGGATCCTTGTGCTTGATATCGGTCTTGATGCGCAGGACAGCTGACTTCTCAGGATATCCTCCCGAAAGCATCTTATCCCAGTGCTCCAGGTTCTCCTGCGGGGATGTGTCCCTGTGCGGACAGGCCTCTTTTGCATCCTTGAGATTCTTGAAGGTCTCACTCTCACAGAAACAGACATAAGCGTGCCCACCCTCAATGAGCTTTCTTGCGTGCTCATAATAAAGGGGTATCCTGTCGGAAGCGATAATGATCTCATCGGGCCTGGCACCAAGCCAGTTACAGTCCTCGATATACCAGTCGTAGGCTTCCAGCATCGGGCGCTTTGTCTGCGTATCGGTGTCGTCGAAGCGGAGAATGAGCTTACCATTATACTTTTTGACATACTCGGAGTTAACGATTATCCCCCTGGTGCTTCCAAGGGTTGGTGGCCCGTTCGGATTTGGTGCAAAGCGCATAACGACATTCCCGTATTCCGCTTTCTCCAGGGGTTTCAGTCCCTTGTCCGGCTCTTTTTTGACACAAAGCTCCTCTATTAGTTCAGGAGCAAGCTGTTCAAGGCGGACCTGCCATTTATCAGGGGTTTCTCCCGCAACCTCCCCGAGTATCTCCTGGATGAAAGGGGTCAATTCCTTTGCCTTGCAGCGCAGGTGCGGGCATTCACCCATAACACGGCCCATCACAGCAGCTATCTGCGGCGCCTGGCCGTATTTCACAGCATTCTGGAGGGCATACTTCTCAACTGTCTTTTTGTCATCCTCTGTTAGTGTCATCGCTATTCTCCGCAAAGATATGAGTTTAAGATGGATACAGGATCATATATTATAAGTATTCTTAAATATTCAGGAAGTCTGGACCTTTTGGTTTATGAAAGAACAGGATGGAATTGTTACAACCGGATTTAAATGTGTGCTCACCGGGGCTTGCCCATATCCCTGATGCGGGCTGCCTTTGACATAACATCACTTATACTAGTATCAAAACCGGAAAGGAACTCTTCCACTGTATCACCTGCTACCGCACCATGGGTCGAAGGCTTGATAAGCCTCTCCTGCTCCAGGACGCGTAACGAGTAACGCACTTTATGGGTAGGCATACCGGTTTCCTCGGCGAGCTTCAAAATGCCAATGGGTCCGCGCTCGATCACTGCTCTCAGAACCATCAAATGACGCTCTGCAAGCTCCAGTTCCCTGCTGACCTGATCAAACAGCATTATACAACCTCATTACTCAAAATACCAATTCCCCCGATCTCTATTTCCACAATGTCACCCGGATTGAGCTCGCCGACCCCCGGCGGAGTGCCGGTGGCTATGATGTCACCCACCTCAAGGGTCATTATGCCGGATATGAACTCTATAAGATACGGTACATCGAAAATAAGATTAGAAGTATTTGAATCCTGCCTTATCTCGCCATTGACCCTTGCCGTTATATAAGCATTGTCCGGATCGAAATCATCTGCCGGCATAATGAATGGCCCTACGGGTGCAAAGGTGTCAAAGCTCTTGGATCTTGTCCACTGACCATCCCTTCTCTGGAGATCACGGGCCGTCACATCATTAAAGCAGGTAAATCCTGCAATAACATCATAGGCCCTTTCATAGTTGATATTCTTGCATCTTTTGCCAATTATCACTGCAAGCTCTGCTTCATAATCCACCCGATGACTGCTCCGGGGATACATTATCTTACCCCTGTGCCCCAGAACCGCAGAAGGCGGCTTTATGAAGATCACCGGTTCATCCGGCACTTTCATACCTACTTCAGCCGCATGGTCATGATAGTTAAGTCCTACGCATATTATCTTGCTGGGATTACAGGGGGGAAGGACCTCCAGATCCTCCAGCTCATAGGTTTTTCCATCACCATCGCGAGATGTTACGATTCCGCTATTTATCTCTCCGTAGAACAGATCATTCATGTGCTTAAATCGGCCGAACATTAGTCAAACCCTTTGTTTTCATTCTAGATAAGGATAGGTGCCCTCACTGGAAAAAAGAGCTTCTCACAGAGTTTTATTCTACCGGAGTAAGATCTGTAATTATTAATACGCATGATTTAATTATAACTATTTATTATTTAAATTATGTATATATATTAAAAAGTACTACTATACAGTAGAGATGATTAAATGATTCTCTGGAAGTATCCTGTTAAACAGGAGAGATGACTTCCATAAGGGCCCGAGGGCTAAATGCAATATACACAGGAACACCATGAAACATTATACGGATTCCGCGAACGTGACAAGTTCGATTATTCAATAGACATTGTCTTTGAGGAATTTGAAGAAATAGAGATGCACTTGCACTAAAGTATGACTGCATGAAGTATACAGGGAAAACAGGATCAAATTCCCTGCAGTTGTTCTGATATCCGGCTCTGCACTGGCCTTAACAGTGCAGAGAGGATAATTATTTATCGCCATCCCTGCTCCTGACATCTTAATGACGCTGCCGGTTATTATATTAGCAATGGTTTTCATCCTGACTGCCGTAAGACAGATAGGGAACTTCAGGCTTGGCATATGGCAGATAATGTCACTGGGCGCCCTTGGAGTACTCCTGACCGGCCAGATATCCATCACCAATGCCATCCATTCGATCGATCCGGATGTCATGCTCTTTCTATTCGGGATGTTCGCTATTGGGCAGGCACTGGAAATGAGCGGGTATATGTCTCACCTTTCATACCGCTTTTTCAGGAACGCAGGAACAGTTGATGCCGTTATACTATACATCCTGTTCGGGATGGGACTAGCCTCCGCATTCCTGATGAACGATACCCTGGCAATAATAGGCACACCTGTAATGCTGCTCCTGTCCAGGGAACATAACATCGATCCGAAGGTGCTGCTGCTGGCGCTGTCATTTGCCGTGACCACGGGAAGCGTAATAAGTCCCATCGGAAACCCTCAGAACCTCCTTATTGCCCTGGGCGGCAATGTGGAGAATCCTTTTATGACCTTTGCACGATACCTGCTGCTCCCGACTGCCGTGAACCTGCTGATAGCCTACTTGCTGCTGAAGCTTTTTTACAGAAAACACTTCTCACCGGTCCCGCTCGACCATTCGGTGCCCCGGATAGCTGATAAGGAACTCGCCGGATGGTCTAAGGTTTCTCTTGGAATGGTCATCCTGCTGGTCGCAGTAAAGATAGTTGTCACATCAGCAGGTATTCCTTTCAACTTCAGGCTGACCTATATAGCTCTTATTGCTGTGCTTCCGGTACTTATTATGAGCAGCAGGAGAAAAGAGATACTTACTAAGATGGACTGGCATACGCTTGTATTCTTCGCGGCAATGTTCATACTCATGGAAAGCGTATGGGAGTCAGGGTTCTTCCTGAATGTGATCGATACGCTGAGCGCGGACATTAACTCGGTTCCCATGATACTTGGGATAAGCGTACTCCTAAGCCAGTTCATTTCGAATGTCCCGCTGGTAGCTCTCTACCTGCCGGTCCTGTCGCAGGCAGAGATAACATCGATCCAGATGATGGCACTTGCTGCAGGAAGCACTATTGCAGGCAACCTGACCATTCTTGGGGCGGCAAGCAATGTGATCATCATCCAGAATGCCGAAAAGAAAGGTAATGTCACTCTTAGGTTCACGGAATTTGCGATGATAGGGATACCCCTGACCATCATACAGGTCTGTGTATACTGGCTGTTCCTGTACGGCCTCTCATTATGAAAACCTAAAAAAGAATATAGTCTGGAACTACCTGATCCCGATATATTCGACATCAGGTAGAGTTCTTTACATATGTGCGATCAGATGTAGCTCATAACTGTGAATGCTATCAGCATCGCAACAATGCCAACTGCCCAGAATTTGAGCGTTTCGCTCATGGGTATCCTGATATCCATATCCTGAAGACCTCCATTTTCAACATCTAATGCAGCAGGCTGCGTTTCCATGTAGGGGCTCTTTGGTTTTGTTTCTTCCGGTGGCTTCAGCTTAGCCTGCTTTACAGGTATAGTGTTATTTTCCACAGGATCCGCCTGTCTGTTCTCCATAGACTTAAGCTTAGCTTGTTTTACAGGTTTGATCTTACTTTCCCAGGAATCAGCTTCTGTATTCTCCATGGAGTTCAGCGCGTGTTCCTCTTTGAACTGCACAGGGGATTCGTTCCAAAATTCTTTTTCGGAGGGTGAGGCAGATACGGCATTATTTCTAATATCTTTAACCCCTGCACCGGAGTTCATTTCTTCCTGCAGGAGACTCTCGTCCAAAACTTCAGGGGATAAAGTGATCCTATCATCTTGTGCCTTTTCCAGGGGAATCTCACTGAAATAAGGATGCTCTGGATAGGCATCTGTTTCGGGCAGAGCGTTCTCTTTCGTGCGCAGACCGCTGAATATGGATTCACCGTCCGTGGGAGGCTTATAGACGGAATCACTCTTCGCATATTCCTCCACCACCCATCTCTTCTCAGGCAGGCTTTCAGGTTGCTTTTCCGGCTCCTCGGCAATTGGGATATTGTTCAGCGACCGGTTCTCCGGCAAAACAGAGCTTTTAGCGTAATCCACATCATGTGCTGTCACATACTGTTTCTTCGCAACAAGTCCCTGGTATTCAGGATCTATCTCTGTTGCAAGGTCAAAGCATCTTTTAGCTTCTTCAAAGTTTCCCATTTTTTCCAAGACCCTGCCCTTCCTGAACCATGCCTCTGCATTATATGGATAGGCATCCAGTGATTTTGTATAATATTCTACCTCTTTTTCAGGGGTTTTGGCATTTTCAGCCATCTTAAGCCAGTTCTGGGCGGTTTTGAGTTTATTCTTGGATTTCACTTCGTTAAGCATTCCCATGATAACACCTTATATTGGATATTGGAGATCATGCTCTACATGTTCGGGAACCGGAGTGTCCGGCGCTGATATTTATATGGAGCTATATAAATAATTACTTGCATTTCTTTTAGTTCCTTTAGTTATTAATAGTTGCTTGTTATCTATGTTAAACAGCACAGCCCTCTTATGCCACAAGGGGACTGCAAATGCATTCAAAACATATTTGAATCATGCATGACAGTTTTAAGATGGGGAAGAATCATGGAAGGCATGCCTGAAGATGAACTCATTACAGAGAAAGAGAGAAAGCAGCTCCTGGCAGCATTACATACGCGCCTTTTCTGGGTAGGTAAAGAAATACCGTATATGTGCGATATAAGGGGAAAGATGTGCAATCTTCACAGTATCGTATGGGATCTTCTCAAGAAAGAGGAGCTTGATGATGAAGATCACCAGCTCATCAATAAATGCATCTTATACATCAATGAGAAAGCCAAAGAAGATGAGCTCGAGCTGGCAACCGGACATCTCACGCGGGAAGAGGCGGACAAGCTGTTCGATGAAACTGCAGGACTCCTGCGCACGGTGATGAACCTGAGGGATATTAGCAAAGGTACATCCAAGGAAAAGGAGAAAGAGTTCCAGGAAACATATTCCCGTGAGCGGGTAGCCGAAGCCCGTCGGTGGCTTAATTTCTTAAAACAAACAGGAGAGGTCAAATAGGAAAGGGTAAAGGGACAAAGTTCAATATAACCAGTCATTCAGGCCCCGGTTATATATCAGTTGTTACATACTTAAAAGCCCACATTGGGAGCCCGTCTATCTCAATATGTTCCAGGTGCTCCATCTCGTGGGCAGCATAGAACGCGGAGGGACCCGTGAACATCACTACCTTTTCCCCGGCCTCACTCACAAGGATCTCCCTTTTCTCAGTGCTTATACGTGCCACTATTATTCTCTCAGCCCGGAGAGTTATGGAATATGGCCTTGTGAGCAATACCCGCTCTTCCCTGTTCCCGCACTTCTCCAGCCTGTTCACGATCCCTTCTGTTTTGATAGTTTCAGGATTCAGCAGCAAGTATATCTCTTCGATAGTGTTCCCGGTATTTGTGAGCTCGTCGTAGCTTGTATAGACTTTCATTACCGAGATACTCTTCAGGTGCTCTGAGGAATAGCTCCACGCTCCGCCTATCTTCAGTGACAGCAACATAGGATAGAATGCATCTCTTGGAAGGTCGAACTCCCTGAATATTGCTTCCTCCCTTGCACTCATCACCAGCATGGATCTCAGGTCACTTACTTTCATGGATTCACCCTCGTCAGGATATAGGGCAGGACGTTATATATGTTGATTCATGCCGCGTTTTTTCAAGACACATTCATGGGATAAGCCGAGAGAGAAAAGCAAGTGGGATTAAGAACCTAGTTTTATATCTATCCACTTACATTCGCTTTAACCTGGAAAAAAGGAGCCACACTATGAAAATAAGACTTGTGAAATGCGGAGATGTAGGGATTGCGAACTGCAATTATATGGCGATCGGCAACAGCCTGGATGACGTTGAAAAGAACATGCTGGAACACATCGAGAAAGAGCACAAGGATCTGCTGGAAAGTATGACCGACGACGAGATCCACCAGCTCAGGCATAGGGTATCAACTTTTCTTGGAAGGAGCTGCGGCTGTGGACATCTGCCAAAGCCCTGAACCTTCGTAATATAGCTTAACCGTAGGTAAAAAGCAGATGCCTCCCTATTCATGCAATAGCGTGTGTATAGATATATAGCTGAACGGTGAGGCATCCAAGGAAGGGGGGGTGTTTTGTCTTCAAAGCACAGCTGTACAACTTAAGTTAGGAACTGTAGATATAAAAAAACCTAAGTATTATTAATACTGAATATTCGCATACGTATTACAGCTTGCCGCCGGATAGAATTATCAGTTCAGCGGATACTGAACAATGTTCTACATCCGGATGTGGCTCCATGCCATAAATTACATATAATCCACGCTCAGAGTATTATGCACCAATATGGGAGTAGGTGTTTTGAAAGCTTTAGTATTTGGAGCAGATGGATTTGAGGATGTGGAACTGATCTACCCTTACCACAGGCTCAGGGAAGAAGGAGTGGATACGCAGATAGTATCCATGGAAAAAGGAAAGATCACAGGAAAGCATGGGTACTCTGTAGAGGCCGATGCAGCATTCAGGGAAATAGACCCTTCTGAATATGACCTGCTTGTGATATCTGGAGGAAAAGGACCTGAAAAGATGAGGCTTGATAAAAATGCGCTGGAGATAACCAGGCATTTCTTTAAACATAACAAGCCTGTGGCTGCGATCTGCCATGGCCCCCAGGTGCTTATATCAGCAGGCGTTGTCAGCGGAAGGAAAGCCACAGCATGGCCGGGAGTGATAGACGACCTGAAGGCGGCCGGCGCTCAGACCGAGGACAGGGAAGTGGTTGTTGATGGCAACCTGGTAACCTCCCGCGGTCCGAAGGACCTTTATGCTTTTGGCAGGGAAATGATGAAGAAGATAAAGGGAAGTACCTGAGGCGGATATAAGAGACTTATCCGGCTTTGGATAGCCTTATGTATCAGCTTATTGCGGGGAGGCTTTTATACAGGGGCTCATCCCAGTTCAAAGGTAGTTACTCCAAAAACCTTTTTTATTTCAATATCAGGTGCTTTTCCCCTGTACATGCGGATAGTCTCAAAACAGACGGACATGCCATACTTATTCGCCATCATGACAGCATCCTTGTTAGGCTGTGCCACATCCAGAAAGACAGGCTCATTTTCCGGCACACGGCTCTTCATTGCAAGAAAAAGTCTCTCAGCCACAAAAGTGTCTTCTGCAAAAAGGGGACCGATCTTATACCCTACCCGGCACTTCCTCACAAGCCCATAACCCTGCACACGGCCATCCTTTAAAGAAACAAAAGTTGAGGAGCCATTCTGTTTGGTCCATAGTGCCAGGAAATCAGGGCGTGGCTGTGAGAACATCTTGCTGTCATAAGAGAGTATATCCTCATATGGCACATCGGAAAGAGACAAAAGTCCCGAAGGCATAGCCCCGCCTCCCCGGCCCTCGAACCGCATGTTCCTGCAGTATGGAAGAAAACCATGCCTTGAGTAGTATGGCTCCTGCTCAGGTACGCCGTCAAGCCCCAATACCTGACCATCCAGCTTTGCACGCACCCCAGAGACGTGCACCTATCCCTTTCCTGCGATGCTCGGGCTTTACAATGAACAGCCCGATAAAGCCAAACAGGCCGTTGTAGGATACTGCCGAAATACAGCCTGCGGGCTCACCATCGAGCTCGGCGATGAAGAAGCCGTCAGGACCGGTGCGATAAAAACAGTCTCCGTCATGGATTCCCGGATTCCATCCTTCGTTCTCTGCCAGTTGCATGACAAATATCATATCATCCGGCCCCGCATTCCTTATGCGCAGTCCCGGAAACTTTATAGGCTTACACTTTTCTGCACTCACTATAACATTTCCTCTGAGATCAATGATTTTGATACGTTACTATCAGTATTAAATATGGAATATAAATATAGAGCATAAATACAGATCTACATCCACATGTTAACCCTAAAGCATGACCATTCCCGGCCTGTCTGCATCTCAGGGAATATATTCCCTTATGGTTACGTTTTATTAGTATGAAGAAAGACAATATCAATATCTTATAATCTTTTTTGAGCCTTATTTCTCAGTATCGTGGATCAAAGATCCGGGATCATGGTTTTATAATAATATTACTTTCACTTAACTTTCTTGAAATATATATGCTTAGACATGAATTCATACAATGCAGACCTTTTTAGATACTATGCATACAGGAAATTAACGATCATTTAAGGTAAGGTGAACATCCTAATGGAAGATACAGTATATACCCGATGCACTGAAACCGTCAGAATAGCAGACCTGGGCCAGCAGCTGCCTGAACCACGGATGACGGAAGACCCCTCCGATATCCGGAAGATCAAGCAGCTGACCGCAAAGATGGCAGGTATCCTTAACAGGCAGGCTTTAAATGGCGGATCCTTCAAATCTGTAAGCCACATGTCCTATCAGGAGACAGGATAAGCCTGATGCTGAGAAGCAAGAGACCCTATTCATTGTCCTTAAGGCCATCTACAAGTGTATCTGCCTGTCTGTACTCTTCAGGCACTTCAATACCCTTGTCCCGGGCTGAGATCTCCCCAAACTTGCGTGCAAGCCTATATGATATGTCGGAAAGATACGCAGGCCCCCAGGTAGCTGCAAAGGCAGCCCCCAGCAGATTGAAAGACATGTCTATCATCGTATCATTGATACCATGCTGCGCCAGCACAGCCTCATACCCGAATTCTGCAGTCAGCTCATCCGTCAGGAATTCCAGGATCTCCCAGAGAACACCAGTCGCAAGCACGAACAGCAGGATAAAAAGGAACAGCACTCTGGAAGGGATGTAGATCTCGTCGGCATGGATGTCGATGGCTCTTATAAGCGCATAGCCGGCAGCAGCTATTACACTGGCTGAAAGGGCGTGAGTGAGGTTGTCCCATCGGGCGACATTATCATAGAATCCAAAAGTTCCGAGGGCATCCATGAATATTGCGAGCGTGATCCACAAGGTCAGCCCGGGGTCAAGCGGAATATTGTACTTACGTGTGATGAGGGAAGGTACAAATGTGACAGCCAGACCCGCTATTGCATTGACTGCAGTATGCAGGTCGTTTATAATGATAGCCACTATCAGCAACAGGAACAATCCCGCCTGCATCATACCTGTTGCAAGCCTCTGCTTACCATCAGAGATACCAAGCAGCCTGCGGAGAGGTGCAGGTGGCCTGGAAGAATATTCAGGTGTCTTCACTGAAGCCTGCAGAGGAAGCTCGACATTGCCTGAGGACCCGGCTGACCTGAAGTACAATCCAAAAGCCACTCCTGCTACGATACCAGTCCCTGTAGCATATATGAACTCGTACATTACAGAGGCATTAATAGCCTCTTGTGACCGGCCGTCAAGGAGAAATGCAGTGCCTAAATTAACATCCAGTATCCAATGAAACAGGTGCCACAGACCTGACATTGCAAGTGTTATTATTACTACCAGAAGTATAGCGAACTTATAATTCATGCGCACTGAAGTGAACCAGCTTATCTCAGCTGATACCAGCAATGCAATGGTAGCTACTGAGAAGTAAACTGGTATGCTTGTGGAAAATAAATGGTAAGCCGTCGTGCTACCCACTATTGGCATGATCGATAATATGATGAAGTACCATGAAGGCATGATCGAGAGCTTGCGCAGCAATAGTGCCGGGGCTGTTATGACGCACATCAAAAGAACGGAAAGCATAAACCAGGCGAGCCTGCCGTCCATCAGGTTTACGATACCCAGGAGAAAAAGCAATGATACCATTGACCAGCCCAGGAATGCATTAAATGAAGTGTCTCTCAGGATTTTGCCAAGTCTGTCTATCCGCTCCATGATACTCACTTTATTATTAGTCACTTCATATGATTAAACATTTCATTCCAAGACACTCTGCACTAAGGTCAATTTAAAATAATTCCATGGTATCTGCTCTTTCTTCCGTATGCGGGTATGCTATGAGCAGATTGCCTTTGGAAAATGAAGATATACGCTTTGGTAGTGACTGAAGCACCGGGTGCCATCCGGGAGTATCCCTTCGGGCATTGGCAATTATAATGAGCTCATCCCTGGCGCCATTTTTTGCATGCAGCTGATTGATAAGATCGCTCCATCCGGTAAGGACATCAAACCTTATAGGAATATCAGGGCTTATATTTTTGAATATACCTTCATATGTTGTGGAATTGCCTTCGACTACCAGTGCTTTTACTGGTGCTGATGTACCTTCTGATACCCTTCCTACCACATCCACGACCGAGTAAAACCCGGAATTATGATCGATGCCGGGAGGCAGTATAAGAGTGATCTCTTTTGTGTTGCACAGAGGATGTCTTATCATTGAGACAAGTACCAGTTTCTCGGTCCCGAGGAGTAACTGATCTATTATCGAGCCGATGACGCTCTCTTTGGGGGAGTGGATACCATCCCAGCCTATCACTACAGTCGATATCCTGTTCTCAAGTACTGCCCTGATTATACCGGAAGCGATGTTATAATTGAGACGGACATGAGTATCCACCGGAACCTCTGCGCATGCGGCATAGGTGATCGTCTCCTGCAATATTCCCTCAGCCTCTGCGACCTTCTTCTCAGAATTACCTTCATCTCGCTTTACAACCGAAAGTACATGCAATGGCTCATCAGACCTCTGGTCCCGGATCATCAAAGCCAGATCCAGCAAGAGCGGCTTATAAACAGAGTGTATTGAAAAAGTCACCAGCACACGCGGGGATCCTTCGGCAGGATCGTATGTGGCATTATCTGCAAGAGATACTCTCCCCCCATACCGTTCAACTATATGAGGGCTTATTATCCCTATGACGAGGATCATCATTACCACAGCGTTGATCATGCTCTGGCCGAAAAACCCTTCTTCAAAGCCGATCAGCACAATTGCGAGCGCTGCCGCCGCCTGCCCTAATGACAGGCCGAACATGCTCATTACCTGGTCATTGCCATACCCGTATATGCGGCCGGTAATCCAGGCAGCTGCCAGCTTCGTGACAAGTAAAGGGCCTGTCAGCCAGAGAGCCAGTGTGAACTGGTACCCTCCTTCCAGAAATGCATGGATATTCACAAGCATACCCACTGACAGCAGGAAGAAAGGTATGAATAAAGCATTCCCGACAAACTCTATCCTGTTCATGAGAGGACTGGTGTTTGGTATCAGGCGATTGAGCAGGAGTCCTGCAAGAAACGCCCCGATGATAGGTTCCACACCTGCAACCTCTGCAAGATAAGCGATAACAAAAGCGACGGCAAGTACGAACAGGAATTCGAAGTAGCTCTCCTCTGTAAGCTTGCTGAAGAACCACCTCGCAATGCGTGGCACAACGAACCAGGTTCCCACAAAGAACAAAGCAAGTCCGGCTCCCAGCCTTATCCAGAAGAACATGTCCAAATTGCCTTCCTGCGAAGAGACCACTCCCGCAAGCACAAGGAGAGCCAGTGTATCTGTAAGTATCGTACCACCAACTGCCGCTGTGATAGCTTCGTTGTTAACTATGCCGAGCTTCTTGATGACAGGATAGGCAAGCAGAGTGTGCGAGGCAAAGACAGAAGCAAAAAGCAGGGCTGCGGGAAAAGAGAGACCGAGTAAATAGTATCCTACAACCGTGCCTGTTACCTGCGGGATCATGAAGGACAGGATACCAAAGACCATGCTTCGGTCAAGCTTTTCGATGAACTTGTTTATATTGATCTCCAGCCCGGCTATGAACATGAGATATACAAGGCCGATCTCTCCAAGCAGTATAATAGTATCATTACGATCAAGTATATGTAATGCGTTTGGCCCGATAAGCGCACCAACTATGATAATCCCTATCATTCCTGGCAATCGGAATAGCTTCAGCAGCAGAGGGGCTATCAGAAAGATCAGCATCGATAGCGCAAATATGAGAATAGGCTCATTAATAGGAATTGACGGGAACATGTTCTATCTCTGATCGGATCAACCTATCTGTAAATGAGTATTTAAAATATCTAACGTTCAATTCTAAAAAGTATTTAGAACACGCCGTTTACGGGTAATTATTTCCTGTTCAACTATGTCCAGACTATTACTCATATTATAAAAAACTGCTTATGAAATCCTTTTAGCTTCCTCTTTTATATCCCATCTTTAGCTTCCCATATTTTTACGAGCTTTGATCTATTTCGGATCATCAATTGGAATTAACTGATATAGTTCCGAAAGATATCGTCGCAAATGATTTAAAATAATAATGACATAAAGAATATGTAACAGCGTTAACATACTAGTGTTCACGCTTTCTAAATAATATTATTACCTGATCATGACCGTGACAGTAATTGTTAAAGGATTCCTCTGGAAACTGCATGTGGGAAAAAGACAGTCTATAACTGCATCTAAACTGATACTGGGAAGCCTTGTCACTAAACGCTGGATAAGGATATCGGACAAAAATGTCATTAACGTCAGCGATGAAATGCTTAATGATGTCCTGAAACTCTACAATGACAATTTCACGGAGATAAATGAGAAAAGGTTCACAAAGTATGTACGGTTTTTCAAAAGAACTACTTATGTATATTCAGAAAAAAGTGAGGTTAAAGGCTACTGCCTTTATTATATAGTGCCTTCCTTCTCTGCTGCCGGAATGAATAAAACAGCCACAATTTACTCCTTTACAGTCGATAACAGATGTCGAAGACAGGGGATCGGGGTCAAACTATTGCAAAAGAGCATGCTTGAAATGAGACTGAATTCCATCGACCGCGTTATACTGTATGTTGCTGCAGACAACGAAGCTGCAATAAACCTTTATCAGAGAGTAGGGTTTGAGATAAAAGAAGAATTAATGAATATATGCGGCCCCGGTAAAAGATGCTATAAAATGGAGATAAAGTTCGATTGCAAACCTGCAACTGATGAGGAACTAAGGAACGGTCCCTTTGCTATCAGAGATACACTTTCTCCTTTGCTGATCCTGTGAATTTTTTCTCCTCAAGTATTTGTTGCACACCTTCTTTATTATCAGCAGGGAGAATAAATTCCAGTAGCTGCGTGGTCATGTTGGATCATTCCAGTAGTGAACTGAAGGATAATATTTGAGCGAGAGGATCTATGACCTGTCAGTATTTACACACACGCTCTTATCAAGAGAAAGGGTTTGCTTCTGTTCAAGTGGAATGACGAATGTGAAAATACTGCCTTCTCCAACTTTGCTTTCAACACGGATCTTGCCGCCGTGCATCTCAACGAACTTTTTGACAAGAGCAAGGCCCAGTCCGGTTCCTTCGTATTCGCGATTGAGACAGGGATTCAGCTGTTTAAATGGCTGGAAAAGCTTATCCATATCATTCTTTGCAATTCCTATTCCAGTATCATTTATACTGACCTGGACAAGATTACCGGAACGCTGTGCTTCGATTGTCACATAGCCTTTTTCGTCTGTGAACTTTATGGCATTACTTATGAGGTTGTAAAGGATCTGTTTGAATTTGGTTTTATCTGCATCGATCATTCCAAGCTGCGAGTCTATTCTGACATCCAGATGAATGTTCTTTTTTATTGCAAGAGGAGATATTAGCGTCTTTATTTCAGCTATTGCATCCGAAAGATAGAACTGTTCACAGTCAAGTTCCATTTTACCGGCTTCAACCTTTGAGAGATCGAGGATGTCATTAATGAGATTTAGGAGGTGCTTGCCACTCATTAAAACATAATTCACGTATGATGTCTGTTTTTCATTCAGGCTGCCAAACATTCCACCGAGCAGTATCTCAGAAAAACCTATGATCGAATTAAGCGGAGTCCTGAGTTCATGGCTCATGGTAGCCAGGAATTCACCCTTTATCCGGTTGGCTGCCTCAGCAGCCAGTTTTGCACTCAGCAATTCTTCTTCAGCCTGCTTACGCTCAGTGATATCCCGGCATACGCAGAAACTCAGCTTCCTTGATCCGAATCTCGCTGCGTTTGCATTTATCTCCACATCGATAAGAGTTCCATTCTTACGTCGCTGGCGTGTCTCATGGAGAACTCCTTTGCTGTCAGCAAGCTGAAGCATTTCCAGTAATTGCTCACGGGTATAGTGAATATCCCAGTCCCACATGTGCAATGCCTGCATTTCCTCGTGTGAATAGCCAAGCATTTCAGCATACCGCGGGTTCGCTTCAAACACCTTGCCATCCTGATCGATGATGACTATCCCATCCCTTGACTGCTCCATAAGGATGCGGCGCCAGGCAGCCTCTTCCGCCAATGCATCCTCCGATCGTCTATGTTCGGTAATGTCCCTGATCATTCCGGTGACTACATTCCTCTCAGTATGATATTCAGCAACAGAGTGTATGAAGCGGATATTACCACATCTTTGCCTGATCATCCCGAACTGCACATCGTAGGGTGAATTCTTTTCCACAAGCTCACTTAATGCTTTGTCCAGCAACGGACGATATTGAGGCAGTACTATTTGCTGGATCCTTTCAATCGTGAGTTGTTCACCTTCAAGTCCGTATATGTTTCTTGCTTCCTCTGAAGCGTCCACTTTACCGGAGTTAAAATCGATCTCCCAGCTTCCGACATGCCCAACCTTCTGCGCAGTCCGAAGCTGCATTTCCTTCCTTCGGAGTTCTTCTTCTGCGAGCTTGCGCTCGTTGATATCATGAACTATGTAATAGAGCAAACTTTGTGAGTGGAGTTCAAGCGGACCGCTGTAAACTTCGACATCGCGTATCTCGCCATTTGCTAGACGGTGCTTAAAGATGGAATAGTTGCGCTTTTGGTCTGCAGCTCTTTGTTCCCCGTCTGTGGTCCCGTCATCCGGTAAAGCGTTTATGTGGCTGATCTTCCTGCAGGTTATCTCCTCCAGTGTCCAGCCATAGTATTTACATGCCGCCATGTTTGCATCGACAATATAGGAGCTTTCAGCGTCAACAAGAAAGATAACTGCACTACTCTCCTTAAAAAAGGACCTATACATATCCTTATTGACGCTTAGAAGACGTTGTTCTTTTTTCATAGGATACCCCGGATACTGAAGTTTCGTGCAGGAATTCTATAATTCACATAGGAGATAAACATTTAAACGAAGCACCTTAAGTGCTACATCATATATACTAGTCAGTGACCATAGATATTCCGAAGTACACATATTTTTATTTTGTTTTTAGGACTACTTTATGAATATAAATGTGTTTTTGTCGAACAGATGTACAAGTTGATAAACGTATATATTACTAAAATAATTGATGAATTTGCTTCTAGCCTGTCCGATGTTCCTGCTCATCATAAGAAAAGGCAGTGTGCTTTCAGCTGTCCAGGAAAGTATTGAGGTTGTCAAAAAACCCGCTTGAAAGCATAGTTTTTATGACTATCATTACAGTTTTGAATATAGCAGGAGCATCGGCATTTGTTGCAGGAATCTTTGTTGCTATACCCCCGGGAGAGATAATCACTGCAAGGCTGGTAATGGAAATGATTGGTGAAGATGCCGATAGCTCCATACCGGATGCAACTGTGGAAAAGAAAGGGAGCATCAGATACCTGGCAGTTGAGTAAACAGAATACTTCAGGATGCGCAGTGTCGGGAAAAATAGCCTTCTCATACATAAAGCCGCCCTATCTCACTCCCCGAGCGATTCCATGAGAGCATAAAAATACTGCGCTTCATGTGTTATATATAGCTTATACCATGCCTCAAGCGTCCGGGGCGAGAACACACCAAGCTCCCCGAGCACCTCACGCGCAAACTCCACAGGAGCCACACCTGAGGCGGTTATGAGCCTGCCGTCAGTGATCGCAGGACCCGGGCGATAGAACGCTTCTCCTGTATAACCAGGGATGACCGCTTTAAGATAGCCAAGATCGTTGCTGGTATGAGGCCTGTTGTCCAGCATCCCGGCCTTTGCCAGTCCCACAGTTGCACCGCAGATGGCGGCCACAGACACCCCTGCGTCCAGGAACTCTTTTACTTTCTCCATCATGGGCGCGTGAATATCCTCAAGCCATGTGTCACCGCCCGGGAGGATAAGCACCCCGGCATCGTCAGCGGTGCACTCCCGAAGGCTGACATCGGGCAGTATGCGCACGCCGCCCATGGTAACAACAGGCTCTTTCGTGAGGCCTGCTGTCCTTACAGTATATCTTGTGGCATCTTTCCTGAAATACCGGCCGGAGTGCAGTTCAGCGATCAAAAAACCAGGCTCCCAGTCGGCCATGGTGTCAAATACATAAAGATAAGCGATCTTGGTCATAAGTATGTCCCCGAATCAATTTGAAAAATGTGAGTTTCGATATTCTAATTGATTTATATACAGATAACATTTTTCAAACATATTTACAATATGCATCTAACATTCAGAGGGTCAACGGAAATTATGCGGCCTGCCTGTTTGAAGCAAGCCAAAGAGTACTGCTATCGGCCAGGATGATTCTCTGGCCTATCCGTGAAGGACAGTCAGCGTGTTACTGACCGTAGCAAGGAGACCGATACAGGAAACAGAGAATCGGGTGATGTTCCAGTAATAGCGGTCTGCATTCCTGTAGACATGGTACAGCAGGAACATGAATCCCACTTTCAGAGGGACCAGGGCAATGTAGCCATATGAGCTGAAAATATGGAACAGCAGCGGATTTCCTTCATAAAAGAGACCTGTTTGCAGTGCGTAAATCGTTGTGATAGTATCTCCCATGACATAAAGGATTAGCACAGGTATGATATCCTTTATAAAAGACATCGTTGATCCTCATGATCCCATAAATGATTCTGCACAATGTGAAAGTAATTTCCCGCTAACAATTCAGATGTATTGATTTTCATATCCGCGTACCACCTTAGATCGTATTCTTTATTGCGCAGGGTGTATCTCAAAAGCAAGCTTTAAATCTTCCGATATAATTTAACAAAGTGTAAAGATACTAATAGGAGTTATAATTACAGGTTTATGAAAAACAGCTTGAAGCGTCCTCAAAGATGAGCCTTTCAAAATTCTCTCGCATTCTGTTCCAATATAACTGAAGTATGCAAAGGATCGTTCTATTTCTCTTCTTTGACTCACCGGAAGAAAATAGCAACAACTATGTAGCAAAGCGACCGAATAAGATTAAAGAAACTGCCATAAAAAGGCCATCCATACGGTAAAAGGTATAATATGAACTCCAGCAACCTGTTGCAGCTCAGGCTCGGTAACCAGCAGATCGCAGGGACGGGACTTAAAACTGTCAAAGACATTGTTGGATGGATGGGTGCTATCCAGGCCCAGGATCACAACATGGCAAAATGGGCTGTCGGGGCCAGGCTACCGGGCTCAACGGACAGGATGATCGAAGAGGCCATCGATAAGGGCGATATAATCAGGACGCACCTGTTGAGGCCTACATGGCATTTAGTCTCTGCCGATGATATCTACTGGATGCTCGAGCTGACAGCCCCGCAGATCAAAACCTCGATGAGATCCATAAATAAACAACTGGGACTGACAGATGCAATTTTTACAGAGGGCAATGAAATTATAGAAAAGACATTGGCAGGAAGCAGGCACCTGACCCGTGAAGAACTAACGGGTGAGCTCAAAAACGCAAAAATAGCAACCGACAGCTCTCAGATAAGCCATCTTATAGTGCAGGCGGAGCTGGACGGGCTCATATGCAGTGGCCCGGGAAGAGGCAAAAAGAGAACATATGCTCTGCTCAGGGAAAGGGTCCCAAGAACAGAATCAATATCCAGAAATGAAGCATTAATTAAACTTGCCCGCAGGTATTTCACAAGTCACGGCCCCGCCACCCTTTACGACTTCGCCTGGTGGTCCGGCCTCTCTCTTGCAGATGCCAGGTCTGCTGTTAGATCACTGGGATCTGACTTTGTTTCTGAAAAGATGGATTCACAAACCTACTGGTTCTCAAAAATCGGACAAAAATCCGGGAGCGAAGGATCACTCTACCTGTTACCCGCATTTGATGAACTCATCATCAGCTACAAAGACAGAAGTGCATTTCTCTCCTCGGAAGATCACATGAAAGCTATTTCCAATAATGGCATGTTCAGGCCGGTCATCCTGGTAAACGGAAAAGTGGCAGGCGTGTGGAAGCGTACTGTGAAGAAGAACAGGGTGATAATTGAGCCGCAATTTTTCGGCTCACCGGGAGAGGATACGATGAAGCTGCTCGAGAGTGCGGCTGTGAGATATGGGGCTTTTCTGGGACAGCAGGTAGAGATATGAAATAGTATCCATTGAGGACAATTTACATGTGCGATTTATAGTAGAATTCCTGGAATTATGCTGTACAGGAAGTGCTTATTGAAGCCACTCAGATAAATACAGCACAGAAAAAAGGACTTAATTGGAAATAAATAGGCAATTGAAGATACCGGATAACCTACTGAAAAAAAGAATCATTAAACTCCAATCAAGTGTCCTTCTCTCTACTATCACTCTCCAGCAACCAATACCACAGCGGCACATACCTCACCCTTCTCCCATCAACCTTTTCCTCACCAAAAACATCCGCAGTAATAATAGTTCCCTCCTGCATTCTGAAATTCTTCATTCCAGCCAGCAAGCCTTTGAGCTCGCGCTCTTTTGTTTCCGGATCTGATACGTCTGAGCAGACCTGTATCAGGCGAGTGGGCTCAAGGCCCTCCTTTGTTACGAAATCAACCTCAAGACCCTTCGGGTCCTGCCAGTAGTAGATCTCGCTGCCGGAGTGCAGGAGATGGATGAAGACGAGGTTCTCATATAACCTTCCGGTATCCGAGGAGAGTTTGAAGGACACGGCATTTATCATGCCTGTGTCGATGCAATAGAGCTTCCGGGGCTTGTTCAGTTGCTGCTTCAGGGATTCATCGTAATGGCTGACGCTAAAGATAAGGAAGGCGTCCTCAAGGTACGCAATATAATCAATTATTGAATCCGTACTGAGAGAGGAATAATTTGAGAATAGCCTCTTGAGAGAGTTATAGGTATGCGGTTTTGCGATATTCGATATGCAGAACAGTGCCAGATCCTTGAAGATAAGAGGATTGCGTATGCCATGCCTGGAAATGATGTCCCGGTAGATTATATCGTCAAAGTAGGACTGCAAGGTTTCCAGATGCCGGACAGATGGGTAGACTATGGTTTCCGGGAAACCGCCTTTTTCTAGGTACTCGTTGAACATGCGCTTGATCAGTGCCTTGTTTTCCGAATAAGGAAAAGTTTTCAGATCATAATCAACTGCATGATAATCCAGGAATTCTGCAAAACTAAAAGGGAGCATCCTGGTACTGAGATGCCGGCCTGTCAGCAGGGTGGATATATCCTGCGAGAGAAGGGATGCATTCGAGCCGCTTATGACCATCTTCACATTCTGCTTCCTGTCATAGATGCCTTTGACCCAGCGCTCCCATGAAGGAAAATCCTGGATCTCGTCAAGAAAAAGGTACAAACGACTCTCTTCGGAGATCTCCTGAATTTCCCGGAAGGTCTCTATCATCAGTTGGAGCTCATCGCCGTTAAGAGGCTGCAGCCTGTCGTCATCAAGGTTCAGGTACAGTATATTGCTTTTTGGCACACCACTATCGATCAGTTCCGATATTAACTGGTACATATAGTAGGTCTTGCCGCACCTTCTGACGCCCACTATGTCATTAATGTGAGGCGCATCGATGTTCAGCACATACCTGCGCTTCTGCAGCGACGGTAATGTTCTTCCCTGCCAATCAACGATGGCACTTTTCAGTTTTTCTTTTGTATCCATATAGGAAAAATGTGCTTTTTTTGTTTATATATCCATCGAGTATAGTCGATAAAATCTGCAGATTCTGTCGAGCATAGTCGATAAAACACAGATATAAATGAATCATACAAAACCCAGGAGAGACCTTTTTAACTAAAAGCAACTCACTTCCTAGAAGAGGCATGTCGCATGAAAGTAATAGCAGTTAACGGAAGTCCTAGGAAGAACAGGAACACCGCCACGCTCCTTGAACAGGCGCTTGAGGGAGCGGCTTCAGAGGGAGCGGAAACGGAGCTAATCCATCTTTATGATATTGATTATAAGGGCTGCATAAGTTGTTTTGCCTGTAAGAGGATTAACGGGGTAAGCTATGGCGTTTGCGCCATGAGGGACGGCCTGACTGCGGTCCTGAGGAAGATAGAAGATGCGGATGCCCTGATCCTTGGTTCTCCCATCTATTTCGGGGGAGTGACCGGAGAGATGAGGTCATTTCTGGAGAGACTTTTATTCCAGTATCTGGTGTATGACAGGGAAATGTCCACTCTTTCCAAAAAGAAGATACCGACAGGTTTCATCTATACGATGAATGTAAATCAGGAGCTGGTGAAAGCAATAGGGTACGAACAGAATCTTAAGGGCATAGAAATGGTCCTGGAGAGAATTTTCGGGTCATCGGAGTCCATGTATGTCACTGATACCTACCAGTTTGACGATTATAAGAAATACGTTTCAACACTCTTTAATGCAGAAGAAAAAGCAAAGAGAAGGGAAGAAGAATTCCCGAAGGAATGCAGGAAAGCCTTTGATATGGGAGTCAGGTTCGCTCAGCAGATCAAATATTTCGGAAACCGGACAGAATAGAGCTAGAGAATATCACTCCATTACTGAAAGTCCAGCTTTGATCAGACGGTGTTACATATCTCATTCTTGATCGATATGTAACATTTCTCGAATATTTCCTGGCTGCCGGTGATCTCGAATGTAGTGTATCCGAACAGGTCTGCAAATTCCTCTATTTTTTTATCGATGTCCTTTACGTAGTTAAGGCCGGTACTGACCTTTGCAACTCTGGAATATCCGGCGCTGTCATTGACCATCTTTGCCATCTTCAGCGCCTTTTCAGGGTCAGAGTGATATTTATTCAGGCTTATGACCTCTTTCCATGAACTGGCATACATAGGAGTGAAAAAGAAAGCAGGCTCTTTACTGTGGGTTTTCAGCAACTTCAGGTAGTTTGCGCCTCCCCCGACAGTTGCTCCGATGCAGTCGTCCACTATCCGTTCGCTATCCCTGAGTATCCTTACCGTGCAGCCATCCTTTTCCAGACAGAAATCTTCCTCAACGTTGCCAAGAACGTTGCCGCAAAGCCCGTAAAAGATCAGTATCCCATCGGAAAACAATGTCATTTCCCCTATGTTCTGATATACGCGGGATTTAAGTTCACTTGGTACTGCATGCAGCCCAAGCTCCATGAGGTTCACAACAACAGCTAGTTTATCCTTATCAGTTCTCTCAAGAACACGTGGTATCTTTTCAAATGGCAGGACCTTATAATGGATATCCTGCCCATCGAGTTTTTCAGTGAACTCTGAGATATTACCACTCGCGACGATCACAATTTGCATCACTTGCGGGTCATTTGACAAAAGCCAGACTAGTTCGTCCTGGAGTATTTTGCAGCCAAGTATACTTAAAACAGGCATTTTCCCTCTGGACTAAGTATCCCACTACCAATATATGTAGTTACAGGTTAGAAAAATACATTGGTTGATCTCAAGCATGAATTGATGACCACTTACAAAAAGTCATTCGGTTTGTATAAATAGCAGTAAGCATTTCTTTAAAATAAAGTGCCATCTGAAATTATAATTGCCTGACAGGATATGCCCTATATGAAAAAACCATTGCTTGAAGTTATATTTGCTTCTGAGAAAAGAAAAAATGTCCTCCTTTTACTCATGGATGGAGCACAGGAGATGGAGTATCTTCTTAAGACTCTGAACACTACCAGGCAGGCGCTGCTTCCACAGCTCAAGACACTGGAATACCACTACCTTATTTTTCATTATGACGACAGTTACGAATTGACAACTATTGGAAAACTGTTAGTTGATAAGATGGAACCTCTTCTGGGTACCCTTGGAATCTTCGATAAGGACATTGAGTACTGGGGAACCCGCGACCTTGATTTCATTCCTCCGCAATTGCAGGCAAGACTACGTGAACTGGAACCATGTACCTTAGTAACAGCCGTCCCTACAGCAGAATTATGCGAACCCTATAAACATGCAGTAGAAAATGCCAAAAGATCAACCTTTCAGGTTTCTGTCACAACCTTTCTATTTCCCAACTTCACATCGATGCTTGAAGATTTCAAGGACCATGGAGTAAGCATGTGGCTGGTGGTATCCGAAGAGCTTCTTACAAAGATCAAAGAGGGACAAAATGAACGTTTGAAGATCCTTCTTAGAAGTGAACATAACAAATTATATCTTTATCGAGAAAGAATGGGGTTTGTGTCCTTTGGGCATAATGACTTTTCATTTATGATGCGAATCTTTAATAAAACAGGCACCTACGACCATAAATATGTGTCTTCTGATAGCCCCTCTGCATTAATATGGGCAAAGGAGCTTTTTGATCATTACCTGAGAGAGTCTATACCAGTAACTGAGATCTAAAGTGATCTGTATCTTCTAAAATTACTTGTTCTATAGAATGCAGGATCGAAGGAGTACCTTAAGTATTTATGAGAAGCCATCCAGGCAAATATTCTCATATATCAATATGGGAATGCCCGTTGCCGGATATGCCAATCGCTAATGAGAACGCTTTTTATAGAATGAGAACATTTTTGGTCCTAAGACTAAGGAGGTATGTGAGGCGCCTGGAAAACCACCACGCTTTAAGGCGCCTCTCTCCTGAAGAATCCGAAATATTCCTCAATATTTCTTGTTAGATAGTGCAAGTAACTTATGCTCGCAATATCTAGTAGGCCTTTTTTTTATATAACTTAATCTGTTCTTAATAATACGAACGAGAGTACTTTTCATTCGTAAGCGTAATTATGACGACGTTATAATTTCACTCGATCTTAAAATCTAAATTTCAGGAGCATGTCCTTAATCCTCATTATATGGCCTATTTTCTATAGGCCATATTAGCCCGTATGCACCTATTGACCGGGTCACTTTCAAACTATTCATTTCAAATAGTTACGGTCATTTAATTACTAAACCATAGAGAATCTAGAAGAGCCGATCAGCATAAATCCTTGTAACAGGTTTATAGTCAAGAGCACCGTATTTAAAAATGAGCTCTCTGGCACGGTTTAAATTATGAGGCATTTGCATGATCCCTGCAGAATTTCTTGTTGTATTCTTTGGATTGATCTCAGCCGCTTCCTGGGGAGCCGGCGATTTTAGCGGAGGGTTTGCTTCAAAGAAGGCAAACGTTTATTCTGTTGTTCTGATCACGCAGGCAGTCGGTATTTTTCTTCTGGCAGGATCTGCCTGCGTGCTGAAAGAACAGATGCCTCCCTTAAACAGCATGGTCTGGGGAGTTCTTGCGGGTATTTTCATCAGCATTGCTTTGCTGGCCCTGTACAAGGGACTCTCACTGGGCAAAATGGGCTTTGTAGCTCCTGTTTCTGCAGTTATGGCTGCAAGTGTGCCGGTTGTATACGGGGCATTATCTGAAGGATTGCCTGCATTTCACCAGATGGCAGGTTTTGCAATTGCTCTTATTGCAGTATGGCTTATTGCAGGTGACGGCCACGGTGTCAAGCTGCAGAAGAAAGACCTGTATCTACCCTTTGTTGCAGGAGCGGGGTTTGGCCTTTTCTTTGTGACCATAGACCTGGTGAGTGAAACAGCCGTTCTGTGGCCACTTACTGCTGCCAGGATCGCTGCCGTGGGAGTGATGCTGGTGTTCACTATCCGTTCAGGCCCGATGGAAATGCCTTCTCGCAGTGTCCTGCCTGTAATTCTGCTTGCAGGGATCTTTGATACAGGCGGGAACACATTCTATGCACTTGCTTCCCAGGCTGGCCGGCTTGATATTGCATCTATCACTTCTTCCCTTTATCCTGCCGGCACAGTACTGCTTGCCTGGTTTATCCTTAAAGAGAAACTGGCACCAAGACAATGGCTCGGTGTGGCCTCTGCTCTGGTAGCAATTATTATGATATCACTCTGAACTGGCGCCGGATCGACCGGCCTGGCAGAACTGGTATCTATCCGGCTCTACAAAGTTTTTCACATATGCTCACATAAGGTGAAGTCTGAAAAGACCAGGTCTGTCAATTAAGGTTTGAAAATAAATTCGTCATAAAACAGGATTAATACTTAGGCATGCATATAATTTGCTATAAATAGTAACAATTTCCTAATTTAATTCAATACTATCTGAAATTACAGTTGCCTGTTAGGATTACAATTGCTGTTGGGATGTGCTGCAAATGAAAAAAGCATTGCTTGATGTTCTGTTCATGTCGGAGAAGAGAACGAGTACCCTTTTACTATTAAAGGACGGAGCAAAGGGAATGGAAGTTCTTCTCAAAAATCTTAAAACGAACAGACAATCATTGCTTCCCCAGATAAGGATACTTGAAGAGCATTATCTTGTTGATCATTGTAAGGATACCTATAAATTGACAACTATTGGAAATTTAATAGTTAATGAGATGGCTCCTCTTGTAAGCACGACTGAAGTTATAGATTCCAATATTGACTATTGGGGAAGCCATAACCTTGAGTTTGTTCCGCCCGATTTACTGGAAAGGATTAACGAACTCCGAAATTATAAGGTCCTGAACCCCAGCATAGTTGAAATGTTTGAAATTAACAAGGATTTCGTTGAAAGCGCAATTAGGTCCGGTTCCATATCCTTAATATCCACTATCATGCATCCCGATTTCCCCTCACTTCTATCCGATTTCATTAAAGGCAACAAAGAGGTTTTGCTAATAATAAGCAAAGAAGTATTGAGTAAGCTTACAGAAGAAAGTTATAACCTGTTTAAAGAGTTTATTGATCATGGGGGAGTCAAGTTCTATTTATACGAAAATGATCTGAAAGTGACAACACTGGCAGTAAGTGATTCATGTTTTACCTTAAGGCTCCTCTCTAAAAATAATGAATTCAGCAACAAACAATTGATCTGCAATAACCCTTGCTCACACCAATGGGGTAAGGACCTTTTCTATCATTATTTGAAGAGATCGGTCCTCATAACTGAAATATGATCGTTGAATTCGAAGAATTACTATTTCTAGAGAAACCTATAAGATAGCAGTTTATAGCAGAATGTTACACAGGTATTACGTATTCTTTAAAAAGAATGAAT
>Ga0209347_1000860_pt1 | contig 62482 bp, 56 predicted proteins | sample AutmiccommuBRH23_FD_187382 | JGI IMG/M metagenome (GOLD analysis project Ga0209347, IMG submission 187382) | Deep subsurface microbial communities from Mt. Terri, Switzerland - Autotrophic microbial communities BRH/23 (SPAdes) (version 2) | ecosystem: Environmental > Aquatic > Deep subsurface >... | reverse complement strand
GCCGCCGGCGCCTGCAATGGCGCCGCCCTGCATGAAGATGTCCGGCGCGTAAGCCTCATAGGCGTACCACCACTCGAACAAGCGCCAGGGGTAATAGAAGGGCGTCTCTCCAATTTGAAACCAGGGCGCGCCGAGCGCCGGATCGAAACCGAAGGCCGAGGCCACATACTGGGTCGCGGCAGACATCGCCGCCGCGATGATCAGCACGACGACGAAGGCTTGTCCTATAAGTATTTTTGTCGGGGTCATGATCGGTTCTGGCCTCGCGTAAAATCGCTTTTTCCAGAACCGATGATCGCATCGCCGGCGCGCCGGCGTCACTGGCGGTTATTTGAGGTTATTTGAGGTTATTTGAGGTTATTTGCAGGAGGTTGCGGCAAATCGAAAGCAATAGCTGGGATAGGACGTGACACGCGCCAATTCGCGGGCATCGCGTTAGCAGGCATTTATGCAAAGTCAGAATGTGATCAACGCGCTTTTCCGCGATCACGTGGCGCTTCACCTGCGGAGCCGCTGACCAGTTCTTGAAAACACTCCGCGAATGGCTCAAACCATACGCAAAATCACGAAAGTCCTGGGTCAGCCCCTTTGTTTATTTTACAGGGCCATACGCACAATGAGTGCAGAACGCCCATCGCAAGCTATTTTTAGGGAAAAGCGTGAGCTACTTAATAGCAAAGTTCGCCATTTTCGCAGGAGTTCACGCGCGGACGATAGCGCCCAGGTCTACTGGAAACCGTTCGCAAGTTTTCGATCTGCGCCTCAATTTCACGAAGATCACGAGACAGATTGGTGAATTCCCGCTCAGATGATTCCCATCTGGCAAGACTCGAACGGCAACGAGCCTCTTTGTATTCGTTCATTTCCATGCAACGAGAGTACGCTTTGCAGCTATTTGTAACGGATCGGTATTGAGCGTCGATTTCGGCGTCATAGTCGTTCAATCGTCGCTGGATGCTTTGTGTTTCAACTTCGACGTCGTCGCGATCACGTTCTGTCAATACACCACGCGACCGGTTGGATTGAACTTTCATATTCTTGTATTGCGTTTCAAGCCCCGAAGTATCGCAGATTGCCGAGGTCTCAACCATAGCATTCCCTCCAGCATAGCTGACACACGCGGATAGAAACGGAACTAATGCGAATGCTCCCAGCAGCTTGTTCATAACTTTTCTCCCAATTGACAATCGTCGACAGTGCGCAGCACCCAACAATTCTTCGAATAGCCGTTAAGCCCAAAATAACAATCAGCTAACGCAACTATAAACGCAGCAATGACAGGCCCGTTAGGGATTCGGTGTGCAAGCCTCCGTCATGGACGTAAGTTCGTCCTTATAGAAACCGTCACTCATAAATTCATTTCGAATTTTGTGCCAACGCTCTGATGGCGAGAGCGCGCCATACTTCGCAACTAACCTTGCCGCCATTGGGTGGCCGACCGCCGCTGACCGCTCCAAGTAAGAGTCAGCGATCCCAAAACTTTCGGGAATGCCGCAAAGGCGATAGCTGCTCGTTACAGTGCCAAGACCATAGGCTGTCGCCAAGTTGAACATCGCATTACTATCCGGGCGACTGACATTGTATCCTCCGCTAGCGTTGTCGCCCGCAGCGTTCTTTAGCCAGCGCAAGCCCGCATCAGTATCTTGCACCGTGCCAAGTCCCACCAAATACATAACGCCAAGCGTATTCATCGAAGGCGGATCACGTCGTGTCTGCGCTGCACTGCAAATTAAATAGACCGTTTCGATTGCAGTGAGGTCGCCGGTTTCCTCAAACCCGAATTCCCGTTGAAAATGACGAACAGCATTGCTGGTGTTAGGGCCATACCGGCCGTCGATTCGACCGTCATAGTAACCGTGAGCTTTTAGCGCCTGCTGGCGCGCCCGCAGCTTTATGACATCACCGAGCGCGTCTTCGGTCCAGGGCTCGTCCAGTGGATCTTGCTTCATACTCTCTACGCCGCGAGATATTCGTGCAAGGCTCTCGTCGTCATATTCACAGGTCAAATTGAGCGCCTGAAGTCGCTTTTGCGCCTCTTCTGCAGAAGCAGCTCCGCACTTTCTTCCTTCACTTAACGCCTGCTCAAATAGCCTCTTCGCTTCCCGGACATTGCCGATCGCAAGCAGTCCTTCGGCAGTTTTCAGAGCGGCTCGAGACCGGTCAGCGCATTCCAGTCGATCTCGTCGTTCTTTTTCGTCTGCGTCCTCAAGCACTGTGCTTCCGCTGCCAGCTCCGGGGCTTTCTCGATAGTACTTCGACCCAGCGGCAGAATCGCGCGGCGGATAAGATTGATTATAGGGCGCTTGAGGATACTGCTGGTCAAACCCGTAAATTTCATAAGACTCGTTTATTAACTGGCCAATCCACTGCTGAAAACGAGGCTCATCGAGTTGAATGTTATCAACGAGCTGTTGCATTGAAGGCCACGCCTGTCGATCACTCACGAAGCGCCATATCACGCGCGGATCAGTCAGCTGGTTTATTCTCTGTTTGAAAGTCTTGCCCTCGCAATGATCTGATATCCCGCCTTTTGTATTGTTGGCAACAAACATCAATTCGGCTTGGGCGTCGCGTTGCAGCGCTTCTTCGCGCGACCGAGAGAAATTTCCCTGTCGCGAGATATATCCTCTCCATTGCAGTGCATATGTGTAGTTGCATAATACAGATTTATGCATTGCCATGTATGCTTTATCGTATTGTGGCGATGATGTCAGAAAATCATTATTGAAGGCGTGACTGTCTAATGTTTCGGGAGCGAATTTTGGCGGACTGCTAAACGGATATCCTTCATTCCAGAACTCTTGCGCGGGATTATGGAGGTAAATCTGACCGAGTCTAAAATAGCCTTCTGCTCCGTTTAAGACATGAAGTTCCGCGAAGGCGCGCTTTGCTCGGTCAGCTTGCGCTAAAGAAAGATTAAGTTTTACATAGAGCTCGCGAGCGTCGAAATCTCCGTTTGCACCCGCGAGCAGGAAATGAACCCCTGCTTCTATATTCCGACCTGAGGGGGTTACGCTATTGGGGTTTTGAGTTTGATTTCGTTCATACAATCCCAGGAGCGTATTGCCCGTGTTCAAGTAGGGAATGCTGAGTACGGAATAATTGATATCGAGGGCTTCGATCTTATTCTGAAGGACGAATGCGGGAGGATTCTGGGTCGTCCACGCAGATAAAACGTGTTCGTCCGCAAGGACAGGATCACCGATCAGCGCCGCGTGCCCATCGCTACTTTGAGGCGTCGTTGGCCCGTCGCAATCATTTTTTAGTACGTATCGACACAAATTTGTTCTGTAGAAGTCATAATCGTCTCCAGATAAAGTCTTGATGACGAAAAATTGGAAAAATGCGAGCCCAGCTAAAATGAAAAAGAATATTGTAAAGAACGCACATATCCACGAAAATCGAGGCGGGGGCGGCTTTAGCGGCTTTTTATCACTGTCGCCTCTGCTTCCGTCAAAGTTTCGAGAAACCTCGTCGCTATCCCTGCCGTTGGCGCTGCCAATTTCCGAAAAATCGCGATCTGGGTTATCAGCGCCGGAAAGTATTTCCGCGCTATCAAAAGCAGAACCCAAGGGCTCTTCGTCACGCCGATCTAATTCTTTTCCAGGATGCTCATTGGACTTCCTAGCAACCGGTTTTCGGCCGGCAGCGGTGTTCCTGAACCAAAATCTATTGCCTTGCCCCACGCAATCCCCGCGTTAAGCGCGCTTATCTGCAAAAGCGCTCTTACATAAAACAACAAAAAACGAAGTAATGGCCCCCACCCTCGCATCAACACTCGATAGTAAAACGAACAGCCCGTCAAGCAGAATAAGGCGGCGGCAAAGTATCGAAAAGGCAGGCAGGCAGGTAGAAATTTATAAAATAAATCAATCCATTAGGAGAGCTTACGTTCTAGGCAGAGGTGCAAAAATATCGTGATAGTGTCTAGGGCAGCGCTGTCCGCGAAGCATCAGCACACTGATGCATCAACGTCCTTCTCGCGATCAAGTCGCATGTTCGGCGCCGAGAAAAGAACTCAATTCACTTTGCTCGGCGTATATTCGTCAACGCTGGGGGATGTTCGACGCTGAGCCTTTGGAAAGTTTGGCGCGAGCCAAAGCATTTTGAAAGGATGCAACAATGAAGGGTCTTCACAGACTGATTTTTTGCCTTGGACTGGTAGTCCCAACGTCCTCTTGCAGCACAGTAAACTTTGGAAGCTCGCTTTTCGACAGCGCTGGCGTCATGATTGAGGCGTCAGAAATCAAACGGCGCCAAAGTGCTTTCGAGGACTCCGGTGACCGATTGAGATTAGAATCGTGCACGACGTCAGCGTATGGATACTAGATGATCTGCTACAACAGTTAGCATCGACGACATAACCGTTTGCCCCCCTGCGCTAATACACAGCGCCATAATAGTATTAATCCAGTTCAGGTCTCGGCCTTGCCGTTACACGGGAATTCGTGCGCCTCCCCGGCGGCGAGATATCATTAAACAGCCGCTTTGGCGAAGGCTCCACCTTCCGGGTGGTCGTTCCGCTTCCGGTCGCGGCAAGCCCCGAAACATCCCGGTCGACAAAAATACGTGAGTGAAAATAGACAATCATTACAATGGCTTATTGTCAACTTGCCCGGGCATAAGGCCTAGAGGGGATTTTTGTTGGTTTGTAATGCAACATGCACTACATGATCCGCTGAGAAAGGAGGCTTCCATGTTGGATTTTCAAGTCAGCGACCTGGATGCGGAACAGCAAACGCGCAGCACGCAGATTCGTCATGGCGACCGCCTTGGCGACCTTATCACACGCGCGGCGGCGGCGCTCGCCGTCGACAAATCGGTTTTTCTTCGCGCCGCGATCGCCAAGGAAGCCGCGCGCGTGCTTGACGCCGGCTCCCGTCATGTTTTGACAGCGGAAGACGCCGCTCAATTCGCCGCCGCTCTCGATGCGCCGCCGGAGCCAACGCCCCGCGCCCTCGCTGCGGCCGAAGCCTATCGCCGGCGTGTCGTCAGTGCCGATTGACGGCGGCGATCTCCGCATTGAACTTTTCGATCCGGCGCGGCACGACCGCGCCGGATTTTTATGTGGCGTCAATCGCCTCGACAATTATTTAAAACTCTCCGCCAGGAAACAGCAAAAAGACGACATGACCCGCGTCTATGTCGCTGTAGAGGATGGCCGGCAATCTGTCATTGGCTATCACGCGATCAATCTTGGCATGATGAATGCGGACGAGCTCGCCAAACGGCCGCGCGGAGCGCCGGACCACGGCGAATTACCGATCCTGTTTCTCGGACATGTCGCCGTCAGCGCTGACGCCCAGGGCCATGGCGTCGGCTCGATCCTGAAGCATCATGTATTTGAAAAAGCCTGTCGCATCGCGGATGAAGCAGGATGCTTCGCCATAGTCCTCGATGTCATGTCAGACGGCGGCGAGGACGCATTTCGAAAACGCATGGGCTGGTACGAAGCTTTTGGATTTCAGTCCTTCGCCAGCAATCCAGCGCGCATGTTCATGTCGATGAAACAAGTACGCATGATCGCGCGGAAAGCGGCTGCCGAATAGAACTCTTTGAATTTTTGGTAGTGTCTCAGAGCCTGAATCAGAATGATGCCTTTTCGATCAAGGTCTTGCGAGTCTGCGTGTGAGGATGCGGATATGAGCGATGAAGAGCCAGGCAGTCGCGCTTTCGATCGTCCGTTCCCAGTCTTTTGCGAGTCTTCTGGAGCGGCCGAGCCATGCGAAAGTCCGCTCGACAACCCATCGACGCGGCAGGACGGTAAAGCCCTTGGCGCTGTGGGAGCGCTTGATGATGTCGATGGTCCAGTCGCCGATCTTCGTCAGCGCGCGGCGCAATTTCGCGCCTGCGTATCCGCCGTCAGCGAAGACATGGCGCATCCACGGGAAACGGTAGCGCGCTTCGGCGAGCACCGCCGGCGCGCCGTCGCGGTCTTGAATGTCGGCGGCGTGGACGAGCGCGGCGAGAAGAAAGCCCTGTGTATCGGTGAGGATGTGACGCTTGCGTCCCTTTATCTTCTTGCCGGCGTCGAAGCCCGAAATCCCGCCGCTTTCGGTGGTTTTCACGCTCTGGCTGTCGATCACGCCGGCTGTCGGCTGCGCTTCGCGGCCCTCCCGTTCGCGCGCCGCGGCGACCAGCCTGTGGCTGATGATTTCAAGCACGCCCTCGTCGCGCCAGCGGTAGAAATATTTCTGCACCGTCGAGAACGACGGGAAATCCTTCGGCAAAAGCCGCCACGCGCACCCCGCCGCCGCCAGATACATCAGCGCGTTCACGATCTCCCGCATCGGCCATTTCGGCGGCCGCCCCAGACGGCGCCGCGGCGCCGGAAGCTCCCGCTCGATCAACGCCCATTCTCCATCCGTCATATCGCTTGCGTAACGCGCCGGGCGCCGCTCATACTGCAGGCGTGTGATTTCAGTCCAAGGCATCGTGATCCTCCGTGTCCTAAGCAAACACAAGAGAATCATAAGTCGCTGTTGAATGGCTTACCTTGGCCAACTACTGAGGCTTCAATTGTTCTTCACTTTCGCATCTCGTTTCGTATAATTGTGAAATGTTGGACACCGGAGTCGCCCTCGGAGAGGATTTTCAAAAATTTGTATTGTTCGACAAGAACATTGCCTTAGACTCTGATTGATCTGAATTGATCACGAGTTCGAGATAATGACGCGATTTATGGACATGCGTTCAAAAAGCAGCTTGCTGCCATGGGCATTCGTGACGGGCCAACAGCGCTCCGGTCGCCATGGAAAAATGGTTACGCGGGCCGGCTTGTCGGCTCCATCAGGCGCGAAAGTTTAGATCACCTCATCATTCGCGATGAGGAACACCTGCGCCGAGTCCTGAGGGCTTATGCAAAATACTACAATAAATCCCAAACGCATCTCAGCTTAAAGAAAAATTCGCCTATCCCACGTTTGCGCCAAAGCTGAGGCCGTATCTTTGCCAGCCCTCACATCGGCGGGTTGCACCATGAATATACGAGAATCGGATAAATGGTAGGGACAGGCTCTCGCAAGCAGACCCTCCGTTGTATCGCAGGGACGGTCTGGATTCGTTCCTGCGCGTTTTGGAACCAAAAACCGGGGAACCATTTTTCCTTCAAAACCCTTCAAGCGGAAACCATAACCGCGAACATCAAAAAACCGGCCACCCGGTATGGCCAGATTGCGCCGCCTTTCGGCTAAGGTTCTTGAACGGGCATTTCCAGTTGAGCCGCCAAGGCGTCGCGGGCGTCAACAAATCCGTTTAAAGAAAACTCGATCGATAGTGTTTCATCGGCGGGGCCGGGATAGATGGTCAACGTTCCCGTCTGCACGCTTTTGAACGCCTCGACCATGTCCGCAGCAAGGATGGCTTCGATGAAACATCCCTCCATCTCGCACCGGTTGGGTCGAATGCCCGTGGCTCGGACATCGCCGACCGTAAGCTCGGCGCCCTTGCGTAGATCAATGCCAAGCGGCGTCACGATCTGGATTGCGTGACTGTCAAGCTGAGGCGAGTAAGCGACCGAGAACATGACGAGCCTGGCGTTGGTTTCCTTGTGCGCAATCGATTGAACGATGTCGCAGGGCAGCGCGCCGGGCAGATGCTGACAACGAAGCCGCCAATCCCCGAAGTCGCGTTGCTCTGGCGCCGATATGTCCGCTGCAAGGGTTTGCGCACCAGCAGCGAAAGAGAGGCTGGTTGACAGCGCTGCAATTGCGGCGATGAGCGTGTTGCGGTTCATGGCGCTACTCTTTCTTTTCACTCGACGGAACAATGCTCGCAACAGCCCCTTTGAGTCGTGCGAGGGGTCCGGCGTCTTTTGCTGAGCCATACGCGCGGATCGCCGCAAGACCCTCGTCGAGCCCCGCTGTCGAGACCGGCACTCCGATAACATTGCGGCGCTTGTCGGCGATCAGCATCGTCGCCGCCGGCTGCTTCGTCAGGGCCGCCCGGAATTCCGGTTGGAGTGCGCCGTCGGCCAGACAGCCATTCGGGAGACATTTGAGAAAACTCATGGACAGGGTCTCACCGTCCCCGCCGGACTTCAGCGCGACGCCCGGGTCGATCCATGTGCCGAGCGGCGCCAGGACGCGCAATGCGTCACTGTCCACGCCGGGCTCGATCTCGAGTTGGGCCAGCTGGAAGTTGTTTGATTTGTCTACAATGCGCTGCGTCAGGACGCAGCGCCCGGTGGTCTCGTCGCAGTCGGCGCGCCAGTCCCCATAGGTCTGAGCGAGCGACGGCGCCGGCTTTTGGGCTACAAGCCAGTAGCCGCCGGCGCCAAGGGCGGCCAGCACCAGCATAATTGAAAAGATCGTCAGCAGGCGCATCATAGCGTCTTATCCTCCTATGGCCGCACAAGCGGTTTCGAATTCATCAAGATTTCGGCCGCAGGTGACATCAAAAAACTCGCCGGCTTCGCCGTCTGCGTCGCCATCGACGATGGTATCGGCGTCCGAAGTCACCTTTCCGAGAATGTTGTCCGGATTTGTGAGCGGTTCGACGGTGAGAACGCCGTCAATACGCATGGTGATGATATAATTGACGGCGACGCCGCCGGACGAGGTGATTACATAGCCGCCAGGCGTTGAGGCCGGCGTCGCCGTCGTGCTCAAGGTAAGCCCGGTCAAAATAGTCGCGTCGTCAGAAAGTTTCAGACCGTCAATAGTCGCCGTCAGGGGCGGCACTGTCGTGCCGGGCAGCATGGACTGGTTGTCTGCGATGACCGTCAAAGTCGCCGGATCAATGGTCAGGACGCCGTCGATATAGGAGCTGATGGTGTAATTGGCGTTGCCGGGCCCGCCTGAGGCTGTGGTCGCGTACATGCCCACATTCGAACTTTGCAGCGCCGTCGTGTTGACCGCGATCCCCGAAAGCACCGCTTCGCTTTCGCCGTTCTTCAGGCCCGCCGCGCTAAACCCGAGCAGCGGATTGGCGTCGCCATACTCACGGGATGCGCTGCCCGCCGTGATCACCAGCGCCGCCGGATCGATGGTCAGGACGCCGTCCATGAACGAGAACACGTAGTTGCCGTTGTTCGCCGCCAGCGAGCCCGCCGCCGCGTTGATCGCGTACATGCCGACGCCCGTCAGCGGCGTCGCCGCCGTGGTCAGCGACGGCGCGCCGGTCAGCGCATTGCCGGCATTGTCGGAAAGCTTGAAGCCGGTGATCCCGGCGCTGAACACCGGATTGGCGTCGCCATAGTCGCGCGCCGCGTTGTTCGCCGCCACCGTCAAAGTCGCCGGATCAATGGTCAAGACACCGTCGACGAAGACGAACTGATAATTGAAGTCGCTGGCGAGCGAGCCGATCGTCGGCGCGATTGCGTAATTGCCGACATTCGAGGACTGCAATGCGGGCGTCGAGAACCCTGGCGTTCCCGTCGTCGAGGCAGGATTGTCCCCGTTGATATAGCCGGCGATCATCGCCGAAAATGCAGGGTTCGCGTCGCCATAGTCGCGATTCGCATTGTCCGCCGTCACGGTGAGCTGCGGCGCCAGCGTGTAAACGAAGCGGTCGCCTGACACCCCGGCAAGATCCGGCGCGCCCGGATTGTAGGCGGTGTTGTAATAGGGGTCGGCAACAAGCCCGCCCGGCGTGTTGAGGAACGGGCTGGAGGAATAGACGAGGAAACGCCCGGCGCCGGGATTGATTGCGCCCGCGCCGAAATTATTGATGAAATCCCCGCCCTGCGCGCCAAGAATAATTGGCGACGCGCCGGTTCCGGCGGTGAGCGCGCCGTTGAGGATGATGTCGCCGGCGTTGAGATGCTCGACGCGGATCGTCCCGGCGCTGATCGTATTCAGCGTAATGTCGCCGGCGGCGGTGAAGGTCTTGCCGGCGCCGCTGGCGAGGGTGATGCGAACATCACCGGTTCCGGCGTCAATCGAGGTTCCGGGCACCATGGTGATGACCGCGTCGCCAGAATCGCGGTGGGCGTCGACCACGCCGTTCGCCAGCAGATCGTTGGCGATCAGGGTGAGATTTCCGTTATCGGTGAAAATGTTCCCGTCGAGGAGGATCGAGCGGCCCGCCTGGAAGGTAATGTCGCCGCCGTCGCCGGAGCCGTTGGCGACGATGAGGTCATTCGCAAGCGTCAAATCGTTGTTCGCCTGCAAGGTGACGTTGTTGCCAGCGTCGAGCAGCGCCTTCAGCGTCGCGACAGTGATGACGCTATCGCCGCCCGGATCGACCGCGTACAAAGCATCGCCGATGCCGACGCTGCCTCCCGCCAGAGAGAAGAGATAAACGACGCCGCTAGCGGAGAGGCTGTTGCCTGATCCGTCGTCCGTCAGCGCGCCGGCCGCCAGCCGGCCGCTGTCGAGCGAGACCGAAACGCCGAAACGATCATTCGCATCCAACTGACTCAGATTGATGTCAGAGCCGCCTGCGTAACCGTGGCCAATAGTAGCGTCGAGGCCGGCGCCGTTGAACGCCGCATCCGCAAAGGATAGGAGATAGACCGCTCCGCTTGCAGCGACGGAATTGGACACACCGTCGTCAAAGTCGGCGCCGATCGCCAGTTGGTTTCCGTCGAGCGATACAGATGCGCCAAAATTGTCGCTTCCGCCCAGTGGTGTCAGGTCGAAGTTTTTGCCGCCCGCATAGTCGGCGCCGATTGTCGCTTCGAGGACACCGCCGGAGAAGGCGGAATCGGTGAAGGAGAAGAGATGCACGCCGCCGGCATTGCCGACGCCGTTGCCATCGCCATCGTCGCCCGGCGCGCCGACCGCCAGCCGGTTCCCGTCGAGCGAAAGCGAAACGCCGAACAGGTCGCCGTCGTCGACCTGGAAATTGACATTCTTGCCGCCCGCGTAGTCGGCGCCGATCGTCGCTTCGAGCGCGCCACCGGAAAAAATGCTGTCGGTAAAGGAGAAGAGATAGACGGCGCCGGAATTGGGGCTTGTGTTGCCCGAACCGTCGTCTGTTCCCGCCCCGACAGCGAGCCGATTGCCGTCGAGCGAAACCGACCAGCCGAACTGGTCGCTCGCGTCGAGCTGGGCGAGAGCGATGTTCTTCCCGCCGGCATAGCCGTCGCCGATCACCGCTTCGAGCGCGCCGCCATTGAACGCCGCATCGGCAAAGGAAAACAGATAGACCGCGCCGCTGTTCGAGACCGCATTGCCGGCGCCATCATCGCTAAGCGCCCCGACCGCAAGCCGGTTTCCGTCGAGAGAGACGGAAACACCGAACTGGTCGCTCCCGTCGAGCTGGACGAGGTTGATGTTCTTCCCGCCAGTATAGCCGTCGCCAATCACCGCATCGAGGACGCCGCCACTGAACGCGGCGTCGGTGAACGAGAAGAGATAGACCGCGCCGCTGGCGCCAACTGCGTTCCCCGCTCCGTCGTCGCCCTGCGCGCCGACCGCCAGCCGGTTTCCGTCGAGCGAGACCGCCGAGCCGAACTGGTCGACGGCGCCAAGCAAAGATGCAGAGCCGAGATCGATGCTCCCGGCGGGGACGATCTCCGCGCCGATCGTCGTCGCGAGCGCGGTCCCGTTAAACGCCGCATCAGTGAAAGTGAACAGGTAGACCGCGCCTGCGCCCGAAATGGCGTTCGCCAATCCATCATCCAGATTGGCGCCGACCGCGAGCCGGTCGCCGTCCAGCGACACGCCCGCGCCGAACTGATCCCCAGGTCCAAGATCCACAACGTCGAAGTTCTTGCCGCCGGAGTAAGTTTTGCCAATCGTGGCTTCGAGGGCCGCGCCGTTGAAGGCTGCGTCGCTAAAACTGAAAAGATAGACGGCGCCGGATGTAGCTGACGAGTTCCCCGATCCGTCATCGCCATAGGCGCCGACGGCGAGTCGATTACCGTCAAGCGAAACCGACGTGCCGAAGACGTCACCGGAGCCTAGGGTAGAGATGGAAAGATTCTTGCCAGTCGAATAGTTCTGGCCGATTGTTGCCTCGAGCACGCCTCCAGAAAACACCGCGTCCGTGAAAGAAAGAAGAAACACGGCGCCTGAATCATTGACGGCGTTTCCGGCTGCATCATCCCCGAAGGCGCCGATGGCGAGACGATTGCCGTCCAGCGAGACCGCGCTCCCGAAAAAGTCGTTGCTTCCAAAGCCGCCAATGGCCACGTCCTTTGCGCCGGCGTAGTTGTGGCCGACAGTCGCCTCAAGCACGCCCCCTGAAAACGCCGCGTCCGTAAATGAAAACAGGTAAACTCCGCCGCTATTTGACGCGGCATTACCGGCGCCGTCGTCCTGAATGGCGCCGACGGCGAGCCGGTCGCCGTCGAGCGACACCGACCAGCCGAACAGGTCGTTTGTGTCGAGCTGCGAGAGATCGACGTTCTTCCCGCCGGCATAACCGTCTCCGATCGTCGCTTCGAGAACGCCGCCGCTGAACGCCGCGTCCGTAAACGAGAAGAGATAGACGGCGCCGGAGCCGCTAACCGAGTTGCCCGCGCCGTCGTCTGAGCGCGCGCCGACCGCCAGCCGGTTTCCGTCAAGCGCAACCGACGACCCGAACAGGTCTCCGGTCTCCAACTGCGACAGATTGATGTTCTTGCCGCCGGTGTACCCCTCGCCGATGATCGCCTCCAGCGCCCCGCCATTGAAGGCGGCGTCGGCGAATGAAAAGAGGTAGACGGCTCCGGTGGTTGTCGAAACATTTCCAGGTCCGGTTCCGTCATCATTCGGTGCGCCGACCGCCAGCCGATTTCCGTCGAGCGACAAGGCTGTCCCGAACTGATCGTCTAGGTTAAGGGATACATTTGACCCAAGGTCCGCGGGGTCGTAACCGGCGCCGATGACCGATCGAAGGGCGGCGCCATTAAAAGCAGCGTCGCTGAAGGTAAACAGATAGACAGCGCCAGCCGAGGCGGCGGTCGCACTTGCGCCGTCGTCTCCAGCGGCGCCCACCGCAAGACGGTCGCCGTCAAGCGAAACCGAGAGGCCGAAATTGTCGGAAGCGGCCAATTGAGTCAGATCGACGTTTTTGCTGTCGCCGTAGCCGCGCCCCATGATGGCTTCGAGATTGGGAGTGCTGAACGCGGAGTCGGCGAAGCTGAAGAGATAGACCGCGCCCGCCGCGCTGACGGTCGCTCCCGTGCCGTCATCGCCCAATGCGCCAACAGCGATGCGGTCGCCGTCGATCGAGACCGAGACGCCGAACGCGTCGCTTGTATCCAATCGGGCAAGATCGAAGTTCTTACCGCCCGTATAGCCGTCGCCGATGGTCGCTTCGAGGACGCTTCCGTTGAACGCAGCGTCCGCGAAGGAGAACAGATAGACCGCGCCGCTGCCCGAGACAGCGTTGGTCGCGCCGTCGTCGCTAAACGCCCCGACCGCCAGACGGTTCCCGTCCAGCGCCACCGCCCGGCCGAACTGATCGTTGTTTGCAAGAAGGCCGGGATCGACGTCCTTTCCGGTGTTGTAGCCGCTTCCGATGGTCGCTTCGAGGACGCCTCCCGAAAACGCCGCATCAGTGAAAGAAAAGAGGTATACCGCGCCCGGATTGCCGGCGCCGTCGCCGAAACCGTCATCGCCCTCGGCGCCTACCGCCAGCCGGTTTCCGTCGAGCGAGACTGAGCGCCCAAAGAAATCGGCACCGCCAAGCGCGATCGATATGTCTTTTGCGCCCGAATATCCCGAGCCGATCGTCGCTTCGAGCGCGCCGCCATTGAACGCCGCATCCGTGAAGGAAAAGAGGTAAACCGCGCCGCTGGAGCCTACCACATCGCCGGCGCCGGCATCTACGTAGGCGCCCACCGCAAGGCGATCGCCGTCGAGCGAAACCGCCGAGCCGAACAGGTCGCTCGGATCAAGCTGGGCCAGATCGACATTCTTGCCGCCTGTATAGCCGTCGCCGATCACCGCCTCGAGCGCGCCGCCATTGAATTCGCTGTCTGCGAAGGAGAAGAGATAGACAGCGCCGGAGCCGCTAAACGCATTCCCCGCGCCGTCATCGCTCAAGGCCCCGACCGCGAGCCGGTCGCCGTCAAGCGAAACCGCCCAACCGAACTGGTCGTTCGACTCCACAGCTGTCGCCCCGCCGGTGATTTCATCGGGCTCGCCCGCATATTGATAACCGAGGACAAGCTGAAGCTGACTGAAGCCGCTGTCGAGAATCGTGAGGTTTTTCGGATCGAGCAGGACCTCGCCCTTGCGCTCGCCGACGCCCGTTTCGATCTCGGCGTTGAAGGAGAGCGTGCCCGCCGAGGAAACCTCAACGAAACCGCCTTCGCCGGAGGCACTTCCGGGCTTGGCGTTGACGCTGCCTAGGAAAATGGTTTCATTGTCGGACCAGAGGATGGCTGCGCCGCCCTTGCCGCTCTGTCCCCGCGACGACACGTCGATCTCCGTGCCCGACGTTCCAATCAGCGTCTGCGCATTGGCGATTTCATCCGTATCAAGATTTTTACCGCCTTGGAATTCGCCGCCGAGGCGCACAGTTCCGCCATCGCTCGCGCCCGAGGCGTCGATCTTCGCCGACAGAAGCTTCGTTACCGGCGCGGTCATGTCGAGCGCGCCGCCTGCGCCCGCTTCGCCGCGCACGCTATAGGTTCCCGACGATGTGATCTGCGTGCCGGCGGTCTGTCGAATTGTCCCGCCGTCCGTCGCGCCGGAAGCGTCGACCACCGAACCGGAGAAAACCAGCGCGTTCTTCGCGCTGTCGATGGCGACATCCCCGCCTTTGCCTGCTGCGCCGGCCGCAGCAATTGATCCCGCTATCGACAGGCCGCCGCCGGAGACGATGGCGACATCGCCGCCGGATGTTATTCCGCTGGCGGATAATTGACCGCCGGCGGAAGCCCACTGGCCGCCGGTGATGTCAATGCGCCCGCCAGCGCCGCCGAGGCGCGGCGCTTCGGTGGTGAACCACGCAACCTCTTCGGCTGGCGCAACGCCGCCGGCCCTTGCCCTGCCGTCCCTGGCCTTGCCCGGACGCGGCGGCTCTGCGCGCGCCGCCGCCGCGGCGAGGCCGAGCCCATCGGCGTGGATTGCTCCGTCTGCAAACACCCGCTCGCCCGAGATCGAGACCTTGCCGCCATCGACGCCCGACGCATCGACGAGGCCGGTCGCCTTCACCGCGCCCGTCTGTCCGCCGGTGAGCGTGATCCTGCCGCCGGCCTGCGTCGCTGAACGCGCGACTAGCGCGCCGTCGGCGATGATGACATTGTCGATCAGGTTGCGCGCCGCTGCGGCGGTGATGTCGATGCTGCCGCCTTCGGCGATCACTGCGCCGTCGATCTCGACCAGCGCCGCCACCGGCTCGCCGTTTTTATCCTTGGCGACCTCAACGACTTCGGCGTCGACCGCGAAGCTGATGAGATCGTCGCCGTACAGGTCGACGGTGAATTTCGTCCCGGCCGCGAGTTCGACCTTGCCGAGACGGGCACGGATGATTCCCGAATTGCGCACATGCGGCGCGACAAAGCCGACAAGGCCGGCGTCGCGCGCGGTGATTTGACCTTCGTTGATGATCGAAGCCGACGCGTCGCCCTTGCGGTCGAAGATCAGCCGGCCCGCCATGAAGTTCTCGTTGGAGATGTCGGATGTGGTGGCGAAAAGGCCGCCGGCGTCAACCTTCGCGCCTTCGCCGAAGATAATGCCTTTTGGATTGACCAGCACTAGCCGCCCGTTGGCGGTGATCGAACCGTAGATCTCGGATAGATTGCCGCCGGTGACCCGGTTCAAGGTGATCGCGCTGGCGCCCGGCTGGTTGAAGGTGACGCTCTCGCCAGCGGCGACCGAGAACACGTCCCAGTCGATGATCGCCCGCTCGCTCGTCTGATTGATCGTGGTCGCGGAGCCGGATTGCCCGATGCTCGCCTCGCCGCCGGTGACGACGCCGCCGGAGGGCGCTGTGAGCGCCGGCGGCGGAAAAGCGAGCGCCGCCGCAGCTGCGACAATCATCGGCTTGCGCAGCCGCCGGATGGCGACGCTGCATGCAGTGATCGCGACGCCGGACGCCGACGCCATCAATGAGGATTTCGTCATCCCCTACCCCTTTACCCCGAACCAGACGGCCCCCAGCGGGGCCGCGACTCCCCCTACCGAACAGCCGAAATCGTAAAGAACAGGCGGCCGTCGCGATCCCCCTCGAGCGCGACGTCGCGAGTTAGCGGCTTTGCATATTCAATTCCCGCCGCGATGTGATCAGAAATTCGCATGCGCACGCCGCCGCCCAGCGACTGACCGGACTCCTTGCGCTTGTCGCCCGGCAGCAACGCCCCCCGCTGCCAGATAACGCCAGCGTCGTAGAAAACGTATGGCTGGAAACGGAAATCCGGCGCCGGGGCGAAACTGTGGCGAAGTTCCGCAGAGCCATAAACGCACTGATCGCCGGCGATCTCGTAATTGTCGAAGCCGCGCCCGAAAGCGCCGCCGCCATAGCCGCACTCCTCGGCCGCAAGCAGCTGACGCGAAGCGAGCTGTCCGCCAACGGCGATGACGAGTTCGCTTTGTCCGAGAGGTTGACGGCGCGCCGCCTCGCCCGAAAAGGAAACGAAGCTGCCGTCGCCGTCAAAGCGGCTCTTGTTTAGATCGCTCTCCCGCGTCGCATCAAAAACGCCGACGCCTTTCGACAAAAATCCCGAAATCTGGTTGGCGCCGCCAAAGGAGTCGACCGCGTCGAATACCGCGCCGAAGCGCGCGACCCGCAGCTTGTCCCTTGTGTTTAAAATATCGCCGAACCGGCTTTCGAGATTGCGCGCTTCAAAAGAAGTGATGAGACGCAGATTGACCGCGCGAGAGCGGATTATCGGATGCGACACTTCCAGCCCGAGCGACCACGCGTCGCTGTTGAAATCCAGCGACTGAAGCAGCGCGGTGCCGGGGTACGAGTCGGTGACGCCCCCGGAGACTGCGATCTTCGTGCCTTCCGCATTGATGACCGAGGCGGCGCGTCCATGGAAATAAACAAGTTCCCGGGAATCGAAGCTTTTGACAAGTTGCAGACCGACTTCATCGCCGCCCCAGAAGGCGCCATTGAGACCGACAAAGGCCGAGCCGCGGCCGCGGCCGATTGCTCGCGAACCTCGATTGTTGGCCTCGGCGGAGGCGTTGAACACTTGGCGATCAACATCAAGGACAAGTTTGACGCCGCCGTCGCCTGCCTCGCCGCGCTCGAAAACGCCGCGAACGGTCAGCCCGGGTAAATCGCTGGCGAGAAGAAGGTAGCGCTCGAGCGCCGCCCTGGTCAGCGGTCGCACGCCAATGAGCTTTCGTCCGTAACGCTCCAAAAGTCCGCGGGCGCGGCCCGGATCGCCAGTCACCTCAATCGAGGCGACATAACCTTCAAGAATGCGGATGACAGCCCGGCCGTCCTCAATCTCCTGCGCGGGCACGATTGCAACGGAAAGTAGATAACCCCGCTCCGCATAAGTTCGGGTAATCTCGGCTGACGCCTCGTAAATATCCGCAAGGCTCACCTCGCGCCCTTCAAGCGCGCGGGCATATTGGTCCAGATCGACGCCGGCGACGGAGACATCGCCTTCAAAGACAAGATCAACGAGTTGGAATCGGATTTCGGCGGCGTTTGCTGGAGCCGCAGGAATGAGCGGGGCGACGGGCGTCGCTGCGCCTGTCGATGCTGGCGGCGGAGGCTCGCGAAACTCACGCTCGATCACCCCCGGTTCGACCGTCGGCGTCTGCGCGATGACTTGCGTCGAAAAATTCGCCGCAAGAATAAAAGTAATGATCCCGGCCCTGATGAATGCTCGCATTGGCCGTGCTGCTCCCCGTTAGCAAGAAGCGGAACCTTTCGCCCGGCTTCCCCTCGCCACTTCATTGAGAGCCCTTTGGATTCTCAAAGTTTATTATCTTTTCATGCGCTGTTGCGCAGCCCCGAATGCATGACTAGCCTTAGAAAAATTTCCGATAAGTCTCCCAATGCAAACTCTCCTGTAGAGATCGAATTGAGTCAAGCAGTTATTGATTGCGCCTTAACTGCGTTTTTACGGCGATGAGCAGTTACAAGTCTTTGTAGTTGGGTCATTTTTTGAGTTAAGCACAAGGAATTGGCGTACGGAATGCGCTTCATTTTGGTGGTCTTTGAGCTTTCCTAGTTTCTGCCGTACCTGGCCTCCTGCGCTGGGCTTTTCCGCGCAATCGCTAAGACGATGATGAGCGTCCGCTATTAGAAATAGCCAAACAATCGCTGCGTGGCGGCGAACAAACGGCGATATATTTCGCCTTTCGTACTGGACCTCCTCTCTACACAGAGCATTGCTTTGCGAGATCCATGCCGCTCCGCCTCCCCGCCCGACCGCTAACGACGCCGGGCTTGTCGCAGTGCAACAAGCAAGGAGGCCATTATGGCGAAACAGGTGCAAAACAAACGTAAGGCGAAGCCAAACGCGAATACCGCCAACAACAAATCGAAAAGCGATCTCGTCATAGGATTACTCCGCCGCAAAAACGGCGCAACGCTGGAAGATCTTCAGCAAGTCACGCAATGGCAGGCCCACTCGGTTCGAGGTTTCTGTCGGGCACGGTGCGCAAGAAGCTCGCACTTCCTCTGATCGTTGACGCGCCGGAGGGCCGTCCGCGGCGCTATCGGATCGCGAGCGCATAACGCGAATGGCCAGCGCCGACGATATTGAGCGTGAGATCGCCGCACTAAAGGATGACGCGATCGGGACACTCAAAGAGAGATCCGCAAAACTCTATGGGTCAGCGCCGCCGAAGAGGATGGGCAAATCGCTGCTGGCCCTGGCGGTCGCCTATGAGATGCAGCGACGCGCTTTCGGCGTGCGAACGGACCGGCTGGCGGCGCGCGTTCGCAGCGTGAAGTCGCAATCCGGGCAGAAGCAAAAGTCAAAGGACGGGGCGAATCGAACGCTGAAGGCCGGCGGGCGTCTGGTCCGCGAGTGGCGCGGCAAGAGCTATGAAGTCTATGTCGCCGATGATGACTGCTACCTTGATGGCAAACGCTACAAATCGCTGTCAGCCGCCGCTTTCGCGATCACCGGCTCGAAGTGGAACGGTCCCATGTTCTTCGGGCTTCGCAAAAGTAGCGGCCTGCGCTCATGAAGCGCTGCGCCATCTACACCCGCAAATCCACTGAGGAAGGACTCGATCAGGCTTTCAATTCGCTGGACGCTCAGCGGGAAGCCTGCGAGGCGTATATCGCCTCGCAAAAGAGCGAAGGCTGGAAGCTGGTTCAAACCCGTTTTGACGATGGCGGCCTCTCGGGCGGCAAAATGGAGCGCCCCGCCCTAAAGGCGCTGCTCGCCGAGATCGATGCGGGCCGCATCGACATTGCAGTGGTCTACAAGGTTGACCGCCTGACCAGATCCCTCGCCGACTTCGCCAAGCTGGTTGAACGGTTCAATGCGCAAGACGTCTCCTTCGTTTCAGTGACCCAGCATTCAATACATCAAACTCTATGGGCCGGCTGACGCTCAATGTGCTTTTGTCCTTCGCGCAGTTTGAGCGCGAAGTGACCGCCGAACGCATCCGCGACAAGATCGCGGCCTCCCGCAAGAAAGGAATGTGGACCGGCGGTAACCCGCCGCTCGGTTATGACAACATCGACAAGAAGCTCGTCGTAAATGAGGCTGAGGCGCGGTCCGTCCACCGTCTTTTCGAGCTTCATCGCGAAACGGGCTGCATCAGGAGTGTGCTCAAAACCGCCGCCGCCGAAGACATCCTGACCAAGCGCCGCGCTAAGGGTTCCGGTGGACTGGCGATGACGCGGGGCCCGCTCTATTTTATCCTCGCCAATCCGATCTATGTGGGCAAGGTTCAAAGCGGCGACGCCCTCTATGACGGCGAGCATCAGCCGATCATCGCAACGGATCTCTGGGATGCTATTCAATCGAAAAGCCGCGCCGCCAGCCAGCGCATGGGTGTCAAATCTTCCCGCCGCAACCCACTCGTGAGCAAACTCTTTGCTGATGGCGAACGGCTGACGCCAAGCAATGCCTCCAAGGCCGGTCGGCGATATCACTATTATGTGAGCCATGCGGGCGATAAGGGTCGCGCAGCATCCAGCATCCGATGGCGATTAAACGCTGATGACGTCGATGCAATGATCCTCAACGCTATCAACAACTGGATCGCCTCGCCGAGTGCTGCTTGCGACTTACTAGCCGAAAGCTCAGGCGCGCCGGCGATCGCGCACGCGAGAGAAGCGTTGCAAATCATGCGCGCAAAAGACGAAGCGGATCCAGCGCGTTCACCATTATCGAAATGGGCCTCCCGAATCGAACGTGTGGACATAGATGTTGCAGGAGTATCAATCGCGATTATAAAATCGATGCTACTCGCGGATGCCGATGGTCTCATTCTCGCTGAACAATCAGTTATTCGATTAGACAAAGCAATCGGCCCAAAAGGACATGGCCTGCAATTGGCGAAACTCACGTTCAAAAAGCGCCGTCTCGAACTGTCCTCTCACTCTTGAAATGCTCGGGCGATATCCGCGACGCCTGGTTCGTCGAGCCAACGCGGCCCCTGACCTCAATCGCAAGCGACCTCTCTTTCGATTCAGGCGACGCGAGCCGCTGCTTATCACTTGCGTTTCTCGCGCCGGATATCGTCAGGGCTTTGTTGAATGGGACGGCGCCGCCGTCTCTGACGGCCGAGAAATTGCACCGGCTGAAAGCCCTGCCTGCCAGTTGGGCGGACCAGAGAAAACTTCTCGGCTTCACCCCGCGCTAGCGACCTTCAAAATCAACTGAAATCGGCTTTTGTTTGCATCATCTGCGATGCAGTCGCCTCGCTCAAATGTTGGCTGAAATCGGCCCACAGAGAGATTCCGCAATACTCGTCAAAATGCGCTCTCCAGAGAGAACCTTGTTCTCTCAGCCTGCGCAAAACGCGGTGGAACCGTGGGCTTTGTGGCGCTTTCCCATTGGTCGTCTGGTTGCGGCGGAATGAGTGGTGGTGTGCGCAGTCTGCGGCGAACCCGTCTTTGCGTCCAAATCCTGATAACAGGGAATTTACAGGGAAAATAATCGAAATCAGGCGTTTTCCTCGCGTTTTGACGCCGAATAACCCGGCAAATACAGCCACTTCGGAGCGAATTCCCTGCTCCCGAAGAACAGGGAATTAAAATCGCCGATCAGGGAATATTTTCACTCGGAACAGGGAAATTTGCTCCCCGAATAGGGATATCTATGGGGCACAGAATGTTCGGACCCGCCTCAAATTTCGCAACGCATACAGACGATAGCCGGGGAAAAGCCGTTAATTTTCATACTGCCACGCCCGCTTGACTTCCACTATACTTGATCTCCGGAGGGCGATTCGCAGAGTCAGGGCGGATCGATATTCATTGTAGCTAGCCGCTGTTGGGGAGGAGGTGACGACGCGGCGCCGAAGGAGTTGTGTCGTGTCTAATGAAGCTATCGAATCTCTGGCTCCAGCCACGCTGAAGCCCAACCCGCGCAATGCGCGCACTCATTCCAAGAAACAGGTCAAGCAGATCGCCGAGAGCATTCGCGCTTTCGGCTTTATCGCGCCTGTGCTGATCGACGAGAACAGCATGATCCTCGCCGGTCATGGCCGGGTGGCGGCGGCGAAACTTGTCGGGCTTTCCTCTATTCCCTGCCGGCGCGTGGGAACGCTCAGTGCAAAACAAAAACGCGCCTATGTGCTCGCCGACAATAAGCTGGCGCTGAACGCCGGGTGGGACGAAGAACTGCTCGCGGAAGAGCTTGAGGAGCTGGTCAGCCTCGATCTCGGCTTCGAGATTGAGGCCACGGGGTTTTCAATCCCGGAAATCGACAGCCTGGTGGAGGGCTTGAAACCGGAAGAACCCAATGACCCCGCTGACGACTTGCCTGCTCCTGACGGTCCGCCGCTTTGTAAGCGGGGCGACCTCTGGGCTCTCGGGAGGCACCGCCTAATCTGCGGCGATGCGCTTGATCCCGAGATTGTCGCACTGCTCATGAATGGTGAGACGGCGCAAATGGTCTTCACCGACCCGCCCTACAACGTGCCCATCGACGGCCATGTCTCCGGACTCGGTAAAGTCAGGCATCGCGAATTCGCCATGGCGTCGGGCGAGATGAACGAGGCGCAGTTCACGCAGTTTCTGCAAACAGCGTTTTACAACCTGGCGACCCATAGCGTCGACGGCGCCATTCACTTCATCTGCATGGATTGGCGCCACATGTCGGAGCTGACGGCAGCCGGCGGCGCAGTCTACAGCGAACTTAAGAATCTCATTGTCTGGGCCAAGGACAATGGGGGGATGGGAACCTTTTACCGCTCCCGGCATGAACTGATCTTCGCCTACAAGGTCGGCGAAGCTCCCCATATCAACTCATTCGAGCTGGGCCAGCATGGGCGCTATCGCACCAATGTCTGGAACTATCGCGGCGTCAACACCATGAAAGCCGGGCGGATGGAGGAGTTAGCCCTGCATCCGACAGTAAAGCCAGTGCAAATGATCGCCGACGCGATCAAAGACGTGTCTGGACGCGGCGATATTGTTCTCGACCTGTTTGGCGGCTCGGGATCGACCTTGATCGCCGCCGAGAAGACCGGCCGGCGCGCATATCTCTGCGAGTTTGACCCAGTCTACTGCGACAGGATCATTCGCCGCTGGGAAGCTTTCGCCAAAGACGATGCTGAACAGCTCCTCTGCGGCCTTCCCGTCCAGCGCAAGTCGGAGGCGGCATGAGCAAGAACGCCGATCAACGCCACAAGGCTCTCAGAAAGCTGACTGACGTCGGGAAAGACTACGAAGTCGGCTACGGCAAACCGCCTGTTAGCGCTCGCTTCAAAAAAGGAAAATCAGGCAATCCGAAGGGCCGGCCCAAAGGATCGAAGAACCGGCTTCCCTATCTCAATGAGGAACGCCTCAAAGACATCATCATCGCGGAAGCCTATCGAGACATTAATGTGGTTGAAGGCGGCAAGAGCGTCACCTACCCCATGGCGCAAGCTATAGTGCGCTCGCTTGCCGTGAACGCTGCGAAGGGACAGGCGCGCGCCCAGGAACTGTTCACCGAGCTTTTGTCTTCCACTGAAACGTCCAACAAACGGCTATACGCTGAGTATTTCGACTCCATGTTGACCTACAAAATTGAGTGGGAAAAGGAGCTCGAGGATCGCCAGCGTACGGGGCGACAGGGACCAGAGCCGATCCCTCACCCTGACCATATTGTGGTCGACATGAATACCGGTCGTGTTCATATGATGGGCCCGTTCACAAAAGAAGAAAAGGTGAAATTCGATCGGCTGAGGGAAAGCAAAGCTTCATTCCTGAAAGAAATCGAAGACCTCAAGAATGAACTGGCGACTGAAACCGATCCAGGCATGCGAAGAATTTTGGAAGACGACCTCCGGCGCGACGAGGAGCTAGTCGCAATGATCAGGCGGGTGATTCCGGGCTAATTGTGACTAAAGTGATGCGTGGTACGGCGCGGAACAAGTTTGTAATTTGATCGCGCATGCATTTTCTCAGAACTAGACCTACCGTGCTTGCACGGCGCCGTCGGCCACAACCGAGAGCAAAATCGCCGTGTCAGTTAGAAGATAAAGATTGGCCGGCTTCGGCTAGCAAGCGCCAAGCGTAAGTTGCATAGCTCTGGTCGACCATCAACCGGAAAGTGGGGACATCGTCGCACTGCTGAATAAAGACGCCGATTTCTCCAAGATGCGAATTCGCGCAACGACCGGTGGTAAACGCGCGCGGATGCAAATCAAGCGGAACCAGAGAAGCTAGCACATTTCCAGCATTCGCCTTCGAGATCTTGAAAACCGCAAGAGCGTCCGTAAAGGAAAGAACAAGCCCTGTATTTCCAGACAATAACTTCTTCACGGCGTCGCATGCAGCTTCGACCGCTGGCTCTTCGCCGAGAAGAAGCCATTGGTTCGGCGCCGTCCACGCGATATCGAAATTACTTGCACGAACAAATGTATTCGGCTCTTCGGGCAGCGGCACGCCGAAAAGCGCCTCGACTTTGGACGAAGTCGACGCAGCTCCCTTACCTAGAATGAGCTTCCCCACGCCGAAAAACGCCTGCCGGCTTAGATTGAGCGAGCTCGACTCATAAGCTTCTATCGAAATGTCGCGGCCCAACGCTGGCACTCTTTCCAGTTTAGACATTGACGCGCTTTCCTTCCGGATCATAGACGCAAGGCGTGGCGATCCGCGCGCGCCGGGATTCGCCTCGATCCCATACTTTCACTTCCTCCCCGACCCTTTCACGACCGTTAGCGATCATCGCCAGAGCAACCGGTTGTTCCAAGGCATGCGAATAAACGCTGGATGTGACCCAACCCTGTGTCAGCGCCGGCGGCTCAACGTCCGTCGCCAAAATGTGAGCGCCGACCATCAACGGGCGACCTTCACCGTCTATACATTCAAGCCCCACAAACTGCCTGCGGCCAGTGCGGCCGCCATCCGGACGCATCGTCGAGCGACGGCCGATGAAATCTTCCGCTTTCCGGCTTATGACGCCGCCAAAGCCGATATCTTGTGGCAAAGTCGTGCCGTCCGTATCGGAACCCACATGCAAAAACCCCTTTTCGATACGCATCGCCATCAAAGCCTCAATTCCTAATGGCGTAATTTGAAGTTCCCGGCCAAGCTCCATGAGAGCAGTCCAGAACGATGCGCCATACCCCCAGGGAACCGCAATTTCATAGGAAAGTTCGCCCGAAAAACTGACGCGTTGGATACGGCAGGGAGCGCCTTCGATCTCGCCTTCCCGCACATGCATGTGAGGAAAGGCTTGCGCCGACAGATCAATGTCGCAGCTGAATTTTCGCAAAAGGTCGCGAGCGTGCGGGCCGTTAACATTCATCACTGCCCATGCTGTCGTTACATCCTGCACGACCACATCGAGATCCGGCCATTCGCATTGCAGCCATTCGTTCATCTGTTCGTTTATGGAAGCTACATGCCCGCTGGTCGTTCCGACGATATAGTGGTTTGGAGCGAGACAGGCGAGAACGCCGTCGTCCTGCACGATGCCGTTTTCATCGAGCATGACGCCATACCGGCAACGCCCGGTTTTCAGCGTCGCCATGTTATTTACGTAAAAGCGATTGAGAAACACCGCGGCGTCTGCGCCAGCGACTTCGATTTTGCCTAGCGGCGAGGCCTCGAAGAGGCCGACGCCTTGCCTGGCGCCAAGCACTTCCCCGCGGATTGCGACCGCTTCATCTTCACCGTGCGGCGCGTAGAAAGCCGGCCGGCGCCATCCGCCGTAATCTTCAAAACTCGCGCCAAGATTTTGGTGCCCCTCTTCAGCAGCGAGCTCGCGCAAAGGCATGATATTCTCGCCCACGCGCCGCCCGGCGAAGGCGCCGATTTCAACCGGATCGTAGGGAGGGCGAAAAGTCGTGGTCCCGACCTCGCTCATGGGTTTGCCCAACCCCGCCTCCATAACGCCGATGCCGTTGACATTTGAGGTCTTACCCTGATCGGACGCCATGCCGAGCGTCGTATAGCGTTTCACATGTTCGACGGATTTGAAGTTTTCCCGGATGGCGAGCGCTACATCGTCCGACGTCACATCATTCTGGAAATCGACCCAAGCCTTGCCGCGTTTGCCGGGAAGCGCGGAAACATCAACCTTCCAGAGAGGACGGATCTCGCCCCGCATATCGGTCTTAACCGCTGGAGGATCGACGCGGACCGCTGCGAAGCCGCACTGGCCCACAGCTGCCGCGCCTTCACGCGCGCCGTCGACAAGCGCCTCCGCCAGCGAAAACCGACCCGCCGCGGCGCCGATGCAAACCACATTTTGTTTGCATTCGCGCGGTGTGAAAGCCTGAATGGTTTCATCGAAACGCAGCTTGCCGCCAGCTTGCGAATAAAGATGCACGGTGGGCGACCAGCCCCCGGACGTCAGGACCACATCGCATTCGAAAATCTCCGTAGCCCCCTCGACAACGCGGCCGGCGCTGTCGAGGGCATGCAGTTCAACCTCCCGAACGGCCTTTGCGCCGCGCACATTTGTAACAATTGTCCCGAGACGCACCTCGAGTCCTTCTGAAACCATGCGCTGCGCCTTGTCGGAGGCCTTTGTGCGCGCATCGGCGATAGCGGCGATCTCTACTCCCAGATTTCGAAGGCGCTCAGCGGCGTCATAACCGCTGTCGTTATTGACCGACAACACGACGCGACGCCCCGGCGACGCAGCGTACCGTCCGGCATAGGTCGCACCTGCGCCAGCGAGCATCACTCCCGGCCGATCATTGTTTGGAAAGACCAGAGGCCGCTCTATAGCGCCGGTCGCCAGAATAACAATCTTTGCCCGGACTTTCCAGAAGCGCAGCCGCGGACCAGACCGCTCAGAGAGCGGCAGATGATCCGTCAGCCGCTCGCATAGGCCAACCAGTCCGTGATCGTAAAATCCGAAAGCCAGCGTGCGGTTGCAAAGCATGGTTTCGGAGGCAGCCTTCAGCTCTTCAACGACGCGCGCAACCCATCCGCCGCCGCTTTGATCACCGATGGAATGATCGCCCGAGAGCAGCGATCCACCCCAATGCGCGTCGTAATCGACCAGAATAACGCGCGCGCCCGAACGTGACGCCGTCTGCGCGGCCTGAAGGCCGGCCGGGCCCCCGCCGACGATTAACACATCGCAGTGGGCATAACGCTTGTCGTATATATCCGCGTCCGGCTCGTCCGGACTGTTGCCAAGTCCGGCGGCGCGACGGATGGCCGACTCATAAAGACTCCAGTTAGGCCACATAAACGTCTTGTAGTAGAAAGCTGCCGGAATGAATTGCGCGAACAGCGAGTTCACCGAGAGAAAATCGAAAGAAAGGCTGGGCCAGGCATTCACTGGCGCCGCGAGAAGTCCGTCGTAAAGTTCAATCCCGGAAGCTTTAACATTAGGCCGCGCATGGGCGCCTCTCTCAAGCTGCATGATTGCGTTCGGATCTTCGAGCCCCGCCGCCATGATTCCGCGCGGACGGTGATACTTAAAACTGCGCCCGACAACGCTAACGCCATTCGCAAGCAGCGCAGAAGCAAGCGTGTCGCCCGCGAATCCCTGATAGGCGGCGCCTTCAAATGTGAAAGAAAGCCGGTTGCTGCGGTCGATGAGGCCGCCTTGATCGAGCCGGTATCCGCTCACCGCCCGGCCCCCCCAATTTTCGGCGGCGTATCGCCCATCGGGTAGACGGCGAGAATTTCATGGGTAAGCGTATTGCGGGCGACATTGAACCATTGGCGGCAGCCGAAACGATGCAGCCAGCGCTCGAAATGAACGCCTTTTGGGTTCACACGGTAAAAAAGATAATCGGCCCAGTCTTTATCGGAAACATCCATGTGTGGACCGGGTCTTTGTAAATGCGCCTCGTTGCCGCAATGAAATTCGCTTTCCGTTCGGGCGCCGCAATAAGGACATTCGATATGGAGCATTGTCGCCTCTTTTAATGTGCAATTCCAGAGCCCGCGGCTTCATCGATCAGGGCCCCAGTTTCGAAACGTTTGAGACTAAAGGGCGCCGTTAGCGGATGGGGTTCGTCCTTGGCGATGGTGTGCGCATAACAAAAGCCGGCGCCAGGAATGGCCTTAAAACCGCCCGTGCCCCAACCGCAATTCAAATAAAGGCCCTTTACCGTCGACAGTCCGACCACCGGCGTTGAATCATGCATAACGTCGACGACGCCCGCCCATTGACGCAAAAACCGCATGCGCGAGAATTGAGGAAAAAGCTCGACAACACCGGCCGCAGTATTTTCCATCACCGGCAAGTTGCCGCGCTGCGCATAAGACGGATAAAGATCGAGGGCCGATCCCATTACCAGTTCGCCCTTGTCGGACTGGCTCAAATAAACGCCCAAGCTCATCGACAAGACGACTGTGTCTAGCACCGGCTTCACTGGCTCGGAAACACAAGCCTGAAGCGCGTAGGAAGTGATGGGAAGACGAATACCGGCAAGCCCCGCGAGCACAGACGTATTTCCAGCGACGGCCAGCGCGACCTTTTGTGTTATGATGTCGCCGCGCGTCGTTCTTACGCCCATGACGCACCCGTCTTTAATGTCAAAGCCGGTGACTTCGCAATTTTGAATGATGTCAACGCCACGTAAATCAGCGCCGCGGGCATAACCCCAGGCAACGGCGTCGTGTCGCGCCGTGCCGCCTCGTTTCTGCAACAGGCCGGCCATTACCGGAAAACGGCTTGAATCGCCCAGTGCGGGGATGCGGCGGCGGACTTCCGCGCCATCATGCAGCTCGGCGTCGACGCCGTTCAGCAACATTGCGTTTACAGACCGTTGCAAGACTTCGATGCTGTGACGGTTATGGGCGAGGCTCCACATCCCGCGCTGGGAAAACATGATATTGTAGTTTAGATCGCGCGACAGGTTTTCATAAAGTTTCAACGAGAAATCGTAAAAAGCCGCTGATTCCGGAAAGAAATAGTTGGATCGGATTACGGTCGTATTTCGGCCTGTATTGCCGCCGCCGATCCAGCCCTTCTCCAGCACCGCGACATTAGTAAGCCCGAACTCCTTGGCCAGATAATAAGCGGTCGCAAGCCCATGCCCGCCGCCGCCGATGATGACGACATCATACTCGGCCTTCGGAGCCGCATCGCGCCACGCTGGCGCCCAGCCCTTTTGATTGTTGAACCCCTCCTTTATCAGGGAGGCTAACGAGTAGCGCCGTGTCAAGTGTTTGAACTCCCGAGGAAATTTATTCAATACATCTATGTATTTATAAAGACATGACCCACACTGCGCAATATCTAAATCGTCCTCCACGCCGCCTGGGATTGCCGTTTGCAGCCTTAAGCCTGTGCAAAATGCGGGGTCTCTTGAGCGTCCTCTCGGCTGGATGGCAAGTCGCCCTCACAGCTAGTGAAGCGCACAGGATTCCAGCCCGCCCATTCCGGATGGTGAGAAGAAATTGTTAAAGCCGCACCGAGCAAAACCAGCGCGCTGACTGCGAACGAAAGCGTCCTTTCGTCAGTCTGCCTCGTCACTCGAGACACGCCGAAGGCGCCTCATTAAGCGTAACTGAAAAGAGAGATCATCGGAGCGACAATCGCGGAAACGAAAACAGCCCACATATCAGGCGGGTTCGCGAGCCACTTTTCGCCATTATTCATAACGCCCGGCGCTTTCCTGAAATCACCAACCCGATCAGTGCTGGCTATAATTAGAGCAGCCTGAAAATTTTTCCCGGGTTCATGATATTCTGCGGATCGAGCGCTTGTTTCACATTGCGCATCAATGAAACCGCCGCGCCCAGCTCTTCTTCCAAATATTCGATCTTGCCGCGACCGATGCCGTGTTCGCCCGTCGAGGTGCCGTCCATTGAAATCGCCCGCTGCACTAGACGATGGTGCAGAGCGTCAGCTTTCTTGAATTCCTCTTTATCGCCCTCCTTTGCGCATATGCCCAGATGGAAGTTTCCATCGCCGACATGGCCGAGCATCGGCGCAAAAAGGCCAGTGGAGCGGATATCCTCTTTCGTCTCCGCGATACACACCGCCAGTTTCGAAATCGGCACGCAAACATCGGTCCACCATTGGCGGGTCCCGGTTGCGTAAGACGAAATCGACAGCGCTGCATCGTGACGCGCCTGCCATAGCGCGGTGCGATCCTCCGGCTTCTCCGCCCACTTAAAGTTCTCGCCGCCATTTGCGGTCATGATCTCTTTCGCAATATTCACCTGCTCGTCAACGGAAGTGGCGGTTCCGTGGAACTCCAGAAAGAGGGTAGGTTTTTCCGCAAAGCCTAGCTTTGAGACATGGTTGACCGCCTTTATCGTATCCTCATCGAGAAACTCAATTCGCGCCAGCGGCACGCCGATCTGGATCGTCTCGATTACAGACTGGATCGCACCTTCGAAATTATTGAACACGCAAACTGCGGACAGGATTTTTTCCGGAATGCCGTAAAGTTTGAGAGTGACTTCGGTAATAACGCCGAGCGTGCCTTCCGAGCCGACAAACAGTCGGGTGAGGTCATAGCCCGCAGACGATTTGCGCGCGCGCCTTGAAGTGCGAATGATATCACCTGACGGCGTTACGACTTCCATACTTAAGACATTTTCTTTCATGGTCCCGTATCGCACCGCGTTGGTGCCGGAGGCTCGGGTTGAGGCCATGCCGCCAAGAGTGGCGTCGGCGCCCGGGTCGATCGGAAAGAACATTCCCGTATCGCGCAAATATTCATTGAGTTGAACCCGCCTGACCCCCGGCTGCACGACCACATCGAGATCGTCCTGATGCACCGAGATGATCTTATCCATGCGCGACAGATCTATGGTGACGCCGCCTGTCAGCGCATGGATGTTGCCCTCGAGCGAAGTCCCCGCCCCATAGGGCACAACTGGCGTGCCCGTCGCGGCGCATGCCTTTACGGCGGCCTGCACTTCCTGCGTAGTTTCGGGAAACACCACGGCATCGGGCGGCTGCGGTTCGAAATGCGAGATATCCGTTCCATGCTCCGCGCATATGCCGCGCGAGGTTGTGAAACGGTCATTAAAAACCTCCTGAAGCGTCGCCGCCGTCTCTTGCGCCAAACTCATCTGCAGTTTCCATTTTGCCGTCGCCAGGAACAGCCGGCGAAACCTATATTTCGTTCTTCATCACCCGCCCGCCCTTCATGATAAGGGAAAGCGTTTCGCCGTTCCGAGACAGAATCTCAATATCATTGAACGGATTGCCTTTCACTGCAATCAAGTCCGCATGAGCCCCTGGCTTGATGCAGCCGAGTTTTCCTTCCTGCTGCAGGATTTCTGCGTTCATGCTCGTTGCCTGTCGCAAAATCTCAATTGGCGAGAAGGTATCCTTACGCAGCGTAAATTCCGTTCCCTGACGGTCATATTGCGGGCCCAGCAAATCCGTACCAAATCCAATGCGACACCCGGCTTTCTTCATCACACCAAGGCTGTCCATCGCCCGATCATAAATCTTGTTGATTTTCGCAACGCTCGCCGGCGGCAGACCGAGCGTCGCACCGTCTTTTTGCAAGGCGTAAATCACCGCCATAGTCGGCACGATATAAGCATCGGTCGTGGCGACAAACTCCGCCGTCACATCATCAATCAGCGTGGCGTGTTCGATCGACCGCACACCCAAACGAACGGACCGTTCAATAGAATTCGCCGGATGACAATGGGCCGCCACATAAACATGTCGCCTTGAACATTCATCGACAATGGCAGTTATTTCTTCATCCGAATATTGCAGATCGTCGACAGGATCCGAGGGCGACGCCACGCCGCCAGAGGCCAGAATTTTGATATGGCTTGCACCGCGCCGGAGCTCTTCGCGCACAGCCTTGATGACCCCTTCCTTGCCGTCGGCGAGCACAGCCAATTTCTGATCTGTCGCACCGCAATTGCAAAGATGCACCGTCGGATCATTTTCAGAGGGCGGGCGCCAATCCGCATGGCCGCCCGATTGAGAAAGAATCCGGCCGCCGTAAAACAGCCGCGGTCCCTCGACCAATCCATCGTCAATCGCCTGAGCGAGACCATGGTCGCCACCGCCAACATCACGAATGCTTGTGAATCCGTTGCTCAAAGCCTGCTTCAGAAACTTCGCAGCATAATGAGAAAGATACGTCCATGGGCGGCGCATATTGTTGGTGAGGTTAAGCTCCGACGCATAAACATGGGTATGATTGTCGATAAGCCCCGGTAAAAGCATCAGGCCAGACAAGTCCATCTCCTCAAAGCCGTCCGGTTTAGCAGCGCCCTTCTCGATCTCGCGGATAACGCCGCCCTCGATCACTATGTCGGCTCCGTCATGGAGGTCTTCCGAAACGCCGTCAAAATATGTAGCGTTACGCAAAAGCCAGTTTGTTGACGACATCGTACTTCCCTTCCATGTCTAGCGGCGCCAGACACGCCATTATCTCTCAAGTGAAAAGCCCAGATCGAGAATGGCGCGAACCATATACTCCGCGTGATGGCAATCGATCATGCCGGGGCGTCAGCGTCTTGCCGCTCCAGGCAATCTCCTTGCCTGCGCCGAAGTTCGCCGGCCGACCGGAGACATCATCGATCGCGTCGACTTTTACGAACACGAACTTTCCGTCGAAGAGCTGGTTACTTTCTCCATTATAGATGCGCGCCTTCGTCAAGATGTTCATTCAACTCCAATTATCCGTGCACATAAGATTTACACAACCCACACTATCGTCACAATTTGCTTATGTCCGACTTTAAATACCGTGCACACAGATAGAAATGAAGCACAGGCCATAGGGATACGAAGGCTGCCACTGTGAGGGCGGATCTTAATGAATTCTCGGCGCCGCCCGCGGCGAAGTAGTCGCTAAGGTAACCGACCGCCAACGGGCCGCCGCCGAGTCCCAATATGCTCGCCGCAAACATCAACAGGGCGGTGGCCGTCGCCCGCTCGCGCGAACGCGCCACGGCTTGGATAGTGGCGAAGGCCGGCCCGTTAGCGAGGCCCATAATCGACGCTTGCGCAAAATGCGCGGCGAAAGCTAGGCGGTAATCTCCGGCGTTCAGCAAATAAAGCAACAGTGGCACTGAAACGATCAGGCCGGCCATGCCAAGCCAGACACCCCAACGCATGTCCACCGGCATCAAGCGATTCGCTGCAAGTCCGCCGAGCAATGTGCCGATGGTCATGCCGGCGCCTAGACCAAATCCCGTCAGCACACCAATCATGGTCAGCGATAGCCCGAACGTACGCATATAATAGCTTGGCAGCCATTGAGCAAAACCGAAGGTGACAAAAGTTAGAAGACCGTAGCCGATAACCATATGGACGAAGGAGGGCCGCGAAAGTAGTGCAGCGATCGTCTGTTTAAAGCTGAGCGACTCTAATTCGGCAGAATCCATTCGGTCTCTTTGCGGCTCGCGCAATGTTAATTTCACTAATAAAGCCAGAACCAACCCGGGCGAACCGAAGATTACGAAAGTCCATCGCCACCCTACCTGCTCCGATAGCCACCCGCCTAGTGAAAGCCCCAGCATAAGCCCAATCGTCGATCCCGCCGTGAAGATGCTCAAGGCGCCGGCGCGCTTTTCCGGACGAACCATGTCTGAGATCATGGCGTGTCCCGGCGGAATACAGCCGGCTTCGCCGGCGCCGACGCCGATACGAGCTAAAAGTATATGCGAGAAACTGCCCGCCGCGCCGGAGAACACTGTCATGCCGCTCCAAACCACGAGGGAAATGGCCATGACATGCTTTCGAATCCAAACATCGGCGAGCCGCGCGATAGGAATGCCAAAGGTCGCATAAAATAATGCGAACGCCATTCCGGTCAGCCAGCCGAGCTGCGCGTCGGACAGATTCAAATCGGCCTTTATGGATGGTAGGAGGACCGAAAGAACCATCCGGTCCATGTAGTTGACCATGTTGACCACGAACAACAGGCCGATCGCATAGCGCGTATAGTGTGATGGCGCCGGTTCGCGAGACGCTTCGGAGGCAGCGTTTGAACGTTCGTCAGCTTTTCGTGGATAAGCCGGGCGTGCGAGACTGCCGTTTTTCATCCTGATTTGTCGAACCTCTTATTTCTCGTAACCACCTCGATCTCGACTGGTTTCATTTTTCGCCCAGCCAGCGTTGCGGTATCGGCGCAAGGGTTGAAGGACAAACTCCTTAGCATCGGGGACGATGTTTGGAGAATGCTTCCGACGCCTAAGGCTGGTGTGGTCCGTAGAGATAGAGCAATGCGTCATTGAGCGCCGGCGCCACGACCGTCGTATGCGTGTGCCCCGGATAGACCTTGGAATCCCAGGTGAGGCGTTCATTTGGTTTGGTGTTAAGCGCGCTCACTATGCGGTTGAAGTGCCGGCCCATGTCTTCGTAAAGAGCAAAGCCGCCATTCGCCTCCAGCGCCCCCAAACTCAGGTACATTTTAGTGTCATGGATTAGCTTCCCAGCAATCAGATCGGCGAACTGCGCAACGTAATCAGTGCCTGTCGTAAAAATACCGGGGCTCCCCAGCCAGTAGCGATCGAAAATTGCTGACTGTTTTAGGAACGCGTAAAACGAAAACGTCCCGCCATGAGAATCGCCAAGAAGTCCGGCCGGCCTCTCCGAAACGGGATATTTGCTGCGTATAAACGGGTCGAGTTCCGTCTCTAGAAACTTGAGGAAGTTGTCGGCGCCGCCGGGGGTTCTTTCCGGGGCGTCGCCAAGCATCGCCTGCAATTCCGCCGGAACTGAATCTTTCATTGTGTAATCGCGCGTGCGAGCGTTCGGCGCCCCCACGGGATAATCGACGCCAACAAAGATCAGCGGCGGAAAACCGGGCTTTACTTGATCGACGAGCTGTAACATGCCAATCGACATCGCGAGCGCGAGGGCCCAAGAACCGTCGAGAACATAGACGAGATCGTACTTGCGCGACGGATCGTCCGGCGCGCCTCTCGTTTTCAGAAATGCCTCTGGCGACCAGACCCCGATCGCCATGCGGTCCCCAACGGCCCTGGAGTCGAAATCATAGGAGTCGCTGTCGCGCAGAGGCCACGGCCCTCCGGAGGACGCGATGGGCTTGCTCTCGGCGCTTGCGACGCCAAGGGTGGTCGCGCCCGCAGCTGCCGCCTGAATGAGAGAGCGTCTATCGAGCATAATTTTCTCCTACTGTTTGCGCCAACTCGCTGGCACGGAAGAACCATTTTCCAAATGATCGTCCACCGCAGTCCAGCTCTTCTGCGAGGCTTTCGAGTTTCTAGAAGCTCGCGTTAAAGCGCACACCGTAGTACCGCGGATCATTGTAGGTGACGCCGTCAGCCGAGCCGCCAAACAGCGCGAAAGCTTCAACGGGAATCCATGCGTCCGCATAAGTTTCGTTGTTAAGATTTTTAGCGAAAACGGTTACGCGATAATTCCTCCAGTCGATACTCGCGCTGGCATCAACAATATAATAGGGATCGCGGACCTCCGGCACAAAGGTTGGCAATCCGGCAAAGAAATTGACCGAACCCAGCCCGCTTATCGAGGCTGCCAATGTAAGTGTAGCCTCCGGACCGATCGGTTGGGTGTAGGTCGGCGCGATGCGGAAGCTCCATTTGGGCGTCCCCGCCGCCTGTTCGCCCAAAGCGGCCGTTCCAGGCGTGAGATTGGGAATCAGATTGGTCGGTTCGGCGATATTGTAAGAGCTGCTGAAATTAATGGCGAGATTGTCGTTGAAGGCGAACGAACCGTCCGCCTCAACACCATAGGACTCAAACTCGCCAACCGCCACTGTCGTCGCACGCACGCCAAATGGCGTGTCGACCAGCGCAGAGCCATTGAATGAACTAGCGTCGATATAGAACGCCGCCAGGGAAATCAAACCATTTCCTTCCGCGAAGACGCTCTTCAATCCTAACTCATAAGACCACAGTTCCTGATTGGGAAAGGTCTCAAACTGGGTCCCGACAAAAAGGCTATTGAACCCGCCTCGGGTAAATCCTTTCGCGGCGTTCGCGTAGACTTGTGTGTCATCGTCAAAACTGTACCGAATAGTGAACTTCGGCTGGCCGCCCTTGAATGTCTGTTCAATAAAATCGCCGTCAAGGGCCCCACCGACAATCTCCTGCTTCGTTTTGACCGTATCGTACCGATAGCCCGCTCCGACGGTCACCCTGTCGGAAAGTTGATATTCAACATCGACAAAACCAGCAAGCGCTTCTTCTGTCTGCAGCCCGGACCGCTGAAAACCATTGATCATGAAAGCGGTTGCGAGAGATCCTTGGGAATCATTTCCGCACAGACCACAACCATTTATGTCCGTGCTTGAGTAGTAACCGCCGAAGAGCCAACTGAAGGGGCCATCGCCTGTGGACTGGAACCGAAGCTCCTGATTGAAGTCCTGTCTCCCCAACGTTGTAACCACCGTATATAAATCTGCGGGACCAATATCTACGTCAAAAAGCAGATCATTGATAAAATCCTCGTAGGCGGAGATGCTTGTGACGTCGAATCCGTCCGCTTCAAACACCACGCGTGCGGTGCCGAAATGCTGGCGTACCGTGGCGTGCTGGGTTTGACCTTCAAACTGATTTGAAGCTGCGGTGAATGGCGTTGTAATGAGCAAGACGCCGTCATCGTCATTGACGTTCGCCGCCTGGTGATAGAGGAACGATCCCATGTCTTGATCAAAGTAGGAGTAGCGCAGATCGAGACTTAAACGCTCGGTTGGGGTGAACAAAAGCCTAGCGCTGACCGCTTGATAATCATCGAAATCTGCATCTGAGCCATCGGAATAGTCTCTGAAGCCATTCTTGCGCTTCAAAGATCCCGATATCCGACCTTTCAAGACGCCTTCGATAATGGGGCCAGCCACCGACCCGCCGCCTAAATATGTGCCGCCATTGCCGATCTCGGCTGTGAAATCCGCTTCGAATTCATCCGTCGGCTGGCGCGTGATGTAATTAATTGCGCCTGAATATGAGTCTCGCCCGTAGAGCGTGCCTTGCGGCCCCTTGAGAACCTCTACACGCTCAAGATCGTAGAATGGTATCGTAAACGCGGCGGGACTCGCCTGATAAACACCGTCCACATAAAGGCCGACGCCAGGAAAACCAAAGCCCCGCATATATACGGTCGTCGCGTAAGGACGCGGGGATTGAAAGAAAAGATTCGGAATTTGCGACTGAATGTCTCGAATGCCTTCGATTCCCTGATTCGTAATCGCGCTGCGGTCAAATGCTTTGACGGTAGAAGGAATCTCCAGGACGGACTCCTCGCGCTTGCGCGCTGTTACAACGATCGTATCGCGCACATTGTTTGAAGCTGTTTCATCCTGCGCAAACGCCGGCGCAGCACCGCTAAAAAGCGAAAGCGCCGATCCTGCCAGCAAAATCACCTTGATGGTTTTGTTTTTCATCTGAATTCCCTCCCGGCGGCTCCGCACACAAGACCGCTCCCAGCAATGCTAGCGTTACGAAATAATACATACAATAGTGAATGCATGAGAATTCGTGCCTTTTTTGATACAAATGCAAACAGCGAGCAGGTAAAATGCAATTATGGATTTTACTGCATGTTTTGTATCTGGACGCTTGCGCGCGAAGACAACTTCTGGGGACGTGCCTGATTGCTCACTACCGCTCATGTGCTGCAGTCGGGTTGAAGCATTTCAGTGAACTTTTGCTCTGCTTATAGACGACAGCGTTTGCGGCTCAAATTGCGCTCCAAGCGCTCTCCGAAACAATCCACGCCGAAGGCTTTCTGACCCGCGCTAGAGCGGCAACGGTTTACTCGTCGTCTGCCCCGCGTCGAGGCAAGGAAACAATTCGCGCTGCAGGTGTGGGCATTGCGCGGTTTCAAAAATCTTTCGCATAAACACGCTTGCGAAGCGCTACAAGCGCATTTCCTGCGCAAGTATCTCAACCGCTGTGTCGGTGCAGGGATTATAAAATCACCGTGCGCGCGCCATTCATGAATACCCGATGCTCGGCATGCCATTTCACGGCGCGAGAAAGAACCGACGCCTCAACTTCTCGCCCAATCTCGATCATCTCCTCTGCAGTGGTTGCGTGTGAAACACGGCGAACTTCCTGCTCTATGATTGGCCCTTCGTCCAGCTCAGCCGTAACGTAGTGGGCGGTCGCCCCGATTAGCTTTACACCACGCTCATGCGCCTGATGATAGGGTTTTGCGCCTTTGAAACTTGGCAGAAACGAATGGTGAATGTTTATGCACCGGCTGGCCAAATCGGCAACAAAACCATCCGAGAGTATCTGCATGTACCGAGCAAGAACGACCAGCTCTCCATCCTTTTCTTCCATTATCGATCGAAATCTATTTTCCTGTACGGCCTTTGTGTCCCTTGCAACCGGCAAATGATAAAATGGCAGATCATGCCATTTCGCTGTTCGCTCGAATGCGTTGTGGTTCGAAATGATCGCAGCGATATCTATTGGCAGTGCTCCGATTTGCCATTTATGCAGAATATCATTTAGGCAATGATCAAATTTCGAGACGGCTATGATCACGCGAAGCTTCTTCGAGAGATCAAAAAATGAAGCCTCTAGCTGCAAATCGCACGCAACCGGCGCTAACACCTCTTTCAGCTCCTCCAGCGATCGCTTGTAGCTATGAATGTGCATGCGAACGAAGAAGCCCGAAGTATCGGGATCGCCATATACGTTTGCATCGCGAATGTCGCATCTGTTTTCGGCAAGTAATGAAGCAACACGCGCCAATATCCCAAGCCTGTCCGGAGACGTCAGTTTGAGGACGAGATTCTGCGGCGTTCGATTCTGATCCAGCACTTCTATTGGCCCATACGGATTTCGTCGTACCATACATTAGTGCACTTTATGATTGCAACATTTAGGGGCGTCGATTAACATACACTCCTTAGATTTTCTGCATGTAAAGGAACCTTACGTGGCTAATAAAGTAAAAATACCACCAGAAAAGTGGATCAAGACGGCGCGCGACGCTCTGATTGCGGAAGGCGTAGCCGGCGTGAAAGTTGACCGGCTGGCAAAGAGGCTAAACGTCACTCGCGGCGGTTTTTATCATCATTTCAATAGTCACGGCGAATTGCTCGACCAGCTCATAAATCACTGGGAGACGTCAAACGATTTTTTGCCAAATGTCACGGAGGTCAACAGTCCCCAGCAAGCTCTCGGCGCCCTGAACGCCTGGATGGACTATGTTATTATTGAAAATGAATTTTCTCCTGCATACGAAATGGCCATGAGGGAGTGGGCTCGAATTGATGCTCGAGTTAAGGAAGTTGTCGAACGGGTCGACTCGCGTCGCATTGAAAGAATTACCTCAATATTTTGTGCCCTAGGTTGTGATAACGATGAGGCGTCCATCCGCGCACGAGTGCTCTATTTCCATCAAATCGGATTTTACAGCCTAGGTTACCACAAACGCCAAACCAAACAGGAGCGTATGAAAAATGCGCCTATCTACATGCGGATATTAGGCGGTCGACTATATCTGGATGTCGCCGAGCGGGACGCTCGGAAATGGGCATAGTCACTATACAGATTAGAATAGCTCCTCAATTTGGCGCAAATTATCAGGCCATTCAAAAGTCCATCGCTAAGCTTGAGCTCGACAAGCTGATTTTGGCTGAGGCAAACAAGGGAAATTTTTAAGCTGTCTTTACCGAAAACCCGACCGTCGACCGTCTTGCGTAATTTCTTCTCTGCAGTCATGCTCTTTTGATGCTGGATTGGCTGAAGCTTCTTATTCTCTTAATCTCGGATCTGACAAAACCGCGTTCCGTTCTTGAGGCCGAGATCACGGCGTTACGCCAGCAAGTCATTATGCTGAGGCGACAGGCGCCTAAGCAACTCACCTTGCGACGTAATGATCGCCTACTTCTCGCCTTCCTTTATCGCTTCTTCCCGGAGGTTAGGAATGCAATTCACATCGTTCAGCCGGAAACGCTGGTTCGCTGGCATCGCATGGGCTTTCAGGCGTCATGGCGCTGGAAGTCACGACCACGCGGCGGCAGGCCAAAGGTTGCGAAGGAAATACGCGATCTTATCCGCGAAATGAGTATCGCTAATCCGCTCTGGGGCGCGCCGCGAATCCAAGACGAGCTGAAGATGCTCGGCATCAACATCGCCCAGTCAACGGTCGCCGAATACATGATCAGACGCCGCGGACCGCCCTCGCAAAGCTGGAAGAGCTTTATTCGCAATCATACCGACGGAATCGCCGCCTGCGATTTCCTTGTCGTCCCGACGATCGGGTTCAAACTGCTCTTCGCCTTTATCGTCATGGCGCATGGGAGACGAAACCTCCTCCATATCGGAGTAACGGCGCACCCAACTGCAGCATGGACAGCGCAGCAACTCACCGAAACTTTCCCCTGGGAAGAAACGCCAGACACGCTAATCCGGGATAATGATGCAATTTATGGCGCCAAATTCAGAAATAGACTGAAATCAATGGGTATCCGCGATGGACCAATCGCTCTCAGATCAACCTGGCAAAATGGATATGTTGAGCGTCTCATCGGCTCCATTCGGCGCGAATGTCTCGATCACATCATCATTCGCGATGAGAACCACTTGCGCCGGGTGCTGAAAGCCTACGCCAAATATTACAATTCGGCGCGAACGCATCTTGGCTTAAAGAAGAATTGCCCTACCCCGCGCAAACGCCAACACCTGGGACGCGTCGTCAGCAAGCCACACCTCGGCGGATTACATCATGAATACGCCAGAATCGGGTAATCGGTAGGGACCGCGGTCGCGAGCGTCCATATGAATGGATCGCTCAATTTGAGACGACCGAGGAGACTGAGCTGGCACGAGACTGTACGCAGTGATGACGTCAGCAAGATCCTCAAAGCGGACATTGACTTGTCGAATGAAAACGGCGGGCGGCACAAAAATAGACACATCAGCGATGCTAGAGACAGGCAAATACTTGCTTGTAAAAAAATCCATTTGAAAGCTGTCTTACAGATCCCCTGGCACGCAAAGTTATCTTTCTGGGCAGAAGTGTCAATCGGCGTTCAAAACTGACCCCTTATCGGCGTTCAATATTGACCCCCTTGTGTGATTGTTTGAACACGGCGCGAGCAGGCGCCGCCGCGCGGATTCACGCGCTGGCGGCGGCGCCTGCGGGCGTGGCGGTTTGACGATTGGAGCTGTGGAAGCCGGGGATATTTCGGTCAGGCCGCTTCGCGGTTCTTGAACCGCCAGGAATCATTGCCGGTCTCGATGATGTCGCAGTGATGGGTGAGCCGGTCGAGGAGCGCCGCCGTCATTTTCGGATCGGAGAAGACGCTCGGCCATTCGCCGAAGGCGAGATTGGTCGTTACGATCACCGAGGTCTGTTCGTAAAGCCGGCTGACGACATGGAACAGGAGCTGGCCGCCCGAGAGCGCGAAGGGGAGATAGCCGAGCTCGTCGAGGACGACGAAGTCGAGGCGGGTCAGGTGATCGGCGATGCGGCCCTGCCGGCCGGCGCGCGCTTCCGCCTCCAGCTTGTTGACGAGATCGACGACATTGAAGAAGCGCCCGCGCTTGCCGGTTCGGATTGAGGCTCTGGCGACGGCGATGGCAAGATGCGTCTTTCCGGTTCCCGTGCCGCCGACAAGGACGACATTGCGCTGCTGCGCGAGGAACCCGCCCGTCGCCAGCTCGCGCACCAGCGTTTCGTTGACCGGCGAGCCGTCGAACTCAAACTGCGCGAGGTCTTTTGCAAGCGGCAGCTTGGCGATCGTCATCTGGTATTTGATCGAACGCGCCTGCTTCTCATCGATCTCAGCCTTCAAAAGATCGGCGGACGATGCGTTGCACGGGATGCTGGCGCTTGACGCCGCCCGCGATGATCTCGTCGAAGGCGGCGCGCATGCCGTAAAGCTTCAATGTTCCCATTAACTCAAGGATGTCCTGTCGTTCCATAGCTCCTCCTCAGGGCGTCATAGCGGCCGCAATCGGCGGCCGGTTCAAATCGAAGACGCAGCGCGTCCGGCGTCATGATGGTGCGCGGTGGTTCCGGCTCGCGCTGGCGCGTTAAAATGTTGATGATGACGTCGCTGCTGAAAGCGCCCTGGCGAAGCGCTTCGGCGCAGGCCGCTTCGACGGCGGGCAAGCCGTCGGAGAGAACCGCCGCCAGCAAGTCGACCATTTGCCGGTCGCCGTCGCTGACGCCGGCGAGTTTCGCCTGCACGCGCCCGAGCGCGCCAGGCAGCACCCAGTCCTTGAACGGCGCGCCGTTGCGAAGCGCACCCGGCTTCCTCACCAGCACCGGCACGTAATGCCAGGGATTATAGATCGTGTGGCCGCGCCCGAAACGGCGGCGATGTTCGCCGACGATCTCACCGTCCTGCTTGATGACGATGCGGTCGGCGTAGGCCTGCACCTCGACGGGGCGGCCGACGGCGCGCGCCGAGACCGAGTATTTGTTGGTGTCGAAACGGACGAGGCAGGTCTTCGACACCGACGCCGTCGTCGCATTGAAGCCGTCGAACGGTCCGCGATAGGCGACCAGAGAAGACCGCTCGGCTTCGAACGCCTCCCAGATCGTCTTCGATCGATCCTCCGGGTGCTGCGCGGCGCGCGCATGAGCGACGCATTTGTCGAGGAGCCACGCATTCATCTCGTCGAAGGATTTGAACCTCAGGCGCGGCGTGAAGAAGCGCTCGCGCACAAGGCCGACCTGGTTCTCGACCTGGCCCTTCTCCCAGCCGGCCGCCGGCGTGCAGGCCGTCGGCTCGAAGAGATAATGCGCGCACATCTGCAGGAAGCGGCGGTTGAACTGCCGGTCCTTGCCGACAAAAACGGCGTCGACCGCCGTCTTCATGTTATCGTAGACGCCGCGCTGGCAGGTTCCCCTGAAGAAGGCGAACGCTTTGTCATGAGCGTCGAACAGCATCTCCTGGGTCTCGCGCGGGTGAGCACGCACGAAGAACATGCGGCTGTGAGAGAGCCGCACATGCGCGACCTTCACCGTCGTCGTCGCACCGTTGATCAGGACCACTTCATGGCTCCAGTCGAACTGGAACGCCTCGCCCGGCGCAAAGCTCAAGGGAACATAGGCGTCGGCCAGCGCCGTTTCGCGTGCGCGGGCCCACTCCCGGGCATAGCGGCGCACCGAATCGTAGCCGCCTTCAAATCCTCGCTCCTTCAGCTCCTCCCAAATGCGAATGAGCGTCAGCCGCTCCTTGCGCGCCTTGCCGGCATTGGCGGCCAGCAGACCGTCCAGTTCCTCCCGCCAGCGCGCCAGCCGCGGCATCGGCTGGCGCTCCCGTTCGTAAACGAACGCCGTCTCTTCAGACCGTAAAACCTTCCGAACCGTATTGCGCGACACCCCGAGATCGCGGGCGATCGCCTTGATCGGCTTCTTCTTTACATGAAATTCGCGCCGGATCCGCGCAATCGTCTCCACAATCAACATCCCCGTTACCGCCTATCTCAAAACAGGCGGCGTGAACCAAAAGGTCCAAGGGGGTCAATTTTGGAAGCCGATCACCCCTCAAACGGGGTCAATATTCCACGCCGATTCACAATCGAGCCTCTGGAGACTTTTACTCATTTAGCGCACTCTTGGCTGAACTGGAGACACCAGAGACGTTCGTCGCGGACGAAAACCCGCCAAACTGCGGGCTTTTAGCGCCGGTTCAGCGTGTGGCTGCGAATGCGGGGACTGAATGGTGGAGGGGGATGGATTCGAACCATCGTACGCTAGGCGGCCAGATTTACAGTCTGGTGGATTTAACCACTCTCCCACCCCTCCACAGGGTTCGCTGGCAGCTGGCGAAAAAGCCAGAATGATCAGCGAGTTGGCTGCGGGTTGGCGTGCGCGCCGCGCCGCTGGCGCCGGAAGAACGGGGTCTATAGCCGCGCCGGACATGCTTCGCAACCGGGGAGCGGCGCTTCCGGACAGATTTCCTGTTTCCCGCGCCACAGGAACACGATAGGCCGTCCCCATGAAAAACAAGCGCCCGACAAAATCCCGTTCGCGATCCAAGGGAAAGACCGGTCACAAAGGCCTTCGGGACGGCGCTTCATCCGCAGGCGGCAAGCGCGCAAGCCGAGACAGAAACGATCGCCCGGGCGGTCGGGCTGCGGCCGGCCGGACGGACGGGACCGCGCCCGCTTCCGCAGGCGCCAGGGTGAAACCGGTCCGGCCTCGCGAACCCTCGCCGGTAGAGAAGAAAAAGGTCGAGGTTTTAAGGGGCGGGCTGTGGCTTTATGGCCGTCACGCCGTTGCAGCGGCGCTCGGCAACCCTCAGCGAAAAATTCGCCGTCTGCTCGCGTCGAGAAATGCAGCTGACTGGTTGAGTAAGTCCGGCGTATCCGGCGCAGCGCTGGCAATGCTTGAAGATGCGGCGCCGGAAATGCTCGATGAACTTTTGCAGGATGGCGCCGTTCATCAGGGCCTCGCCGCCCTGGCCGAACCCTTGCCGCGCAAAACGATTGATGACGCCTGTTCACCCGCCACGCCCGGACGTCCCGTTCTTATTCTCGATCAGATCACGGATCCGCAAAATATCGGCGCCCTGTTTCGGTCCGCCGCCGCATTTGGCGCCCGCGCCGTCATTGTTCAGGACCGGCGCACCCCGCCGCTTTCCGGCGCGCTCGCCAAGGCTGCCGCCGGTGCGGTTGAAAAGATACCTTGCGTTGACGTCGTCAACATCGCGCGCGCCATCGAGACGCTGCAGGAGATGGGCTACTTTTGCGCCGGTCTTGCCGGCGAGGCGGATGCGGATATCTCAGCCCTGCCCGCGGCGCCGCTGGCGCTGGTGATGGGCGCGGAAGGCGACGGGCTGCGCCGGCTGGTCGCGGAAAAATGCGATCAACTGTTTCGCATCCCGATTCATGCCAGCATGGAAAGCCTGAATGTTTCGACAGCGGCTGCAATTTCTTTGTACGAGGCGCAGCGGCCGCGATAAGGTGATCGGCAGAACGCGAGGAGAATGAAATGGGCAAACCGGTTCTTTATCATATGCCGCAGACACGCGGCGGCACGACGCTGTGGATGAATGAAGAGCTCGGCGATGTTTGCGACATCATGCTCGTGAACATGAAAAACGGCGCGCAGAAAAGTCCGGATTTTCTGGCCCTGAACCCGATGGGCAAAGTGCCGGCGCTGACCCATGACGGTGTTGTGGTGACGGAGGCGGCGGCGATCTGCGCCTATCTCGCCGACGCTTTCCCGCAGGCCGGGCTTTCGCCGGCGGCGTCGGACCCGAAACGCGGCGCCTATTATCGCTGGATGTTTTTTGCGCCAAGCTGCATCGAACCGGCGATGATGGACATCTTCATGAAGCGCAAGAACGAAAATCCCGGCTCAATCGGCTATGGCAATTCCGAGCAGGTGATCGCCGCCGCCAAGACGGCGCTCGCAAACGGTCCTTATATTCTCGGTGAGAAATTTACCGCAGCCGATGTCGTTTTCGGATCGACGCTGAACTTCGCCATGATGTTCGGCGCCTTTGAAAAAGAAGAGCCGTTCAAATCCTATGTAGAGCGATTGATGGCGCGGCCGGCCGCCCTGAGATGCAACCAGAAGAACGCGCACTACATGAAGGAAATGGGTCTCGAATGAGCGGCGAAACCCATAAGGCCAGTTGCCAGTGCGGCGCTATGCGCGCCTCCATGACCGGCGCGCCGAAATTCGTCGGTAATTGTCATTGCGCCGCCTGCCGCAAAGCCACCGGTGCGCCGTTTTCAACCTGGGTCGGCTTCGCAACCGCTCAGGTTAGCTGGAATTCTGGCGAGCCCCGATATTACGCCAGCTCAAATGGCGTTCAGCGCGGCTATTGCGAGCGGTGCGGCACGCCCCTCACCTATTCAAGCGACAAATGGCCGGGTGAAACGCATTTCCTGATCGGCGTGATGGACGATCCCCACGCTTATAAACCCACCGGCGAAGTTTTTGCCGCTGAAGCCCTCGACTGGGCGCAACACATAAGCAGCGACTGAACAATGATCTATAAAGCCGTTCTGTTTGATTTCGGCGGCGTGTTCACCACGTCACCAGTCCAGAATTTTGCCGTGTTTGAACGCGAGCATAATTTGCCGGAACGCTTTATCGGCGAAGTCATCAAGGAGAACCACCATGCCAACGCCTGGGCGCGCTTCGAGCGAGCGGAAATGGACCTGGCCGCGTTCGACGAAGCCTTTGCCCAAGAATCAAAAGCCGCCGGCTTTGAAATCCGCGGATCGGATCTGGTCAAGCTTTTGTCGTTGCACTTCAATCACAATATGATCGACGCGCTGGCGCAGGTTAAAGCCGCCGGATACAAAACCGGTTGCATCACCAACAACCTTCCGAAAATCGATTCCAAAGCGATGCTGGCCGAGCGGGAGGACCGCGAAACGGTTGAGCGCATTCACGCCAATTTCGATCATATCATTGAATCGTCAAAGGCCGGCGTCAGAAAGCCGGAACCGCGCATTTATGAAATGATGTGTGAGGCGCTCTCCGTCGCGCCCGGCGACTGCATCTTCCTTGACGATCTCGGCATCAATCTCAAGCCTGCGCAGGCCATGGGCATGACCACGATTAAAGTCCCGTTCGGCGATGTTGCGCCGGCGATTGGCGAGCTAAAGCGCCTTCTTGAGCTTTCTTAGCTTTTTTTGAGTCTTCGTGTCACACAGGGCGGGGCTGTCTCGTCTTATGGTCATAGGCCAGAAAAAGGAATGCCCCATGAAAGCCAAAATGAACTATATGACCGCCGCTCCAGAAGCCCTTAGCGCAATGATGGCGCTCAGCACTTATGTGACGAAATGCGGCCTCGAAAAGAGCGTGATGAATCTCGTAAAAATCCGCGCATCGCAAATCAACGGCTGTGCATTTTGTATTGACATGCATGTTCGCGAAGCCCGCGCCGCGGGGGAAAACGAATTGCGGCTTCACCTGCTTCCCGCCTGGCGCGAAACCGAACTCTATTCCCCGCGTGAACGGGCGGCCTTAGCCTGGACCGATGCGCTAACCCGCATTGAGCCGCGTGAGGTCGATCAGTCTTTCGAGGAGGTTCGTGACCATTTTACCGACGAGGAAATGACCAAACTCGCCATCGCTATCGGCGTCATCAACACTTGGAACCGCCTGAACATCGCCTTTGGCGTTACAGTAGCGGCGAACAAAGCCGCAGCGTAAACTAAACCAATGACGAGCCCGAATACAGACTCCTTCGAAGCAAGCCGCTCCCGGCTGTTCGGGCTCGCCTATCGCATGCTAGGTTCCGTCGCTGATGCGGAGGATATTCTTCAGGACGCTTATCTGCGCTGGCGAAGAGTCGATATTAAAACCGTTAGCAATGCTGACGCCTTTCTGACAACCATCGTCTCACGACTTTGTCTCGATCGCCTGAAAGAAGCCCGGCGGCAGCGAGAAATTTATGTGGGTCCGTGGCTGCCGGAACCGCTTCTCAACGACCCTGCTATTGCAGCGGCGCCGCCAAACGAAATCGCTTCCGATATCTCCTATGCGCTTATGCTCGCGCTGGAACGATTGTCGCCGCTCGAGCGCGCGGCGTTCCTCCTGCATGATGTATTCGACATGGAGTTCTCAGAAATCGCCGGCGTCCTGGATAGAAATGAGGCCGCCTGCCGCCAGCTTGCGTCACGAGCCCGTACGAATGTTCGTAAGAACAAACCGCGATTTGATGCGAATTCTCGCGACAGCAAAAAAATCGCGGATGCTTTTTTCTCGGCGCTGCGTTCTGGCGATCCCGCACAACTGCGTGACGTGCTCGCTGAGAATGCGGCTTTCCACGCCGATGGCGGCGGCAGAGTGCCCTCAGCGCGCAACATCCTCTACGGAGCCGAACGCATCGCTCAATTTTTTGCTGGCTATGCGCGAAAAGGCCTCACGAACCGGCCTAAATGGGCGCGCCGCATTGTCGTCAACAACCTGCCGGGCGAGATCGCCATGAACGCCGACGGCGTCATGCAGACGACTGTGATTGAAATCCAAAACAATCATGTGATTGCGGTTTATGTTACCCGCAACCCGGAAAAGCTTCGCCATCTGGAGGGGCTCACGTCTCAATAGCCCAACCGATGGCACGCAAATCGTCGGGTGTGGCGACATACATCAACGCTTCTCATATCGGCTGCCGGAGACGATAGCCGTCCATTCCCGATTGGGATAAAGTCCGGCGGAAAGGAGCGCCCCATGCCGCATTACCGCCCCCGCGCCGACCTACGGACGCATGATGTTACGAATCAACCGCCGCCTTTCGAAGGCGTGAACCTGTTTGAAGGCGACGCCGCGCTGAAGGGAGCAGTCTCGCACTCTGGCGGCAAGCCCCATTATGATCATTTATCCGCCTACGGCGCATCCCTGGGGTCAGCAGAAATTGCGGAACAAAGCCGTCTGGCGCACGCCAATCCGCCGAAACTGGTGAGCTTCGACCGCTATGGTCACCGTCTGGACGAAGTCGAATTTCATCCCGCCTATCACGCGCTCATGTCGCTCGGGCTGAAAGCCGGCTATTCGTCGCTCGCCTGGACGGCGAAAAACGGCGGGCATGTGGCGCATGCCGCCATGGTGTTCATGCAGGCTGGCGCCGAGCCAGGCGTTGGATGCCCCATGACCATGACCTATGCGGCCGTACCCGCGCTGCGCCATGCGCCGGATGTTGCGAAGGAGTGGATTCCGCGCATCACCACCGGCGATTATGATCCGAGATTCATCCCCGCCGCCGACAAGAAAGCCGTCACCATCGGCATGGCGATGACCGAAAAACAGGGCGGTTCCGATATCCGCGCCAATACGACAGTCGCAACCCATCTTGTCGACAATGAATATGAACTGACCGGCCATAAATGGTTTTGTTCGGCGCCAATGTGCGACGCGTTTTTGACGCTGGCGCAAACTGAGGCCGGCGTCACCTGTTTCCTTGCGCCAAGATGGAAGCCCGACGGAACGCGCAACGCCTTTCACATCATGCGGCTGAAGGACAAGCTGGGCGACCGCTCCAACGCGTCGTCAGAGATCGAGTATCACGGCGCCTGGGCGCTACGGCTGGGCGAAGAAGGCCGCGGCGTTCGCACCATCATCGATATGGTCCAGCATACCCGGCTCGATTGCATCGCCGGTTCCGCCGGCGGCATCCGCGCCGCGCTGGCGCAAGCCCTGTGGCACACGGCGCATCGGTCCGCGTTTCAGAAAAAACTGATCGATCAGCCGGCCATGGAAATGGTGCTCGCCGATCTCAGCCTCGAAGCGGAAGCGGCGACCGCCCTGGCGTTGCGGATAGCGCAAAGCTTCGACCAAATGTCCGACGCCGGCGAGGCTGCGTTCATGCGGCTGGCGACTCCGATTGCAAAGTTCTGGATCTGCAAACGCCAGCCCGGCGCTGTCTATGAAGCGCTTGAATGTCATGGCGGCGCCGGATTTGTCGAAGAGGGGCCAATGCCGCGCCTGTTCCGCCAGTCGCCGTTGAACGCGATCTGGGAAGGGTCCGGCAATGTCATCGCGCTGGATATTTTGCGGGCGCTGGGACGCGAACCCGACAGCCTTGACGCCATCCGCGCCGAGCTCGCGTCAGCGCGGGGGACGAATACGCATCTCGATCGCCATTTGTCGCTGCTTGACCGCTGGTTCAAGCCGGGGGCGCTGAATGAATCCACCGCGCGCGCCTTCGCCGAAGACATGGCGCTGGCGCTTTGTGCGGCGGCGCTGGCGCAATCCGCCCCGGATGTCGTCTTTGACGGATTCTGCGCTGCAAGGCTTGATCCTGAAGAACGCTCCCTCGCCTATGGCGCAATCACTGCAAAGATCAACGCCCGCGCAATCATTGACCGGGCGATGCCGGCCTGAGGTTCAAGCGTTTCGGGAATTCCGCGGTAAAAAGTTCAATGCTCGAGTTAAGATCGCACTAACCTCGACCCGGTAGCCTGCACGCAGGAAAAAATGTGGCGAGCATGGCCTACTCCGTTGAACTGCCGAAATGGACGGCAATCCCGGCGCTTGTTAGCGTTATGTCGGGCGCGTATTTGTTGCAACCGGCGGAACTGAGACGGAATCCGGCGATCGAGGCCATGGGCGCCGCCGGGATCATCAAGAAGTACGAAGTCATGTATGCGCAATGCGCCGATGGAACCGATCGTGCGGGCCTCGACGCCAAGAGTTTGATCAAGGGCTTCGCCGGCGCCTATTCGCACCGGTTCCCCGCGACCAGCGATGCGGACGCCGTCTCCTTCGTAAAAGCAGCGCGTCCGCAATGCGTCGTCTCCACCCTCTACCGTCTCGACCGTCCCTTGCTTGGCTCAACAAAAGGCAAGCACTATCGCCGCACGCGAATTGAGACGTAATCATCATGCTCGGCGGTTGTCGCCGAGCCCGCGACATCACCGTTCCAGCAGTTCGCTCAGATCCGCACAGAGTTGCTTTTCACTCCGGTCACACGCCCTCAAATAAAAGCGCAGCGCCTCAATATTGTCCTTGTCGGCGCCTTTGCCGAATTCGTACATGCGTCCCAGCCGCCTGCAACCTTTGCCTTCGCCCATGTCGCACGCCTTGCGGAAATAGCGCATGGCCGCGCTGTCGTCGCGCCTGACCAGGTCTCCGCGAACGGGTTCGCCCCACAAATCGTCTCGCGTCTCATAGGCGTGGCCGAGCATATAGCAGGCGTCGCGTTCGCCGGTCTCGCAGGCGACACGCAATTCATAAAGGTCGCTGAGTTTGTCGGCGAACGCTGGAGCAGCGGCAGACGACAGCGCATATGCGCAAATTCCGACCGCACCTTTCCAGCGTCCGTTCGAGGAACGTCGTATCAACATCTGGCTTCTCTGAATTACCCAGCGCAACCGTGAATCAGAAAACCCAGATCACACAGAATTCTATCCGAAAGCTGAAGCGGCAATGAACACTTTCACGCATTCATGATTACTGGCCCGGTAACCAAACAGCCCCAACAGATTTTATTGACGCCGCCAAACGTAGTGACCGTCTTGCGTCCAGTTTCCATCCTCGGATATGTCATACGAATCGGTGACGTATTCGTCGCCATTCTCGATATTTTGATGTCCTTCGCGCCATGAGCGTCCGTCCGGAAGCCAGAACGTCATTTCAACATGGCCCTTGCCGGGTTCTGGCGATGTCGTCTCGCCGACGCCATATATGCCCGGGCCGCCCCACTGCTCGATGACGACGCGCTTTTCGCCGGGATGATAGAATTCGCGAAAGGTCCAGTATTCGGTCTGCGGAACGCCACCTTCGATGCCGTACAGGCGCCCCGTCAGAACATGCTGTGCGTTGGATACGCGCCACTCCATGCCAAACGCATCGGGAATATCGGGATCGTCAGCGCCCGGCGGATTCGGCGCCACCCATGCGCCTCCATCACCGCTGATGAATTCAACATGCTCCACCCACCAGCCGGGAAGCGTGTTCGCGGCAGGCTCCTCCGCCGCGCTCGAACAAACCAGAACAAGGCCGGCAAGCGGCGCGGCGAGAAAGCTTAACTTCATGACGTATCTCCCGTTGGAGCGCCCCCGTCATGTGAGGCCAATCTAATCCGGCCTGGGGCAGTAGTGAAGACACAAGACTGCGACGCTGCGGCATTCACCCGTTCGTCGCCCATCTGCGGCGCATTTTGTATGGTTTAGAAAATGGTCGGAGCGACAGGATTTGAACCTGCGACCCCTTGACCCCCAGTCAAGTGCGCTACCAGGCTGCGCCACGCTCCGACCCACGCGGCGGGCAGGCTCCGCCCGGCGCGAGCAGGGGTTATAGGCACGATGCGAAAGAGTGGAAACCGCTATTTCGCATAATTCGCCCGGGATTTCGGGAAATATCTCGCAAATGCAGCCCCGGCGGCGGCTATTGGCGCTCAGCCTCAATCGCTTCGAGGGCGAGCGCGGCCTGATCGAGCGCATCCTCCACGCTTTCAAGGCGGGTCAGCAAAGCCTGCAGCGTCCGGCGCATTTCCGGCGTCAGCGGCGCCGCCTTGAACGCCTCCGCCGCGCCGAGCTCAAGCATCGGGGTCTGCGTCTCGACATCGTCGTCATCGAGCACGGGACGAATATCGACCGGCTCGCCAGCGGCGGCGCGCCGTCCCAGCTCCGAGACATATTTGACGCCCTCGTCCTTGAAAATTTTCTGGACGCCCTTGGTCGTGTAGCGATGTTCGTACAGGAGAACCCGGATGCCGCGCAGCAGATCGAGATCGAGCGGGCGATAATAACGCCGCCCCCCGGCGCGGCGCATTGGCCGGACCTGACCGAACACTTCTTCCCAGTGGCGCAACACGTGCTGCGGCACGTCCAGCTCGTCAGCGGCTTCGGAAATAGTGCGGAAGGCTTCGGCAGATTTCGCCACTTATATGCACCCTGATCAGGTTGATATGCGTTCGGCCGGTTTACTCGGCGGCGTCAGCCTGCCGATGCGTAGCATTGATCTGGTCTTTAAGGACATGGGATGCGCGGAAGGTGATCACCCTGCGCGGTTCAATCGGCACTTCTTCCCCGGTCTTCGGATTGCGCCCCATGCGCAATTTCTTGTCGCGCACGGAGAATGTCCCGAAGGACGATATTTTCACCGTTTCGCCTTTTTCCAGCGTCTGCGCGACTTCGTCGAGAATGCGCTCCACAAAGGCTGAGGATTCGTTGCGTGAAATTCCAAGTGATCGATAGACCGCATCGGTCAGATCCGCCCTGGTGATCGTTTTTCCCGTCATGGCTGTCCTTACCCGCTCGTCCCGCTCCGCCTCTCCAGCGGGCCATAAGGTTACCGACTTCAAGGCGCACTGGTCAATAAGCCTTTGAAATATATTGCCTGTTTTTTAGCTGACCTAAAACAGAAGTCTTAAGCGCGCATCAGCGCCGCGCCCCAGGTCAGGCCGCCGCCCATGGCTTCGAAAAGGACCAGGTCGCCCTTTTTGATCCTCCCGTCCGCCACGCCGGCGCAGTAAGCGAGCGGGATCGAGGCAGCCGAGGTGTTGCCTTGCCCGGCAATGGTCGAAACCACCTGATCGGGTCGCAGGGAAAGTTTCTTCACGACGCCCTGTATGATCCGTTCATTGGCCTGATGCGGCACGAACCAGTCAATCTCCGTCACCGGGACATCCGCTTCCTTGCACACCTGAACCATGGCGTCGGAAATGCGCGTCACCGCTTCCCGGAACACCTTGTTGCCCTGCATGCGCACGTGACCGGTGGTTTTGGTGGAGGAAACGCCGCCATCCACATAAAGCAGATCGACCATGCGGCCGTCGCAGCGCAGATAGCTCGCCATAACCCCGCGATCGCCGGCTTCTTCCGCCGGCTGCGCTTCAAGCACGAAGGCGCCGGCGCCGTCGCCGAACAACACGCAGGTGGCGCGGTCTTCCCAGTCGAGAATGCGCGAGAAGGTTTCAGCGCCAATCACCAGCGCGCGCTTGTGCTGGCCGCTGATAAGAAACTTCTCGGCGATCGACAGGGCGTAAATGAATCCGGTGCAAACTGCCTGCACATCAAACGCCGCGCCTGCGCCCGCATCGAGTTTTGCCTGCACGATCGCCGCGGTCGATGGAAAGGTCAGGTCCGGCGTGGTCGTCGCCACTACGATCAAATCGATATCGGCCGGCGTGAGACCGGCGTCTTCTAGCGCCGCTCGCGCAGCATGAAGCGCGAGATCAGACGTCATCTCGCCATCGGCGGCGATGTGGCGTTCGCGAATGCCGGTGCGCTCGCGAATCCACTCATCGCTCGTATCAACGCGCTTTGAAAGTTCTTCGTTTGTCAGGATCGTTTCAGGCAAAAAAGCGCCGCAACCGCGCAGCACTGCTTTCAAACTCATACCGCCGCCGCTTTTATTGTTGATTCCGCCGCCGAAACATCTGCCATGCGCTGACGGCGAGTCATTACTGATTTCACTGTTGCAGCCACTTCATCGCGGAAGGGTCGGCCGGCGAGGCTGGCCGCCATATTGACTGCGCTTGCAACGCCGCGCGCATCGGCGCCGCCATGGCTTTTCACGACAATGCCATTCACGCCCAGAAAGACGCCGCCATTATTGGATGACGGATCGATCCGGTCTTTGAGTTTTCGCAAACCCGGCGCCATTAACAATGCGCCAAGCTTGGCGTTCAACGTGCCGGTCAGGGTTTCCTTCATCCACCCGCCGAGCAGACGCGCGGCGCCCTCTGCGGATTTGAGGGCGACGTTGCCGGTAAAGCCGTCGGTCACGACAACATCCACCGTGCCCTTTGAAATGTCGTTTCCTTCAACAAATCCCTTGAAGGCCATGTCGGGATCGGACTCGCGCAACACGCGCGCCGCGGTGCGGATCAGCTCGTGACCTTTCAGGTCTTCAGCGCCGACATTCAAAAGCCCGACCGTCGGCTTGTCCACATCCATCAGCGCCCGGAAGAAGGCCTCGCCCATGATGGCGAACTGAACGAGCTGGTTTTCATCCGCTTCGACATTGGCGCCGACATCCAGCACCACCGAGCGTCCGCGCGGCGTCGGCCACAAAGCCGTCACCGCCGGACGGTCGATGCCTTCGATCATGCCGAGCTGTTTGCGCGCAACCGCCATGAGGGCGCCCGTATTGCCGCCCGACACAACCGCCTGGACCTCGCCGTCAGCGAGCGCAGTCACCGCCGCCCACATGGACGTGTCGCGACCGCGGCGCAGCACATGCATCGGCTTGTCCGTCATGGCGACGACATTGTCGGTGTGACGGATTTCAGCCCCGGCCGTTTCGCGCTTGGCGGCGACCAGCGGCTCTAATTGCGCCTTGTCGCCAAAAAAAATGAACCGCCCCCTGAGGCCGCGTTTGACCGCATACGCGACGCCATCAACGACCGCCTGCGGACCGGAATCGCCGCCCATGGCGTCGACCGCCAGTTTCATTTCGCGTCGCTGGGACATTGGTCCGTTCAACTTGTCATCTCCGTCGCCGCGCAGGATATGAGTACCCGGCGCCGCTGGCAACGCGCCCCGCGCCCTTATAGACCCTTCGCGCCGCGCGTAAACCTATTGATTATCATCACTTTTTCCAAAGGCGCCTTTTAAGGCCGCAAAAGGCGAGATGTTCTCGTGAGGCGCATAGGCATCGGCGAGGCTTTCGGCGTCCGGCTTGCGCGGAAACGGGGTCATGGCGAGCGACAGCTGCTGAACCAGCAATTCCCCAAGATCGAGCACATCGCCCTCTATTGCCTCGGGCGCCTCCAGATCGAAGGGATCGATCTCGTCAGCCGGCGCCAAGCGGGAAAATTCCAGTTCGAAGGCCTCCGACACTTCCTCGCCCATGGGCTCAAGGCTCGCGACACATTCGCGGGTCAGCGATGCGGACAAAGACCCGGCGACGTACACGACCGTGCGGGTCGCTCTAACCTGCATGTCGCCTTCAAGTTTTTCGACGGACGGCGTTTCAAGGCGTTTGGCGATTTTTGCGCGCTCGTCTGCAGTCGCCGAGAGGCGATATCTCTTTTCCTGCTTGCCGAGATCGTCAAGACTGATCTCGAAACTGAATTCCGGCGTTACAGACTCTTTCAACGTCATGGCGTTCACTCCACAGCGGGAAATGTCACAATGCCGCTTGCAATGCGCGCGGCCGGTTGCTGCGCAAGGCTTTGCTCCGCCTTGCGCACATACTCAGCGAAAGCGGCGGCCTTTGGCGCCGTTTCATTCTCGAAAATGTTGCGGCCCAGCGCCCGCGCGAGCGCATCCTGTGGCTCGTCCGGCCTCAACGCATCTTCATAGGCGCCGATGCGGCCATAGAAATTTTCAGCGAGCTTCCGGATTTTCTTGCCGACCTGCAGGTCGCCGACGCCGAGTTCGCGCAGGCTGTCATCCATATTCTGGAACATGGCGTCGAACAGATGCTGGCTGACTTGTCGGGCAGCATCATCGCCTTTCAGGCGCCGCATAATGAGATAGACATGCAAGGCCACCATCTCGAAACGCCCTTCGACGGTATCTGGCGCGCCGAGCGAGGCGTAAAGCGGAGCTGACCTCGCCTGCTCCACGGCGGCCGTATAGAGGGCGCGGCCTGCCTCAAGCGAGGGGTCCTTCCTGAACAAGGCTTTGAACATCGGGGCCTTTCTAAGATCAGGGCCTTAGCAACATCAGGCCTTGGGGGGCCGCCCATACTTTCCCGCAGCGGAAATCCGGCATTTGCGGCAATTTGAAATCACTGGTATCGAATGCGAGGTATTCCTGCCGGGCCCCGGGATCAAGCCCCGCCGCCCAGACCGAGCGTAAAGAAAGACCGATGATCAGATTTCTCCTCCTTGTCCTCGCTGTTTTAACCCTTCAGGCCTGTGTTTCCGTGCGCTCCAGCCATGGCTATGTGCTCGAGGCGGACCAGTCGGCGCTGACCGCCGAGATCGGTTTCGACACCAAGGATTCAATCCTTGCGAAATATGGCGAGCCTTCGATGATTGGCGTCTTTGACCGCAACGCCTGGTATTATTTGCATTCAACCGACCAGTCCCGCGCTTTCTTTAAACCGAAAACGCAAACGCGTTCGGTGATCGCCATTCATTTTGATGACGAAGGCAGCGTCAACAGTTTTGACAAATACGATCTGGCTGATGGCGAAGATCTGAGACTGGTGCAGCGCGAGACGCCGACCCGCGGCCGCGAACTCAACTTCTGGGAACAGCTTCTGGGCAATGTCGGCGCCCTGCCCGCCGCCCTCGGCGAAGAAGGTCCGGTCCCGGGACAATAATCCGTTCAGGATTTTTTGAAGTGATCAAACCCGCTTTGCGGGACGAGTATCGGTGCGCCGGATTCATCTAAAAAGAAAACACCTTCGCCGCGCGTCAACGTGCCGATGCGCGAGACTTCCGTACGCGACGCTTTCGCCGCGACTGTCACCGAGCGGCGCATCGCCGGGGGCGCGGCGAACAGAATTTCATAATCATCGCCGAAGCCCGCCAGAGTCGCCAGCGCTTTCCAGCGATTGGGTTGCGCCGCCACCCATGACGCCGCGCCGGCGGAGCGCGGAACCGCCACCGCTTCAATTTCCGCGCGCAAACCGCTGGCGCGAGCGATATGTCCGGCGTCGGCAATCAACCCGTCTGAAACGTCGATCGCCGCGGTCGCCAGTCCGGCCAGCGCCGCCCCGAGGCTGAGACGCGGTTCGGGCAGATGATAGCGTCCGGCAAGCGAGGCCTTGTCAACGGTTGTGAATTTGACTTCCTTTTTCAGCGCCGCCAGCCCGAGGCCGGCATCGCCGATCGTGCCCGAAACATAGAGATCGTCACCCAGCGAAGCGCCGGATCGCGGCGTCATGCCTTGCCTGGGCGGGGCGCCGAAAAAGGTCGCCGACAAGGTCAGCGGCGCGGCCTTGGCGGCGTGCATGGTCGTGTCGCCGCCATAAAGCGAAATCCGGAAATGTTCCTGATCCTCGCCAAGGCCGCGCGCAAACAGTTCAATGTCGGCGCGTTTGACGTTTTGCGGCCAGACGCAGCCGAGAAAATAACCGATCGGCTTTGCGCCCTTTGCTGCAAGGTCCGACAGGTTTGCGCGGAGAAGTTTTCGCGCCACCAGATCGAGCGGGTCTTTCGGCAGGAAGTGCACGCCCGCCACCATCAGGTCCTTGGTGACAACAAGGTTTTGGGACTCCAAAAGCGCAGCGTCATCTGCAAGGTTGAACGCCCCCGGCGCCGAGGCCGTCAAGGGAGCGAACACTTCGCGGATGATGTCGAATTCGCTCATTTGCCGCCGCGCTAGACTGTCAGTTCGTCGCTGCGCGCTTCCTTGGCCGCGGCGTCCAGCACGGCGTTGATGAACCCTGGCTCATCGCCTTCGAAGAAAGCCCGCGCAACCTCCACATATTCGTTGATCACGACCTTGTAGGGAATGTCCGGCCGCCGGATCATTTCATAAAGGCCCGCCCGCAAAATTGCGCGGACGGTGGCGTCGAGGCGCGTAAGCCGCCAACCCGCCGCCAATTGGCGCGTCAGATACGGATCAAGTCTCGATTGCGACTCCACGGCGCCGCGCAGAATGTCGGCAAAGAAAGCCGCGTCCGCTGCCTGCAGCATTTCGCCTTCGATTTCCTGTCCGAACCGGAAATCTCTGAATTCGCGGATGATCGCTTCAACGCCCTGCCCGGCGCTCTCCATTTGATACAGCGCCTGTACAGCAGCGAGCCTCGCCGCCGATCTCGGCGGCGCGCCTTCCTTGTTGGCGTGCTTATCGGCGGCCATGCTGCTTTGCTTTCAGTTGATTACGCATGACATCCGTTCATTCTTCACTCTGGCGCGCATCTGCTTCATCCATGCCGCCAAGAAACTGTTCAAAGTCTTTTGCTTCGCGGAAGTTTTTGTAGACGGATGCATACCGCACATAAGCCACGTCATCGAGCTTTGCGAGGCCTTCCATAACCATTTCGCCAACCATCTTCGATTCAATTTCCGTATCGCCGGTCGCTTCAAGGCGCCTGACGATGCCCGAAACCATCTGTTCCACCCGCTCCGGTTCAAAGTCACGCTTGCGCAGCGCCACCAGAATCGAGCGCATCAGCTTGTCGCGATCAAACGGCGCGCGCTTGCCGGTGCTTTTGATCACGACCAGCTCCCGCAACTGAACGCGCTCGAAGGTGGTGAACCGGCCGCCGCACGCCGAGCATTCCCGCCGCCGGCGCACAGACGCGCCGTCCTCCGCCGGACGGGAATCCTTCACCTGGGTGTCGTCGCTGCCGCAAAACGGACATCGCATGAATTGCCTCCGGGCCTGTTCAGCGCACCGGTTTACGCGAGTCAGCCGTAAATTGGAAACCGCGCCGTCAGCGCCTTCACGCGCTCGCCGACAGCTTTTTCCACAGCCGCATCCGCCTCGCCCTTTTTGGCCAGACTATCGAGGATTTCCGCCATCATGGCGCCGACTTCGCGGAATTCCGCCACGCCAAAGCCGCGGGTCGTCCCGGCGGGAGAGCCGATTCGGATGCCGGATGTGACGGTGAACTTTTCAGGATCGAACGGAACCCCGTTCTTGTTGCAGGTGATGCCGGCCCGCTCGAGGCTCTGCTCGGCGGCGTTGCCTTTCACGCCCTTCGGCCGCAGATCGATCAGCGCCAGATGCGTGTCCGTGCCGCCGGACACCACCGCATAGCCCGCCTCCACCAGCGAGCCCGCCAGCGCCTGCGCGTTGTCGATCACGGCTTGCGCATAGGTTTTGAACTCGGGCCGCAAGGCCTCGCCAAACGCCACCGCCTTCGCCGCTACAATATGCATCAGCGGGCCGCCCTGTATGCCCGGGAACAGCGCCGAGCGGATTTTCTTGGCGAGGTCGGCGTCATTCGTCAGCACCATGCCGCCGCGCGGTCCGCGCAATGTCTTGTGCGTTGTCGTCGTCACCACATGCGCATGATCAAGCGGGTTTGGATAAACGCCGCCAGCCACAAGACCGGCGAAATGCGCCATATCGACCATCAGCACGGCGCCGACGCTGTCGGCCACTTCGCGAAAACGCTTGAAGTCGATAATCCGGGAATAAGCGCTGCCGCCGGCGATGATCACTTTCGGCTTGTGCTGCCTCGCCATGCTTTCAAGCTGATCATAGTCGATAAGGTTCTCATCTTTCGTCACGCTGTAAGAGACGGCGTTGAACCACTTGCCAGACTGGTTGGCGACGCCGCCATGCGTGAGGTGTCCGCCCGCCGCCAGATCCATTCCAAGAAAAGTGTCGCCAGGTTTCATCGTCGCCATGAACACGCACTGGTTCGCCTGACTGCCGGAATGGGGTTGAACAATCGCTTCGGCGCAGTTGAAAAGCTTGCGCGCGCGCGCTATAGCTATGGTCTCCACTTCATCTACATATTCACATCCGCCGTAGTACCGCTTCGCCGGATAGCCCTCGGCGTATTTATTTGTGAGCACGGAACCGGCTGCCTGAAGCACGGCTTGGGAAACAATATTTTCAGAGGCGATTAACTCGATCTGCTCTTGCTGCCGGGACAGTTCAGCTTGCATCCATCCGAACACTTCTTCATCGCGGCTGGACAGCGGTTCGGTGAAAAAACCCTGGGGCAACTGGTAGGTTTGACTGGCGCTCATCACGGCGACTCCTGCATGCGGTCGAAACCCCGGATGAGGCTCCTCAAATCGGTCGCGACCTATAAAGCCGCTCGCCCGGCGCGGCAATGCGGCGCATGGAAACGGCTGGCGACGGCAGGAAAACTCATCCGCGAATGAACTCATAAGTGAAACAAATAGGTCCGCTGGTGAAATCTGCTAAAACACTGCTGTGCTTCTGCTATTTCATTAAGTTTGGCTCTCCTGTGCTTGCGCGCGGCCTGCATTGGCGCTACCGCCCTAGCGGGGCAAGCATCCCGGCGCCAGTAGAGAGGCGCTTTCACCCGCGGGGTTTCAGTAAAACGCGACGGGGGTCGAGTAGCGTTTGGCGGAACCTTCCGCATTGGAGAAGACTCGAATGGTGACTAACAATCCGGATTCCGTCGATCAGTTCGACGCAATCCATCTGGCCGGCGAGATTGTCGCCGCTTATGTAGGGAACAACAACGTCAAAGCTGACGAGCTTCCGAAGCTGCTGCAGAGCGTATATGCGGCGGTAAACGGCCTCGCGGAAGAGGGATCGGCGTTCATCGCCAACCGTGAGCCTGCCGTACCGGTCAACAAGTCCATCACACCGGATTTCATCATCTGCCTTGAAGACGGCAAGAAGCTCAAAATGCTGAAGCGCTATTTGCGCACGCATTACGATCTTTCTCCTGAAGAATACCGCCGAAAATGGGGACTCCCGGCGGACTACCCAATGACCGCGCCCAATTATGCGAAATCGCGCTCGCAACTGGCCAAGGATATCGGTCTCGGCACCACGGCTACGTCGAGAAAGCGCAAAACCGCAAAAAAGAAGGCCACGGCGCGCAAAAAGCGCTGACCTGACCAATCCGCAACGGCCAACCCCTCCTGGAAGCAGCGTCAGCAATCCCTGCTTCCGGTCGGGAGAACACGACTCGCGCCAGATTGCGCCGGGCCGGAATTCCCATGCCCGGACAACGATCTTTGAGTCTGGCTTTGAGTCTGGCTTTGAGTCTGGCGGGACAAATTCCGCGAAAAACTGACGAAAACTTCAAATTAATTTGAACGGCGCCGCCTGTTCGGCCGTTAACGCGCTCACAGGGCCTGCCTGTATTGAATTGAGACGCTTTGGCCGGCGATTATCCAAGAGACGTGTTTTGCGAACTTTTGCTTGCCGGCGCGGCGTTTCAGAATCACCGCGCAATCATTGAAAAATGGCGCTTATCTCCCGGCGCCCGAATACAGATCGGCGGCGATCGCGTCCGGTCGCTGTTATAATTGTGGACTCAGATCGTTCGGCTTTGCGTTCTGATAGTTACAATTGTCATCTCTTCAGAAAGTCGTAACGCTGTTTTTTCACTAACAATCAACCACTTAGAGAAGCTTTTACCTTGATGATTAGACGTTTTTTAAAAGCGCGCGCCTAGTCTCCACCCCAACATGGTTGCGTTTTACGGGGTTATAGATCTCATGTCTGTGGTTGCTGACAATGCTGCACCGTCTGCAAAGTCCGATGCGTATGTCATCGGTCCGGACGGCACGCCGCTCACCTTACAGGACTTGCCGCCGCCCAGCACCAAGCGCTGGGTCATTCGCCGCAAGGCCGAAGTTGTCGCCGCTGTGCGTGGCGGCCTGTTGACCCTTGAAGAAGCGTGCAATCGCTACACGCTGACTGTTGAAGAATTTCTGTCCTGGCAGAAGGCCATCGATCAGTTCGGACTGCCGGGACTGCGCGCGACTCGCGTTCAACAATACCGGTAATCCCTCCAACTCTTCGGTCTTCGATAAACCCGTCCGGTCCTCATCCAGACGGGTTTTCTTTATTCAGCCGGTCTCGCGCGCGACCGGGTTCAGGCCGCTGGCGCAGGCAGCGGCGGAACTGGAACCATGAGCCTAAACCGTCTAAGGTGGCGCTGCGGCGCCGGGGCGGGCGTCCTGACAAACAAGCGGCGGTTTTTGCTGGCGGGATGCATGCCGTTGCTCAAACTGAAATTGAGGCCCGACCCAACGGCGAAAAGCACCGGTAGTAGTTTATGATGAAATTCATCGCCTCAGACCTGAATGCGGCGAAAGGAAAAGCGCGCCGGGCGCTGGGCGACAAAGCCGTCATCATTTCCGTGCGCGAACTGCCGAGCGGCGATGTGGAAGTCACGGCGTCGGACAAGCCGGCGCCCGCCGCACCGCAGCCTGCCCCGAAAGCGAGCTTCGCCGGCGCCGCGCGCGAGGCCGTCGATGAAGGCCCGTTCAAAATGGGCGCCGGGGCCCGGCTCAACGAGAATATCGAATCCAAGTTTTCCGCTGATGCGCTGTCGAAGCTCTCTAGCAAATTGTCGGGCGGAAAAAACGTGCGTGCGCTCGATATGAGCGATCACAGCGTGCGCTCGCTCGCGGAAATTCTCGCGCCGCATGGCGTCGGAGAGTCATTGCTGGCTGCTCTGGTAGACGGCGCCAGACGGTCGCAGATCGATGAAGATCTGTACCGGCTCGAAACCGCGTTTCGGGAAACCTTTGTCTTTGCGCCCCTGCATTTTTCTCCCACAAGCCCGATCATGCTCGTTGGCCCCACGGGCGCGGGAAAGACGTCGAGCGCTGCAAAACTCGCCGCCGCATCCCAGCAAAACGGCCCGCCCGCCACGATGATTACCGCCGATGTCGGTCGCGCCGGCGCCATCGATCAGATCCGGTCCTATGGCGACGCGCTTGGCGCCGCGTATTTCATTGCTGAATCCCCTCTCGATGTGGCGCAGATTCTTCGCAGCCATCGTCCGGCCGGCGCTGTCCTCTTTGATACGCCCGGCGTCAGCCCGTTTGACAGTGGAGATCTGGCTGCGCTGCGAAGCTATCGCGAGGCCGCCGACGCCGAGCCGGTGCTCGTCCTGCCCGCCAGCGGCGACGCCGACGAATATGTGGATTGGGCCCTCGCCTTCAAGGAGATCGGCGTCAAGCGCTGCATCCTGACCAAATTCGACGCCACCAAACGCGTCGGCGCCGGCTTGCGCGCCGCATTTGAGGGCGGACTGGCGCTCGCGCATTTTTCCGAGACCGCATTCATCTCCGAGGGCCTTTTGAACGCGAGTCCTGAGTTCCTCGCCCGCCGCCTGATCGCCACGCGCCCCGGCAAAATCAGCTAGAGCTTCGGGCGTTTAATCTGCAACATAGTTTTGCGCTTTGAAGAAGTTCCAGCATTCGGCGGCTGGGAACAAGCTGCAGATATCGCCGATGGCCTGCCAGAGCGCCTCGTAAGTTGGTGCTGC